>Ga0075033_1001023_pt1 | contig 12184 bp, 18 predicted proteins | sample SynthPrep_5_END__FD_72751 | JGI IMG/M metagenome (GOLD analysis project Ga0075033, IMG submission 72751) | Synthetic microbial communities from Ohio, USA - SynthPrep_5_END_DS10_MetaG | ecosystem: Engineered > Bioreactor > Aerobic > Activated sludge | place: USA: Ohio, Columbus | collected...
GTGCCCAATGCCGTAAAGCATCAAACCAACAAGAAGAATAAGCAGCAACAGGCTTTCTTTTTTGTAATCCCCAATCAAGCCAACAACGTAATTCATACATGACTTCCATCTATTGAGTTAAAGCGGGTCGCCGATCAGCACAGCCTTGCCTCTATCGCCCTCACATTCCCCCTCACCAGGGCGCCATTCCAGCGTGGCGCCCTCGCCCACCAGGTCCACGTTCAGGATGCGGTCCAGGCATTCGCCCATGCCGTCCTCATCAATGGCCACCACGCGCTGGTCATCCCAGGTGGTCACCTCATAGTCGAACGCTTGCGCGGCCAGATCTTCGCCCGTGTCGTGGTACAGCAACGAGGCGTAGGCCTCCAGGCAGGTCTGCCGCTCACGACTACAGACGATCTCCACCCCGGTGGTGGTGCCGTGGTCATAACCTTCGACAGTGCGCCAGCCGCCCCAGACGATCAAGTTGTCACCTTGGGCAACGCGCAGCGGCGGGATGGTGGCGGTGGTGCGTTCAAGCGGCGCAGGGCTGGCAAGCCAGATGGCCGAATAAGCGGCCACCAGGGCAGAAGCGAGGGCAACGCAGAGGTAGCGAAGAATGGGCATGATCGAACTCCTTTTCGTGAGTGGTGCCGTCCTGGCAATCTGTAGCGTAGACGATTATCACGGAATGTTGTAACGCCTAGCGCTATAACAACAGCTACATATCAATTAGGAGTCTACGAGGCGCAAAGAAAACTCCAAAAACCCACTACAATACCAAATTACTCCGCAGCGAGCTCAAAGATAGAACAAACGAAATCTAATTATCCCCAAGATGCTGATTACTTAATTTATTAAGAGCATTTCGCACACCATGCCGAATATCTTCAGAGACATTTTCACTGGTGGAAATATAGGCAAGCAACCCCTTAACATAGTTAATTTTTTCATCGTAGCTCTCACTTAGCTCCATCAAGTCACTGGTTCGCGACTGAATGCTACTAATCAAGGCTCTATTACCCACTAACTCCAGTTCTTTTTCTTTGACTTTAGCATTCAAAAGGGAATGCCCCTCCCGAAGAGAATGGAGAGCTCCTTTTAGTGTATCCCTCTCCTGCTTAAGGCCTTCAATGGTTGCATTACAGTTATCCGCCTCCTCCTGCAGCTGCTCAAGCTTACTACCCAAAGCTCGAGCAGCTTTAGAAAGATCATCAAATTCAATATTTTTCTGCGCAAGACTTCCCAGCAAATTGCTTACCTTATCCTCGGCATCAGAATTGGCCGAAAAGAGATTATTATTCTCGACCTTTAGTTGCGCTATTTGACTTTCAGCTGCAGCCAGCTCCCCGCGTAACTCTTTTATTTGCTGCAGCTTAGCTTCCGCATCATCCTCAAGGATCTTAATGCCCTCTTTATATCTCCTTCGAATCTCTCTAGACTCCTCAAGAGTAAGCGGTGTTTCGTCATCGATGGACTGGCGCAATTGATTAAGTTTCTTCTTCTGCCTCAAAGAAAAATTCATTACCCAATGAGTAGGCATCGGATACATAAATACATAAAAAAACGCAGTTAAGGCGGGCCCCAAAAAACCTAAGAAGAGTGCATCGTATGGCGTTGGATAGACCACTGTTGATAGTAATTTCAACTTCAACACGACATCTGCATCAGAGAAAAACACAAGAAAAAACTTGAAATTCCATAGAGGCCAAGACAATAAAAACGAGGCTGTAAATGGATTCACCAGTCGTTCGCCAAGCACAGTCCCAAACGACCCGAGCAAGTCTTTCATTCTTGTCCACCCTTCTCTTTTTCAGATTTTTTCAGCACATCAATGTAGCTTTCATACCATGACGAGGCTCTGAAGATAGAGAAAGTCGCCCCCAGAACAAGAAAAACAGAATACAAGAATAGAAAATACCCAACAAAACCACCCAGCAGATTTAAATAAGGTAGCAAGTCATAGTAAATACTTGGCAACCAATCAACTCTGACATATAGAGACTTTGCCGTGAGCGCATACACGAAAGCCAGCGCCTGAACAACTATAAAATGAACAAACGCAGTTACCAGAGAAATAAACGGAGATGTCTTTTTCTTTCCACCCTGCCCTGCGATGATCTTGCTAAATCCAGAGTCCATGCTGAGAAAAACAGCAAGCCCTGCCAAAGTAAAGCCTAGTAGCGTAGGAATCACAGAAAGAACGATTTCCCACCACCCAGGCGAAGACCATGAGAAAAAATTAAGCAATGTAAAAATGAGAGCCAGGAGGAAGTAAAAAGAGCTGAAAAGCCCTTTCACTCCTCCATAGCCCTGCCAATACTTGCGCCACAGTTTAAAGGTTGCGGCGTAGGGGTATCGTATTTCTTGCTTAATTTCTTCTTCTCCTGACAAACTCACGATGTAACTCCTCAGCCTGCTCAAGCAATGCATTAAGCTCACTCTGCAAGTCTGGATTATAACTTGCAGTAGCTTTCAGAGGACGATCTTTTGAACTCAGCTCTACTACTTTCCCACCATCACGCCCTTTCACGTAGACTTCACCATTCTCAGCAGCCACTGAAGCAAGAGCCTTCAGTCGCGCATCTGGCTTCAAGCCTGAACTGTTAGCCTCATGATATTGGCGACGCTCAGAACCAGCATTCAACTCCTTAAGGCGCTCAAGAACTTCCTCATCAAGGTCGCCATGATCATCTGGGTTAGGCTTAAGAATCTCAAGGTCAATAAGCGATATCCTTTTTATTCCGAAAAACTCTTCAGTAACACCTTTTTCAGGCTGAACAGTGACCTTTAATTCACCAAATTTAGCCAGTTCATCGCGCTCGGAAATAGTGTCGAAAAATTTCTTCAACATATGAGGAGAAAGGCTATGCCCTGTTTTTGCCGTCACAAAATAAAGCCTGTGCCCCTTAGGGAAAAACACATATTGAAACTTCTTGAAATGCGGCTTTAAGTGCTCTGGAATAACAATTCCACTGACATCAGCCTTAGTTGCAGAATCCATCTTAATAGTATTAAACCAGTCCTCAGCCTGATCTAGCTTCAAGAACTTGTAAATATTTCCCGCATACACCTCTTCAACATCATCATCCTCAGATGCCTTATAGAAGGAGCCGATCATAAGGGCGTCATCACCACGAACTTTTGCATCAAGCTTCGAGGAATGAATCGTCTCAAAAAGTCGCACATATTTATCGGCGCTATGCGGCTGTAGCACCACATTCAAACAAGCGACATGTATAACGCTTGACCGTACGCGCTTAGACTTATTCGCTCCGGCTTTAGGCATTGGCAGCTCCTTGCATAGGTACTAGATATATTTCTTGGCAATCAGCACATAACTCAGGTCAACCCCGCAATGAGCCAGGTAGGCCATGAGTTGCATTGTGAGAGGTCGTTGGCTGCCTGCCTCGATTGCGTTCATCTTGCGCAGGCTGATGCCGAGCTTGGCGGCCAACTCGGCTGGAGTAAGGCCGAGCCGCTCGCGTTCTTGGGCGATGCGGTGGCCGATCAGGTGGGGGGGGTGTTGGGTGTCGGTCGCTGACATGATCTGGGTATTCCCTTACGTTCCCAATGGGAACAGATCATGCCAGCCTTTTGCCAGCTGCGACAACTGCCTCCAGCTCCGTGAGACGTTGTTCGAGGGTGGCGAGGCGTTTCTTGTCTTCTGCAACGCGGCGCACCTCTTGCTGGGCGGCATCGTCTAGCTCACGCCACAGAGCCAAAAAGCTTCGCTCCTGCGGATCGTCTGCGGCGCTGTCGGCAGACGGTGAAGCGTCGTCACGACGCATTGGCCCCTTCCCCGTCAAGAGCCAGTCCAGGCTAATGCCCTTCTCTTCGGCGGCCATTACGCAAATTGCGTATGGAACCGAATCGCGAGAGCGCCAGTTACCAAGGGTGGATCGCTTGATTTTCAAGAGATCACTCAGCTGGTTATCGCTTTTTATGCCGTAAACCTGAAGAAGACGATCAGTTACGGCGTCAGCACTTTTGTTTCCCAAATTAGGAAATTCCTGTTGACTTGCTCAATTTGAGGCAATAGCCTTACTCACAACGAGAACAGATTACCCCAGCGGGAACACTCTAACCATGATGGCCTTCTCCGAAACCTACGCAGCACTTGTTAAGCATCTGCAGGATTCATTCCCGGCAGGTGCAGAGCTGACGGACGCCCAGCATCAGCTACTTGGTAGCGCTACTAGTCACCTCAACCTCCTGCAAATCCACAGTGCAGCAGCCCTCAATGCTCAGCCCCTCATTGAAGACCTGCTTTCGGTATTGGAACAGCCAGGTCAGCTCACCGAAGCAAAACCCGGCTTTCTGCTCATGGCGCAAGGCATCGAGCAAGTGGCGGAGTTCGCCTCTGGCGCTTGCTGCCTGCTGATTCCTCGCTGAGGCCCGAACGATGACCCCCAATCAGATTCGCGCTCGTCTGGTGGAAAAAGGCAGCAGCTACCGCCAGTTCGCTATTTCCCACGGCTACGAGCCTCGCAACGTCACCCAGGTGGTCGCGCGCTGGGCGGGCGCTGATCGTCTCCCCAATGGCCGCCTGGCCTTCGCCATCCTGCGCGATCTCTCTGAAGAGATCGGTACGGATGTGGTGCCAGGTATTCGCCAAACCGCGAACGCACAGTAGTGCGCCCGGCCAATGGGGGAAACGAGAAGATGAAGCGCCCGATTCTTGATAGCCGCCGCCGCGCTGTGCTGGCCGTGGTTGCCGCCTTCCCAGGGGGCCGCGAATGCGCCGCTACCTGCCTGGGGCTGGACCTCAAGCAGTTCGACAACAAGCTGTACGAGAACCCCGGCCATCGCCCACTTACGGACGAGCAAGTGCTGCAACTGGAGAAGGTCGCCGGCACCAGCTACCTGCCCGATTACATCAGCGGCCTCTACAACGGCGTGCACGTCGCCATGCCAGAGCTGGCAGACACGGACAACATCGACCTGCTCACCCGCACCATGGGTACGGCTGTCAAGCGCGGCCAGGTCGACGCGATGATCCTCAAGGCCCTGGAAGACGGGCAGATCGACGAAGCCGAGCTGGCCAGCATCATCACCGCCCACCGCCAGCACATCGCTGCGCGCCACGCCGAAGTCGGCGCCATCCTCGCCCTGCACAGGAAGCCCCAGCCATGACCACCAACAGCGGCGGTTACAAGTGCCTCTGCCCGGCCTGCGGCAGCCGTATGCGCATCCGCAACAGCGAGACGCAAACGCCCACCTTCAAGACCATGTACGCGCAGTGCTGCAACCTGGCGTGCGGCGCCACCTACACCGGCTCGCTCACCTGGGATTACGCGCTTAGCCCCAGCGGGCTGGACAAGCCGCGTATCAGCCTGCCCATCGCGCCCTCAGTGCAACGCATGCAGGCACTGCGCGACAGCCAGCCGAAAACCGACCAGCTCGACCTACTCGATGCCATGGGGGCCACCGCATGAACGCCGCCCCGCACCTGCCGCACGACTACCGCAGCCAGATGCAGCGCCTGGCGTTGGCCTATGTGATCGACCATCAGGCCGAGCACCTGGGCGACCCGGAACAACTGGCAGAGCGCACCACCTGCCACCTGGTGCACCAGTACGACGTGCCGCTGTTCATGGCCCCGCGCCTGGTGGCCCTGGCCATTAGTGAGCTGCCCGGCACAGCCCCGCCGCCAGCCCTTCACCACCTGTAAACGCACCACCAAGCCCCTGCCCGCCTCGCGTGGGTAAGGGGAAGTTGCACCCAAAAGGAGGCCCAGCATGGCCGATGTGACCATCGAAATGACGCTCAGCACGCACCAGGCGCGGGCCTTCCTTCGTTACCAGCTCACCCAATACGAGGTTCTCATGGCCGAGGTCTGGCACTCCGACAAATACCGCAGCGTGCCCGAGGGCATGCGTGGCCCGCGCGTGCTGCAGGATTATCCGCACATTGCCGGCTTGCATCGCACCATCCGCGCGCTGCGCAAGCAACTGCAGGAGGCGCAGGCGTGAAAGCGATGGATAAAGCCGTGCGCCTGGAGGTGCTGAGCCGCCTGGAGCGCAATTACGGCCTGCAGCAGATGAAGGGCACGCCCTACATGCGCAAGGGCACGTGCCCGGCCTGCGGCAAGAAGGAGCTGTATTCGCGCAGCGACGAGCCCTGGTTCATCAAGTGCGGCCGCGAGAGCAAGTGCGGCGAGCAGTGGCACGTCAAAGAGCTGTTCGAGGATCTGTTCGACGACTGGAGCAAGCGCTCGCCCGCGACCGACGCCGAGCCCAACCGCACAGCGGATGACTACCTGAGCTTTGCCCGTGGCTTTGACCTGAGCCTGATCAAGGGCACCTACACCCAGGAAAACTACTGGGATCGTGACCTGGGCATCGGCTCGGCCACGGTGCGTTTCGCCCTGGAGCACGGCGGCTACTGGGAGCGGTTGATCGACCGGCCGCACCGCTTCGGCAAGAAGAAGGCACGCTTCGCTACGGGCAAGTCCCCCAAGGGCTATTGGTGGTGCCCTCCGGGTGTGGATCTGCTGGCGGTGAAGGAGCTGTGGATCGTCGAGGGCATCTTCGATGCTATCGCCCTGCTCCACCACGGCATTGTGGCGGTATCGGCCATGAGTTCGGGCGCCTTCCCGGCGGAATCGCTCAAGGAGCTGGCCCGCCAGCGTGGCGGCAAGCTGCCGCGCCTGGTGTGGGCGCTGGACAACGAGCCAGGCGCGCACCGTTACACCCGCAAGCACGTCACCATGGCCGCAGCCCTGGGCTACGAGAGCAGCGCCGCGCAGATACCCCAGCACGACCGCAAGGTGGATTGGAACGACCTGCACCAGCGCTGGCAGTTCATCGACAACGCCGAGCAACGCATCAAGCAGCGTGAACGCGACCTCAAGGCTGCTCGCTACCACGGCGCTCTGCTGCTGGCCGAAAGCGCCGCCGAGAAAGGCGCGCTGATGTACGAATGGCGCGAGCGCCACGAATTTCACTTCGCCTTCGAGAACCGCCTGTACTGGTTCAAGATGGACCTGGAGAAGCTCACCAAGGCTATCCAGCACCTGAAAGAGTCCGACAGCATTGAGGACCGCCAGCTCACCGAAAACCAGCTCCGCGACAAGGCTATGCGCCAGTGCGGCGCCGTGTCGGAAATCGCCAACTGCTACCCGCGCGCGCTGTACTTCCAGCGCAATGAGCTGACGGACGAAAGCTGGTACTACTTCCGCGTTGACTTCCCGCACGATGAACCCACCGTGCGCAACACCTTCACCGGCGCCCAGGTGGCAGCAGCCAGCGAGTTCAAGAAGCGCTTGTTGGGCATGGCCGCCGGCGCGGTGTTCACCGGCAGCGGCGCGCAGCTGGACAAGATCATGCGCGAGCAGCTGTTCGGCCTGAAAACCGTGCAGACACTGGATTACATCGGTTACAGCAAGGAGCACGGCTGCTGGGTGTTCGGTGACCTGGCCGTGCGCGGCGGCGTGGTGGAGAAGGTCAACGCCGAGGACTACTTCGAGTTCAAGAAGCTGCGTTTGAAGACGCTGCAGAAGTCCATCCGCATGGAGATCAACGCCGAAGGCCACGACTACCGCACGGACTGGCTCGACTGGCTGTGGCTGTGCTTCGGCGCCCAGGGGCTGATTGCCCTGGTGTACTGGTTTGGCTCGCTGTTCGCCGAGCAGATCCGCGCCGAGTTCCAGAGCTTCCCCTTCCTGGAGGTGACCGGCGAAGCCGGCGCCGGCAAGTCCACCTTGCTGATGTTCCTGTGGAAGCTGCTCGGCCGCCAGGACGAGGAAGGCGACGACCCGCTCAAGATGACCAAAGCCGGCCTGCGTCGCTGGCTGAGCCAGACAGCCGGCATGCCGGTGGTGGTGCTGGAGGCCGACCGCAGCGGCGAGGAAGGCGGGCTGGTGAAGGCCTTCGACTTCGACCAGTTCAAGCCGCTGTACAACGGCCGCGGCCTGGGCCTGACGGGCGTGAAGAACGGCGGCAACGACACCAACGCGCCGCCCTTTCGCGCGGCCCTGGTGTTCAGCCAGAACGCCACCGTGGCGGCGTCCGAGGCCATCCTTACACGCATCATCAAGCTGCACTTCGTGCGGCCGAACGTCACCAGCGCCAGCCGCGCAGCGGCGGACAACCTCAACCACCTGCAGGCGACGGACGTGAGCCACTTCCTGCTGCTGGCCACCAAGGCCGAACAGCAGGTACTGGAGGTGTTCCGCAAGAAGGTGAAGGAGCACGAAATCACCCTGCGGGCGATTCGCGACATCCGCATCGAGCGGATCATCAAGAACCACGCGCAGCTGCTCGCCCTGCTCGATGCCCTGCGCCTGATTCTGCCCATCACCGACGAGCAGCACCTCGCCACGCAGCAAGAGCTGATCGCCATGGCCGTGGAGCGCCAGGGCGCCGTGAACTCGGACCCCGAGGAAGTGCGCACCTTTTGGGATGTGTACGACTACCTGGAATCCCTGGGCGACGGCGCGGTGGTCAACCACAGCAAGAAGCCAGACCTGATCGCCATCAACCTCAACGAGTTCGCCGAACGCGCCGCCGAGCACAAGCAGAAGCTGGCGGACGTGGCGACCCTGCGCAGCCTGCTCAAGAACAGCCGCTCGCGCCCCTGCATCGACATCAACCGGGCCGTGGATAGCGCCGTGCGCACGGCCTACAACGCCCGCAATCCCCTAGCGCCGCGCTGTCCCACGGTGAAGTGCTGGATGTTCAAGGCGTAACCCCACCCGGCGCGGCAACGCCGGCTCAACCCCAAAGGAGAACCACCATGCATGACAACGAAAGCGCCATCGACAAAGCCCTCACGCTGCTCGGCAGCGCCGTGGCCCTAGTCGCCCTGTTCACCCTCTGCAGCGTTGTGCCGGAGGCACTGCTGGCCATCACTCACTGACCCACCCCAGCCCTGCCGAGCGGCAACTCGGCAGGGCTGCCCGAAGGAGAACCACCATGCACCTACAACCCCACCACCGCTGGCCGCTGCTGGCCATGGTCGCCGCCCTGGCGGGTGTCACGGCCACGTCGGTGGCGATGGCCATATCCGCGCTGATCACCGCGCCTGTGCTCGCCGCATTGTTCGCCGGCGCCGCCGTGGTGCTGGACCTGTTCAAGTACGCTGCCTGGCCGCTGGCCCTGATGCTGCTGGCAGCCCGCCGCACCCTGGCCGCACTGCTGATGATGACCAGCGCCCTGGCCCTGGGCGCCGTTTCCGGCTGGGCGACCTATGACCGGCTTATGTCCTCGATCATCAGCAGTCAGGCCGAGCACCAGGCGCAGCACGAACAACGCCAAGCCGACCTGCTGGAGCTGCGCCAGGCTGACGCCACCCGCATCGAGCAGCTAGACGCCGAAGCGGTCGCAGTCCATCACCAGGCCAACGCCCTGCGCGAACGCGGCATGGTCACCCGCGCCCTGGAACTGGAGATCGCCGCCCTCGCCCGCATCGACACTCTGCGCAACGCTGCCCAGGTTCGCCGCGACAGCGCATCCCAGGAACTCACCGCCCTGCGCAGCCAACCGGCAAAAGCCGCAGGGCTATCCCTGGAACTGGCCACCCTGCTCTGCCTGGGCTTCGCCCTGGCGCTTGAGGTAGTCCCGGCCCTGATCCTCTGCGCGCTGCGCCCCGTTACCGAAACAGCAGCGGCAACCGTACCGGCACGCCAGAAACGCACCGAGGAACAGCTACAGGAACGCACAGAAACAGCGCCGGCAACGGACGCGGCCAGCGACCTACCGCCCGAGCTGCTGCAACTGATCGCCCGCACCGAAAGCGGCACCAAGCTGGCCGTCAGGCAGGTAGCGCGGGAACTGAGGATGGGCAGCGAGAAAACCACCCGACTGATGCAGCAGGCCACAGAAGCGGGCCTGCTGAGCAAGACCGCCGCCGGATACGTGGCGGCATAAAGAAAGGCCCCGGTGAGCGGCAACTCACCAGGGCCGGACCAACCCCCGAAAGGAGAACCACCATGCAAGCAGAACCCAAAGAAGTTGGTAGTTCCAAGGCTACCATGGCACAACCATTTCCATGTGATGCAGTGCTAAGCCGTCACCTTAACGCCCGGCATACGCCTGAGCGACTCTACAAGTTCGGCGCAGAAACTGATGAATGCATCAAGCTCGTAAACGCAGTCATCGACCCAGTCACCTGGTTTTCGCTCTTGTATCCACTCGTCCCAAAAACCATTGATCTCGTCAAGCTGATCGAGCACTCCAAGGGCATATCCGACCGCAACTTTACAGTCTCCCACCAATTGAATCTGATGGGAGGTAAGCACCCACAGGGGGATAGCAGACAAGATCTCCATTTGGTTCGTCCAATAGCCCCGAGGGTGGAGCGTCTTGTAATCCGTGACTGTTCCAGTGGAAAACCCGTACATCGCGCGTCGCAACTGACGAAGAAGTGCACACTCGGTATCGACAGACTCAAGCAGAACGCAGAGCCAGCGAGTCTTCTCACGTCGCTCTTTCTGAATTTCATGCCATATCGGGAAATAGCCTGCACCAATGACAGCCAGCACCGTTCCTACTGCCTGGGCCCAACCGGCCTGCTCCTTCACACCGAAGAAATCCAGCACAGCAAACAGTGCCCAACCCAATGCACCGATGGCCAGAAATCCCCACACCACCCAAATGCTGGCCACCTTCATGCTCTCTGGCATTTCAAATCGCTTCACGTGCAATGGCTCCTTGCCACCCTATTTCCTGAGAGCTTGCCGAGCCACACGCAACACGTCCAGACCATAGTCACTGTGGTTGCCGTTGAGCGCCCAGCCCGACCGTCATCCTTGCCCGATGCGCGGCCGGCGGGCGTGACGCGAGTATAACGCCCCACGGCCAGCATCCAGGCAAGAATCGGGCGCTTCATCTTCTCGGCCTCGCAACGGGCCGTGCTGCTTTTCAGGTCCATAAACTGGGCCTTTCGTTGTTTCGCGTGGGGACACAATGGCGAATGGTGTAGAGGTACGCGGCAATCGCGTACGTGTGTATTTCCGTTATCAGGGCGAACTGTGCCGCGAGCCGTTCAATGGAGCCGCTACGCCCGCGAACATTGCCCAGGCAGAACGCTTGGTCGGCGTAATTGAGTACGAAATCAAGGCCGGTACCTTCAACTACGCCCGCCACTTCCCGAACTCGCCGAAGGTGAAAACCAACACCCTTGGCCACTACATCGACCTTTGGCTCGATATCAAACGCAACGAGATGGCACCGTCAGGCTTCCGCACTTACAAAAGCAAGGTAGAGACACACATCCGGCCACGCTGGGGCGACGAACAAGCCGACGCCATCGATCACCTGCACCTGCAGGAGTGGGTGCACAAGACGCTGATGCCGACCCTGCATAACCGCACAGTTCGGGAGATCGTCAGCCTGGTGAAGCAGATCTTCACCCTGTACCGGGCGCGTAATCGCTCCGCGCATGACCCAACCGAAGGCATCACCATCCGCCAGCCCGACCCGGACGAGGTCGACCCATTCGACCGTGAGGAAATCGACGCAATCCTAAGCACGCCCACGGACAAGATTCAGGAGCTGCACCTTGCGCAGTTCATGATATGGACGGGGCCGAGGGTGTCGGAGGCCATCGCGCTGGCCTGGGAGGACGTCGACCTCAAGGCCGGTACGGTGCGATTCCGTCGCGGCCAAGTGCGCGGCGTGTACAAGGTGACGAAAAACAGGCGGTCCAACCGCGAGGTGCGCCTACTCAAGCCCGCGCTTCAGGCTCTGATGGCCCAGGCCATCCACACCCAGAAGTCGAAACCAGTGGAAGTCGAGATCCTGGATCGAGATAACAAGACCAGGAAGCGGCAAAAGTTGCGCTTCGTATTCCATTGCAGCAGCACTGGCGCTGCGCACAGCAGTTCGGACGCGTTGCTCAAGGGATTCTGGCGCCCGCACCTGGCAGCGGCCGACGTGCGGTACCGGGGGCCGAACAACTGCCGCCACACCTACGCCAGCCAATTGCTAACCACCGGCGCAGTGACACTGCAGTGGCTCAAGGATCAGATGGGGCACACGACGATTGCCATGCTTGAACGCCATTACGGCAAGTACATCAGCAAGGACGGCCCGGACATGATCCCGCTCTTGGAGCACTCGCTAAAGCTCTGAATCCAGGGCCTAGAAACGACAAAAGGCAGCCCTCGCAGGCTGCCTTTTTCGTTCCACCATTCCCAAAGTGTTCCCAAAACGCTCCCATCTGAGAAGCGATCCGGCTAGAACCCCCGGAAATACTGGCT
>Ga0075033_1001029_pt1 | contig 12138 bp, 14 predicted proteins | sample SynthPrep_5_END__FD_72751 | JGI IMG/M metagenome (GOLD analysis project Ga0075033, IMG submission 72751) | Synthetic microbial communities from Ohio, USA - SynthPrep_5_END_DS10_MetaG | ecosystem: Engineered > Bioreactor > Aerobic > Activated sludge | place: USA: Ohio, Columbus | collected...
CATCATCGATCCGAAGGTGATCAAGAACGTCAACGGCGTGCCGGTGACGAAGCCTGTTGCGGCTGTCTTCGCTGGCGTCCGCGCCCGTGTCGTGGCATCTGCGGAAGGATTCTCCGGTTCGGTGTCGAACAAGATCATCAGCACCATCGACGGCGTGGCGCGGACGATCTCCTATCCCGATGACAGCAATTACCTGAACGAAAATCAGGTCGCCACGATCATCAATGAGCGCGGCGGTTTCAGGACGTGGGGTAGCCGTCTCGCGATTGATGATCCGCTGTGGCAATTCGATAGCGTGCGCGCGACCGCCGACATGATCAATGAGTCTCTTGAAGACCTCTATTTCCTCTACGTGGATCGCAAGACCACGAAGGGCAATTTCAAGATGCTTATCGAAGACGGTAACGCCGCAATGCGTGTCTTCGCGAAGAACGAAGATATCCTTGGCGGTAGCGTCTGGCTGTCCGACCAGAACGATCCGACCTTGATGGTCAACGGCAAGACCCTGCTTGGGGTCGAATTCGAGCCGGTTGGCCTCATGGAGCAAATCCACATCACCACCCACCGCAACATCGTCCGCTATCAGTTGCTGATTGACGAGGTGAACGGGGCAATCGAAATCGGCGCGCTCTCGGTCGCCGCGTAAGGAGCTTTTCACATGGCGCAAAAAACTCTCCCCGCCTACATTCTGCGGAACTGCATGCTGTGGGCGGACCGTCAAAGCAAGCTTGGGCAGATCGGCGATATCACCCCGCCGGTTCCCGAAGCCGTCCGCGAGGATGTGCGCAACGCCGGTATGATCAAGGCCCGCAAGGTCCATCTCGGTTACAACGCGCTGGAATTCAGCTTCAAGATGCCGGGCGTGGACCCGCAGATTTTGAAGCTGCACGGCATCAAGATCGGCGAGGAAACGCCCTTCATGATCACCGGGGCGCTGGTGGACGAAGACGGCACCACGCATAGCGCGGTGATGACCATTCGCGGCAGGGTCTTCAAGCCGGACGCCGGGACGTGGAAGCCGGGCGAGCTTTCCGAAAACGACTACGGCGTGGACGTGAACTATTACAAGCTCGAAATCGATGGCGAGCAAATCTACGAGATGGACGATTTTGATTTCAAGGTCGGCGGCGTCTCGCAGTTCGGCGATATCCGCAACGCTTTGCTGCTGTAACGGCTGGCGCTCTTTCTCCCCCAATTCCTTCTAATCCGGCCCGCGTTCTGCGGGCCATTTTTTCAGGTGATACCATGGATTCCGTAAATGTAACGCTTGCCAAGCCGGTGGAGCATGATGGCGAAACCTATTCCGAACTGACGTTCCGTGAACCGGAAGTCGGCGACCTCCTGTTAGCGGATAGCTCTTCTCCTGGCATCGGCCAGATGGTCGCGCTGCTGGCCCTCATTTCTGATGTGCCTCTGCCTGCCTTTAAGAAGATCAAGGGCGGCGACTTTAAGAACATCGTCGCCAAGACGAAACCGCTGTTGGGAAACGACCCGACGAACACGACTGGCGAATAGTCGCCGTCTACGTTGCCGATACTGCGAAAACATCGCTCGATGTCATTGAGCGATGGCCCGCCCGAAAGCTCCTTGCATATTTCGATACCTGCAAGGAGTACCGAAAAATCATGAGAGAATGACCATGGCCGTCCAGCAAAGCACCCTTCGCGTCTCCCTTCTTGACGATGTGTCGGCCCGCGCGAAGCACATCACGCGGTCGCTGGACGGCCTGCGGGCGCAATCTGTTTCTGCCTTCGCACCCATGCGCGGTTTGATCGGGCAGGCTGTCGCACTCGGCGCTGGTTACTTCGGCGTCACGCGTGGTTTCGAGGCTACGGCGGGCGCGGCCATCAGTTTTGAGTCTGCATTTGCGGACGTGAAAAAGGTTGTCGAAGCCAATGACGAACAGTTTGAAAACATGCGCCGCAGCATCCGGCGCATGTCCGGCGAAATCCCGCTGGCTGCAAACGATATTGCCGCTCTATTCGCTGCTGCTGGCGAAAGCGGCATTGCGACCGAAGACTTGCAGAGCTTTGCAGAAATGGCCGCGCGTGTCGGCATCGCCTTCGATCTCGGGGCGGGGCAGGCGGGCGAAAGCCTTGCCAAGCTGAAAACGCAGCTTGGTTTGACAGTGGCCGAAACCGGCGACATGGCCGATGCCATCAACCACCTGTCGAACAACATGGCGTCCAAGGCAAAGGACGTGACCGAATTCATGTTGCGGGTCGGCTCCTTCGGTGAAATGGGCGGCTTCGCAAAAGAAGAACTTGCGGCCATGGGTAGCGCCATGATCTCCGCCGGTTCGGATGCCAGCACGGCGGGAACCGCCATGTTGAACGTCATCCGCAGGCTGACGAAAGGCGAGTTTGCTCAGAAGTCGCAGCGGGACGCCGCCAAGGCGCTCGGGCTGCACCTGCCGTCCATCGCCAAGGATATGCAGAAAGACGCGAAAGGCACCATGCGCAAGGTGCTGACGGCGATTGCGAAAGCGCCGAAGGATAAGCAGGTTTCTTTGCTGTCCGAATTTTTCGGCGACGAAGCCCGCGCCTTCATGCCGCTGGTCGGCAATATCAAGCTGCTGGATCAAGCGTTGGATAGCGTCGCCGACCGCACGAAATATGCAGGCTCGGCGTTCAACGAGTACATCCAGCGCGCCAGCACCACGCAAAACGTTCTGGACCTTCTCGGGAACAAGATTTCCAATGTCTTTGCGGAAATCGGTGACAGCATGTTGCCGACCATCCGCGAGGGCGCGCAGGGTATTGGCGAGGTGCTGGACACGCTCGGCAACCGCGTGACGATCTTCGACCAGATGACGAATTTCACGAAGGGGTTTGCGCAGGGCTTCGGGTATACGGGCGGCATGAAGGAATTCATGAACGATCTCGGTGACCTGTTGCTTGGTCCTGTCGATCCGAATGCCGCCGACCGTATTGGCGCAATCTTCATGCGGGCGAAGGAATGGGGCGCTTCCATCCGCGAGTTGAACGATGCGATAAAGGATAATCCAATCGCCAAGTTTTTTGCGGAAATGTCCGGTTATGGCTTCCAGCTTTTTGCGTGGGGAATGGGTATTTCCATGTTGGCTGGCACCATTCGCAAGCTCGCGGCGGCATTGTTCGTTTTGTCTGGTGCAAGCACCCTGATCGGCGCGCTCAAAGTCGCCGGGGGCATCGCTGCTATTGTCGGCGGAAGTACCCCCGCTGCTGCCGCTGGAACCGGGGCAGCAACCGCAGCAACCGCCGCCGCCGCTGGCGGCGCTGCCGGTGGATGGTCCTCAATCCTCTTGGGCCTTGCCCGCATGGGTATTTACGGTGGGGCTGGTGCTGGCGCGTACGAACTAGGAAAAGCTGCCTATACGGGCGATACGCCATACAGCCAAGGGAAGGCGTGGTTGCCGGGCGTTGAGGATGCCCTTCACAGTATCGGCAAGTTTTTTTCATCTATTCCCAGCGATCCAGCGCCGCCATCGGTCTCCAGTCAATTTGCGTTGGATGCGGCGAGGACGGCAAGGGCTAACGGCTTCGGTGGAAGCACCGACAATCTCCCCGGCAAGACCGCTGATGATCTCGGTATCAAGTCTGTGAGGATTGATGCAGCGTCTCTTTCGGAAATGACTAGGCCGACAGCTACTCAGGATGTCCGGGTGGTGAACCCGCAGCCGCCGAATGTCACGGTGTATGCCACCGCGACAATAACAGGTGTCGCCGACTCCAAGGAAGCCGTCGCGGCTGCGGCTACCGATCTCGGCAACCAGATTGCGGCAGGCACGGAAGGGCTGTTTAGCGACTAGACAGACGGCATTAGGAAATAGAGGAACTGCCCATCTCTCTCTTCTATTGTGAAGGTGACGCCATACGTCTCGCCATTATCTGCCAGAACTTTTGCTGTACATGTTCGCTTCGCGTTCTCATTCGCCGTCTCCTTTACTTCGTTGACGGCGAGTGCATTCATCTTGCTAAAGTTCATCGGGAGTCGCGGGAATATTTCTTTCACTTGCGCAGTCGACGTCCGGGAGTCGCAGGCCGGAATTCCAGCGCCCAAATAGATGTCTGATCCGACCCAGCTGCTGCTGATCGCGATTGTCGCCGCCAATGAGGCGACAGAGGCGATGGTCAATGTATAGGACTTTTGAAGCCGCCTATCCCGCACTAGGTTGTACGCGATTGGCGTTAGTAAAATCCACGGGCCAAGTGTTCCCGTCTGTCTTTTTCTTCCGCCAAGCTCAATTACACGAAGGTCGAGCGTGACGAAAATCACATAAAGAACGAAGGAAATTATCGCAACGCCGCCGCCCATAGACTTTCCTGTGGTGTCTAGAATGAGCGCATCGACGATAGTTACCAGCAAAGGTGTCAGCGCCAGCAAAAATGCCCATTGGTCACCGATAGCAGATGCAGGGAGCGGGGGCGGCTCGCTCCCGTTTGAACTCTTGAACTCTGTAATCGTGTCGAATCTTGCCCATTGATTCCCGAGTTGTTGATTCCAAAGCAACGTGTCGTCTGAAATCTCGCCTCGTTTGTGAAGGTCAATGATTGTGGCTCCGTCTACCGGGCCGTTTCGTTTGCCGTTCGAATTGTAGTGCCACACGGAAAACCCCTTTCCCCTAAACTCCCGTTTAACGGGTACACGTATTCTCACGCGGAGTCTTTATGTCTGGTTACACATCAATGATGCTAGGCGGATTTGCCTTTGAGGGGCTAGGGTTTGGATATCAAGGCGTGAAGCGCAAGGTGAATACGCCTTGGGTGGAAATTCCGGTCGGCCAAACTCTTAACCAGCAGCAATGGACCGGCCCCACTTCCGACGAAGTTACAATCTCGGGGGTTCTTTTCCCCGAAGAATTCGGCGGGCAATCGCAGCTTGACGGTATTATCGCTGCGTCCATGGCCGGAACCGAGATGATGCTTGTAACCGGTGACGCGGCGCAAGGGGTCATCCAAGGTACGTTTACGGTCCAAAGCGTCGAAGAGGACCGCAGTTACATTAACCGCCGGGGCGAGGCAGGGCGCAACGCCTATTCCATCACGCTCAAGCGCTCTGGCTCCGCCACACTGCCAAGTGCGGGAGGTCTGGTGGATCGGGCCGCATCCTTCCTTTCCGAACTTTTCCGGTGACCCTATGGCGACAATTTACACTACACGGCAGGGCGAGACGGTTGATCTCGCCTGCCTTGCTTTCTATGGGCGAACGGCCAAAGTGGTCGAAGCCGTTATTGATGCCAATCCGGGTCTAGCTGCGCTCGGTCCTGTCCTTCCGCTCGGCACGAAAATCACCATGCCGGATATTCCTTCCACCAGCACGGCCAAGCCGTTGACCAGCCTTTGGGACTGACCATGAAGCCGCGCGTGGAGGTGAGTATCGACGGCGTGCCGGTGGCAGGCCATTTCTATGAGCGCTTGATCTCTCTGACCGTCACTGACGAAGAGGGCATGAAGTCCGATACGGTGGATATCGAACTTAATGACGGACCGCCGAACTTTCTGGCGATCCCGCGTAAGGGTGCCATCATCTCGGTCAAGATGGGTTTCGGTGATGATCTGGTGCCGAAAGGTGTCTTCACCGCCGACAAAGTCAACGTTGATTGCCTGCCCTATAAAATGTCTATCTCTGGCAAAGCTGCGGACCTGCGCAGCGGAAAGCTGAAAGAGCGGCAGGAACGGTCATGGGATAAAGCGAAGCTCGGCGATATCCTGTCTCGCATCGCCAGCGAAAGCGGGCTGACGCCTGCCATTGATGACGATCTTGCGGACTTCGAATATGAATGGCTGGCGCAACAGGACGAAAGCAATATCAATTTCCTGCGGCGGCTTGCGGAGCGGCATAACGGCCTCTTCGCCGTCAAGCAAAAGCGCCTGATTTTCACGCGGCTCGGTTCTGGTTTGTCTGCGTCCGGCGCGCCGCTCGGCTCCATCATCCTGACGCCTGAGAAAATCAAGGTCGGGAGCCTGAAAGTCGAAATCAACGACCGCACGAAATATAGCAAGGTCGTGGCCTACTATCAGGATTCCGACAAGGCTGAACGGGTGGAAATCGACGCCGATGCGGATGCTGACGGCGACAGCGTTTATCGTTTGCCGGAACCTTATGCATCGCCCGCCGAAGCCGATAAGGCGGCGCAGGCCAAGGCCAAGGAATTGCAGCGCGGCGAAGGTTCGGTGTCTGTCACCGTGATCGGCGATGCAGGTATTGATGCAGGCTTGCCATTGTTGTTCGCCGATGTTCGGCCCGGCGTTGACGGCGTGCCGTACATTATCAAGACGGCCAAAACGGCCTACACCAAAACCGGCGCTCTTGAAGTGGCGGTTTCGGGCAGGCTCTACGATGGCAAATCAGCAACCGAGAAATCGGCCGGCACGGAAAGCAGCAGTTCCAGCGCCGCCCCGGATGCTGCGAAAGCGACCGGTAAGGTTGCCCCGAACAGTGCGCCCGGCACCCCGGCCACGCCTTCCTCTTTCCTGACCCCGCGCCGCTTCGGGCGGACAGACGAGAACTAGAGCGCGGTCGCGCTCCCATCATTCTTCCACTAAAATCTCAAGGAGATATCCATGTCCGTTGTGACCACGTCACCGCGTGGGCGTACCTTTATGGACGCTCATGAAGGCAACCCCCTTACCTGTTATCTTGACCCTGTCCGCATTCCGACCATCGGGCGCGGCTTCACGATGCGAAGCCGGGCTGTTCGCCGCGAACTGGAAAAGATCGGTATTACAAAGCTGGTGCCGGGCAAAACGAAACTCACGTCAGCACAATCGGACTCCATTTTCGCGGCGGTGCTTCGCGATGAATTCGAGCCTGCCGTGGTCGCCAAGTCGCCGGATGCGCGCAAACAGCATGAAATGGATGCGGCAGTGTCGGCGATATTCAATCTCGGCACTGGCGCTATGGATTGGCAGTGGGCGAAGCTGTGGCGCGCAGGAAAACCCAAGCAGGCTGCGGATTACCTCGGCAGTCATCATAATACTGCTGGTGGCAAGAAGCTGCCCGGTCTCGTTCGCAGGCGCAAGGAAGAGGCCCTTTTGTTCGAAAAGGGTATCTATACGGGCGTCGGTGAAGGCGTACCGCGCTCCGCCCAAGAGAATGCGCCGACGCAGCCCGATCCGGTGGTGAAGGAAGCGCAGGCTATCCTTTCTGCGAAGGGCTTCAATCCCGGCGCAATTGATGGGTGGATGGGCGAAAAGACTGCCGCCGCAGTCAAGGCATATCAGTCTGCGCACCCGCACCTTGTTGCCGATGGCATCATTGGTCCCGCCACCTTGTCGCAGTTGCGTCGTGACGCTGCCGCCACGAAAGAGGCGGTGCAGGGCGGTGCAGGCTCGCTCTTCGGTTCCGGCTTTGCTGCATGGTCGCTCGGTTTGCCCTGGGGGTGGATCGCGCTGCTTACGGCGGCGGTGGTGCTCGGCGTCATCGCCTACCGCAAACGCGATGTCCTTTCCCGGCGGATCAACAGTTTGTTCGGTCGCGAGGTCGCGGTGTGATGGCGAAAACCGGATTTTATCTTTTGCTCGGGCTGGCGGCGGTGTCTCTCATCGCCACCGGCATCCTCTACATCGACCGCAACGCGACGTACCGCGCGGTCACCAAAACTGAAAGGCAGAATAATGCGGCTGGGGATCGGGCGGATGGTGCTCGTGGGCGTTTTGACGATTGCGCTGGCGGGGTGTGGGATTTCGGGGCCGGGCGATGTATCCGGCCTGCGCCGGGTGGTCGGGACTGACCTCATCGGCGCGCGTGGTGCAACGCCGGAAGATCAAAGAAAAATCGACAGGACTGTTGTGGGCCTTTGCGGCGGCGACGTCTGGAACCGGGACGAATGCGCCCGGCATGGCAAAGGGCGCTGATATGCCGGAAAAGTACACTTCTTTCATCGAACTGATGAATGCTTGGGTTGGCGGTGCCTTCACCACCATTATCGCCGCCTTGCTTGGGCGGTTCATGTGGCACGGCAACGAGGCCCGGAAGGGTCGCCGCAAGTTCTTCGGCATCGAACTGTTTTGGGAACTGCCGGTCGCGCTCGGCATGGCAGTCATCGGAGAAAGTGCAGCCGCCTACGCCGATCTTGGTCAGCCTGCATCAACCGGGTTGATTGCGCTTCTGGCCTATCTCGGGCCGCGCGGTGTCGAAGCGCTGTTCCATAAGTGGTTTGACAGGCGCATGGCCGGTTGATCAATCCCTACCATTGTCAAAAGCCGTCTGGTTCGCCGGGCGGCTTTTTGCGTTTGAGGGCCATCCGCTGGGTCAGCGCCTCCTTGCGGCGCGCCCTCTCGATTTCAAGCGCTTTGGCGGCGGGTGAGTCTCGCGGCGAATGATCCGGGCTTAAATTAGCTTGCCCTAACCCGTGGCAATACTGGCACCTCCAGCGCCTGTTGATGTAGCTTTGCTCGGGTGGCATCATCTCTAGATCGACTTTGACGACGCGGCTACACGGCGTGCAGTAGGCCGTCACGGTGTAGCAGTTGACCCACAAATAACCATAGGTGCCGGGCTGCGGCTCATAGTTCATGGCCAGTCCCTCTTTGCGCGCGCCAGAACGAAACTGTTTTTCTCGCGATTGCCGCAGCCAAGACACCTCAAGAGCGGTTCCATGGATATGATGGGCCGGAATTTTCCATAACGACGCTGTAGCGCCCACCTGTCCAACATACCGACGCGTTTGCAGCGCCAGCATTGCGCGCCGACGACATACCATTGCGGCAGATCGGCCAAGGTCGCCGAGTGATCGCGCTGCGGTACAAAAATGCCTGTCGGCTTTGGTGGCATGTTGTCATTATTGCCGCCGGTTAGATCGATGCCGCGACGATGGCGCATGTCATTCTCGTTCGGCGCTCGGCTTCCATCCGCGTGTATATCCCCGGCCCATCGCTGCGACGGCGATGGATAGCTGGTTTTGCAGATGGTGGATTTCGTCTAGCAAGGTTTCCACGGCGGCAACAGCATTGCCGTCATGGCACTGAATGACATAGGCCGCGATATCGTCCGGCTGTTTGATTGCGTTCGGGCGCACGTTTCCAATCTCCTGTTTCAGAGCCGCAAAGTTTCCCCTGTCATGAAAAGGCGCGCGCCCCCGCGCCGGTAAATCAGTCTGGCATAAGGTCGGCAATTTGGCCGTGCTGGACCAGCAGGCGAGGGTTAGCCATGCTGCCGCTTTCTTCGTCCACGGTAACGGCGTATGCCGCAACGCCGATATGACGCGGTGCCATGGCGCTAGCAATTTTTTCAGCGGATGCTTGGCTGGTTGCGGGTCGCATGTCGCCCGGCACAATGCCTCCGCGTCCCTTTTTGAACTGTACTACGATGATCTTTTCGGCGTCTGACATATCTCTTGCTCTCTCGTTTGTTCTATAAATGTTCTCATTTTAGAAGAGAGTCAATATGGAGTGGCTCCGCCATGTTTTAGGACTGGCAAAGTTTTACAGCGCTATTGAAAACATTGAGAGAATTTTGACGCGAGAAAACGAGTTTTACCCGCAAGTGCTTGAAATTCCTGACATAGATCGAGCTTCCCAAGCTGAATACGAGGGTTCGATTCCCTTCACCCGCTCCAGCTATCTTTCTTTACTCCAGCATGCGTCGCACTGAAGGTCATGCGTTCAGGTAGGACAAAATCGCAGCAGCGACGTCTGGCGACTGTTGAGACGTCGCCTGCGTCGTCGACGTGTCGGCTACGGTGGATGAGGCGATGGTTTGGGCGGAGCTGCTGACTGGATCGTCGCTGTTCAAAGCCACGACCTGCGCTGAACTCATGGCGGCGATCTGACCCGGTGTGAAGGCCGCCGCCTGCGAGGCCGTCAATGCGGCGAGCGCGCTGGTGCTCAATCCCGAGATCGCGTTTGAACTCAAGCTGATGATTTGCTCGGTGGACAATGCGGCGAGATCGTCTCCGCCAAATGCGGCTGTCTGCAGCGATTTAAGGGCGCCGACCTGCGTCAATGTCAGGGCTCCGATTTGCGCGGAACCCATTGCCGCCACCTGGCCGTAGCTCAGCGAAGCCACCTGGCTTGTCGTCAGTGCGCCTACACCCTGAGAGGAAAGGGACGCTATGACGCCGGTGGAAAGCCCCCTGATCGCCGACGAGTTGATCGCGGCGAGTTCCTCGGTGGTAAAGGTTGCCAGACCTTCCGCCGTCAACCCTGCTAGTGCGGCTGAACTCAACGCGGCGATCTGGCCGGTGGTGAGTGCCCGGATCTGCTCCTTGCCGAAAGCGCCGATCTGGTCGCTGGTCAATCCGGCGACGCCGGCTGTACTCAAGGCCGCAACGTCAGTGGAAGACAATGTGGCGATGAAGTCGGTAGACAATCCCCTTATCGCGTTCGAGCCAATCGCAGCGAGTTCCGCCGGCGAGAAGGTTTTCAGCATGGCCGGAGACAGGCCCGTGAGCGCCTCCGAACTCAACGATGCGATGTGGCGGGTGGAGAGCGCTTCGATCTGCCCACCACTCAGGGCGCCGATCTGTGCGCCGCTGAAGCCGGATGCAGCCAGAGCATCGAGAGCCGCTATCTGGGTTGCCGAGAATGAGGCGATGTGGGCGGGGCTGAGGACGGCAATCTGTCTGGAGGTGAGGGCACTAACCTGGGCATTGCTCAGGGTGTTCAACTGGCTACTGGTCAAGACGGCCACCTGCCCGGTGCTCAGCCCACTGATGGCATCCGGGCTCAATGCTGCGATCTGCGCTGCCGTCAGCGACGCTATGGTCTCCGTTGAAAGACCCGCGATCGCATTCATGCCGATTGCAGCCAGCTCGGAATTGGTAAATGTGACCAGATCATCGGCGCTGAGGGCCACGATCTGTTTCGAGTCGAGCGCGCCGATCTGAGCGCCGGTCAGAGCCTCGACCTGATCGTTGCTCAACGCCACAATCTGATCGCTGGTCAGGCCTGTTATGCCCGCCGTGCTGAGAGCGGCGATCTGGGCTGTTGAAAGCGAGGCGATGTCATTCGTGCCTAGCGCTGCAATCTGTTTGGAGGTGAAGGCGCCGATTTGGGCGTTGCTCATGGCCTCTACCTGGCTGGTGCCGAGCGCGCCAATTTGGTCGATGGTCAGGCTGGCTATCGCCGCCGTGCCGAAGGCGGCGATCTGTGCGGTCGTCAACGAAGCGATCGTGGTCGTCGACAAGCCGGGGATCGCATTCAGGCTGATTGCGGCCAGCTCCGCGGTCGTGAAAGTGCTGAGGTCATCAGCACCGAGGGCGGCAAGCTGTTTGGAGCTGAGAGCGCCGATCTGGGCACTGGTCAGGGCCTCGACCTGATCGGCGCTGAGCGCCGCGACCTGATCGGTGGTCAGGCCAGTCACACCCGCTGTGCCGAGAGCGGCGATCTGGTTTGCCGAAAGCGAGGCGATGTCGTCTGTACCCAGCGCTGCAATCTGTCTGGAGGTGAGGGCGCTGACCTGGGCGCTGGTCAGGGCGCCCACCTGATTGGTCCCGAGGGCTGCAACCTGGTCGGTGGTCATGCCCGATATTGCCGTGCCCAGCGCTGCGATCTGAGCCGTCGTCAGCAAAGCGACCGTTGCTGTCGACAGACCCCGGATCGCTGTGGAGCTGATTGCAGCCAGCTCGGCGGCGGTGAAGGTGTTGAGATCATCAGGACTGAGGGCGGCAATCTGTTTCGAGTTAAGCGCGCCGATCTGAGCGCTGTTCAGAGCCGCGACCTGATCGGTGGTGAGGGCGTCAATCTGATCAGGGGTGAGGCCCATAATCCCCGCAGCGCTGAGAGCGGCTATCTGGCTTGCTGAAAGCGAGACGATATCGTCCGGGCGCAACGCCGCAATCTGTCTGGAGGCGAGGGCACGGATTTGGGCATTGGTCAGCGCGTTCACCTGACCGCTGGTCAAGGCGGCCACCTGCCCGGTGCTCAGTCCACCAATGCCAGCGGAACTCAGGGCGGCAATCTGCATCGTCGTCAAGGAGGCTATGGTCTCCGTTGACAGGCCGGGGATGGCGCTGGCGCTGATCGCGGCAATATCCCTGGCGGAGAATGTTGCAATGTCCTCCGTGCTCAAGACGGCGATCTGTTTCGAGGTGAGAGCGCCGACCTGTGCGGTGGTCAAAGCCTCCACCTGTGCCGTCGTCAAGGCGGCAATCTGCGCGGTGGTCAGCGCGCCGATGCTTTGTGCGTTGAGAGCCGAAATCTGACCCGTTGTCAT
>Ga0075033_1001039_pt1 | contig 12075 bp, 10 predicted proteins | sample SynthPrep_5_END__FD_72751 | JGI IMG/M metagenome (GOLD analysis project Ga0075033, IMG submission 72751) | Synthetic microbial communities from Ohio, USA - SynthPrep_5_END_DS10_MetaG | ecosystem: Engineered > Bioreactor > Aerobic > Activated sludge | place: USA: Ohio, Columbus | collected...
ACTGCGGATCGAGCTCGCGGCGCGAGACAGTGCCCCAGCGCCCGATCCTTCGAAACACGCTCCCGCTCTCGATCTTTGCGTCGGTCATCCACGCTTGGAGCGCCTCGACCGGCCGCCCCGTCAGATAGACGACATCGTCCTGCTCGCCGCTCGTCGTTTTCGTCCGGCCGAGATGGATCCCGAGAGAGGGGAGGGGAGGGCCACCCGGAACTTCGATCGGAGCCTCCTCGGTCAGCTGCTCGACCCGCAGCCCTGCGATCTCGCTGCGCCGGCGGCCGCCGGAAGCAAACGCAACCATCAGGATGGCGCGGTCGCGCAGATCCCGCAGGTTTTCGGTGGCGCAGGTCGCTAGGAGCTTTGCCAGGACATCCCCTGTGACAGCCTTGGCACTTTTGCGGCTTCGTTTCCGCGGCACGGCACGCACGGCCAGCCGGATCGCTGATTTCAGGGGAGGGGAGGCGAAGGCACCGTCGAGGCCGCGCCATTTTGTCAGGGTCGACCAGTTCGCCAGCCGCCGGCGCACCGTCGACGGCGCATGCGGTCCGGTCGATTTGAGAAATCCCTGGCTCCGTAAATTCTCGTCGACATCGGCGGGCATGCCATGATCGGGATCGCTGGCCCGCTTTTGCGGATCCCACAAATGCTGCGCGACGAATTTGAGCAGCAGCTGTGGCTTTTAGCTCCCGATTTCAATTGAAGCGCTAAACGAAAAACTCTGCCTTCAGTTTTGAGCTTGCGGTTTCAACAAAGAGCAGGGAAGGGGCGTCTATCCGGTTGATATCACTAGTGATGCGCCCGTGATTTACCAACGAGGATCCGGCCATTCCGCATTTTCCCACGCAGCGAATTCTCCTGGAGAGATCAGGTTCTTTTCGCCGTTCTTCAATCGGATATCGTAGAGGCGGTCATACATCGGATCGAAACTCGAAAGGAGCTGCGCAAAGCCAGCCTTCCGTTGCGCTTTCGTCCATGAGGAAAAGATTGCCCCTCGACTGTCGATCATTTCGAACACTTCAGGCTGTGCCGGATCAAGGCGCTGCCAGAGATCGATGATATGCCCCGCCTGCGCACCAAAATCCTCGCGCAACGCATCTTCGATGACGGCCTCCAATGCGTAGGCTATGGTTTGGGTCTTGGCAGTATGATTGAGGAACGCGAGAGATTGCCTCAGCAGCCTTTGCTGCAACATAAGGACGGGCCAAAGGATCTGGACACCATATCGGACGCCGATTTCTTCAATATGTTTTGGCGGCTGAATAACCTCGCGCTGCCGCTCATATGCTTTGCGCACATCGTAGGCCAACCCAAGGAACGAGCCTTCCTTGTCTTTCACAATCGGCGAGCGCTCATTCACGTCATGGACGACTTCATGCAGCCAGGTCAGGGACGTGTAGTCCCCGACGAGCAGGATCCCGGCGTGATTTTTGAGCAAGCTGTGGGAGAGCACCGGGACCAATCCTTTCAATCGACAAACAAGAACCCGATCAGTCCACCCATGGGTCGATGATGTCTATTCCAAAGCCTTCGAAATCCTTGGTGTTGCGCGTCGCAAGCGTCAGCTGATAGGCGACGGCCGTAGCGGCAATCAGACCGTCCATTGATGCGAGTCCCCGACCACTTCGCTTGGCAAGTGCCATGAGATCGCCCCAGGCCAAGGCGACAGGCCCTTCCACCGGCAAAATCCTGCTTTCGAAGCGTTGAGGCAGATCATGCGCGAGCCATTCGTCCAGGGCATCGCGCTTTCGCCCGCTATCCATCAACGCCACGCCGCGGCGGATTTCGGCAATCGACACGATGCTGATAAACGTGCGGTCCTCGTCCAGACCGTGGAGCCACTTCAAAACGTCTTCATTGGGGCGAGGTTTCGTAACTTCTGAAAGAACATTCGTATCTAGGAGCAGTCTCATAGCGACAAGTCACGTGGCTCATCGTGTTGCCGCTCAATATCCAGATCGGCACCACGCAGAGGTGATGCCAACAGAAACTCCGCGAGTGATCCCCTGCGCGCAGTCTTCTTCTGCCACTCTTCTGCAGAAACGACCACCACGCTCGGCTTTCCATTGCGGGTAATCGTCTGGGGTGCCAACTGCGCTCGCTCCATGACTTCCGAAAGCTTTGCCTTCGCGCCAGCGACCGTCCAGCTCATATCATCGTGTGTTGATGCTTGCATCGTCTCACCTATAACCAAAATGACTATAGTGACTATAATGCATGAGAGGTGTCTCTGCAAGCGCGTGGTCGGACGATGTAGGGGGAGGGGGCCATTAAAGCCCTGACGCCTTGGTCAGATTTACTCGAAAGCGGTCGCGTCGACGTTGGTATCTACGGGTCATCTCAGCGGAAACATGGCCCAGCTGTTTCTGGACGTAGCGTTCGTCGACTTCGGCAGAAGAAGCGAGGCCAGCACGAAGGGAGTGACCGGAAAACTTAAACGCACGCTCGATCTCGCTAAGGTCACCGCGAACGCCTGCGGCCATGGCAGTCCGTTTCACGAGGCGAGCGACCTCCTTGTCGTTCAGCCGCACCGACCCGACAGCTTTGCCTTGTCCCGTCACGCGACGGAAGAGGGGACCGTGCGCAAGCTTGGCGAACTTAATCCAAGTCTCGATTGCGGCGACCGGGCAGGTCGCATCGGCCGAGCCGCGACCGACCTCGACCTCTCGCCATCCGGTTTTACCGCGCAGCGTAATAATCATACCCTTGTCGAGGATCTCGATCCAACCACGACCGTCCTCAGTCTGGTCGGCCTTCAGGTCGAGGCTGACGATCTCGGAGCGCCGAAGGCCGCCAGCAAAGCCGATGAGCAACATGGCCCGATCACGCAGGCCGCGCAGGGAGCCGCGATCGAGCGTTTCGACCATGGCAATGATATCCTCAGCCATGACTGCTTCCTTCTGGACAGGTGGCTTGGCGTGGCTGTTGCGGATGCCGGCCATCACGGTGGCGATATGCCGGTCCTTGCGATCGAGCGAGAGGCCACGCTGGGCATAGTTCCAGGAGAGTGAGGAGAGGCGGCGTTCGATGGTCGAGACAGAGTTCTCTTTTGCACCCCGTTCAGCTGTGCCGGAAGCGCAGGCTGTGATGTAAAGTCCGACGGTTTGCGGATGCGGGGGCAGGGGGGCCAGATTGGAGCGCCTGCACCACGCCGAAAAATGCTTCCAGTCGGAGGCGTAGGCTTTGCGTGTATTGGCGGAACTAGCCGCCTGGACATAGCCACGAGCGCGATCAGCAAGGCCTGCAAGATGCGCTGGCGTCTGACCCTGATCAGCAGGGGAGGGGAGGGCGCTGTCCATCGACACCTGCTGCCCGGAAACATCATGCCCGGCCGCTGTGCTGAGAGACGGCGCCGAGGTCTCCTCCGCGTGATTTTCGGTGTTTTGCTCGATGATTTGGGCCATTTCTCTATAATGACAAGAACGTCCGATAATGCAAGATTATCGGTCATTTTTTATCACCGACATGTCGTGCGGTTTAATCCGATATATCTGGTATAAACCGCGCACATCATCTATGCTTCGTCGTATGGATTCGCTCGCTACTTCCGCGCCAATGCGGCCGATATGGTCGACCCGCCTGCCACGCTGGACGCGGCCGCGCACTCACGACATGACTGAATCCGATGCTGCCTTCGCCGCCGGTATTGCCCTGAAATCGCTTGACGATCTGATCCATTCCGACCCGCCATGGCTCGGCTGCTGGCGCGATCGCCAAGCTCTCAAATCCGCAGCTGCCGCCGCTAAGATGATCGGCCGGAGTGAGGACGAATGTGCGATCCGCGACGCGATTTTGCTGACGGCCTTGGGCGACGATCCCGGACCAGCCGGCAAGCTATTTTCGGCCACGCGAATGCTGGCGCGTCGAACTGGGACACTCACCACACCCTTCATTAAGGAGCTTGCCGCGCTGCTGGGAGCGAAATGGGACGACAGCCTTGCTTCGATCCCCGAGATCGTCGACTCTGCCATGCAGTCCGGGCGAGCGGCACCCTTCGCGGTGGCGGACCTGATAACGGCGATCTCTGCTGTTCGCCCGGACGCCGAGGTGCTAACCCTCGGCCTTGCCGAGGTCGTCCTGGCGCACAAGTTGAACTGGCCAAAACCCGTGCCGCTGTTGCTGCGCGAGCGCTTTGGGTCCGCCTTCCGCACTATCGGTGGGCGCGGTCGCATCCGACCGGGCGACCGGACCTTTCCAAAAGCAATCTGCATGGCGCTTGTCGACGGCGTCGACACCGCGCTGCGGTCTGCCGTCGAGATTGATCGCCGAGCCGCGCGGCTGTTAATGGTCGCGCCGAAAGTGCGAACCAAGGGCGCCGAGCCAGTCATCAGGCGATTGCTGACCGACGACGCGGTACCGGCGTCCGCGCCTGGCAGCCATCTGTCGCGCTGGGCGGCCAACCGGCTGTTCGAGCGCCTGGAAGGTCTTGAGGCGGTGCGAGAACTCTCCGGCCGCTCCTCCTTCCGGATGTTCGGGTTATGACGATGGCTGAGACGACTACAGCCAAAACCAGTCGTCGACGGGCGAAAGAGCGGCGGCAGGAAGTCTTGTACGACCGCGAGCTCGAGGACCTACCGCAAGAGTTGCGATGGCGGGAGTGGATGATGCGGGTCGAGGCGGTGATCTTTGCCTCGGTCGAGCCGGTCAGCCGCGAGACTCTGGCGCGCGTGGTGGGAAAAGACTGCAGCATTGATCTGCTGATCGACGATCTCATTGAGGAGCTACGGGATCGACCCTATGGATTGGTGTCGGTCGCCGGCGGCTGGCAGCATCGCACCCGACAGCGGTTCTCCGAGACGATTCACGCGTCTTCGGCGCCGACGCGGGGAGGGGCGGCGGCGCTCTCCGAGTTCGAGGCGATGGTGCTGATGGCCGTGGGATATTTCCAGCCGATCACGCGCGGCGAACTTGGTCAGCTTTTTGGAAGGGAAGTGAGCCGCGACACGATCGGTCATCTGCGTGGCCTTGGCATCATCGCCTCTGGTCCGCGGTCGCCACAGCCGGGTGCGCCTTACACCTATGTCACCACGAAGGAGTTTCTCGCTCACTTCGGATTCGACACGTTGCGAGATCTGCCCGACATTGAAGCACTGGAGGACGCTGGGCTACTGAGCAAGAACAAGTTGCTGGCTGGCGATATTCCGCTTGTCGGCAGTGATCTGAACGATCCTGGTGATGACGCGGAAAATGAGGAAGATCACGAGGACGATACAGGACCATATGGGGGTGACGTATGATCGAAGGCGCGCGGCGGTTGCCGATCCAGCACATTTCAATCCGTGTGCCTTGGCACGATTCGGGCTGGTCTGGCCGCATATGCGCGAACCCGCTCGGAAACACGCATTGCACAGCACTGCCGAGGATCGGGGACATCCGCGACGATGATTGGGAAATGTCAGTTCGTGGGGAGCTGTTCGACACCGAGGGCGCTCGACTGCCAGCCTGCGCCTCGGAGCGCGGCGCATTCATGGCGGACTTCGCATATGAACGCCGCTTTCCACATCCCTACGAGCATCATGCGCTCTACACGCATTTCCGCCGAACAACATATGTTCACGCGCCGCGATCGGCGTCGGCCATCCCCTTCGCCTGGATGATGAAGTCCAATGACGGCGTGCCGGAAATCGCCAGCCGTTTGGCTCTCGGCTTTCGGCCTGAACTCGAGCCGGAGCTTGGCTTCGAAAGCATCTGGGTGCAGGAACGCCGCAACCAGCTCGTGATGCTCGATACGTTTTTCGGGGCGGTCCAGCCGCAGACATCGCTCGTCTTCTTCTACGCCAAGAAGACACCTCTCACGGAAGATCCGCGCCGCGTCATCGTCGGGATCGGACGAGTCATCGGGGTCAGCGGCGCCACCGAATACGTCTACGAGAATGCCGCGAAGAACACGCTTCGCTCGATGGTGTGGGAGCGCAACGTCAGCCATTCGATCAAGCCCGAGATCGCGGACGGATTTCTCCTGCCCTATCGCGACTTGCTGGATCTTGCGCGCAACGATCCCGATTTCGACCCGGTACCGTTCGTGTTGCACGCGCCCGACGAAAGCTTCGAGGCGTTTTCAATGGGCTCGGAGCACGTCAGCCACGACAAGGCGATCGCCGTTCTCTTGTCGGCGTCTACGGTCATCAGTCGCTACCAAGAGGTGCTCGCCGGCGATTGGGATGCGGCAAGGCGTTGGATCGATACCGAACTCAACCGACTTTGGCGATTGCGTGGCGCCTATCCAGGGCTTGGCTCAACCCTGAGCGCGCTGGGGCTCCCCAATGGCACCCTGCTCGCTCATGCGGTGGGAAATCTGCTTCACGCAGATGGCGGACCAGATATTCGAGATCCTTGGCCGGTTGTTGAAGCGGTTCTCCACGAACCCAAAAAACTTCCTCCCGATCTGGCAGGTTCGGTTGGTCCGGTGGCCGCGAAACTGTGGAGCAGCCTGCGAGCCGACCGGCGTGACCTGCTGAAGCTGCTTGCGCGCTTTGAACTGTCAGCCGACCAGGCGCTGCGCTGGTGGGGGCACGAGGCGCGGGCGCAGGCCGGGATTGCGCTTGAGGACAGCGCAATCCTCCAAAACCCCTATCTCTGTTTCGAAGCCGATCGTGGCCGGGTCGACAGCATCCCCTTGTCGGTCATCGACAGGGGGATGTTTCCCGCGCCGCAAGTCCTTGCGGCGATCCCGGTTCCCCCGCCGTCCGCGTGCGCCGAGCCGATCGATCCACGCCGGGGCAGAGCGCTGGTGATCCACGCGCTCGAGCAGGCAGCGGCGAACGAGGGACACACGCTTCTCCCGCAGGATTGGCTGGTCGAACGCGTAAGAGAAGCTGAGATCGCACCGCCATGTCCCATCACGGGGGACTGGATCACCGCCTTTGCCGAAGGTTTTTCGCCGCAGCTTGAACCGGCCGAAACGGCAAAGAGTGGGGCGGCTTGGCAGCTCGACCGCTACGCCAACACACGCACGCTCATCGGGACCAGGGTAAAACGGCGGCTTGGCGGCGCGCGGCATGCCGGCGATCACGATTGGCGAAAGCTGATCGACCAGGCACTTGCGAGCCCCGCGAAAACAGGCGACGCGACAGAAGAAAACGCGCGCAAGGAGAAGGCATCCGCACTTGAGGAGCTTTTCCGCTCTCGCGTCTCCGTTCTCATCGGTCCCGCCGGCACGGGCAAAACCACGTTGCTGCTCGCTCTGCTGTCGCTGGAGGGTGTCCGCAAGAGCGGTGTTCTGCTGCTGGCACCAACCGGCAAAGCAAGGGTTCAGATGCAGAAGAAGGCGGGTGACGCGAAGGCCTACACGCTTGCCCAGTTTCTGCTCGGTCTTGGTCGCTACGACGCGCAGACAGGCTCATATCGCGTGACCGGCGAGGCCGGGCGAGAGAACGGCTTTGGCACGGTCGTGATCGACGAAGCTTCGATGCTCACCGAGGATCAGCTTGCAGCCACCCTTGACGCCCTCGATCCATCAAGCGTCCAGCGGCTTATTCTGGTCGGCGATCCCCGGCAACTTCCCCCAATCGGCGCCGGCAGGCCATTCGCGGATTTGATCCGTCTCCTGCGGGACCAGGAGACGACGCCGATTCGTGGCCTCGCCGAGTTGACGGTTGTGCGTCGCCAGGCTGGCGGCTCCGACAATGGAGAGGGGCCGCGCGACGACGTGGTGCTGTCGCGATGGTTCAGCGGGGAAGCGCCCGACGCGGGAGCGGACGAAGTCTGGGACCGTCTAGCCGCCAACACCGCGCATGGCGTGCGGGCGGTGAGCTGGAGCAGCGATGCCGATCTTCAGGCCAAGTTGCTGCATGCGCTAAAGGATCATATTCGGGCAAACGCTGATGAGGCGATCAGCGACGAGACGGCATTCGAAATCAGTCTGGGCGGCGCGGAGTTCCAGGGCCGTGCCTATTTCAATCTATCTCGCGAAAATGGCGATGGAAAGCGCCAAGGCGGCGGGGCAGGCGCTGAGGCCTGGCAGATACTCGCGCCCGTTCGTGCGGGCGAGAGTGGTGTCGACGGTCTCAATAGGTGGATCAAGCGTTTGTTTCGCGTCGCGGTTCGCGATTGGGCCGATACCGAACCACATTGGTATCGCAAGATCGCCAAGCCAATGGGAAGCCAGGCCATCCTCTACGGCGACAAGGTCATCAATCTCTCCAACGGCCGTCGCAACGACGTCTATCCAGAAATGGAAAAAGCCTATCTCGCCAACGGCGAGATCGGCCTGGTCGTTGGGCAATACAAAGGCAAGGCCTGGAAGCCCAAGCGTCTACCATGGAAGTTGGAGGTTGAATTCTCGACGCAACTTGGCTTCAAGTTTGGCTTCGGCGGATCGGATTTCGGTGAGGACGGCGACGAGCGGCTGGAGCTCGCCTACGCACTGACGATTCACAAAGCTCAAGGCAGCGAATTCGGCACAACGTTCGTAATCGTGCCAAACCCGTGTCGGCTACTCTCGCGTGAATTGCTCTACACCGCGCTGACGCGCCAGCAGCGAGAGGTCGTTCTCTTCCACCAGGGCGATCTGCGGGACCTCATGAAGTTGTCCAACGCCGATCGCTCGGAAACCGCGAAACGGCTGACGAACCTGTTCGTGGATCCGAAGCTGGTCGCCTATGGCGGTGCGTTCCTGGAGGCAGGCCTTATCCATCGCACAGCGCGTGGCGAACTGGTGCGATCGAAGTCCGAGGTCATCATTGCCGACCTGCTTGATGGGTTGAGCGTACCCTACAGTTACGAGCAGCCTTTCACCGGTCCGGACGGATCGGTACGCTATCCGGATTTCACCGTCGATGACGCCGAAACCGGCCGACGGCTCCTGATCGAGCACCTCGGCATGATGGACCGCCCTGACTACGTCAGGCGTTGGAAGGCAAAAGAGGCTTGGTATCGCAAAGCCGGCGTTGTGCTCGTCGAGGATGGTGCGGCCGAAGTCGGATTGCTGGCCACCACCGAAGTCGGCGGGTTCGATGCGGCAGCCGTGAAGACGAGGATCGTTGCAGCCCTGGGACTTTGAAGACCTGATCGGTCAGCGCGAGCCCTCTCCACATCGATAGCGATGCTGACGCGTCTCTGTCGGTTTTCTGGTGGGGCAAATTCACGGACCCAATTCGGCTGGAGCGTCGCGGCATCGATCACTAGTATTGCGTGCACGGCGCTAACGAAACTCCACTATCGGAAAGGCAATCCCCGTTCGACCAGCATCGATCTTCATGATCGCAAGAGGTTAGGTACCCACATCGTCTCGCGCTGACACTTAAGCCAAGTTGCTCCCATCGTCGGGAAATTGCGCGACCCGGGCCGCGCTCTGGACTGGCGATTGTCGCAAGGTGGCCGTCCTTAGGACTTCAGCGGATTGAGCGGCAATGTCAACGCCGGCACGTATGATCGGCCACGCGCACCATCGAAATCGAATTCGTAGAGCCGAACTGGTCCGAGAGCGGTTCGACGCTGACCGAGGAAAAACGTGAAGGCGTTGGGAGCGGCGATAAACAGATGCGTCAGCCCGGCGTCGGCGGACCGCGCCATTCGGATCGCGATCGAGGCCGCGTCGGCAAGATCGAAGGCGTGCCGGCCGCAGGCCACCGATTGCGCGCCGGGGCCGGTGCTGGGCCTCAGGATGAGCACGCGGCCGACAGTGGGAAGCGAGGTTTCGCAATAACGCTGCACGTCCGCGACGACGTCATGAGTCAAACCGATCGCCACAGCGACGTCGGGCTGGTCGGGACGGAGTTGCACGGTCCCGGCGATGAGCGTCGGCCATTGCGGATCCCGATCGACATCGTCGGGCGCCCAAATCCGCCGTCCCGTGCCACGCTGGTCGAGCTCGACCGTGCGACCCGATTTGATGTCTATGATCGAGCCGGCCGCGAAGGCCAGGGTGACATGCGCATCGAGGGCCAGCCGGAGGCGAGCATGCTCCTTGGCCGCGTCCTTCAAAAAGCGGCAAAGCGCGGGATAGAGCGTCCCCTCCCAGTCCTGGTCGCTGCGAATGTAGCGCTCGTCGAACGCAGGGATCAGGTCGAGCACCGCATGACACCGCTCCTCAAGCCGGTCGAAGGCGTGTTCGAAGGACTTGACGCCGTAGATGCGTGGCCCGCCATGGGCGGGCCCGAGCAGGCCTTCGCGGGCGCAGATTGACTTGAACCCGGATCGATCGAACTCAAGCCGTCCCTGCGCCATCCATTGAAAGACCAGATCGTCATAGGGGAAGGCGCTGTGGTTGGCAGGGATGCGGCGTAGCCCGACCAAGCCGAACAGAATGTCGAGATTGTCGCGCAGGGCGTCGAGCGTGTCGTTGACTTCGCCAAAAGCAAGCGTGCGCGCCAGCAGACGCAGCTCGTCCTCGTCGATGCCGAGGTGATCCCGCCAGGCCTTACGGACGGCCCCGGCCTTGCTGTTGTCGGTCAGCGATCCGTAAAGTCGGTCGAGCCGGACTGCCCCGGATCGGTTGCCGACCATGGCGCGAAGCGGATCGCTGCGATCGAGTCGCCAATTCGTAACGAGCTTGAACCGGACGCCAACACCCGATTGCGCGTAGGCGAGTTGCGCGTCACGCGCCCGCTGCAGCAGCGAGCGGGCATTGGCGTTGATGAATTCCGGATCGACCAGATGCGCGTAGCCGTAATTATCAGGCGTCACATGCCACTTGCATTGCATGTGCTCGCGCAGCAGCGGTTCGCCGTATTGGTCGAGCGCGCTGCGGGCGGGGTCATATTCGACCCAGATGTCGTCGAAGCTCTTCGGCCCGGTCTCGAAGGCGACGCGCGTGATCGGGCTTTCGGGGTCGAGCAGACGAGCCGCATGCCACCAGAACAGGCGCGCCTGGAAGGTGTCGCCATCGCGGCGGACGGTTACGGCTTGCGTCATGTCGCTGTCCTCATGCGGCGTTGCCGTCCTTGAAGGGCGGCGTCGGAGCCATGGCGCGGGCAATGTCGACGGCGCGCGCGCCGTCGATCGCTTTCGCAGGATAGGCATCAAGAACGATCCCCGGCAGGAGCCGCTGTGTCAGATCGGAAAAGGTGAAGCCGAAGTCGCGGCCGCCGCGCTGCGCGCCGGTGGCCGCGACCAAAGCATCGATGTGCTGGCGACTGAAGCCGATCGGCTCCAGTCGGCTCGACAAGACGAAGCGACGTTGTTCGTCGCTCGGCCGGGCGAAGCTCAGGACATCGGCCGCGCGCCGCCGAACCGCTGGGTCGAGCGCGCTGAGACGATTGGTGCACATGAGGACCGCGGCTGGCAGCTTGGCATTGGCGATGCGATCGATGCCGCGGATGAACGCATTCACGCCGGCCCGGTCCTCATGATGCATCTGCGTCGCTTCGCGCGATTGGGCGAGCGCATCTGCTTCGTCGACGAGAAGGATGACCGCCCCCCGCGCCTTGCCGCTGGCGGATTTCAACCTGGCGGCCTCGGCCACGGTGTAGTCGAAGGCGGCGGACAGAAGCTGCGTCATCTCGCCGACCCGGCCCTGTCCACGGGTCGACAGGCTGAGCGGCAGGAGCGTGATGTCGATCTTCTCCTGCCTCGCCACCGCGTCGCCAATCGTCTCGGCGAGCTCGGTCTTGCCGGAGCCGACATCGCCGGCCAGCACCACCAAGGGCGGACGGCGAAGCACCGTATCAAGCAGGGCCTCGGCGCCGGGATGATGGCGCTGCGCCCAGGCGGCAAGACCGCCGGGATTGACAAGAAGACCGAGAATTTTCGCGAGGCGGCTCTTGTGCTCGTCCAAGCCCACAAGGCTCGCGAGCCGCGCCTGCGGATCGAAGTCGGGATAGGTGATGCGGCGCTCGAAGAGCTCTTCGAGGGTGGGCTTGGTGTTCATCAGAAGCTCCGGACGGTGGCACGATCAAGGGCGTGGCCGCCCGCGGAATAGGTGCGGTCATTGGACAGGTAGCCGGCGATGCCGGGCTCCGGCGCGCCGCCGCGCGAGAACGGCAGGCCCTGCTCGAATGCGGCGCGCCCGCTCTCGCCGAGCTGAAACCAGGCCGATGTGTAGGTCATGTAGCTGTAGAACGACGCCCCGCTGACGTTCGCGCCCGGTCGGACACGGCCGGGATCGTCGTCGTTGGCCGCGGCGCCGGCGAGGTCGCGGGC
>Ga0075033_1001045_pt1 | contig 12010 bp, 10 predicted proteins | sample SynthPrep_5_END__FD_72751 | JGI IMG/M metagenome (GOLD analysis project Ga0075033, IMG submission 72751) | Synthetic microbial communities from Ohio, USA - SynthPrep_5_END_DS10_MetaG | ecosystem: Engineered > Bioreactor > Aerobic > Activated sludge | place: USA: Ohio, Columbus | collected...
GTCCTCATTCTCTTTGCGGAATCCTGGGGCACGGTGCGCAGCTTTTCGCTGCGTCACGGCGAGAGCGTCGATTCCAATCGTGAACTAAGAGCGTTCGGGCTTGCCAATATTGCCAGCGCCGCCGTGCAGGGCATGCCGGTCGGCGCGGGTTTTTCCGCAGGGGCGGCAAGCGAGGCGGTCGGCCCGCAGAGCCGGCTCGCCTCGGCCATCGCTGCAATCGGCCTTGCCGCCTTCAGCCTCGTCGCGTCCGGCTGGTTCGCTTTCATTCCGCAAGCGGTTCTTGCCGCCGTCATTGCCGTGGCGCTTCTGCACGCGCTCGATCCCACACCGATCATCCGTCTCTGGCGGCTTGGCAACGATGCCTATCTGGCGCTTGCGGCTGCGGCCAGCGTGCTTGCATTCGGTGTTCTCAACGGCATGCTGGTCGCGGTCGCCCTGTCCTTCGCCGTCTTCGTTCGCCGGCTGTCGCTGCCGCACGTCATGCATCTCGGCCGGCTGGGCGACAGCCACGACTTTGTCGACATCGAACGCCACCCGGATGCGAAGGATGTGTCCGGCATGATCATCCTCAGGCCCGCGCAGCCGCTTTTCTTTGGCAATGCGGAACCGATCCTCGCCGCCGTCACCAAACGGATCGCTGCCCGGCCGGAGCTGCGGGTCGCGATCTTGAGCCTTGAGGAAACATTCGAACTGGATTCCACCGCGCTCGATGCGCTTCTGGAGTTCGATGCCTCGATGCAGCATAGCGGCATCGTGGTTTATTATGCGCGGGTGCATGACCACGTGCGGGATCTGCTGCTCGCCGGCGGCGGAAACGACATGGTTGCCCGCAGCAATTTCAGCGTCGATGATGCCGTAACGGCGGCCATGCGCCGGGAGGAGAGCCATGCCCAACAACCTTGAACCGCATCTCAGCCCGGTTGAAATCCTCTCGCTCAGGCCAACACAGATGACAGTCGGCCTTCAGGAGGTTGAAACCAAGCGCCGGCAATGGGCCGCCATCCAGGCGGAAAAGGGGGCCGAATTCCTCGGCCACCACATGGTGCCCGTCGTTGTCGGCTACAAGCAGCGCCTTTACCTTGTCGATCATCACCACCTCGCTCTGGCCTTGCACAACGAGGGGGTGAAGCATGTGCTGACAAGCATCGTTGCCGATCTTTCCCATCTCGGCAAAGAGGAATTCTGGTCGGTCATGGACCACCGCAACTTCGTCTATCCTTTCGACGCGGACGGCGTGCGCCGCCCCACCGCCGATCTTCCGAAACAGATCGTGGACCTGGAAGATGATCCTTTCCGCTCGCTGGCCGGCGCCGTTCGTGACGCCGGCGGTTTTGCCAAGATCGAGGCGCCTTTCAGCGAATTTCTCTGGGCCGACTTCCTGCGTCGCCGGGTGGGCAAAAAAGAGCTGCGGCATTCCTTCGAGGACGCCGTGGCGGAAGCACTGGTGTTGGCGCGCTCGCACGATGCGCGGCATCTGCCTGGATGGTGCGGAGCGGACCGATGATCACCCTCACCTCACTCCTCAGAGCAATTGCGGCCGCAGCCGTCGCACTTTTCCTGCTGGGGACAGCCAGCCTTGGCGCACAGGAACTGCCGCCCCCCGCCAAACCGCCCGCCCCGCAACAGACGACGGAGCAGAAGGTCGATCAATTGCTGCAGCTTCTCGGGCAGGATGACGTTCGTGCGCTGCTCACGCAAAAGCTTGCGGCAACGGGTGCCGAGCCGCCGCCGCAACTGACGCCGCAGAGCCAGTTGAGCGACCTCGACCAATGGGCGAGCAAACGGCGCGAACATCTGGCCCGTATTGCAGCCGACCTGCCCGTCATGTCGGCGCAGGTGGCCGCGGCGCTGGGAAGACTTGGCGACGAGATCGGCGCCTATGGTTCCCCCATCTTTCTGCTGCATGTGCTGATCCTGTTCGGCGCAGGTATTGCCGGCGGCATCGCCACGAACCGGATCATCGTGATGCAGGCATCCCGCAAAAACGGCGCGGATATCGGCAAGGAAGCCTCGGCCGTCGTGTTCCGAAAGCTCCTGCCCGTCTTCGGTTACGGGCTCGCCATCACGACCATGTTCCTTGCCATCCAGTGGCCGCCCCTGCTGAGCGCCATTCTGTTGCCCTGGCTTGCGATGAGCGTCATTTTGCCCCTGCTTTTTGCCTTTACCGGCCTGTTGCGCCAGATCATTGGCCGGGAGGCCCATACACGGCGCGATTTCTGGATCGTGCGCTGGACATGGCTCCTGACGCTTGCCGGAATTTTCTGGGCTCTGCTGAGGACGTTGGAAAATCTCGGCGTTCCCCGCGACACGCTCGGCCTTCTATCCGCCGCCATGGTCGGTTTCCTGTTCCTGCTCGCCGGCATCTGGATCTGGCGACGCCCCGGCGGCGAGCCGGGTTCGGAACGCACAAGGGCTATCGATGTCGCGCTGATCTTCGGCCTCATCATTCTCTTCGGGCTGCGGCTCGCCGGTGCCGGCGTCCTTTTCTGGATCGGGCTTTATGCGCTTGTTCTGCCCGGCCTTGCCTCCACACTCGGCGTCGCGGCGCGAAAGCTCGCAACGGATATGGGCAGCTACGGGGAAAGCGATCTGCGCCCGGTTCTGGCCGAGCGCGGCGTGCGGCTTGTCGTCGTCGGAACCGCCATAGTGTGGCTGATCTTCCTCGTTCGCGCCCATCCGGATTCCCTGCCCGACGGCGCTTTGCTGACCTCGATCGTCGTTGGCGTCCTGCACGGGGCGCTGATCCTGCTTCTAGCCGATCTCGTCTGGATCGCCATCAAGTCGATGATCGCGCGTCGGCTGGAGCTGAGCGCACCCGCCGTTGATCCGGTGAGTGGCCATCCGGGCAGCCAGCCGCAGGACGACCGGCTTTTGACCATTCTGCCGATCCTTCGCAACATGCTCGGCATCATCATCGCGGCCGTCGCGGTCATGACGGCGCTATCAGAACTCGGCGTCAATATTGGGCCTCTCCTGGCAAGCGCCGGCATCTTCGGCATCGCCATCGGTTTCGGTTCGCAAACGCTGGTCAAGGACATCATCAGTGGCGTGTTCTACATGATCGACGACGCCTTCCGCGTCGGTGAATATATTCAGAGCGGCTCCTATCGCGGCACCGTCGAATCCTTCAGCATTCGCTCGGTCAAGCTGCGGCACCATCGCGGCCCGATCTTCACCGTGCCGTTCGGATCGCTCGGCGCCGTCGAAAACATGAGCCGCGACTGGTCGATCGACAAATTCATGGTCACCGTCGCCTTCGATACAGACATCGCCAAGGTCAAGGCCATCACCAAGGAAATCGGCAGGGCGCTCAAGGAAGACCCGGAATTCGGACCGTTCCTGATCGAGACCGTCAAGCTGAAAGGCGTCGAGCACTTCGGCGAATACGGCATGACACTCGGCTTCGGCATGATGCTGCGCGCCGGCGGGCAATCCTCGGTAGTGCGCCGCAAGGCCTATTCGATGCTGAAGGACGCCTTTGCGCAAAACGACATCCAGTTTGCCAGCATGACGGGCGCTTACCCGGCCGCGTCACGGTCGGCACGACCATCGGAGCCTGAACCGGGCGGCGAGACGGGACCCGTGGAAGAATAGAGCCCCGCATCCCGCCCCGTGTGTCAGCCCGCAAGCGAACCCTGCTGATCGGTTTCAACGCGCACCGATATGGCGTCATGGCGCCAATATTCGAGATCGCAATCGATGATGCGGCCGTGCTGGTCCTGATTGACGCGCGTGATTTTCAGGCCGTAGGCCCCTTCGCTGCAGCCGAGATGCTGGGCCGGATATCCGCGCAAGGCGACGGGGTTGATTTCAAAATAGGCCGGGCCGTAGGTGATCGCATAGCTGTCCTGATAAATCGTCGTCAGGGACCGGGTAAGATCATGCTGCAGGATGTCCGGGAAAATCTCAGCCGAAAGATAATGCTCAACGAAAAGCACCAGCCGGCCGTCGATCCTGCGCTTTCTGCGGATACGCCAGAACCGCGTGCCCGGCTCGCACCGCATCAGGGCGGCGAGCTCTTCCGGCAACGCGGCGGCTTCGGCCTCAACCAGTATCGTTTCGGCAGACCGTCCCTGCTCAGTGGCCATGCGGTGGAAGTGCGACCGGTGCAGCGGGCTATAGACCAGGCGCGGCCCGGAAACAAACCAGCCGCGCCGACTTTCCCGAAAGATCAGCCCGTCGATTTCAAGATGAAAGAGGGCCTCGCGCAGCGTGATGCGCGTGGTGGAATATCGTGCAATCAATTGCCGCTCGGAGAGAAGGCGACCATCCTTCACCACATCGCCTGCGACAATGGCCTGCCGCAATTGCTGCTCCAGTCCACCTCGCCGGCCGCCGTCGATATCCACTCGGTCGCTGTTCGCTTCTTTGCCCAACATCATCGCCCTTCGTTCAGTGGCCGTCAAAAAAATGGCGGGCGCCTTTTACATCTGCGCTGAAAACGTCATTGGCCTGTCATAGCCAACGGATAATGAGCATGCAACTGGTCTAGACCAAGGAGCAAAGCCCATGAGAAATTCGATACTCTCCCTTTCCCTTCTTACCGTTTTCACCCTTCCCCTTTCAGCTCAGGCACAGGACCTTCCGGCCCTCGAAGCCGCCGCCCGCAAGGAAGGCGCCATCTACAGCGTCGGCATGCCGGATGGCTGGGCGAACTGGAAGGACACCTGGACCCAACTGACCGAGAAATACGGCCTGAAACACGCCGATACTGACATGAGCAGCGGCGAGGAAATCGCAAAATTCGCCAATGAAGGCGCCAATGCAACAGCGGATATCGGCGATGTCGGCCTCGAATTCGGCCCGATCGCGGTGGCCCGCGGCGTTACCCAGCCTTACAAGACGACAACCTGGGACCAGGTCCCCGACTGGGCCAAGGACAAGGACGGTCATTGGGTCATCGGTTATACCGGCACGATCGCCTTCCTGATCTCCGCAGACGTCAAGAACCCGCCCGCGTCCTGGGCCGATCTGCTCAAGGGCGACTACAAGGTTTCGCTCGCCAATGTCGGTTCGGGCGCGCAGGATAATGCCGCCGTGCTGGCGGCCGCCATCGCCATGGGCGGCGGCGAAGAAAACCTCCAGCCGGGCGTCGATCTCTTCGCCAAGCTGGCTGAAAAAGGCCGTCTGCTGGCCAATGGTGCAAATCCGGCTACCATGGAAAAGGGCGAAATCCAGGTCGCACCGATGTGGGACTTCAACGCCCTCAACTATCGCGACGTCGTCGGCCGCGAGAAGTTCAAGGTCGTCATTCCTTCGGACGGCTCGGTGACCAGCGGTTACGCAACCATCATCAACAAGTTCGCCAAGCAGCCAAATGCCGCCAAGCTGGCGCGCGAATATATCCTGAGCGATGCCGGCCAGAATAATCTGGCGGTTGGTTACGCCCGTCCGATCCGCATCGACCGCATCACCCTGACGCCGCAGGCCAAGGAACGCCTGCTGCCATCGGAACAATATGCCAAGGCACGCCCGATCAATGCCGCCGTCTGGACCCAGGCCGCCGGCAAGCTGGTCAACCTCTGGCGCGCCAGCGTCGCCCCGAAGATGTAATCGGGCGCGAACGACTGCAACCGAAAGAATATTCCGCGGGCTTCAAGCCCGCGGAACGCACTGTTAAAATGCCCGGTGCCCTGACCAATCACCAGACGAGACAAAAGCGATGCACAAGACGATCTTCATCCTGCTGGATGGCCTGCGATATGCGACGGCCCGTGACTGCCTCGGCTATATGGAGGGACTGGTCGCAGCCGGAAAGGCCGCAGCCTATGCGGTGCGCAGCGAATTGCCATCAATTTCCCGACCGCTTTACGAAACGCTGATGACTGGGTTGCCGCCGGTCGCCCATGGCGTCACAAGCAATGGTGTGGTTCGCCGGTCCCGTTTTCCCAATGTTTTCTCGCTGGCAAGCGCTGCCGGGCGCTCCACCGCCGCATCCGCCTATCACTGGTATTTCGAGCTTTACAATCAGGCGCCGTTCTCTCCGGAATTCCGCCATATCGAGAATTTCGACGGCGGCATTCGCCACGGCTCGTTTTATTGGGCCGATCACTATCCAGATGACCATGTCTTTGCCGATGCGGATGGTCTGCTGCGCCGGCACAGCCCCGATTTCCTTCTTATCCACCCGATGAATATCGACAATGAAGGCCACAGGCACGGCGGCGGCACGCGGGAATATCGCAACGCCGCCCGCACTGCCGGAGATCTTTTGGCGCGTTATCTGCCGGCCTGGCAGGCGGCGGGGTACAGCATCATCATCACCAGCGATCACGGCATGAGTGACGACGGCAACCACGGCGGACCGCACGAAACCGAGGCCTTGGTGCCCTTCTATACTTTCGGCGACGGCTTCACGCTCGATCCGGACGCAACGCTCTCGCAGACGGAGATTGCCGGGCTGATCTGCACGCTCCTCGCCATTCCCGACCACGGTCTGTCCGTGCCGCAGGGATTATTGACTGTATGAGCACGCAAAATCGCCAGATGCGGCTACTGGCGGCACCCTTTCTGGTGGTGCTCGCCATTCTCGTCGTCTGGCCGCTTGCGAGTGTCGTCAGCGACAGTTTTATCGCCGGCGGCGCGCTGTCGCTCGCCAATTATCGCACCATCCTCACCGACGCCTTTTACCTGCAGTCCTTCTTGACTACGACGATCATTTCGCTCGCAAGCACGGCGGCGGGCCTCGTCCTCGGCTTTCTGGTGGCGGTGGCGTTGAGAGCAAGATCGGGCGGCACCCGCCGCACCGTCATGGCCTTTGCCAATATCGGCGCCAACTTCGCCGGCGTGCCGCTCGCCATGGCGCTCATCTTCCTCTTCGGGCTGAACGGCATGTTCACGCTTCTCCTGAAGGAATTGGGACTGATCAACGATTTCAACGTCTATTCCCTTACCGGGCTCATCATCGCCTATTGTTATTTCCAGGTGGCGCTGGCGACGCTCCTGATCACGCCGGCACTTACCGCCGTCGGTCAGGACATCGAAGAGGCGGCGGCGCTGATCGGTGTCGGAAAGCTGCGGTTCTGGCTGAAAATTGGCATGCCGACCGTCGCGCGGCAGCTCGTGGCAATCTCCATTCTGCTCTTCGCCAACGCCATGGGCACCTTCGCGACGACCTTCGCGCTCACCGGCACCAGCATCAATGTCGTCACCATCCGCATCAGCGAACTGGTATCGGGCGATATCTTCTCAGACCCCAATCTCGCCAACGCGATTGCCATATGTCTGCTGCTCGCGCTCCTCGCACCCATCACGGCAAGCCAGATACTGGCGGGAGAAAAGCGCCGATGACGCAGCGCCATTCAAGAGGATCGAGCCTGTTTCTGTGGGTCATGGCGCTGGTAATGATATCGCCGCTTCTGGCGACCATGATGAATGCGGTTGCGACCGACTGGTCCGGAACCCTGCTGCCGGCGGGTCTGACCGCCAGCAATTTCGTCACCATCCTGTCGGACCCGCGTTTCCATGCGGCCCTCCTGCGTTCCACCCTGGTTGCAGCTGCCGCCCTGACGATTGCGACGATCATCATCGTCCCCGCGGTCGTCTCCGCCCATATCTACTGGCCGGCGCTCGACCGCTGGTTCGCACGGCTGGTGATATTGCCCTACGCAGCGCCCGGCATCATTCTCGTGGTCGGTTATCTCAGGATATTTTCCGCCCCGCCGCTGCAGATCGGCGGCTCACCGCTGGTGCTGGTGCTGACCTATGTGCCCCTTTGCTTTTCGATGTTTTATATCGCGGTGAAGAACGGTTTACGCAATCTCGACATCACCGAACTTCTGGATGCCGGCCGGCTGGTTGGCGCGAGCGACCTTGCCATCCTGCGGCGCGTCGTCCTGCCCAGCATCCTGCCATCCATCGCGGTTGCGATCGTGCTCAATTTCGCGACGCTGTTCAGCGAATTCGTCTATGCCAAGATGCTGGTCGGCGGCAATTTCGAAACCCTGCAGATGTACATGTTCGCGCAGCGCAGCCTCAGCGGCCGCATCACCAGCGTCATCGTCATTCTCTATTTCCTGCTCATCCTTGCCTTTACCCTGGTCGCCTTTCTGATGGTCCGGGACACGGAGCGTGCATCATGACCTATCTTGCGATCGACAATGTCAGCGCCACCTATGGCAATGCCACCGTTCTCGACAGCATCGAGCTTGCCATCGACAAGGGCGAGATGCATGTGCTGCTCGGACCATCCGGTTGCGGCAAGACGACCTTGCTGCGCTCCATCGCCGGTCTCGTCTCGCCTTCGTCCGGTTCCATCGCGCTTGATGGCCGGCGAATCGACACATTGGCGCCGAAGGATCGCGGCATCGGCATGGTGTTTCAGCATTATGCGCTCTTTCCGAACATGACGGTGCGACAGAACCTCGCCTTTGGCCTGGAACAGCGCCGGCTGGCGAAAAGAACAATCGACGACAAGGTCTTCGCAGCACTGGAAACCGTTGCTCTCAGCGACCACGCCGACCGGCGGCCACATCAATTGTCCGGCGGCCAGAAACAACGCGTGGCGCTCGCCCGCGCGCTGGTGCTGGAACCCAAGCTGCTTCTGCTGGACGAACCGCTGTCGGCACTCGATGCGCAAATCCGCAAGCGTCTGCGCGACGAGCTGAAACGCATCCAGCGTGAAAGCGGTCTCACCAGCATCCTCGTCACCCATGATCAGGATGAGGCACTGTCACTCGGCGATCGCATATCGGTGATGAATGCAGGCCAGATCGCGCAGACCGCATCGCCGCAGGAGCTCTATTACCGGCCGGCCAATCTGTTCGTGGCCGGCTTCATCGGCGATGCCAACATCATTTCCGCCGATGACATGTCACGCATCACCGGCAGCCGCTTCGAGAGGACCGCTGTCATCCCGCCACATGCCCTGGCGATCAGAGGCACGGCGGAAGGGGCGACCGTATCTTTTACCGCGGAGGTGAAGGACATCAGTATTGTCGGCCCGACGGTGCGTTATCAGATGGATGCCTCAGGCGTTGCGCTGAAGGTCGAACATCCGAGCGCGCAGGATGCCCAATATGCGCCACCCGGCCAGCGGGTCACACTCACCGTTGCCGACCGTCAGGTTCATTACATCTGACCGGTAGAGGCCAGCCAACACCGGAATATCTTCGAAAATCATGAAAAACGATATGGCCCGAAACACACGCGCCGGTATAAAGATTCTTATCCTGTTTAACGGAAACCATGGTGACATCGGATGAATTCAGGGCGTCGCGGCGTTCTCGCATTTCTGGGCGGTCTTGTGCTGACAAGGCCTTCTCTTGGCAGGGCGGCGGGCAAGCCGCCGGCATTTGCCGAGCCCCGCTCCGAGTACAAACCGCGCCATGTCCTTTGTTTTCTCGGTGCGGAAAATGGTCTTTCCGCACTTCAGCAGAGCGCTCGCGCCGCCGTCGACACCTTTGCCGCCGATTTCAGTCTCGACGAGGACTATTCGCAGGATGAGCCGGACGACCGGATGGAGCGGTCCTTCAATGTCTGCTGGGATCGTGTCGACCCGGAGGCTTACCAGGAGGCCGATGAGGACGCCGTCGCCCGGCACGGTTCGGTTCTTTATGTGCTTGGTCCGTCCATGGATGCGAACACCGCCGTGGCGACCTCCGCGAAAGCGCTGATGTTCGCGCAGCACATGCTCGATCACGGCGCAGTCGCGGTAAAGGGTGAAAGCGCCGGCGTTGCCCATGGCGCGCGGCGGTGGAAGGAACTCTTCGAGCAGTCGCGCCGTGAAGCGGCCTCCGATGATCTGATGGCGCTTGCGAGAACATGTCGTCTGGCTTTTGCGCGCCGTCCCATCGGCGGCGATGCGGATGGAATGGGGAGCGTCGGATTTCATCTGGTCGGATTGCCCGACGTGCGGGTGCACTTCACCCGAAAAGACGAGCAGCAGCCCTCAACCAATGCCGAGCAGCTGAAGATCGCCGCGCTGATTGACGAGATCGCCGATCAGATGACGCGCGACGGCGTTGAAGCCACCCTCAAGGGTCGTCTCACCGAACTGTCCGATGACACGCGATATGAGGAAGACGAGTATAAATTCAATCCGTTCGGTGTCGCCACCGTTCAAAACTACAAGCTTTGACGCGAGGGCGATCAGGCACCCCCGCGCGGCCAGCAACGGGAAAGTGAGCCGCGAAAACTTGCCATGTGCGGACCGCCTGCCTATGAAGGAACCGTCACCGCAAGGATAATTCATACCATAGAGAATGCTGCATGAGCCTGTTTGCGAAGACCACCCACGCGGTCGCCGTCATCCTGACACTGGCCTTGCTTCCTTCCCATGTGGTGGCGCAGCAGGTGACCGTCGTGCCTCCCGGAAACCGTTCGGTCGAGCAGCCGGAAATACCTCGAACGTCGGCAATCAGGACGAAAGCGTTCTACACGACCTATGAGGAAAAATTCCGCAAGACGATCGATCTTCTGAACAGCGAACCTGCTCTTCTCGGCAAAATCAGGAAGGCTGCTATCGCCTACGGCATCGACCCTGTCCACATCGTTGGCGCGATTGTCGGCGAACATACCTTTAATGTTTCGGCCGTGGATCGCTTGCAGACCTATTATATCAAGGCCATTTCCTATGCGGAACTCGATATAAAATTCAGCTATCAGGGCGTCTCCTTGAAGTCGTTTCTCGAGCGGCCGGAGTTCCGCTCCTGCGAAACGCTCGCCACCACGTCCGAGCAATGGAGCTGCCGGGACACGGTCTGGGACGAAGATTTCCGGGGTAAGGTGGTCGACGGCGTCAGTTACGAGGCAATATCGTTCCAGCGGGCCTTCTTCCAGCCTTTCTATGCCGGACAGACTTTCGGCCTTGGTCAGATCAGCCCCTTGACGGCCCTGCAGGTGACCGACCTGGTGAACAGGACCAGCAGCCTGCCGAAACTTTCTGCGGAGAAACCGGCGGATATTTACCGCGACGTCATGGATCCCGACCGGAGCATCATCTACATCGCCGCCATTTTGCGCGACGCGATCGACGCCTATCGGGAAAAAGGCTTCGACATTTCCGGCAATCCGGGCATTACCGCCACCCTCTACAATGTCGGCCAGCCCCGGCGTCGCGCCGAACGCCTGCGCACCGCTGTGGATGCGGGCGCGAAAAACCGTCTGCCGGTCGAAAACTATTATGGATGGCTGATCAACGACCGCCTCGACATTTTGAAGAATATTCTCGACGGCAAGGCGATTGACCGACGGACGACCTCGGATATCGGCGAAAAAACCCGGTAACCGCCTGGTTTTTCTTGATGATCGGCAATCGCATAGAGAGCGCCGTACATGGCATCTTTGCACCGGATATCACCTTTTTTTGCACGCAAAGATTGCCATCCCCTGCCGACACACGGCTAAATCATGCAAAAACACTTTTCCATCCACTGAAAACCTGCTAGTTCCGGCTGCACAAGAATTGACTGATAGTGGGATAATTCCGCGATATGCCTGACGAAGGCGACAGTAGCGACGATAGTCGACACCGAACGAGGCTGGCTTGCGTAAAGCGAAGCCAGCCTCGTCCTTTCTTGTTTTCCTCAACGAAACGGGTTTCAGCCTCGGATGTTCAGTCCGGGGCTTTGCGCGTTCGCACCCGTTCCCATAAAGGCCCCTGACCATGGAATTCCTCGCAGATCCGAACATCTGGATCGGCCTCGTCACCCTTATCGTCCTCGAAGTTGTTCTCGGCATCGACAACCTCGTCTTCATTGCGATCCTCGCCGACAAGCTGCCTCCGCACCAGCGCCACAGGGCGCGGCTTATCGGCCTGTCCTTGGCGCTTATCATGCGCGTCCTGCTGCTGTTTTCGATTTCCTGGATCGTCACGCTGACAAGGCCGCTCTTCACCATCGCGGAATTCTCCTTCTCCGGACGTGATCTCATCCTCATTCTCGGTGGCGCTTTCCTTCTCGCCAAGGGAACGATGGAACTGCACGAGCGGCTGGAGGGTGACCACAAACCGAAACAGGGCAAGGTGGTCCATGCGGTCTTCTGGCAGGTCATCGTGCAGATCGTCGTGCTT
>Ga0075033_1001056_pt1 | contig 11907 bp, 10 predicted proteins | sample SynthPrep_5_END__FD_72751 | JGI IMG/M metagenome (GOLD analysis project Ga0075033, IMG submission 72751) | Synthetic microbial communities from Ohio, USA - SynthPrep_5_END_DS10_MetaG | ecosystem: Engineered > Bioreactor > Aerobic > Activated sludge | place: USA: Ohio, Columbus | collected...
ATCGTCGCCGTCGGTCTTCAAGGTGATCTTGTCGCTGAGGCCGGCGATGTCCTGCAGCAGGCTCAGCAGCTCCCGGGATTTCTCGCCGTCATCGAGGGACGCGACGATCTCGAAGGGCTGGGTGACCTTCTCCAGGTAGGCTTTCAACTGGGTCTTGAGATTGGTGTCCAACATGAGCAGCGGTACCCCGTTCGGAATTCAGGAAATAAAACGCCCGGACGGTTCGCGTCCAGGCGTCGGGTCGAAGGAGTGAACAGCAGCTCCCTCGACAGGCAAGCAAGGCAGATAGACGTTAGATCTTGCCGACCAGGTCCAGCGACGGAGCCAGGGTCTTCTCGCCTTCTTTCCACTTGGCCGGGCAGACTTCACCCGGGTGAGCGGCGGTGTACTGAGCAGCTTTCAGCTTGCGCAGGGTCTCGGACACGTCACGAGCGATCTCGTTGGAGTGGATCTCGACGGTCTTGATCACGCCTTCCGGGTTGATCAGGAAGGTGCCGCGCAGAGCCAGGCCTTCTTCTTCGATGTGCACGCCAAAAGCGCGGGTCAGCTGGTGAGTCGGGTCACCGATCAGCGGGAACTGAGCCTTGCCAACGGCCGGCGAAGTTTCGTGCCAGACCTTGTGCGAGAAGTGGGTGTCGGTAGTGACGATGTACACCTCGGTCTCGGCCTTCTGGAACTCGGCGTAGCTGTTGGCAGCGTCTTCGATTTCGGTCGGGCAGTTGAAGGTGAAGGCAGCCGGCATGAAGATCAGCACGGACCACTTGCCCTTCAGGGACTCTTCGGTGACTTCGATGAACTTGCCATTGTGGAAGGCATTGACTTTAAACGGCTGAACCTGAGTGTTGATCAACGACATGCTAACTCCTCGGGGTTTTGGAAAAGGAATTCAAAAACTTTGACGGCGCCTACGATAGCGCACCCGACAACATACTGTTAATTGATTAAGGGAATAGCCTTCATTGCTTTTCACTATCAATGAAACATATTCAGTTGCAGTCTTTCAGGCGGCATCGGCAGTGACCCGCGATTGGCTCCGCGGTTCAATCCGGCCAGAACGCGCGGATGGCCGCAATGCCTTGCGCGCCTATCTGCCGAGCCCGTCCCATATCGCCTGCCTGTAGCCCACCGAGCAGGAAAACCGGCCGGTCGAAGCCTGACAGCAAGTCCGCTGCCCCCTGCCAGCCCAGAGTAGGCGCGCCGGGATGAGTCGCCGTGCTCTGCACGGGCGACAAGGTGACGAAATCTACCTCCAATGCCGCTGCCAGTGCCAGCTCTTCTGCCCCATGACAGGACGCTGCCAGCCATCGCTGCGCTTGCACCGGCCGCCCGCTTCCGACCTGCCGCAGCTGTTCGGCAGTGAGGTGCCAACCCGCGCCGGGAAAGTCCTCGACCCACTCCAGTGGGCCCTTGAGCATCAGTTGGGCACGTCCCGCGCACAGGGCCAGCACACGCTCGGCAAGCGCCCGGTAGTCCGCAGGCGGGAGGGACGGCGCACGCAACTGGATGAGCCGAATGCCTCCATCCAGCGCCCGCGCAATTCCTTCGAGCAAACGCGGCATGGCAAGGCCGTCCGGGGTGATCAGATAATGCTGCGGGAGACGGGCAGCGGTCACGATCGGCTGATTGGCGGCGGGAAAACTGTAGTCGACAAGCGCCTCCGGGGCGACCCAGGCCAGCGGCTGGCCCTCGGCACCGTGCGGCTCGCCAGCGAACGCCAGCACTTCCCAGACATCCAGCAGGACCTGCTTGTCCGGATAATCGTGGCGTACCTGTATCAACGGTTGGGCCTGGGTCACCTCGATGCCCAACTCCTCCTGCAGCTCACGGGCCAGCGCCGATTCCACGCCTTCACCGTCCTCGACCTTGCCGCCCGGAAATTCCCACAGACCGCCCTGATGCTTGTCGAGTGGGCGTTTGGCGATCAATACGCTCGATTCCGGCCCGCGGATGACGGCCGCAGCAACATGGATACGCTTCACTTCATCACTTCCTGCACGGCTCGTTCGCGCCAGCGCTGAAAGGCTGGCCATTGGTGGATCGTCTCGACATAAGCCGTCGCGACGGGTGGCAGCTCAACCCGATAGCTGCGCAGGCGCGACGCCACCGGCGCGTAGAAGGCATCGGCGACGCCTGGCTGACCGAACAGGTAAGCTCCGCCCTGGCCGAAGCGCCCGCGGCAGTCGGCCCAGATCGCGCAGATCCGATCGATGTCCTCCTGCACCGCTTCAGGGAACTGCGCCAGTGCCTGATCACGCGCCATATCCATCGGCAGGTGGCTGCGCAGCGCCTGAAAGCCGCTGTGCATCTCGGCACAGATGCTGCGCGCCAGCGCTCGCGCATAACGCTCTTGTGGCCAAAGCTGCGCCTTGGGCGCAACCTCGGCGAGGTACTCGGCAATGGCCAGCGAGTCCCATACCGGGCCCTCATCGGTCAGCAGCACCGGCACCTTGCCAGTTGGCGAGTAGCTGAGCAGGCGCGCCCGACTCTCGGGTCGATAGAGCGCTACGGGGATATCCGAAAACGGCTGGCCGGACAGTTCCAGAACCAGCGCAGCCCGCAGCGACCAGGACGAGTAGTTGCGGTCGCCAATAACCAGTTGCAAAGCCATGATCGATGCGCCTCACGTCGACAGAGTCAGCGGACGTTAAAGCTCAACGCGTGGAGAAGGCAATTCCCGCTGCACATGGGCCCATGCGCAACGGGAATAGCGAGGGGCGAGACGATCAGGTCCGGTATTCGGCGTTGATCTTCACGTACTCGTGGGACAGGTCGGTGGTCCAGATGGTCTCGCTGCAGCTGCCGCGGCCCAACTCGATGCGAATGCTGATCTCCTCACGGGCCATCACCGCGGCGCCCTGCTCTTCGGTATAGCTGGGCGAGCGGCCACCCTGGCTGGCGATGCAGACCTCGCCGAGGAACACATCGATCTTGCTCACATCCAGATCCGGCACACCGGCATACCCCACGGCGGCGAGGATGCGCCCCCAGTTCGGGTCGGACGCGAACAGCGCGGTCTTGATCAGCGGCGAATGGGCCACGGCGTAGGCGACGTCCAGGCATTCCTGATGATTGCCGCCCCCGTTGACCTGCACGGTGACGAACTTGGTCGCTCCCTCGCCATCACGGACGATGGCCTGGGCCACTTCCATGAACACCTCGAGAACCGCCTGCTTGAGCTTGCCGAACAGCTCGCCGGCGGCGGATGTGATCTCCGGCAATGCAGCCTGGCCGGTGGCGATCAGCATGCAGCAGTCGTTCGTCGAGGTATCGCCATCGATAGTGATGCGATTGAAAGACTTGTTCGCCGCATCGCGCACCAGATCCTGCAGCACGTTGCCGGCCACCTTGGCGTCGGTGGCGATGTAGCCGAGCATGGTGGCCATGTTCGGCCGGATCATCCCGGCGCCCTTGCTGATACCGGTGACGGTGACAGTGACGCCGTCGTGCTGGAACTGTCGGCTGGCGCCCTTGGGCAGGGTGTCGGTGGTCATGATGCCGGTCGCGGCCTCGGCCCAATGATCGGGCGAGAGGTCGTCGAGCGCGGCCTGCAATGCCGACTCGATCTTCTGCACCGGCAGCGGTTCGCCGATCACACCGGTGGAAAACGGCAGCACGGCAGTCTCGTCAACGCCGGTCAGCGCTGCCAGCGCGGCGCAGGTGCGACGGGCGTCGGCCAGCCCCTGAGGCCCGGTGCCGGCGTTGGCGTTACCGGTGTTGGTCAGCAGGTAGCGCACCGGACCGTGCATGCGTTCGCGGGTGATCAATACCGGCGCGGCACAGAACGCGTTGGTGGTGGTCACTCCAGCCACTCGCGAACCTTCGGCGCAGCGCATCACCACCACGTCCTTGCGGCCCGGGCGCTTGATGCCGGCGGAGGCGATGCCCAGCTCGAAGCCGGGAACCGGATGCAGTGTAGGTAAAGGACCAAGACCGACAGCCATGGAGCGCTCCTTCAAGACAGTGGTGGCCAACAGGCCAGGTGACGGGGAGAAAAACGCCGCGAGCGGCACAGGCCGGTCGCGGCGTGGATCAACGGGACAAGGTCGGGCTTACTGGACCTGTCCGTGGCAATGCTTGTACTTCTTGCCCGAGCCACATGGGCAGGGCTCGTTGCGACCGATCTTCGGCTCGGTGCGCACCGGCGCCACCGCGACGTCCGGCTGGCCGGCCACCTCGGGCTGTTCTTCGGGCTGATCCAGCGCGGACACCTCGGCGTGCTGGAACTGCATGCGCTTGGCCAGCTCCTCGGCCTCGCGGCGCAGACGGGCCTCTTCTTCGGCCGGGTCTTCGCGGCGAACCTGCACGTGGGAAAGCACGCGGATGCTGTCGCGCTTGATGGATTCCAGCAGGTCCTGGAACAGTGCGAAGGACTCGCGCTTGTATTCCTGCTTCGGGTTCTTCTGCGCATAACCGCGCAGGTGAATGCCGTGGCGCAGATGGTCCATGGTCGACAGATGTTCTTTCCACAGGTCGTCCAGCACGCGCAGCACGATCTGCTTCTCGAAGGTGCGCAGCGCCTCGGGGCCGGCCAGCTCTTCCTTCTCCTGGTAGTCCGCCAGCAGCGCCTGCATGATTTTCTCGCGCAGGGTCTCTTCGTAGAGCTTCTCGTCCTCGTCGAGCCACTGCTGAATCGGCAGGCGCGCGCCGAAATCGCTGTAGAGCACCGCTTCCAGACCGGGAATGTCCCACTGCTCGGGCAGCGACTGCGGCGGGATATGCGCGCTGATGGAGGCGTCCAGCACCTCCTGGCGGAACTCGGCGATGGTCTGGCCGATTTCGTCTGCCGCCAGCAGGCTGTTGCGCATGTGGTAGATCACCTTGCGCTGCTCGTTGGCCACGTCGTCGTATTCGAGCAGCTGCTTGCGCATGTCGAAGTTGCGCCCTTCGACCTTGCGCTGCGCCTTCTCGATGGCATTGGTGACCATGCGGTGCTCGATGGCCTCGCCGGACTCCATACCCAGCGCCTTCATGAAGTTCTTCACCCGGTCGGAGGCGAAGATGCGCATCAGACTGTCTTCCAGCGACAGGTAGAAACGGCTGGAGCCTGGGTCCCCCTGGCGACCGGCCCGGCCACGCAGCTGGTTGTCGATACGCCGCGACTCGTGACGCTCGGACGCGATCACGTGCAGACCGCCGGCCTCCAGCACCTGCTGGTGGCGCTTCTGCCAGTCGGCCTTGATCTGCGCGACCTGCTCTTCGGTCGGATTCTCCAGTGCCGCGACTTCCACTTCCCAGTTGCCACCGAGCAGGATGTCGGTACCGCGACCCGCCATGTTGGTGGCGATGGTCACCGCACCCGGGCGACCGGCCTGGGCGATGATCTCGGCTTCCTTGTCATGGTGCTTGGCGTTGAGCACCTTGTGTTCGATGCCTTCCTTCTCCAGCAGACGCGACACGTACTCGGACGTCTCGATGGTCGCGGTGCCGACCAGCACGGGGCGACCCTGTTCGCGGCATTCCTTGATATCGGCGATGATCGCGGCAAACTTCTCCTCCTGGGTCAGATAGACGAGGTCGTTGAAGTCCTTGCGCGCCAGCGGCTTGTTGGTCGGAATGACCACCACCGGCAGGTTGTAGATCTGCTGGAATTCGAATGCCTCGGTATCGGCGGTACCGGTCATGCCGGAGAGCTTCTTGTAGAGGCGGAAGTAGTTCTGGAAGGTGGTCGAGGCGAGGGTCTGGCTTTCCGGCTGGATCTGCAGCCCTTCCTTCGCCTCGATGGCCTGGTGCAGGCCTTCGGAAAGCCGGCGGCCCGGCATGGTCCGGCCGGTGTGCTCGTCGATCAGCAGCACCTGATTGTTCTGCACGATGTATTCGACGTTGCGGTGAAACAATTTGTGCGCACGCAGACCGGCATAGACGTGGGTCAGCAAGCCCAGGTTGTGTGCCGAGTACAGGCTTTCACCCTCTGCCAGCAGCCCGGCCTGGGTCAGCATCTCCTCGATGTACTGGTGGCCCTGCTCGTTCAGTTCGACCTGGCGCGTTTTTTCATCGATGCTGAAGTGCCCTTCCTGGGTAACGACGCCCTCTTCTTCCTCGATATGCTGCTTGAGGCGAGGAATCAGCTGGTTGATCTGCTGATAGAGCTTGGAGCTGTCTTCGGCCTGGCCGGAGATGATCAGCGGGGTACGTGCTTCGTCGATCAGGATGGAGTCGACTTCGTCGATGACCGCGAAGTTGAGTTCGCGCTGGTTCTTTTCCTGGAGGCTGAACGCCATGTTGTCGCGCAGGTAGTCGAAGCCGAACTCGTTGTTGGTGCCGTAGGTGATATCGGCGGCATAGGCGGCGCGCTTTTCTTCCGGCGGCTGGAACGGCGTGACGATACCGACGGTGAGGCCGAGGAACTCATACAGCGGACGCATCCAGTTGGCGTCGCGGCGGGCCAGGTAGTCGTTGACGGTGACCACGTGTACACCCTTGCCGGCCAGTGCGTTGAGGTACACCGCCAGGGTTGCCACCAGCGTCTTGCCTTCACCGGTGCGCATTTCGGCGATACGCCCTTCGTGCAGGGTCATGCCGCCGATCAGCTGCACGTCGAAGTGGCGCATGCCCATGACGCGCTTGCCGGCTTCACGGCAGACGGCGAATGCTTCGGGGAGGATCTGGTCGAGGGTTTCGCCTTTCTCGAGACGGGCCTTGAACTCTTCGGTCTTGCTGCGCAGTTGCTCGTCGGAGAGCGACAGCATCTGCTCTTCGAGTGCATTGACGGCTTGCACCGCCTTGAGCATGCGTTTGACTTCACGCTCATTCTTGCTTCCAAAGAGTTTCTTCAATAAAGGCGCAAACATATCGACAAAGACTTCCATGCTGGGGATGGAGGCACGTCCGTGGGGTCACGGCAACGTGCAAAGGGGCCATTCTACTCGGAAACGGCACTGAGGAAAGGTGCCTGACTGCGCAGCACGGCGACCCGCCAATGGCGCTGGCAGGCGACCGTTCGCCGCTCAACATGGGGCTCGTGACGCCTCATTTCAACCACGCGCCTCCCGTACTGGCCGGCTTCGGCCGTGCGGCCTTCTGTTACCATGAATGCCGTCATCACGGATCTTCCGACCATCATGGCCTTTCGCCCATCACCGGCCCGCGCACCCGCCTCACTGTTGCGCGAAGCAAAGCCGCTCCGAGCCTTGTTTGGGGAGGCCCTGCGACTCGAGCGTCTGCAGCGGTTGCTGGAGAGCCAGCTGCAGCCTGCTGCGCGTGAGCATTGCCGCGTGGCCTCCTGGCGTGAGGGTTGTCTGTTGCTGATCGTCACCGATGGCCATTGGGCCACACGCTTGCGTTACCAGCAGCGCCGCCTGCAACGCCAGCTGGAAGCCATGGAAGAGTTCGCCGGACTGCTTCGTATCCAGTTCAAGGTACAGCCACCGCCGCCACCGAGGCACCAGCCTGCCGCTACACCGCCGCTGTCGAGCAACGCCGCTGACAGCATTCAGGCGGCCGCCCAGGGCATTCGTGATCCGGCGCTACGAGCCGCACTCGAGCGCCTGGCCAGCCGAGGCAAAACCAGCGACTGACATCCTGCTACAAATGCGCGCCCCATCCTTGCGCAGCCTCGCCCGGCACGGGTTAGCATGAGCCGGTCAATGCGGAGGTCTTCCATGTCGCTTAGCCGTTTGTCCGCAGGGGCGCGCTCATGCTGATCGGCGCCCTGCTCATCCTCACCTGGCTGGTACTGCTGGTCCGCTACCCGCTGAGAGCGGTGCCGATCTCGCTGGGGGCCGTGCTCGGTCTGGCACTTGTCGCCGGCTGGGTGCTCTGGCAGGAACATCGTGAGGAGCGGCTGCTGTCGCGCCTCGAGATCCGGCTAACCCACGACCCGCAGCGCTGCCCGGGCGCTCAGCCGCTGCATGTGCAACTGGTCAACCACACGGACAGGAAGCTGCAGAGTCTGCAATGGGAGGTGGCCGCCTATTCCCCGGGCTCACGCACCAACCTTGCGCGCCGTGCCTATGACGCTCCCGCCTACCAAGGGCCCGGCGATCTGCAACCGGGCGCGCGCTGGGAGTCCTGCCTGCCGCTGCCGCTGCTGCGTAGCGGATATCGCGCCGCGACTCTGGAGTTTCACGCCGAGCGGCTGCAAGGGCATTTCGCTCACTGACGCAACGGCACGCTACCAATCTTCGCCGCGCCCGCTTATCCTGTACAAATAAACAGTATCAATCTGCCAATGACCGAGGTGGTAAATGGCCGTCGAAGTGGTGTACCGCAGCAGTCGGGACCTGGAGCGTTTGTTCATGGATAAAGCCGAAGCCGATCGTCACGACAAAATGCTTGAGCTGGCCGAGGCGCTAGCGGCCGTACTGCAACAGGCATCGCCCTCGTTGAGTGAGCAGCAGGCCGAAGATATCGGGATCTTCATGGCGCGGCACCGTGAGTTGTTCGCCAAGGCCTTCAAGAGCAGCCCGGAAGCGCTGGCCGAGCTGAGCAGCCAGGCGTAACGCCAAGGAGCATTGCGGCGTTTTGCAGCAGTCAGGACACGCTGCGCCCGGGAAACTTGTCATCGCCTTACCGGGTCCATTGCTGGCAACCCCCTATACAGGTATTTAGGCATGACGAGTCCATTCCAGAAGATCAGTGATGTGTTTCGTCCCCGCTACAACGTCAACTTCAGCATCGAGAAGCCGGACGGCAGCATCCTGCTGACCCTGACCGGCGCCGAAGGCGTCGCGGTGAAGCGCTTCATCAGTGCGGAGCAGTGGCGCGATCAGCAACAGCTGCAACGCCTGATCACCAGCCTGCAGGTCAGCCTCGCCATCGAACGCGGCGAGCAGATGCCGCCACGCGCACTTCACGGAGATTTGCAGCCCGCCCTGCTGTAGCGGCTTCAGCCTGACTGCCTGCAGGTTGCCGCGTTTCCCCCGATCGTCCTCAAAACAACAACAAGAACTCTCTTCCCGCTGCCGATCAACGTATCCGCAGCGTACCGTTGCGCCTGGCGTCTGACCCAGGCGCAACGGTGTTCCCCGGCATCAGAGCCAGGCAAGCGCCTTGGCCTTGGCCACCGCCTGAGTCCTGCGCGCGACCCCCAGCTTGGTGTTGATCCGCCGCGCATGGGTCTTGACCGTATGCAGCGAGATGAATAACTGCTCGGCTATCTCCTGATTCGAACAGCCCTGAGCGATCAGGCGCAAGACAGTGAGCTCGCGATTGCTGAGAACGGTTTCCTCCGTCGCGGCCTGAGTAGTCTCCGGTTCGCGCTCGTATCTCAACAGACGCTGCCGCAGCGATTCCCCCTTCACCGCAGGCAGCACCCGCGCCAGCCACTGAGGTTGGCGGTGCGCCAGTTCGTACAGCGGCTTGACTAGATGCTGCCGAGCCGCCTCTCCCAGCGCCAGACGCACCTCGGCCTCCGCTTCTACCGCCTGGCCATCGACGTGCAAGGCCTCAGCCAGGCTGAAACGGCACTCGCACGCAAGTCCAAGGCGCTGCGCAGCGAGGTTCTGCTCGATCTGTTCACGTAACGCGGCAATCGCTTTCGCCGGCTGCCCGTCCAGGATGTCGATCACAGCCAGATAGCGGCGCACCCTCGGCAGCAATTCGTAGAAGCCGGACGGCGACAGATAACCGCGCCCTTCGTAGAGTTCCAACACCTGGCAGAGTGCACTGCGAGCCTTGCGCAATTCCCCCTGATGTAGCCAGGCCACTCCGTTTATCAGCGGCAGGATGCCGCGGAAACGTGCCTCAGGGACATGGCGCCACTGTGACAGCCGCTCGGCGTCGCGCAGCCAGTGATAAGCGCAGGCGAACTCCTGATTGCGCGCCGCCAGCTCGGCAAGCCCGACGTAACCGAAGAAGCAGTAGGAGTCGCCGCAGGTTTCGGTCTCGGCCTTGCCCAGCTGGTAGGCCTCCTGCGCAGGGTCGTCGAGCCCCTGATAGGCCAATAGGTGGCCCTGCAACAGCTGCAGCCGTCCGATCAACGGGCTGTGTCGAACCGACTCGCGCAGAGCCTGCAGTGCCTCGTTCAGCACCCCGACCGCCCGCTCGAACTCGCCGGTCAGCTCCAGCAACTGGATTCGGTCGACGCTGAGCATTACCTCATAGAGCACACTGCCCTTGAGCCGTGCGAGCTTCATGCCCTCGCTGTTGTAGTGCTGGGCAAGCTCCAGCTCGCCTTCGGCCATGGCTTGCTGCGTCAGAACCTGCAAACAGAGGACGCGTTGCGCCCAGGCGTGGTCGGAGAGCACTTCCAGCGCCTGCAGGCAGTGCTGTCGCGCCTCGGGCTCGCCGCGCAGACGCGCCAGAAAGCCCCGCAGCGCCTGCCACTGCGCCAGCAGCTGCGCCTGCCGGCGCGCGTCGGGCTGAGGGAAGAACTTGGCCAGCTCGGCCAGACAGTCATCCACTTCATCAAGTCGCGCCGAAATGATCAGCGCCCAGCCCTGCAAGACGATCAGGCGCGTGGTGCTGGCGAACAGGTCCTGTGGCAGCTCGCTTCGCCATTTCAGAAAGCGCGATACGTTATCGCCGATCAGCAGCTGTTCCTGTCCGTAACGCTGCAGGTAGTTGGCAGCGACCTCAGGCTGGCCGGCCCATAATGCATGCTCTACCGCCTCGCGCATCTCGCCGCGACTGGCGAACCACTGACAGGCACGCAGATGGGCCTGGGTCGGAGCGGTCGTTTCTGCGGAGCGCTGCAGCATCAGCGCCAGCGGCTTCCACAGGCGAAACCACTCACCGCAATTGTCGATCTGCCGAATGAAGAGCTGGAGCGTCTTGAGGATATCGAGGATTTCGCGACCAACACCGTCGAGCACATGGTCGCAGAGCTCTGCCGAGAAACGCGGCATACGCGCCAGTGCCAGCATGGCCCGCCGCACTTCATCGCTCAGTCCAGCCATGACCTCACGCTGGACGTAATCACGCAGCAATGGCGTCCCGGCAACCAGACGCTCACGCAACGCCTGCTCATCGGCGTGGAGCAACATCAGACAGACTCCAGCCGGCCACCCCTCTATCACACGATGCAATTGCTGAAAAGTCTCGGGCGAGAGCGTCAGACGATGGACGTTCAGGAGTTGCTCGAGCTCTTCGGCGGTGAACGCCAGCGCTTCCGCCTCCAGCTCCAGAAGATGCCCTTGCAGCAGGAGCCGTGGAAGCTTCCACGCTGGCTGGCGGCGACTGGATACCCACCAACTGATTTGTGCCGGCCCCATGTCCAACAACATATCAATGCAAGCATCGAGCTCCGGGCTGTAATCGCGCGGGTAGTCGTCGAGCATGATCCATAGCGGCTGCCGGACTTGTCGCAGCAGCGCCAGCATGTCGTTCTCGGAACGATCATCCTTGCCCGTCCGCTCCCCCAACGCATCGCTCAACTGGCCGTACAGCGCCTGAACCGTACATGCCCGCCCGCCGAGATCCAGCCACACCAGGCGTGTGCCCGGAGGCACCAAGCGCGCGCACTCGCTCATCAGCACGGTCTTGCCAAACCCGGCTGGGGCGCAGATCAGGCGCAGACGGCAATCGGTATCGAGCAGCGCACGAACCAGCCTGGGCCGGTCAATATGCAGCGGCGGCAGCCGAGGAATGGATGCGAGTTGCTCTACGGCACCTGCCTCTGCACTGAGCGCATCAGGAATGAAGCGTACGGACATGGCAACGGTTCTCTTGTTCGAATCAGTCCATTGAAACACAGCGCGGTCTGTGCCAGGCATCGCGCTCGGTCGTTACCACGGGCAGCCGAAACGCCAGCCTTGTCGTTGCACACGTCGCATATTGGGCTCGGTGCTCCAGCGATGCGATCATCCTGACCTCGGGCACCGAATGGAAATTATCATCCACTGGTTCGTAGATCGGGTAGGAGGCGGCCTCACGGCCGCCGTCCTCCCACACCACCGTGCGTACGGTTCCGTACACGGCGGTTCAGGCCATGCGGTTAAGCCGATTGATCGTATCCAGTATCGAGACCAG
>Ga0075033_1001068_pt1 | contig 11793 bp, 7 predicted proteins | sample SynthPrep_5_END__FD_72751 | JGI IMG/M metagenome (GOLD analysis project Ga0075033, IMG submission 72751) | Synthetic microbial communities from Ohio, USA - SynthPrep_5_END_DS10_MetaG | ecosystem: Engineered > Bioreactor > Aerobic > Activated sludge | place: USA: Ohio, Columbus | collected 2014-04-10
GGAAGTCCTCCGAGCCCATGTTCGGGAGGTAACTGTCTGCGCCGATCGCCTCGCCGGCCAAGCGCGAGACGACGCCGCTATTCGAGATGCCACGGCGGCACGAAAGCACATCGATCAAAGCGGATCGTGCCGCAACACGCACCGTATCCATGTCAAATGCGAGCCTGCCATCCTCCGTCATCAGTCGCGCAGCATGGCGGCCGAAACGAGCACCGCCGTAGAGCGCACCGCCGGCGCCGGAATCGACCCGGACATTCAACCCGGCAAAGGCGAGCACGAGCAGCGCCATCAGCATGTCGTCCTCGATCGGCGCGCGGCTGAGGGCATCGTGGAGAGCGTCGGTGCGAAAATCACCGATCATGTCCTGGCCCTTCTGCGTCACATCGGGGCGAGCCTTCGGCGGTGAGACCGCATCTTCCGCGGCGGTTCCGCTGGCATCTGAAACGCTGCCACCCTTCCGCTTCGCGGCCTCCGGCATGCGGTAGTGGACAGTCTGGACCTTTCCGTCGCGGTCGAGATACAGGCCCGCATGATCGGACTTCGACGGTTTGCCATAGACTTGGCTCGCCTTTTTCGGCAGTTCCGGCTGACCCCAGCTGTTCACCTCAACGATCGAGCCGCGCTTCGGCAAGTTCGCCGTCATCCATTCATGCTGGGCGCCGAGAAAGCCCTCGACGTTGGTCGTGTAGCGGCTGTCCTGATCGGCAGGTGCGAAGAGGTCCTCGACCCACTCGATGCCGTAGGCCTCGCGGAGATCGTCGCCGAAGCTGGCATCCTTGGCATACATGCGCTTCTTCGTTAGCGCATTGGCGATCGACCACCAGGCGGCGGTGTCGCCTTTCTTCGGCTTATGGGCCTTCCAGACCTCCTTCTGCTCCACCTCGCCAGCGGCTGCAATGATCCGGAGCTGCTGTTCGGAGGGCATGTCGCCAAGTGCCATCTGTTCCAGCATCGCCGGCAGGACGTTGGCCAGCAGCCGCAACTTGCGGATCTGGCGGACGGGGAGAGCGAGAGCGACGGCGATCGCTTCCTCGGTCCAGCCGAGTGCAACGAGCCGCTCGATACCGCGCCATTGGTCCACGGGGTTCAACGCCTCGCGCACACTGTTTTCGATCATGGACCGCATGGCGCCGTTGTCGTTGGCGGCGTCTACCACCAGGATCTCGATTTCTTCGAGACCAGCCGCGATTGCGAGGCGGACACGGCGGTGGCCGGCATCGATAATGTAGCCATTGCCACCACCCGCTTCCGGCGCGACTATCGGCGGCTGGACGATCCCAACGGCTTTGATCGTGGCGAGCATCAACGCATCTGCCTGCGGTGACGACTTCGTCTGGCGCATACGGTCTGGGTTTTCCTTCAGAGCGCGAGGATCGACCTTCTGGATCTGCATGGGACTGTCCTTTCGGGAGATTTGCGAGCCGGCGCCTTGCCAGCCCTTCCTGTCTTCATTCTTTCCGAAGACACCTCCTGGACCGCAGCGCGGCCGGACTGCCGCAACTGCGGCCGAGCATCCCTGACGGGAAGGACAAGCGGGGCAACTGCCCTGCGATGGACGACCGACCGGGATGGCGCAGGCGGCGGTTGAGCGACGAGCGGCGGCAGGAGGACCGCGCTGCGACCCAATCCTTTTTCCTCCTTTTATTTCCCCACAACCTTTCGGAGAATGACGGAGGAATCAAAGGTGAAGGACGGATGAGCAAAAACATCACCAAGAAATGCCATTGGGTGCCTCAAGCATACCTTCGGAATTTTGCATGCCCTCCAGAAAGCGAGGAGAAAATATGGCGATTAAGCAAGGAGACGCTTGTTGCGGAGCGCAAGCCAATTGCGAAGGTGGCTGTCAAATTCCACCTCTACTCGCCACAAGACACAGCCGGCCGCCGCGACGACAGATTCGAGAGAAAACTCGGAGACTTAGAGACTTGGTTCGGTAGCCCTGCCTGGAAGGCACTATGTGGAGATTTTCCGGACTACTCGAAGAGCTGGTTCAGGAAAATGATCTCCCTGTTGGTGGCGACCATGTATCTGAGAAATCCGTCGGTTCTCGAATGGACCAAAGGGTTTCACCAATCGGTACTCGCGAGTGCAAAGGGCAACAGCCGGCCGCCGAGCCATATCAGAATCGGGCAGACCTCTTCCGAGATTTCAGAGGACACGTGGGCGGAATATCTTGGAGCTAACGACGAAGACCTTAAAAGGGCATGGATCAGCATCGTGGAGAAATGCGGTTGGTTTGCAGAACAGCTGATGTCTCTCCGCTGGGCGATCCTCATCTCGGAACGCCCTGTTTTTGTAACGTCGGACAACCCTGTGGCGTTCTATCACCCCAGCCTGCAGTTCAAGGGGATGAACGACCCTCAGACTTTTTTGATGTTCCCGCTTTCACCCACTCGCGTCCTCACAATGGATCATCGACATGATCAGCCCGACGGCAGATATTATCCGCTAAATCACAGTGGCGCGAGCACGAATACGTTGATCTGGAGGAACTCGATCGAGCATATGTTCTCATCGCGACATCCCGATACAGTGTGCGAGGAAATGGTCGCCGACGCGGAGGCCATGGGCTTCGCAAGTCACTGACGAGGGAAATGGAAAAATGATTCCAACGTGGAAAACGGCCGAAGCGAAAATGAGCGTTTGCATCAACGGAGCATACGTGCCGTTTAAAAATGCACCGAACTCCATGCCTCGCTTCGTTCGGCCGGCATTGTTTTCCACTGGCGATGAAAATTGGGAGCTGCAGTTCTTCGGATCATCCTTCTTAGGGAAATATCGAGGCTGGCATTTCGGGATCGCGACGGTGCATCAAACCAACTCGGCACATGGTGCGCAGGAAGCATCAAAATATGTTGTCCTCAAGGAAGTCGGCGGCAAAACCCTCGCTATCCCACCGAGCAACCTTCACATCCCATCCGTCGACGAAGAAGGCTATAGCAGTCTCAAGGATCTGATTTTCTTCGATTTCGCGGAGGTGGATGCGCCATACAGAGCTAGCCATCTGGATTTGACGAATATCCTTTGGTCAGATGACACCAGCCCGGCAGATTACTCCTTTCTAATAGGGTACCCAACGAGCTCCGCCATCATTACACTAAACCCAGAAGACTACTCTGCGCTGGAAAGCTTTACCGCGCGTTGGGTGAGACAGGACTTGCAACCCGCGAATCCCGAAGCTTTGGACACAGAGCATCGCAACATCTTCATCAAACACGATCGCTCGACCCGCCTCAGCATCGATCCCGATGGACTGAGCGGGTCACCCGCATTTTCGATTGTCAAGGCAGCCAACAGTGAGCGCTTCATTCGGTTCGAAGGTATCGTCACAAACGCACGCGGCGACCGCTTCGCGGTCTATCCCAGTTTATATATCCGCGACATGCTTGAGCATATCGTCAAGAATTCTTAGCCACCAACGGGGCTATTAAGACTTTCATCAAGGCTGGTATCCCCGCGGGCGGCACTGGCGAGTTCTTCGTCAATCTCGGCCAGTCGACCACGCTTTTCCGCGAGTTCTTCGGCAAATGCAAAGGCTCCTCCGTCTCGCGAACGGTAGGAGGCCAACCGCCGCTCGGCCTCTCCTAAGCGCCGGCGATACTGAAGCCGGTCTCCGTCAAAGCCGTCGAGCCCGTGCTCCAGTCTTGAAATCGCCCCGAGCGGGGTGACGGTGATGGCCAACTCGATCTCGTAGTCGGCGCCAGTGCGCTGGAGGAGGGTCTGATAGCGATAGCCGTCACCCCGGCCGATGCGTTCGCCCTCGTAAACGAGATCGAAGCCACCGATCGTCGCCAAGTGTACCTCGCCCTCTTGTTGGAGCTGAAGCAATGTGAGGATTTCCTTCATTAGCGCTCGGCCGGCTTCCTTGCGTTCAGTATAATCCTGACCGAGCACCGTCATGGTGAACGCATCACCGGCAGTGGGCCGGAGCCGGACGATGTCCTCACCGATTTCGCCGATGCGCCGCGTCGAGACCTCGATCTCGCGCTCGGCATCACGCATCTGCCGACGAACGGCATATTGATCGTCCTCGTGGGCGGCGCGGAGCCGTTCAAGCCGTGCGATATCAGCCTCGAGCCCGGCCTTCTGCATCAGCCGTTCGTCACCCGACGCGATCGCTTTCGCCATCGCGAACTGGTTGGCGGCGCCTTCGCCGACATCTTCCAGCCGGCGGATAGAGGTGTCGCCTGAAAGGGCGGCCGCGATGAACCGGGCTTTGCGCTCATTATTCTGCCACATGGAGGCGTCGAGCGAGCCCTCGGTCGCGTAGGCGAAGATATCGACCTCGTCGTGCTGGTTGCCCTGGCGGACGATCCGGCCCTCGCGTTGTTCTATCTGCGATGGGAGCCACGGCACGTCAAGATGATGGAGGGCTTTCAGCCGAAGCTGCGCGTTGACGCCGGTGCCCATCGTCTCTGACGAGCCGATCAGGAAGCGGACCTTGCCGGCGCGGACATCGCCGAACAGCCTCTGCTTGGCCTCGGTCTTCTTGTAATCCTGCATGAAGGCAATTTCCGATGCCGGCACGCCAAGCCGGATCAGCTCCTCGCGAATGAAGCGATAAGCTGAGAACCCACGCGATTTCTCGACATTGATCGTGCCGAGATCGGAAAAGATCATCTGGGCGGCGCCCGGCAGATCGAAGTCCTTGCCGTCGGGTCGGCTATAGGTGGCTTCGCCGGTCTCCTTCCAGATCCGGTGTGCATTGCGGATCAGCAGATTGAGCTTGTTGTCGTCCTCGTTGCCGGCCGCCGGCATGACGAAGCGCAGGTCGATCGCAGCATGACGGCCATCGGTGATGACGGAGAGCAGAATGTCGTCACCGGGCTTGGCCGGCCCCTCGCGCATTTCGATCGCCTTGATCCTGGTATCCAGCGTCTGCTGGTAGGTCTTGAACAGCGCCGTCGGCTTGGCCGTCAGGATCTGCCGGCGGCCGGTCGACAGGTTCGGCACCTTGACATACTGACGAAGATCATCCGGCATCACCACATCGGCGAAGGACCGAAACATGGCGATCAGCTCGGGCACGTTAACGAAGCTCGCGAAGCGGCTGACCGGCTTGTATTTGCCGGATGGCTGGATTTCGAGTTCGGTCGTCGTGTCGCCGAAGCAGGATGCCCAGGCATCGAACTCATGCAGGCCCCGTTCATGGAGCGCTTCGTGGCCGAGCAGGCGCTGGATCGAGAACATCTCGCCAAGGGTATTTGTTACAGGCGTGCCTGACGCCAGCACCAAAGCCCGTCCGGGGTTCTTCGTCTCGATGTAGCGGGACTTTACAAAGAGATCCCAGGCGCGCTGCGATCCATTCGGATCGATGCCCTTCAGCGTCGACATGTTGGTGGCGAAGGAGAGCTTGCGGAATTCCTGCGCCTCGTCGACGACGATCTGATCCACACCGATTTCGGAGATGGTCAGAAGATCGTCCTTGCGGGTGGCGAGCCCTTCGAGCCGCTCCTGCAAGCCTTCCTTCAGCCGCTCGAGGCGCTTGCGCGAGACGCGGTCTTCACTGTCGACCTTGGTCAGCAGATCCTCGTAGAGCTGCAGCTCGTCCTGGATCATCTGCTGTTCGAAGGCTGACGGCACGGCGATGAAGCGGAACGCCGAATGGGTGATGATGATCGCATCCCAAGTGGCGGTCGCCGCCCGCGACAGGAACCGGGCGCGCTTGTCCTTCGTGAAGTTGGTCTCATCCGCCACGAGGATGCGGGCATTTGGATAGAGCGCCAGGAACTCACGCGCAGCCTGGGCCAGGCAATGGCCGGGCACGACCAGCATCGCCTTGGCGATCAGGCCAAGCCGGCGTTGCTCCATGATCGCGGCCGCCATCGTCATCGTCTTGCCCGCGCCGACGGCATGGGCGAGATAGGTGGAGCCATCGGCGATGATCCGCCAGATACCGCGCTTCTGATGCCCATAAAGAACGAAGGCGCCAGAGGCGCCTGGAAGTTTCAGATGGGAACCGTCGAATTTTCGCGGCGCGATGTTGTTGAAGCGGTCATTATAATCGCGGGCGAGCCGATCGGTGCGATCGGGATCGGTCCAGACCCAGTCCTGAAACGCCTGCTTGATCCGCTGCAGCTTGTCGCGCGCGGCCTCGGTATCGACGACATTCAGAACTCGCCGCTCGCCGTCGACATCCTTGAACACGTCGAAGATCTGCGGGACACGGCTATTCAGCGCATCGGCGAGGAGCTCGCCGCCATGCCGACGGCTGGTGCCCCATTCGGACGTGCCGGCTGCGGAATAGCCGAGCTGGCGCGCTTCCACAGTCCAGGAGCCGAGTTCCGCCATGTGGTGGATGCGGATCTCGGCATCCATCCTCTCCTTCACGAAGGCGACAACGTCAGCCGCCGGGATCCATGGGGCGCCGAGACGGGCAGTAATATCCGATGGCCGAAGGTCGGCCGGCTGGACATCGGTCAGGGCGCGGACATTCCGCTCGTAGACCGGATCGAGCTCTGCCGCCGCCTGCGCGGCAATGAGCTTGGTGCGAACCGAGCCGGAGAGATAGGCGTCCGAGGTCTGCCAGGTGCCGCTGGCCGGATCCTGGAACACCTCGTCGCCGAGCGCATCGATGACGGCAGCGACGTCAAGATGCAGCAGTTCGGCGATATGATCGAGATCGACATGACCACGCTCGTTGAGGACGACCGCCAGCGCATCGGCCGCATTGGTGATGACGGGCGACATCGGCGGAGCGATTACACGGGAGCTGAATATTGGACCCGGCTTCGCCGTATCGGTCTCCAGATCATAGTCCTCGATCGAGGCCACCAGCCAGCAATCGGGATCGTCGCGGAAAGGTGCAAGGTTCGGCTGGCGATGGGTTTCCTTGACCTCACCGGTCTCCGGGTCCTCCTGGACCGAGACTGTGGTGTGGTTGATAGGGCCGAAATCTCGGACGAATGCCGACCAGGCAAGGCGCAAACGCACCTGAAGATCGCGCCAAGGCCGATCTGTCTCCTGCGCCTTCAACATCTCGCGGACGGCATCGCGGATCGGGATCAACTTCGAGATAATCCGGATATGCTTTTCCGGGATGCCATCGCCGGAGCGGCCCTTGCGCACGGCGATAGGAACGGCCGAACCGTCCAGCAGCTGCATCAGGCCTTTGGCTCGGTCGATGAAGAAGCTCCCCTCGCGGACCGGGCTGTCTTTCGGTCGGAGATCGACGATCTCGGCGAGTTCGTCCTCCAGATCAATGTCGATCGGGGTCGGCTCGCCGTCATAGAGGCCGTCCGGGAGAAGATCGATGGCCGCGGTGAGCGCTGTCTCAAGATCGGCGCCGCCATTGCCACGGCATGTGTAGGTCTCGCCGAATGGCCCGGAGGTGAGGGCATGGGTGCCGAGCACGAAATCCGGATGGCGCGCAAACCAACGGTTCACCCGAATAGCTCCCTCATCGTCGGTGGCCGACTGCACCTCATCCACATCGAGCCAGGTCTGGTCGCCTTCGGACTCACCAATCTTGCGCTTGCGGAAAAAGAGAATGTCGACGACGACATCCGTGCCGGCGTCACGACGAAAGCTGCCTTCGGGCAACCGGATCGCCGCGATCAAGTCGGCGGATTTGGCGATATGCACACGGGCGGTCGTGTCGGCCTTGTCCATCGTACCGTGCGAGGTGACGAAGGCGGCCAGCGCCCCCGGCTTCAACAGGTCGAGCGAGCGGGCGATGAAATAGTCATGCAGCCGCAGGCCGAGCGACCTATATGCCCGGTCGGAACGAACCGTGCGATCGGAAAAGGGCGGGTTGCCGATGGCGAGATCGTAGATCGGCGCCAGGTCCGTGCGGGCAAGATCGCCTTCGATGATCCGAGACCGCGGCTGCAGCAGGCGGACGATGCGCGCCGTTACCGGGTCGAGCTCGATCCCGGTGACATAGGCGGTCTCCCGATAGTCTTGAGGCATAAGGGCAGGGAACAGGCCCGTGCCAATGCCCGGCTCGAGCACCCGGCCGCCGCGCCAACCGAGTCGCTGGATCCCGGACCAAATCGCCCGGATGATGAATTCCGGCGTGAAATGCGCATATTGGGTGCAGCGCGCGAGCGAGGCATAGTCTGCTTCCGACACCGCGGTCTCGAGCGAAGAACCAAGCGCGTCCCATCCTTCGCGGAAGTCGATCTCGCCCGGTCGGCGGAACATGCCATTGGCAAGTTCCGAAGCTCCGAAACCGGTGAAGCGGATCAGCTGCGCCTGTTCCTTCGGCGTCGCCGGCCGTTCCTGCTTGGCGATGCCGTCGGCGACCAAGATCGCAGCGACATTGGCGCGAGCACGATCCTTCCAGCTGATTCCGAGACCGCGTTCCTCCGTCAGCACGTAGTTCTGGCGCTGGTCAGTTACGCGCTTCGGCGCTGAAGCCGCCGGCAGTGCCGGGGCAGGGGTCGGCGGCGTGGGATCGGGATCGTCATCATTGGCTGCGACGGAATCGAAACCGCCAAACGCGGTGACGCCGAGACCGAGGCCGGACGACAGGGCCGAGTTGCCAAACATGTCGAGGGTGAACGGATCATTGCTCATCAGAAGTGCTCCTTTTCGGGCGCGCGCCATCGACCACCCGTCGGGGCGGGCAGTTCGAGAAGGCTGGGAAAGATCGACGGAGTGGATGGCCTTTAGGCCGCGATGCCGGGCAAATGTCGCATGTGAACGGGCAGCTTTGCTGCGATCTCGGTATCAGTGAGATCGTCCAGCGGCTTCAGGATTGACCCGTTCGTGCCACTCCACAGCATGACCGTGCGCTGACCCCTCATGGCCGACGGAAAGCGATCGCCGGCATAGCCGCGATAGGCGTCCGCGGTGCTGCTCCAGATATGCTCGAGCCGCTCCTCGCGGTTCATGGCCCGGACAGGCTGCGTCTCGCGCTCGAAGATCGCCGCCCGCATCGTCTCGACCGAACTCGTATCGGAGAGATCGCAATAGCCGTGGAAGTATCTGGTCTTCCCGTCGATCCGGAGTGCGTAAAAGACGCTGGTCACCGAGCCAGTCAGAAACTCACGCATCGCGAAGATCGGGCCACGCATCCACAAGGGCGGCAGGATATTGAGCATGTAGTCGTACAGATACCCGTCGATCTCGAACCATTCGCCGCTGTACAGCGGTCCAGCATCGGTCTGCCACCGATCGGGGCGCTGGTTGTGACGATCGAAAAGACGGAACATTTGGCCGCGCGTTGCGACGCCTTCGAAGATCTTGCGGATCGGGGCAGAGGTGTTCATAGCTGGCTCCTTCAGGTGTTCGGGACCCGGCGATGGCCACTCCATCACCTTCTTTCAGTCCCTCAAGACACCTTCCGGAACGCCGGCTTGCCCGTCGGCCGGGTCAAGGGCCGGCTTTAGCCGGGCGCAGCCTTCCTTGATGCGGTCGATGGCGATGCGGCACGCCTCTTTCTATTCTCATTCTCCGATCCTTCTCTTCTTCTCTCTTTCAGGACCTCGTTCCAATCCTCCAGCGGCGGCCGCAGGCGAACCGATCGGCGGTCATGCTGTGCGGCCAAGGCCTGCAGGCGCTCAGCGAAGGCATCGCCCTGGTGGTTGGCATCGGTTGCACAGACGATTAGGGTGTCCGAACGGCCGAGAAGCTCGACCAGGGCCGCCTCGGTCCTTGGCGACCAGCCGCCACCGGTACTGAGATAGAGGCTGCTACCCTGCAGGTCTTCGATCGCAGCGAGGCTCATCGCATCAATTGCGGCCTCGGTCACGCAAAGACGAAGAGCATCCGCTTCACCCAACCGAAAGAGGATCTTGTTGCCGCCTGTCGAAAATCCGCGCCAGTCGGGCCCGCGTTCCTCCCAGCCAACGACCGCACCGGAATTATCCCGGTGTGCCGCCCACATGCTGCCATACGGCCCCTCCCGCAGGCTGCCCTGACTGATGGCGGCGCGCATGATCGAAGCCGGGATCGCCCTCGTCGAGCAAAGATAACGCCAGGCTCCGGAACCCGTGCCTGGGATGCGGCGCGCCTTCCAACGGGTAGTCAGGTCGACGGGCTCGGCGTTGGTCGGGGTCTTTTTCCAGACCACAGGCGCCACCTGATAGCCGATCAATTCGCCAGCGCTATCGACGGCGTCTGGAAATGACAGATGCTCGAGCAGGGCGACGAGGGTGAACACGTCACCCTTGTCCTCGCTCAGCGGATCGAACCACCCGCGGCCGTCACGCGTAACGATGACGATCTCCGATCCTCTGCGGAACTTCACCGCCCGCCGTGTGCTTTCCTTGATATCGAGTGCGAAGCCAGCCCGTTCGAGGACGGCGGCGCAGCTGACGGCCTCGCGGATCCTCTCGATTTCTTCTCTCTTCATAATTTTCCCGATCGCCTGCGATCGCTCCTCAATTTATCTCCCCGCAAACCGGCGGGACATTTCCCGGCCGCCGCGAAGAGCAGAGGGGGCAAGGGCGCGGGGATCAAGGTGCAAATTTGCACTGCCCGCGGCGAAGCTTCCCTTGCCGCCGACAGGTCGCCAGCGGCATCCGGAACGGCAATTGCCGGCTCAATGAGCCGGCCAGGGATTGAACTCGTGCACGATGTCGAGGTCGTCGCCCGCGTCGATCTCGTCGGAGGGCAGGACGCCGTATTCGCCGTCGATTTCGAAGACGGTGACCGGGACCATGAGGTCGCGGCAAAGCTGGAAGGCGTGGGAGTGTGCCAGGGCAAGATCGTGAGACATGTGAAAGGCTCCATTTGGGAGCGGGCCAATTCCCGCTCGATGGCTCCTCAAAAGGCACGGGGACGGGCGCGATCACCGCGATGGCGCAGCCCTGAGCGGCCGCAGCTTGCTAGCGGACCCCTTGCGGGTTGATCGTGGAAGATCCGGACCTGGGCCAGGACGCCATCGATGGAGAGCGGGATTGGACCGCTTCCGAGTGCTGCCGCCCGACCGCAGCGATTTTGCTCGGACCTTCAGCCGGTGATGCCAGGTATGGTGGTACGAGAGAAGCACGGAATGCCGGTCAGAATGTTTCCGGAGAAGACATTCGCGCATCATTCCGGGAAATCACCAAGCCGAGGACGATCCGGCTTGGCTTCACAAACGCAGCATCCGGTATCTTCCGACACGGACCCTCTTGTTCGGGCGACATCAGAGAAACATAAATGCCAGCTCGCGGCGCCTGACCTTGAAAGAAGCCATCGCGAACTGGATCACTACCTTAGTGCTTGAGGACGCGGGCGAGGAACGAGCGCGCGCGATCATTCTGCGGACTGTCAAAGAACACATCCGGCTTGGCGATTTCCAGGATCGAACCCTGATCGATATAGACGACCCGATCCGCAACCTCGCGCGCGAAGCCCATCTCATGGGTCACGATCATCATGGTCATGCCTTCGGCTGCCAGTTCCCGCATGACGTCGAGAACTTCGCCAACCATTTCCGGATCAAGCGCGCTGGTCGGCTCGTCGAAAAGCATCAGATGCGGTTCCATAGCGAGAGACCGGGCAATGGCCACTCGCTGCTGCTGGCCTCCGGACAGCTGACCAGGAAATTTGTGCGCATGATCAAGCAGGCCTACCCGGCCGAGCAGCTTGATAGCAGCGGCTTCCGCCTCGACCTTCGACTTCTTGCGCACACGCATCGGTGCGATCGTAATGTTTTCCAGGACAGTCTTGTGGGGAAACAGGTTGAACTGCTGGAAAACCATTCCTACACCCTTGCGGATTTCTGCCAACTCGCTCTCGGGCGTTGTCACGTTGTTCGTGGCTTAACGGTTGACGGATAACCGGACGTGATGAGCACGCCGACCATCAGCTACAAGAACCACCGTTTCCCACCGCATATCATCGCCCATGCCGTCTGGC
>Ga0075033_1001069_pt1 | contig 11789 bp, 10 predicted proteins | sample SynthPrep_5_END__FD_72751 | JGI IMG/M metagenome (GOLD analysis project Ga0075033, IMG submission 72751) | Synthetic microbial communities from Ohio, USA - SynthPrep_5_END_DS10_MetaG | ecosystem: Engineered > Bioreactor > Aerobic > Activated sludge | place: USA: Ohio, Columbus | collected...
GCCTTCGGGCCGGAAACCGGCATCTTCATCCTGATCGTCTTCGTGATTGGGATAACCAGCTGGATGCATACCGCGCGTATCGTGCGCGGCGATGTGCTGACGATTAAAAGCCAGGAATTCATCATGGCGGCGAAATCGAGCGGCATGCGCGAATACCGCATCATTCTGAGGCATATATTGCCGAATGTGCTGAGTTCGATCATGGTCTCGGCCACGCTCGGCATTGCATCAGCCATCATCACGGAATCGGCGCTGTCCTTCCTCGGCCTCGGATTTCCGTCGGACTTTCCGACCTGGGGACGGCTGCTGTTCGACGGCGCCAACTTCCTGCAGCTGACGCCATCGCGCGTCCTGTGGCCGGGACTGGCAATCTCGCTGACGGTTCTGAGCGTCAATTACATCGGCGATGCGGTGCGCGATGCGCTTGATCCAAGGGCGCTGAAGAGCTGAGCACGCCCTCCCTCATCTCTGTGCCTGTCACAGAGATCCAGCCAGCCCAAGTCCTTGGGCTGAAAAGACTCCTCCCGTCGCGCAGACGCGCGTCGGCTGGATTCCTGTGACAAGCACAGGAATGAGGTGGCGGGGATGCATCGGCACGTAAAAAGCGGCACGCACTGCTAGTGGTAATTCACCTTCTCCGCATCGAGGATGCTGTCGGCGTCCAGCGCGGCAATCGGAACGTCGCTGCGCGCCGGAATATCGCCGGAAAGCTGCAAGGCCAGATAGCGTCCGCAGCAGACCCGCAAAAAAGAGGTGAAGTTGCCGAGATCGTGCCCGGCATCGATCGATTCATTATAAAGCTTGGCGATGAGCTGCACGCTGTTCATGCCATCGCGGCGTGCAATCTCGTCCAGCGTGGTCCAGAAGAAGTTTTCAAGCCGCACACTCGTGACCATGCCGTCGATCCGCAAAGACCGGGTGTGGCTTTCCCAAAGTGCCGGGTCCGCCTTGATGAAAAGCTTGCACATGGTTTCCTCCCTCACCACGCTCCAAAAGATAGACGGGAAACAGGGCCGGTAAAAGCCCCGTTCCGCGCAGCTTATTTGCCAAGCACCGCCATGAACTGCGAAAGCCATGCCGGATGGGCGGGCCATGCGGGCGCCGTCACCAGCTTGCCGTCGGTCACCGCCGCGTCGATGGCGATATCGGCATAGGTGCCGCCCGCCTGTTCAACCTCGGGGCGGCAGGCCGGATAGGCCGAGCAGGTGCGGCCTTTGAGGACACCCGCAGCCGCCAGCAATTGCGCACCATGGCAGACGGCCGCCACCGGCTTGTCGACCTCGAAAAAGTGCTTCACGGCGGCCAGCACATCCGCATTGAGCCGCAGATATTCCGGCGCGCGGCCGCCCGGAATGACCAGCGCATCGTAATCGGCAACCTTGATATCGGCGAAGGTGGCGTTGAGCGCGAAATTGTGGCCGCGCTTTTCCGAATAGGTCTGGTCGCCCTCGAAATCATGGATGGCGGTCGCGATCGTCTGGCCCGCCTTCTTGCCGGGGCAGACGGCGTGCACCGTGTGGCCGACCGCGAGCAGCGTCTGGAACGGCACCATGGTCTCATAATCCTCGGCGAAATCGCCGGCGATCATCAAAATCTTCTTCGGCATGCTTGCTCCTCCCGTTTTTTGAATGCCATGGGCACCGTAGCAGGGCGGGTGGAGATGCGGGTATTATGGCTATACTACACGGCCGATAAAGGCGGGATCATCGGCGCTCCGGCGGCTCCGGCCAGCGCCGCACGCCGCCGCCCCAATCCTCGAAGGCTTTGGACAGCTTGAGGACGAACAAATCCTCGTAGCGTGGGCCGACGATCTGCAATCCGATGGGCATCCCGGATTTCGAGAAGCCGCAATTGATTGAGGATGCCGGCTGCTCCGACATGTTCCAAGGGACGGTGAAGGCGATATGCTCGAAAGGCCGCTCGGGATCGTTGGTAGGCGAGGCCCAGTCGGCCGGATAGGAGACGATGGGATTGACGGGTGAAATCACCACATCAACCGACTGCATCAACCGTCCGCAACTCCTACGCATTTCCATGGTCTGGTTGAAACCGAAAACGGCGCGCGCGCCGGAGACATCGGCGCCCTTTTCCGCCCACTCATGAATATAGGGAAGGATCGCGCCGCGCCGCTCCGCGCTCAATGCCGCCATGTCACCCCAGAACTTCGCCCGCCAGAAATCGTCCAGCCCGTCCAGCATGTCCCGCGTCAGCACCGGCTCGACCGGGATGACGATGGCGCCTGCCTCTTCGAACAGTTTGGCGGCAGAGAGCACGGCATCGCGCACCTCGTTCTCCAAAGGCAGTCCGCAGCCGGCATCCAGCATCAGACCTATCTTCAGGCCCTTCACATTAATTTCGAGGTCCATCCAGTTGATATTGTTGGGCGGCAGCGCGGTGCCATCACGCCAGTCCGGGCGGGAAAGTGTGGCCATCGCATAGGCGGCATCGACAACCGTGCGGGTCATCGGCCCGGCGCAGCGGCCGGTATAATAGGGATCGACGGGTATGCGGCCCTGGCTGGGCTTAAAGCCGAACAGGCCCGTCCATCCGGCCGGCAGGCGCACCGAGCCGCCAATATCCGTACCGATATGCAGCGTGCCGTAACCCGCAGCACCGGCAGAGGCCGCACCGGCGCTGGAGCCGCCGGGGTTCTGCGTCGGGTCCCACGGGTTGCGGCTGAGCTTGTGGAAACTGGAAAGGCCTGATGACAACATGCCGTAATCCGGGCAGGTCGTCTTGGCGTAAAGGATCGCGCCGTCCTCGCGGCAGCGGGCGGCGACCGGCGCGTCTTCCAGAGCCGGCACCAGTTCCACCGCTTTGGTGCCAAGCGGAACCGGCTGGCCTTTGGTGGCGATGAGTTCCTTCAGCGAGACCGGAATCCCATCGAGCGCGCCGAGCGTTTCCCCTTTTTGCCAGCGCTCCGTCGAGGCCAGCGCCTGTTTGCGGGCATCCTCGGGATCATAGGCGTAAAGCGCGTTCACCGTGGGCTCGAATGCGTCGATGCGGGCCTCTACCGCCTGCCAATATTCCGATGGCGATAGCTTCTTTTGCCGGTAAAGCGCCAGGATTTCGAGCGTGTTGAGGTCTATGAGATCGGTCATCAGCGTCGTCTCGTCAGAAAAACAGATAATAGGGCGATATCGGCTAGAAGCGATCAGCTGGTATCGCGCGGGTCCAGCAGGTCGCGCAGGCCATCGCCGAGAAGATTGAGGCCGAAGACGGCAAGCGCGATCGCAAGGCCGGGCATGATGGCGAGCCATGGCGCTGTCCCAAGATAGGTCTGCGCATCGGCAAGCATCCGACCCCAGGTGGCGGCAGGCGGCGGCATGCCGAGACCGAGGAAGGAAAGCCCCGCTTCGGTAAGGATGGCAAGACCGAGCTGGATCGTCACCTGCACGATGATCTGGTTGGAAATATTCGGCAGGATATGAAACAGCGTGATCTTGGCGCGGTTCTGGCCGATGCTGGTGGCGGCGGTGACATATTCCCGCGACCATATCTGCAAGGCCGCCCCCAGCGTCAGCCGGGCAAAGACCGGCACCATGAAGGTGGCGATGGCGATGATGGCGGTGAACCGGCCCGTGCCGATGAAAGCGCCGAGCATCATGGCCGACAGGATCGGCGGCAGGGCGAAAATGATATCGCAGATGCGCATCACCACGGTTTCGGTGAAACCTCGCAGGGCCGCGACCGATACGCCGACGGCGGTGCCTATGAGAGCGCCGATGGCAACGGCGGCGATGGAGGTGGAAAGCGAGTTCCACGCCCCGGCCATCAGCATGGAGAGAACATCCCGGCCGAAATGGTCCGTGCCAAGACCGCCATAGGCAAAGGGCGATTTCAGTTTCTGGGCGATCTGCATCTTGGTCGGCGAAACCGGCGTCCAGACCAGCGAGAGCAGCGCAACCGCGACAAGAAAGGTGGTGACGGCGATGCCGACAACGAAAGCGGGGCGGCGGCGGATCAGTCGCATCATCGCGCACCTGCCCGCAGTCTCGGATCGATGAAGAGATAGGCGATATCGACCAGAAAATTCATGACGATGACCAGCGCCGAGAAGAACAGCACGACGGACTGCATGACGACGATATCCCGCTGGGTCAGCGCCTGATAGGCAAGGCGCCCGAGGCCCGGCAGATTGAAGACATTTTCCACCAGCACCGCGCCGGCGATGAGGAAGGTGAATTGCAGGCCGATCATGGTGACCACAGGGATCATCGCATTCGGCACCGCATGCCGCCACAGCGCCACCCGCTCGCTCAGGCCCTTGGCGCGGGCGGTGCGCACAAAATCCTCGTTCATCACCTCCAGCACCGCCGAGCGGCAGACGCGGGTGAGAACACCCGCCTGCGAGAGCGCAAGGGCAATGGCCGGAAGCACCAGCGCGATGAGACCGGCCGAAAAACTCGGCTGCCAGCCGGGAAAACCGCCTGACGGCATCCAGCCGAGCGTGGTGGAAAAGACGATGATGAGCAGCAGTCCGACCCAGAAGCCGGGCACGGCAATGCCCACGTGGGAAAACAGCCCGGCTGCGAAATCCACCGGCCCGTTGCGGCTTCTCGCCGCCGCAACGCCGAGCGGAATGGCTATGGCCACCGAAAGGCAGACGGCCAGCAGCGCAAGCGGCAGGGTGACGGCAAGCCGCTCGACAATCAACCCCGCCACCGGCACGCCATAGGTATAGGATTGTCCGAGATCGCCATGAAACACGCCGGCCAGCCAGTGGAGATAACGCAACGGCAGCGGCTGATCGAGGCCCATCTGTTTCTGCAGCGCGGCGAGCGTATCGGGGCTCGCCGAGGTTCCAAGCATGATGGCCGCCGGATCGCCCGGCAGCAGGCCCATGACGACATAGATGATGAGGGAAACGGCAAACAGCGTGATGACGAGGCTTAAAAGACGCCGGATGAGGACGGCTAACATCTGGCATTCTTTCCTTGCTTTGTTTCGCCTGCGATCGAAGGTCCAGTTATCTCTCTCCCGTCATTCCGGCCCCGAGCCGGAACCCAGCCGACGCGCATCTGCGCGGCGGAGAGAGCCCTCTCAGCCCAAGGACTTGGGCTGGCTGGATGCCGGATCATCCTCGGGCTCGACCCGGGGACCGGCATGACGGAAGAAACGGCTATCGACAAACGTCACTCTTCCCAATGCACATCCGTCAGCACATTCGAGGGAATGGGCTCGTTTTCCCAAAGCCCCTTCACCTTCTTGTCCCAGACACCGAGTTTCGGCATGACGAAAAGGAAGAGAGCCGGCACATCTTCCGCGAGGATTTTCTGGGCTTCGCCATAGAGCTTTTCCTGCTCGCCGGCATCCGCCGTCTTTTCCACATTCGCCACGACCTCGTTGAAGGCCGGGTTCTTGTAATTGAAATAATAGGGGTCGCGCGCATAGATATCGATATCCATCGGCTCGGCATGGGCAACGATGGTCATGTCGTAATTCGCGCCTTTGAGAACATCCGCCACCCATTTCGCCGGAAATTCGGTGGTCTCGATGGTCATGGTCACGCCGAGTTCGGCAAACATCGCCTGCAGGATTTGCGAGGTGCGCTGGGCATAGGCCATTTGCGGCGCCTTGATGGTGAAGTTGAAACCATCCGGATAACCGGCTTCGGCAAGCAGCGCCTTAGCCTTGTCGATATCAAAGGGGTGAACGCCCGTCGTATCGATATAGCCGCGGTCATTCGGGGTGTAATGGCTGCCGATGGCCGTGCCGAAGCCGGACCAGGCGCCTTCAATGACAGTACCGCTATCCACCGCCATCATCAGCGCCTGACGCACGCGCTTGTCGTCAAAAGGCTTGCGGGCATTGTTCATGCCGGCCACGACCTTCAACTCGGTATTGCCGACGAAGGTGCCGAGGCGCGCGTCGCCATCGAAGGAGGTCATCAGTTCCGGTGCGCCGAATTCCGGGAAGGCATCGATATCGCCGGATTTTAGCGCCGCGGCCTGCGCCTGCGGATCGGAGACGAAACGGAAGGTCGCCTTCTCCAGCTTCACCGAAACGGCCTTGTCCCAATAGGCGTCGTTCTTCTGCAACTCGACCTTGTCGCCCTTGGCCCAGGCCACGAATTTGAACGGGCCAGTGCCGACAGGAGTGGTGCGGTTATTCTCCGCACTTTTCGGCGCCACCATCACGGAGGCCGGCCAGCCGAGCCAGTAGAGAAGGCTGCCGGCCGGCTGCTTCAGCTTCAGCACCAGCGTTGCGGCATCCGGCGTCTCGATACTGTCGATGGCGGCGAAGAAGCGTTTCTGCGGATTGACCGAGCTTTCGCCACGCGCCCGATCCAGCGCAAATTTCGCGACAGCGGAATCGAAAGCCTCACCATCATGGAAGGTCACGCCCTTGCGCAGCTTGAACGTATAGGTTTTGCCATCAGGGGAAATTTCCCAGCTTTCGGCAAGCTGCGGCTTTACCTTGCCTTCGCGGTCGATTTTCACCAGACCTTCGAAGACATTCTGCCAGGTGACCTGGCCGATGGCGACGGGGGCGGCGATGGTCGGATCGAGACCGGCCGGCTCGACGGCCATGCCAAGCGTCAGCGCGGTTTTCGGCGCTGCCTCGGCAGTCGTCATCGAAAGCGGCAGCCAGAGCGCCGTGCTCAATGCGAGGCCCAGCGCGGCGCGGCGCGAAAGCGTTGCCGCCTGCGAAAGATAAGTGCGTGGCATCATTGTCCCCTGTCTGGCGGCCGGGGCATTTTTGCCCTCGGAAAGACCGCCCGTTGCAAAAAGAGTGTCATGTTGCAGGCGCACACACAATCTCGATTTTTGTGTGCTCCGTGTAGCTGAAATGGCTACACGGAAATGCGGATGGAAATCAACCTTCCGCGCGGAAAGACCAAACCATCCCGCTTACCCCGCTGTCGCTTCACGCATGAAGCGCTCGATGAAATCGGCAAGCTTGGAGGCGGCAAAGGACAATTGCCTGTCGGGCGCAACGCAGAGATCGATCTGGGTGTGAATGCCCTTTTTGCCGGCAAGGGGAACGGCAACCATCTGGCCGCTGCGGATTTCACGCGCCACCGAAAGCGCCGGCAGCAACGTGGCTGCGGCGTGGCCCAGCACCAGCTCCTTAAGCATTTCCAGCGAGCTGGTGATGAAGACGGGATCAAGCTCGACGCCCGCATCCGCAAACAGCGTATCGAAGGCCTGACGCGCAGCAAAACTCTTGTCCGGCAGGGCGAGCGGCAGGCTGGCCAGTTCCTTCAGCGAAACTTCCGCCTGCGCAGCAAGAGCATGGCCGGCGGGAAAGATCGCGTCATAGCTGATGCGGGTGCGCGAGCGCACCTTCACGCCGGAGACCTTTGGCGCAAAAAGGCTGACGACCAGATCAGCCTCTGCCGCCCCTAGGGCTTCCATCGCCTGGCGTGCGCTGGTGATATGGACCTCGAAGCGCAGTTGCGGATATTTAAGGCTGAACTGTGCCAGCACCGGTGCCAGAAGGTTCGCCACCGTCGCGCCATTGGCATAGACCGTGACCCGGCCGCGCTGCAGGCCTTTCAGATCGTCGATCAGCTGGTGCACATGGTCGAGTTCCCGCAACGTCTTGCCGGCGCGGGCGGCCAGCAGTTCCCCCGCAGCCGTCAGCTTCACGCCCCGGCTGGAGCGCTCAACCAGCGGCGAGCCGAAATAATATTCGAGATTCTCGATCTGGCGGCTGACCGCCGTTGGTGCGACATTCAGATTTTCCGCCGCGGCGCGCATGGAATTGGTGCGGACCAGTTCGTCGAAATACATCAATGCGCGCAATTGCATAGTCTGAATACCTTGTTTTGGCCGACACCGTCCGTCATGCCGGGCTTGACCCGGCATCCAGCGCGATCAAGTCCTTGATCGCAATAGAGTCTCTGACCGCGCAGACGCGCTGTCGCTGGATTCCGGCTCAAGGCCGGAATGACGGAAGATGTCATTTGACCCGACTATAGCGGCACCTCAAGCGCGCTTGAAGCCCTCGCTCGCCACCAGCAGCTGCCTTGTATAATCCGCGCTGAATTCGCGGCTTTCCAGCGCCTCGGCTTCCAGCATTTCCACCACCTTGCCGCTTTTCATCACCGCAAGGCGATCGCACATATGGCTGATGACACCGAGATCGTGGCTGACCATGACGAAGGTGAGATTGCGGTCCTTGCGGGCCTGTTCCAGCAGGTTGAGGATTTCCGCCTGAATGGAGGCGTCGAGCGCCGAAGTCGGCTCATCCAGCAGCAGGATTTTCGGCTCGACGATCAGCGCACGCGCAATGGCGATACGCTGCCGCTGGCCGCCGGAAAGCTGGTGCGAATACCGGAAACGGAAGCCGGTGCCGAGACCCACCTCGTCCAATGCCCGGGCAATGCGCTGCTCGCGATTGTCGAGTCCGTGGATGACCAGCGGTTCGAGCAGCAGCGCATCCACCGTCTGGCGCGGGTGAAGCGAGCCATAGGGGTCCTGAAACACCATCTGCACATCGCTATAAAAGCTCTTGTCGCGGTGCTTGCCGGAATAGGAGCGCCCGGCCACCATCAAGGAGCCTTCATCGAAATGATTAAGGCCGGCAATGGCGCGCAGCAGTGTCGACTTGCCGGAACCGGATTCGCCGACGATGCCGAAGGATTCACCCTCGGCCACATCGATGCTGACGCTGTCGAGCGCGATGTAACCGTCGAAATCGACCACCATGTCGCGAACGGAAAGAACTGAACTCATGCGCGCCACTCCGGCTTGCGTTCCAGAACCGGCAGCGGATGCCGGTGGCCGCCAATCTCCGGCAGGCAGTTCAGCAGGCCCTGCGTATAGGGGTGCTTCGCCTCTTTCAGATTGGCAGAAGCAAGCTCCTCCACCACCTTGCCAGCATACATGACGAGAACACGGTCGCAGAAAGACGATACCAACCGCAGATCGTGGCTGACGAAGATCAGCCCCATGCCGCGATCCCGCACCAGCTTGTCGAGAATGTCCAGCACTTCGAGCTGAACGGTCACGTCGAGCGCCGAAGTCGGTTCATCGGCGATCAGCAGCTCCGGGCCGCAGACCAGCATCATGGCGATCATGACACGCTGGCCCATGCCGCCTGAAACCTCGTGCGGGTAAAGATCGAAGACGCGCTCGGGATCACGGATCTGCACAGCTTCCAGCATGGCGAGCGTGCGCTGGCGCGCCTCGCTGGAGCCGATATTTTCATGGGTGCGCAGCGTTTCCATGATCTGGCGGCCGATGGGCATGACCGGGTTCAGCGAATATTTCGGGTCCTGCAGGATCATGGCCATGCGCTTGCCGCGCATGAGCCGCCTTTCCTTCGCCGAAGCTTTGAGAAGATCGATATCCCCGAAGCGCAGGGCATCGGCCTCGATGCGCGCACTTTTCGGGGTCAGCCCCATGATGGCGCGGCCGGTCTGCGATTTGCCGGAGCCGGATTCGCCGACAATGCCGAGGCGTTCGCGTCCCAGCGTGAAGGAGACGCCGCGCACCGCCTCCACCAGCCCGGTGCGGGTGGGAAAGGAAACGCGCAGGTTCTCGACAGTCAGAAGCGGCGCGCTCATTGGTTCGCCTCCTTGGGGTCCAGCGCATCGCGCAGGCCATCGCCCAGAAGGTTGAAACCGAGGCTGACGATCAGGATCGCGATACCCGGCATGGCGGCAACCCACCATTGATCGAGAATGAACCGCCGACCGGAGGCGATCATCGCGCCCCATTCCGGCAGCGGCGGCTGCGCGCCAAGGCCGAGGAAGCCGAGACCGGCGGCAGTGAGGATGATGCCCGCCATATCGAGCGTGACACGCACGATGAGCGACGACATGCAAAGCGGCATGACGTGTTTCAGGACGATGCGGAAGGGCGAGGCCCCCATGAGCTTCACCGCCGCGATGAAATCGGAATTGCGGAAGGTCATGGTTTCGGCGCGTGCGATGCGCGCATAGGGCGGCCATGAGGTGACCGCGATGGCGAGCACGGCGTTTTCAATGCCCGGCCCAAGGGCGGCCACCAGCGCCAGCGCCAGAACCAATTTCGGAAAGGCCAGAAAGATATCGGTGATGCGCATCAGAACGGCATCCACCCAGCCGCCGGCATAACCCGAGACGGTGCCGACGATGAGCCCGATGGGGGCCGCGATGATGGCCACCAGCAGCACGACGAAGAGGGTCAGCCGCGAGCCATGAATGAGACGCGAGAGAATATCGCGCCCCTGATCATCCGTGCCGAGCAGGTAACCTTCCGTCCCCGGCGGCAGAAGCCGGGCATTGCGCAGATCGCCCTGCACCGGATTGTGCGGTGCCAGCACATTGGCAAACAGCGCGACGAACAGCAGCGCAACAATGATGCCGAGGCCCAACAGCGCCAGCCGGTTTTCCGAAAAGCGCCGCCAGATGACATAGGCACGGCCAAGGCGCGCCTGTCTGCGCGAGGCCGGCCGGTCGGAGAGCAGCCATTCGCGGCTGTAGGGTTTCAGTGTATCGGTCGAAATCGTCATCGGCTGCGCGTCCTTGGATCGAGCGTCCGGTAAAGCAGATCGGAGAAGAGATTGATGCCGACAAAGATGGCGCCGATCACGATCGTGCCGCCAAGAACGGCATTCATATCCGCATTCTGCAGGGAATTGGTGATGTAGAGGCCAAGGCCCGGCCAGGCGAAGATGGTTTCGGTCAGCACCGAACCTTCCAGCAGGCCGGCATAGGACAGCGCAATCACCGTTACCAGCGGCACGGCGGCGTTGCGCAGCGCGTGGAACCAGATGATGCGGGTTTCCGAAAGCCCCTTGGCGCGGGCCGCAACGATATATTCCTGGGCGAGCTCATTCAGCATGAAGGAGCGCGTCATGCGGCTGATATAGGCCAGCGAAAAATAACCGAGCAGAGAGGCAGGCAGGATGATGTGGCGGAAGAGATCCCACAACACGTCCCATTGCCGCTGCCAGATCGCGTCGATCAGGAAAAAGCCCGTGACCGGCGTGAAGGTGAATTCATAGACGATATCCATGCGGCCGGGATAGGCGACCCATTGCAGCCGGGCGTAAAACACCAGCAGCGCCAGGAGGCCGAGCCAGAAGATCGGCACGGAATAACCGATGAGGCCGATGACGCGCACGACCTGGTCGGCAAAACTGCCGCGCTTGACGGCGGCAAGCACGCCGAGCGGTATGCCGAAAACGGCGCCGATGATGGTGCCGATCGTCGCAAGTTCGATCGTCGCCGGGAACACCCGCTTGATATCCTCCATCACCGGATTGGTGGTGAGGACGGAGATGCCGAAATCGCCCGAAAGCGCCTGCTTCAGATAAAGAAAGAACTGCTGCCAGAGCGGCAGGTTGAGGCCGAGCTGCTCACGCACCCGCTCGACCACGTGCGCAGGCGCGCGGTCGCCGACAATCGCCAATGCGGGATCGATCGGCACCACACGGCCAATGAAAAATGTGACCGCCATCAACCCCAGAAAGGTGGTGATGACGGTGACGGCGAAGCCGAGAACGGCCTTCACACGGGCGTTGGCACGGCGTTTGCCCTGCCTCGCCCGGCTGTTCGTTTCAACGATGCTCAAGAGACCGATCCTTCCGGATCATTCCTTGGAGATCGTATAGACGTAATTGGTGTCGAAGCTCGGTCCGAGCTTCAGGCCCTTGAGCTTGGCGGAATAACCGGCCACTTCCGTCTGCTGGAAGATGATGACGAAGGGACCCTTCGCCAGAACTTCCTTCTGCAGGTTTTCATAAATGGCGGCGCGCTTGGCGCTGTCCTTCTCCAGCAGCGCCGACTGGGTTTCCTTGGTCAGATCAGGAACGTCCCAGGCATTGCGCCATGCGAGCGTCTTGTTCTTGCC
>Ga0075033_1001072_pt1 | contig 11777 bp, 8 predicted proteins | sample SynthPrep_5_END__FD_72751 | JGI IMG/M metagenome (GOLD analysis project Ga0075033, IMG submission 72751) | Synthetic microbial communities from Ohio, USA - SynthPrep_5_END_DS10_MetaG | ecosystem: Engineered > Bioreactor > Aerobic > Activated sludge | place: USA: Ohio, Columbus | collected 2014-04-10
TGGGGACTTTGCGAGGCGCGTATCCTCGCTGACCAGTCTGTCCAACAGTAAAAAGCGGAATGCCAAAATGTCTGATCTGAAAACTGCCGCTCTCGAATATCATGCCAATCCTCGTCCAGGGAAGCTGAGTGTCGAGCTCACCAAGGCCACTGCTACCGCTCGCGACTTGTCGCTGGCCTACAGCCCCGGCGTAGCTGAACCAGTGCGTGAGATCGCTCGCGATCCTGAACTGGCCTACAAATACACCGGCAAGGGCAACCTGGTTGCAGTCATTTCCGATGGCACCGCGATTCTCGGTCTGGGCAACCTCGGCCCATTGGCTTCCAAGCCAGTAATGGAAGGTAAAGGCGTACTGTTCAAGCGCTTCGCCGGCATCGACGTTTTCGACATCGAAGTCGACTCCGAAAGCCCGCAAGCCTTCATCGATACCGTAAAACGCATCTCCATCACTTTCGGTGGTATCAACCTGGAAGACATCAAGGCACCCGAGTGCTTTGAGATCGAACGTGCTCTGATTGAGCAGTGCGACATTCCGGTATTCCACGATGACCAGCACGGCACCGCGATCGTGACCGCTGCGGGCATGATCAACGCCCTGGAAATCGCTGGCAAAACCCTGCCAGAAGCGAAAATCGTCTGCCTGGGCGCCGGCGCTGCCGCCATCTCCTGCATGAAACTGCTGGTGAGCATGGGCGCACGCATCGAAAACATCTTCATGGTTGACCGTACCGGTGTGATCCACTCCGGCCGTGACGACCTGAACCAGTACAAAGCGGTATTCGCTCACGCCACCGAGAAGCGCAGCCTGGCTGACGCACTGGCAGGCGCTGATGTGTTCGTCGGTCTGTCCGGTCCGAACCTGCTGAGCGCTGAAGGCCTGCTGTCGATGGCGGCCAACCCGATCGTGTTCGCCTGCTCGAACCCGGATCCGGAAATCTCCCCGGAGCTGGCGCACGCTACCCGTAGCGACGTGATCATGGCTACCGGCCGTTCGGACTACCCGAACCAGGTCAACAACGTGCTGGGCTTCCCGTTCATCTTCCGTGGTGCTCTGGACGTTCGCGCCAAGCGCATCAACGAAGAAATGAAAGTGGCGGCCGCCAACGCCCTGCGTGAGCTGGCCAAGCTGCCTGTTCCTCAGGACGTGTGCGATGCCTACGGTGGTGCTCCGCTGGAATTCGGCCGTGAGTACATCATTCCGAAGCCAATGGACAAGCGCCTGATCACCCTGATCTCCGACGCTGTGGCCAAAGCAGCGATCGAGACCGGTGTGGCGACTCTGCCGTATCCGAAGAACTACCCGCTGAAAAGCGTGGATGACGTGTTCAACGGCTAAGCCGTTGTAGCGCTTCAAACGAAAGCCCCGGCTCGTGAGAGTCGGGGTTTTTTATTGCCTGAAGATCAAGAACCCCCTCACCCTAGCCCTCTCCCAGGGGGAGAGGGGACTGATTGGGGGATGTTCGGGAGTTACGCCGACCTGAACGTATTGTTTTGAGTCCATAATCGACACAGCTCTCTCAGGTCGATGTAGAGCGCTAGACAACTCGGTCAGTCCCCTCTCCCTCCGGGAGAGGGCTAGGGTGAGGGGGGCTTGATCTTCAGGCAATAAAAAGCCCCGCACTTCAATCGAAGGCGGGGCTTTTCAGTGGTCGCGGATCAGAACAGATCGATCGGCGCCTGCTCATCCGCTGGCAGCGGGCTGCCCGGTACGGCGCCATTACCCAGCTCATTCACCGACGGCGGTGTGTCTTCAGACTTGAACAGCTCGAAATACGCGCCCGGCGTACTCGGCGTCGCCGCACGGCCACTGACCGGATCCACGCGCAGACTCAGCAAACCTTCCGGCTCAGGCTGCACGTGCGGCGGCTTGTCCTTCAGCGCAGCTGACATGTAGTTCATCCAGATCGGCAGCGCCACAGTACCGCCGAACTCGCGACGACCGAGGCTTTCCGGCTGATCGAAGCCAGTCCAGACCGTGGTCACGTAGTCGGCGTTGTAACCGGAGAACCAGGCATCTTTCGATTCGTTGGTGGTACCGGTTTTGCCGGCGATATCGCTGCGGCCCATGGCCAGCGCGCGACGGCCGGTGCCGAGCTTGATCACGTCCTGCAACATGCTGTTGAGGATGTAAGTGGTGCGGCCATCGACAATTCGCTCAGCCACTGCCGGTGTTTGCGGCACGGCCGCGCTGCCCGGCGCCTCGCCTGCAACCGGCGTGGCGTTGACCGTAAACGAATCGGTGTGCGGTGCGGCGATACCGTCCGTCGCCGAACCGCCCTGAGGCACGGTTGGCGGGTTGGCGAGAAACAGCGTATCGCCATTACGGCTTTCGATCTTGTCGATGATGTACGGGGTGATCTTGTAGCCGCCGTTGGCGAACGTACTCCAACCGGTCGCAATCTCCATCGGCGTCAGCGTTGCGGTGCCCAGCGCCAGCGATAGGTTTGGCGGCAGATCCTGCTTGTTGAAGCCGAAACGGGTGATGTAGTCGATGGTCTTGCCCACGCCCATCGCCTGCAGCAGGCGGATCGAGACGAGGTTACGCGATTTGTACAGCGCCTCGCGCAAGCGGATCGGGCCGAGGAAGGTGTTGGTGTCGTTCTTCGGGCGCCAGACCTTGTCCAGGTACTCGTCGACGAACACGATCGGTGCGTCGTTGACCAGCGTGGCCGCGGTGTAGCCGCTATCCAGCGCAGCACTGTAGACGAACGGTTTGAAGCTCGAACCCGGCTGACGTTTGGCCTGCATGGCACGGTTGTAGTTGCTCTGCTCGAAGGCGAAACCGCCGACCAGCGAGCGAATCGCGCCGTTCTGCGGATCCAGCGACACCAGCGCACCTTGCGCTTGTGGGATCTGGCTGAATTTCAGCGAATTGTCTTTCTGACGCTGCACGCGAACCAGATCGCCGACCGCCGCGACATCCGACGGCTGACGCGGATTGGCGCCCATGCTGTTGGTGTTGAGGAACGGTCGTGCCCATTTCATGGTGTCCCAGGCGACGTGCTCTTCGCCGGTACGGGTCAGCACTTGCAGGCCGTTCTTGTCGACCTGGGTGACGATGGCCGGCTCCAGGCTACTGATGGTGCGTTGCTTGGTCAGTTCGCTTGCCCAGGCCTCACGGGTCTTGCCCGGCAGACGCGATTCGGGGCCACGGTAGCCGTGACGCTGGTCGTAGGTCATCAAACCTTCGTGCAGCGCGGTGTTGGCCATTTCCTGCAGGTTGCTCGGCACCGTGGTGGTGACGCGGAAACCTTCGGTGTAAGCGTCGCTGCCATAACGGCCGACCATCTCGGCACGGGCCATTTCAGCGATATACGGTGCATTCACTTCCGGGGTCGGCACGTGATAGCTGGCGTTCAGCGGTTCGTTGATCGCAGCGGTGTAGTCCGCTTCGCTGATCTTGCCAAGCTTGTACATGCGCCCGAGGATCCAGTCGCGGCGTTCTTTGCTGCGCGCCGGGTTGGCTAGCGGGTTGAAACGCGACGGGGCTTTCGGCAGGCCGGCGATCATCGCCATCTGCGCCAGGCTGACATCACGGATCGACTTGCCGTAATACACCTGCGCCGCTGCTTCGATGCCATAGGCGCGGTTGCCCAGATAGATCTTGTTCACGTACAGCTCAAGGATTTCATCCTTGGTCAGCTGTCGCTCGATCTGCAGGGCCAGAAGAATTTCGGTGGTTTTGCGCGAGAAGCTGCGTTCGCTAGTCAGGAAGAAGTTCTTCGCTACCTGCATGGTGATGGTGCTGCCGCCGGACTGAATGTGTCCGCTTTTGACCAGTTGGGTCGCGGCGCGCATCAGGCTGCTCGGATCGACGCCATAGTGGTTGGCGAAATTGTCGTCTTCAGCACTTAGTAACGCATTAATGAAATTGGGGGGAATGTCGGCGAAACGGATCGGTGTGCGGCGCATTTCGCCAAATTCGGCGATCAACTTGTTGTCGCTGGAGTAGACCCGCAGCGGAATCTGCAACTGAATGCTTCGCAGAGCCTCCACAGACGGCAAACCCGGACTAAGGTAAAGAAACGCGCCGCTGAGACCTAAAAGCAGTCCGCAGAAAACGGCGACGATGGACCAACCGAAAAATTTCAGCAGACGAATCAAGGCTTTTGGACATCCAGTGCAAAGAATGAATTTGGCGACGGGGCTCCGGCTACACACAGAACCATCCGCGCTTGCAGTAAAAAGCGGAAAAAAACGCTGGGCATTATAAGCACTTTTCTGCTGGGGGCGTCATTTGCGCTTCTGTCAAGACGGGGTGAAGGAACGCAATGCGTATTACAGAGTCCGTAACTCACGGAAAGTCATAGGGAATTGGTAGTGCTGGGACTCTTCAATAAAAAGGCCAATACGTTACTGGGGATCGACATCAGTTCCACGTCAGTGAAGCTGCTGGAACTGAGCCGTCAGGGTGATCGCTACCGGGTCGAGGCGTATGCGGTAGAGCCATTGCCAGTCAACGCCGTGGTCGAAAAGAACATCGCCGAACTTGAAGGCGTCGGTCAGGCCCTGAGCCGTTTACTGGTCAAGGCGCGCACCGGGCTCAAGAGCGTGGCAGTCGCAGTGGCCGGTTCTGCCGTGATCACCAAGATCATCGAGATGGACGCCGGGCTGTCCGACGACGAGCTGGAAAACCAGCTGAAGATCGAGGCCGATCAGTACATTCCCTACCCGCTGGACGAAGTCGCCATCGATTTCGAAGTCCAGGGCGTGTCACCGCGCAACCCTGAGCGGGTCAATGTGTTGCTCGCTGCCTGTCGCAAGGAAAACGTCGAAGTTCGTGAAGCGGCGCTGGCCCTCGCCGGGCTGACCGCACGGGTAGTCGACGTCGAAGCCTATGCGCTGGAGCGCTCGTTCGGCTTGCTGGCCACGCAACTGGCGGCTTCTCAGGAGCGTCTGACTGTCGCTGTGGTCGACATCGGCGCGACCATGACCACGCTCAGCGTCCTGCACAATGGCAAGATCATCTATACCCGCGAGCAATTGTTCGGCGGCCGGCAACTGACCGAGGAAATCCAGCGCCGCTATGGCCTGACCCTCGAACAAGCGGGGCTGGCGAAAAAGCAGGGCGGTCTGCCCGATGATTACATCAGCGAGGTCTTGCAACCGTTTCGCGAGGCGCTGGTGCAGCAAGTGTCGCGCTCGCTGCAGTTCTTCTTCGCCTCCGGGCAATACAACGCGGTCGATTACATTCTGCTGGCCGGCGGCACGGCTTCAGTGCCCGGACTGGATCGGCTGATCGAGCAGCGCCTGAGCACGCCGACTCAAGTAGCCAACCCGTTTGCCAACATGGCCTTGAGCAGCAAGGTCAACGCCGGGGCTTTGGCCAGCGACGCGCCGGCGCTGATGATCGCCTGCGGGCTCGCGCTCAGGAGTTTCGACTGATGGCGCGGATCAACCTCCTACCCTGGCGCGAGGAGCGTCGCGAAGAACGGCGCAAACGCTTTCTGCTGGCCTTGATCGGCGTGGTGGTCGGCTCTGTCGGTGCGGTGCTGATTGCCGATCAGGTCATCAGCACCGCCATTGCACGACAAGTGGCGCGCAATGATTACATCGGCAAGCAGATTGCTGTGGTCGACGAACGGATCAAACAGATCAGCGATCTCAAGGCGCGTCGTCAGCAACTGGTCGAGCGCATGCGCATCATCCAGGACTTGCAGGGCAACCGGCAGATCAGTGGGCGAATCTTCGATCAACTGGCGCGCACGCTGCCGGACGGTGTGTATTTCACCGACGTGAAGATGGTTGGCAAAACCCTGTCGATCAGCGGTGCAGCCGAATCGAACAACCGGGTCTCCGAATTGATGCGCAATCTGGATGCTTCCGACTGGTTCGACGCGCCCAGTCTTAACGAGGTGAAGGCGACGACGGCGGGCCAGGTGGATCAGGCCAACACGTTTGAGTTGACCGTACGGCAGACCCAGCCCCGCACCGTGGAGGACGAGCAATGAAGCCGTCCGAATGGCTGGAAAGTCTGCGCGACATCGATTTCAACGACCTCGATACCAGCAACATCGGCTCCTGGCCGGCAGCAGTGAAAGCCATCGCCGGGGCGCTGTTGATGGTGTTGGTCCTGGCGCTCGGTTATAACTTTTTCATCAGTGACCTGGAAAACCAACTCGAAGCCAAGCGCGAGGAAGAAGCCACGCTCAAGGAGCAGTTCGCCAGCAAGGCACGTCTTTCGGCCAACCTTGAGTTGTACACCCAACAAATGAAGGCGATGGAAAACACCTTTGGCGTGCTGTTGCGCCAATTGCCCAGTGACACCGAAGTGCCGGGCCTGCTCGAAGACATCACCCGCACGGGGCTGGGCAGCGGCCTGGAGTTCGAAGAGATCAAACTGCTGCCGGAGGTCACCCAGCAGTTTTACATCGAGCTGCCGATCCAGATCACCGTCACCGGTGCCTATCACGACCTTGCGACCTTCGTCAGTGGCGTGGCCGGGCTGCCACGCATTGTCACCTTGCACGATTTCGAACTCGCTCCTGCCGATAAAGAGGGCGGGCCGAAGCTGCGCATGAGCATCCTTGCCAAGACCTACCGGTATAACGATAAGGGGCTGCAGAAATGAGCCCGACTCGTTACATCGCGTTGTCGATTACGCTGCTCGCGTTGAACGGTTGTGGTGGCAGCAATGACTTCAGCGATCTTGATGCCTACTTGAATGAAGTACGCCTGCGCCCGGCAGGCAAGATTGAACCAACCCCGACATTCCGGTCTTACCCAACATTCACTTACAGCGCGGCCAACCTGCGCAGTCCGTTCTCGCGCCAGGTGCGGGTTGATCTGGCCGGGCAGAAACATGGCTCACGCAACGTCAAGCCCGATCCCAATCGGGTCAAGCAATACCTCGAAGGTTTCAACATCGAGCAGTTCGAGATGGTCGGCACGATTGCCAATGCTTCCGGCTCCTTTGCGTTGCTGCGCGGCGCTGGCGGCGTGCATCGGTTGAAGGTCGGCGATTACCTGGGGCGCAATGACGGTCGCATCGTCGCCATCAGCGCTACCCAGGTCGATGTCGTCGAAATCGTGCCCGACGGCGAAGGCGCCTGGCTGGAGCGTCCGCGCACCATTCCTTTGAAAGAGCACTCATAGTGGAAGTCGAACAATGAACAGGATTTTCTCCACCCTCGGTTTTTCGCTATGGATAGCGCTGATGTCACCGATGGTACTCGCGGCCAATCTGAAGACGCTCGACGTGGCGGCGTTGCCGGGTGATCGCGTCGAGCTGAAGTTGTCGTTCGACGGCCCGCCGCCACAACCCAAGGGCTACACCACCGAATCGCCGGCGCGGATTGCCCTGGACCTGCCCGGTGTCGCCAGTCAGTTGGCCAGCAAGAACCTCGATCTGGGCAGTGGCAATGCGCGCACCGCCACTGTGGTTGAGGCCAAGGAGCGCACGCGGCTGATTGTCAGCCTGACGCAATTGGCGCCTTACACCACGCGGGTCGAAGGCAATAACCTGTTCGTGGTGGTCGGTCAGGGCGCACCAGCAGCTGCGTCGCGCCCTGCAGCCGTTGCGCCCCGCACTACGGCTAAAGCGGCCGCACCCGCCAAGGCATTTGTGCCGAAAAGCCGGGCGATTCGCGGTGTGGACTTCCAGCGTGGTACGGCGGGGGAAGGCAATGTGGTCATCGACCTGTCCGATCCGACCATCGCCCCGGATATCCAGGAACATGACGGCAAGATCATCCTCAGCTTCGCGCGCACGCAGTTGCCGGACAAGTTGCGGGTACGCCTCGACGTCAAGGATTTCGCCACCCCGGTGCAGTTCGTCAATGCCGGAGTAACCGCTGATCGGACAGTTATTACGGTTGAACCCAGTGGCACCTACGAGTACTCCACCTTCCAGACTGACAACAAACTGACCGTCAGCATCCGCCCGATGACCGTCGATGACCTGCAAAAACGCAACGCTGACCGTCAGGCGTACGTCGGCGAAAAGCTCTCGCTGAACTTCCAGGACATTGATGTGCGCTCGGTGCTGCAACTGATCGCCGACTTCACCAACCTCAATCTGGTTGCCAGCGACACGGTGCAGGGTGGCATCACCTTGCGTCTGCAAAATGTGCCGTGGGATCAGGCCCTGGATCTGGTGTTGAAAACCAAAGGCCTGGATAAGCGCAAGATCGGCAATGTGCTGCTGGTGGCGCCGGCCGATGAAATCGCTGCCCGCGAGCGTCAGGAACTGGAGTCGCAGAAGCAGATCGCCGAACTGGCGCCGTTGCGCCGCGAGCTGCTACAGGTGAACTACGCCAAAGCCGCGGACATCGCCAAGCTGTTCCAGTCGGTGACCAGTGCCGAGGCGAAAATCGATGAACGCGGTTCGATTACCGTTGATGAGCGCACCAACAACATCATTGCCTACCAGACTCAGGATCGCCTCGACGAACTGCGGCGGATCGTGGCGCAACTGGATATTCCGGTGCGTCAGGTGATGATCGAAGCACGGATTGTCGAGGCCAACGTCGATTACGACAAAAGTCTGGGCGTGCGCTGGGGCGGCTCGATCCAGAACAAGGGCAACTGGAACGCTTCCGGGGTCAACGGTTCATCGACCACCATTGGTACGCCGGGCAGTACCAGCACCAATTCGCCGTTCGTCGACATGGGCACTGTGGGTAATACATCGGGGATCGGCATTGCCTTCATTACCGACAACGTCCTGCTTGATCTTGAGCTGACTGCCATGGAGAAGACCGGCAACGGCGAAATCGTCTCGCAGCCGAAGGTTGTCACCTCCGACAAGGAAACCGCAAAAATCCTCAAAGGCACCGAGATTCCGTATCAGGAAGCCAGCTCCAGCGGCGCGACGTCGGTGTCGTTCAAGGAGGCCTCGCTGTCGCTGGAAGTCACCCCGCAGATCACCCCGGACAACCGCATCATCATGGAGGTCAAGGTCACCAAGGACGAACCGGATTACCTGAACAAAGTGCAGGATGTGCCGCCGATCAAGAAAAACGAGGTCAACGCCAAGGTACTAGTCAATGACGGCGAAACCATCGTGATTGGCGGTGTTTTCTCAAATACTCAAAGCAAGGTCGTAGATAAGGTGCCATTTCTTGGCGATGTGCCGTATCTTGGCCGCCTTTTCCGGCGTGATGTGGTATCGGAGAAAAAATCCGAGCTGCTGGTATTTCTCACACCACGTATCATGAATAACCAGGCGATTGCTGTGAGTCGTTGATTCTGTGCGAAATTTGATTCTTGTAGGACCGATGGGTGCTGGCAAAAGCACCATCGGCCGGTTACTGGCCAAAGAGCTGCGCCTGCCGTTCAAAGATTCCGACAAGGAAATTGAATTGCGCACGGGCGCCAATATCCCGTGGATCTTCGACAAGGAAGGCGAACCCGGCTTTCGTGACCGTGAGCAGGCGATGATCGCCGAGCTGTGCGCGTTCGATGGCGTGGTGTTGGCGACCGGCGGTGGCGCAGTCATGCGCGATGCCAATCGCAAGGCCCTGCATGAGGGTGGGCGAGTGGTGTATCTGCACGCCTCTGTGGAGCAGCAGGTCGGCCGCACGTCGCGCGATCGCAACCGGCCGTTGCTGCGTACTGCCAATCCGGAAAAAACCCTGCGTGACCTGCTGGCGATCCGCGATCCGCTTTATCGGGAAATTGCCGATCTGGTGGTGGAAACCGACGAGCGGCCGCCACGTATGGTGGTGCTCGACATTCTCGATCGTCTGGCGCAGCTTCCTCCCCGTTAAAGCAGCGCTCGAAATGCGCTATCCTCGGCGTCCTGTCACAGTCCGCCGAGGTTGTGGCGGATGGCGTGCAAGCGGCGTCATACCCGCTATAGGCCGCAGATAACCAATAATTCAGGGCAGGACGCCTGCTTCCATCTTCACTGTGGGGACACATGCAGACACTCAAGGTCGATCTAGGCGAGCGCAGCTACCCGATTCATATTGGCGAAGGTTTGTTGGATCAGCCCGAGCTGCTGGCTCCGCATATCCATGGGCGGCAGGTGGCAATCATCTCCAACGAGACCGTTGCGCCGCTCTATCTTGAACGTCTGACCCGCAGCCTGGCGCAGTTCTCGGTGATCTCCGTGGTGTTGCCGGACGGCGAAGCCTTCAAGAACTGGGAAACCCTGCAACTGATCTTCGACGGTCTGCTGACTGCCCGTCATGACCGCCGTACCACCGTGATCGCTCTTGGCGGCGGTGTGATCGGTGACATGGCCGGTTTTGCCGCTGCCTGTTACCAGCGCGGCGTCGACTTCATCCAAATTCCGACGACATTGCTGTCCCAGGTCGATTCTTCGGTGGGCGGCAAGACCGGTATCAACCATCCACTAGGCAAGAACATGGTTGGCGCGTTCTACCAGCCGAACGTGGTGCTGATCGATACGGCGTCCCTGAAAACCCTGCCAGAGCGCGAACTGTCTGCCGGTCTGGCCGAAGTCATCAAGTACGGGCTGATCTGCGACGAGCCGTTCCTGACCTGGCTCGAAGAAAACGTCGATGCCCTGCGCGCGCTGGACCAGAAAGCCCTGACTTACGCGATCGAGCGCTCTTGCGCGGCCAAGGCTGCGGTGGTTGGCGCCGATGAGAAAGAAACCGGCGTACGTGCCACGCTCAACCTCGGCCACACTTTCGGCCACGCCATCGAAACCCACATGGGCTATGGTGTCTGGTTGCACGGGGAAGCGGTCGCGGCTGGCACCGTGATGGCGCTGGAGATGTCCGCGCGTCTGGGCTGGATCAGTGACGAGGAGCGTGATCGCGGTATTCGTCTGTTCCAGCGCGCCGGCTTGCCAGTGGTGCCGCCGACTGAAATGACCGAAGCCGATTTTCTTCAACACATGGCAATCGACAAAAAAGTGATCGACGGTCGTCTGCGCCTGGTGCTGCTGCGCCGGATGGGCGAAGCGGTAGTGACCGACGATTATCCGAAAGAGGTTCTACAGGCCACGCTGGGAGCGGATTACCGCGCCCTGGCTCAGCTTAAAGGTTGAAAAGATTCCAATGACTAGTTTGCATGCCGACGAGGCGTTCCTCGGCCATTTCCAGTTAAGTCACGACCCGTTCGCGCCACGCGTGCCGGGCTTCAAGTTCTTCCCGGCTCAGCGCAAACCGGTGCTGGGTCAACTGCATCATCTGGCGCGTTACAGCCAGTTGCTGCTGGTGGTCACCGGCCCGCAAGGCAGCGGCAAGACGTTGCTGCGTCAGGCGCTGGTCGCCAGCACCAACAAGCAGTCGGTGCAGAGCGTGGTGGTTTCCGCCCGTGGCGCCGGTGATGCTGCCGGTGTGTTGCGCCAGGTGGCGCAGGCGCTGAACGTCGCTCAGGCCGAAGTTGGCGCGATTCTGGATCAAGTGGTGCAACTCGCACTGACCGGCCAGGAAGTCTATCTGTTGGTGGACGACGCTGAGCAGCTCGACGAGTCCGCTCTCGAAGCGCTGATGGCGCTGGGTGCCGGCGCACCGGAAGGTCGCCCGCATGTGTTCCTGTTCGGTGAATCGTCGCTGATCGCTCAGCTCGAGGCTTTGCACCTTGAGGAAGAGCGTTTCCACGTCATCGAGCTGCAGCCGTACACCGAAGAAGAGACCCGCGAATATCTCGACCAACGGCTCGAAGGTGCCGGCCGGGGTGTCGAACTTTTCAGCGCAGATCAGATCTCTGATATTCACGAAAGTGCCGAGGGTTGGCCGGGCAACATCAACCAGGTCGCTCGCGATGCTCTGATCGAAGTCATGATTGCCAGCCGCTCTGCGGTCAAGCGTCCAAGTATGGGGTTCAACATGCCGAAGAAACACGTATTGGCGATTTCC
>Ga0075033_1001074_pt1 | contig 11763 bp, 8 predicted proteins | sample SynthPrep_5_END__FD_72751 | JGI IMG/M metagenome (GOLD analysis project Ga0075033, IMG submission 72751) | Synthetic microbial communities from Ohio, USA - SynthPrep_5_END_DS10_MetaG | ecosystem: Engineered > Bioreactor > Aerobic > Activated sludge | place: USA: Ohio, Columbus | collected 2014-04-10
GCTGTGTCTGCGTTTCTGGCCGCTTCGGCCTGCGGCAGCGCTTCTTTTGGAAATTGTTGCCACATTACGAAACGTCCGCGTATCAGATTGGCGTCGGCCGGCCCGTAGAGATGGGAAAAATTCATCAGCACGGCAATTTCCAGGGGCGAGGCGTTGCGCAGCGCACGAACCATGGCAAGACGCAACCAAACATCGCCGTTTGCCGGAAAACAGAAGAGCGCATGGCGAACATAGGTCTCGGCAAAACCAAGACGCGCCGCCCCGGCCTTAGATGCCACGTCTTTGCCATTCGCATCGAGATCGGCCAGAACCAGTCGTAATCCCGCTTTGACGATATCTGAACGGCAGATTCTTTCTGCAATGACGGGACGAAGTCCATCGACCGCCTGGGCTAGCATATCGGGTGCAAGGCCGTTGCGGTCGTCGGCAATTCCTGCCATCGCGACGACATCGGAGAAACGTCGCGTTTCGGAGAATGCCTGTGCCGCGATCGACAAAACGAACACGGAAACGATGAGAACCGGCACGACTGCGAAGACCTTGCGCAGGCGCATCACGCCGTCCCGTCTAGTCATGGTAATATCTGGTGTAGCGCGAATGATAATATTCGCTCGAGCCGTAAGCCCGGTAGAGCTTCAGCTTTTCCGTATCCACCTTATTGAGAATGACGCCGAGGCATTTCTTGCGGATATGGACTTCGTTTTCAATGGTATTTCGCACGGCCCTGCGGGCGGTTTTGCCCCATTCGGTGACGAAGACGAAACCGTCGATCCGGCTGGCCATGGCGCGGGCGTCGACCACCGGCCCGAGCGGCGGCAGGTCGACAATGATGTAGTCGAAGACGCTGCTCGCCTCGGCCAGCAATTTGTGCATCTGCGCTGACGTCAACAGTTCGGAGGAATGCGGTACGCGTTGCTTGACGACGGTCGGGAGGAAAGCGAGCCGGGTCTTTTCGTCATGCAGAAGCGCATCGCGAATATTGCGGCCTTCCAGCAGTACTTCGAGCAGGCCCTCTGTGGCGTGACGCGCCAGAGCCCGTGTAGCGCCGGGATTGCGGATATCGGCATCCAGCAGCAGCACCCTTGCGCCCTGTCCGGCCAGAAGCTGCGCCAGATTGATGGAGATCGTCGATTTCCCCTCGCTCGGAAGGGCGGATACGACACCCACCACCCGCGCGCCATGTTTCGTGGCAATGCCAAGATCTATGGCAAGCCTTGTGCTGCGTAACGTTTCGGCAAAGGACGACAGCGGGTGGTCGACAGCGTAACGGGCGACGCTGGAAGGGCGTGTTGCGGCGGGTGCTTCATCTTGCCCCTTCGGCACCGCGTCTGCGCCAGGCTTGGTCTGGACGAGCGGGGTGTTGCCCAGGAACTCCAGCCCAAGAACGTCGCGCACCTGTTCCCCGGTCCGGAAGAAGCGGTCGCGGAATTCGCGGAACACGGCGATGCCTCCGCCGGCGGCTGCGCCCATGATCATGAACAGTGCGAGGATCATGGTCTTGTTCGGCTTGCTCGGCGTATATGGCGGCATCGCCTTGGAAATCACCCGTGCTTCTGTGACGGGAAAGGATTGCTGCTGCATCGCTTCCTGGTAACGCTGCAGGAAGGTCTGATACATGTTCTTGTAGGTTTCCGCCTCACGCTGCAATTCGCGAAGCTGAACCTGGGTCTGGCTGGCGGAGGTGCTGACGTTGGTGGCCTTGGCGACGCTCTCCACGAGCGATTTTTCTCTTGCTTCAGCAACCTCCAGATCGCTTTTGTAACTTTGCGCGATCCGGCTGATTTCCTGGAACATCAGTCGGCGATATTCCTGCATTTCGTTGCGCAGACGCACCGCCTGAACATGGTTGCTGCCGAGCCGGCTTGTGATTTCCGCTTCGAGTTTTGAGGATTCGAGATATTTTTTGCGCAGATCATTTGCAACCGCGCTGTCGAGAATATCGGTGACGACCGCATCGACATCATCGGTGGCAAGAATATATTCGATGCGCTGCACGCGCGCCCGCGCTCGCGCCGTGTCGGACTGCGCGAGGATCAGTGCACTGTTGGACGCCGCCAGTTGCTGGTCGGACAGCAGGCCGCTGGTGCCCGTCTCGATCAGATTGTGCACGGCCCGAAATTTTTGCACGGCCAGATCGGTTTCAAGAGCGCGCTGGCGCAATTCGGCGATGCGGTCAGACAGCCAGTCGCTCGCCCGCTTCGTCGCCTCATATTTGGAGTTGAGCTTATCCACCAGATAGGCTGACGCCACGGCGTTGACGATCTGTGCGGCGAGAACCGGCGACGTCGAATTATAGGTCAGTTCCAGCGCGTAGGTTCGGCCGATGCGCTTGACGCTGAGGCCCTGAAGCAAACGGTCCGACAGCGATCTCTTCAGGGTTCCATCGTCAATGACAGTCTCTTTTTTGACGGGTGAAAACCATTGCGAAACATTGACCACCGAACGGACGGTGCTGAATATCGAACTCAGAAGCGATGCTCGCGTTGCCCGGAATTCCTGGTTTTCCGCCAGATTGAGACTGTCGACCACGGCAAGGCCGATTGTTTCGGATTGCAGGACTTCGACCTGGCTGAGAATGGAGGCTTCGTCCTCGATGACGCCGCCGATTGTCGATAGCTGCTCGACGATCTGGCTGTTGTTGCGATCAATCAAAAGGGTCGCCGAGGCTGAATAGATCGGAACGGCCGTTGCGGCGAAAGCGAGACCAATTGCCCCGGCGACGGCAATCGCGGCAAGGACGACGCGCCATTGTCGGCGGATCATCGCAAGAGCGGCGTCGATATCGATAAAGTCGGCTGTAAGTCCGCTCTTATCGTAATCGGTCATCGTCAGAGGATCGTGCCTTTGCAACAACTGTCAGCCTCGCTTTTTCCGGCGGGCGCAATGCCCGCCAAGTCTCGGTTGCATCGTGGAACAGTCGATCGCCATCTCCGGAGGAAATGGCAAAACCAGGCTCAGACGGGACTTGTGCTCGTTGGCGTGCTGGTGCTGCCGGTTGAAACCGTTATGGACAGCAAGGCGCCGGTGGCACCGGTTGTTGTCGTTGTTGTTCCACTTCCACTTCCTCCACCGCCGACGGGCGCTGCTCCACCCCCGGCTTGTACCGTCCCGCCCGTATCACCCGCAGCACCTGAGCCGCCGATGCTGTTGCCGCTGGCAGGCGTGGAACCGGCGCCGCCGATAGGAGATGCAGCTGCTGCGGCGGCTGCGGGTGCAGCCGGGCCGGCAGCCGTTCCCTGGACGTTTTCGCTAAAGGCGATCAGCAGGTCGGAGGGTACGCCGGTACCCTTTGTCTGCAACTGGATCGCGGCCGCGAGTATCGTATTACCACTCTGCATTGCCGTGGAATAAGCAAGTGCAAGACCTTCGCCGACAACTTCGGAGAAGTCCTTGTTGGCGACCTTCTGAGCCAGTGCAACGACGACGGGCAATTGGCTGGAATCATTCAAAACCATGGCAGAAAGCTGTTCGGAGAATTGAGCAGCGCTGGTAGAGACGGCAATGATCGGAAACCCGTTCGTGACTTCTCCTGCGATGTCGGCGGTTGCCGCATCGGTGCTTGAGGCGATGGTGATCAGATCCTTGACCGTGCCAGGCGCCGGCGACTGCTTGAACAATTCTGCGGCGGAAAGAGCGACGGTGCCCGGATTGGCGCTATGAACGCGCGCCAGAAAAGCGGCGTTGGTTTCATCTGCAGCCTTGACGGGCGCGCTTGTCGCGGCGCTTTCAACGGGTGGCGTCTGCTCCTGAACAGCGGCAGGTGCGTTTTCGACAGTCTGGGCGTTGGCAGCTGCTGAAAAAAGGCCGATGCTGGTAACCAATATCGCACCAGCGAGCGTCGAGCCGTTACGAAGGCGGGACATTACAACTCTCCAAATTTTTAAAATACAAACTTAAGTATGCGTAATGTCGAACAGGGTTATCCAACATTTAAAATTTCTTCTTAAATCGCACAGGCCAAGCAAACGATCAAGTGTTAAAATACGCCTCACGCGGCTGAAGTTTCGGTATCCTTAACCGGCTTTTGAGGCGCGTTTCGGTTCAAAGCCTTCCGATGTCGATCGCTGTCCCAACTGCGGGGCAGTCGGGTGTTGTTGCGATGGGTTACTCAATATCAGTGTTGCGCGATCTTCGTTGCCGGTTACAGTGGGTGTGAATGCAATCTGCGAAAACGCAAAGAATCGGCTTCATTTTATATTTTTTATGCGCCCTTTTAAAATGATAATTGAATTGTAGTATTTTGAGGTTTTGTATTAATGATAGTGAATCTTCAGGTATTGCGAGCCGCCGCCGCGCTTTTGGTATTCTTTCATCATTTCATACCGGTGATCGGTCGTGTTTTTCCCGATGTTAGAAAATACGAGGGTGGTGCTTCCGGTGTGGACATATTCTTTGTCCTGAGCGGGTTTATAATGGTCGTCACAACCTATAATAAGGACGTGGACCCTTTTAAGTTTTTGATGAATAGAGTTGTGCGAGTCGTTCCGATTTATTGGATGATGACATTATTAATCGTGTCTCTTTTTATTGTCGGTGCTCGGCCTTTGGGCGTTATGGAGTTGCAGCCAAGTTATGTTTGGAAGTCATTGTTTTTTATTCCCTTTGAACGTGGGGGCTTTTGGGAGCCGGTGCTGTCTGTAGGCTGGACACTGAATTATGAAATGTTTTTTTATTTCGTATTTTCTATTTTGATGTTTATACGAAGCTCTCAATATAGATTAATTTTTCTTGTGTTTTTCCTGTTTTCTTTAGTTGCTTCAGGTCTAATATTTCCGTTCGATGATTATTTCAAATATTATAGCAGTCCCGTAATTTTGGATTTTGCATTTGGTGCTGCCTTTGGGGCGTTTTTCTCCGGCCTCAGAAACGATTCGATTTTAGTGGGGCCCCGAGGCTCTTGGCTGCTTATTGTTTTGGGAGTTGTTATTATCATCTCGACTAGTTCTGGATTCAGCCTCTACAACAATAACATATTACGTCCCCTGACCTGGGGCGTTGCCGGGATGTTACTTGTGTCAGGCTGTGTTTTTCTCGAGCGGAACGGTTACGTCGCTAAGCACTGGTTTTTATTGAGCTTGGGAAATGCTAGTTATTCCATCTATTTAGTGCATAATTTAATGATTCAAATATCAATGAAAACCGTAGCGATGACGGGGCTGTCTGGTCTTGCGTTCCTGCTTTTTACGGCCTTTTTCGCCTTGGCGTTGACCACCATATTTGGTTTGGCCTCATATCGATTTATTGAAGCGCCTATCAACCAAGCCTATCGGAAGAGAAACAAAGTCCGAGATTTATCTCTGCAACATTGATCAGTTGGACTTGGTTTATCCGAGAAGGCGAGTCCGAACAATGGCGTTGGTTCGCGTTTGACCACCGCCAATCCGCACCAAGCATGTTTATTGAATCGAAAGTCGGCGACCGGGAATTTTCATCCGCTCACCCTCAAAATACTTCCAACACAGTGAGTTGATCGCTGACGGGAAGCCTATATTGCCCTCCTTGCGGCTGAATCACGCGCTGGCTTACGGACCCATTGTCGTGGAACCTGTGTGCGATGACCTGGCTATGCGGGCCGGTCACCGAGAAGATCGAGGGACGCTCCTCTGGCGGGCTTTCGATCTGTGCTGGCCATTGCCAGCCCCGAAGTGCGAGCCAGACCGGCACAAGCGACGCGCCGTCGGGTCTTGTCAGCCGCAAGGATACTCTTTGGAGATCGTTCTGGATAAAATCGACGCGGCGTTCGGCTGGCGCTGTTTGCCGTCTCGCCTTGCAAAGCGAAAGCAGGGCGCGGACGGCCTCGTAAGCGGGCGTGCGGCTTAGGTCGTAGCGCAACAGACCGAAGGATGTTTCTGGATTTGTGTCGTCATCAGCGAAGCTGGAAACCATCTCGTAAATATAGGACCGGCGGATACCGCTTGCGAAACACCATAAAAGCATGCGCGGCATATAGCGCGCCTTGATGCCTTCGGTGACAGGAAAATGGAAGCTCTTGGTCTTCAGCGAGGTGTGGTAGCCGATCTCTGTGGCGAGTATCGGCCGGCGCGGCGCGATGGGCGCCGATGCGGTCACAAATTTTGAAAGCTCCCCCGGCCCGGTCGTTTCGGGATGTTCCATGCCGGCATATGGGTGAATGTTGCCGAAGTCGCACATTTCCTCAAGATTCTGCGCCAGCGGTATGTTCGTCTGGATATAGCTCGGTGCGACAACGCCGAGGGCGTTCAAGCGCGGAGTGGAACGGATCGTCTGGTAAAGTGCTGCCTGATGCTGCGCGGAGCGGCGCGGCGCATTTTGAGGATCCTTCATCAACACCGGTTCGTTACTGCCTTCGAAAAGCTCGATGCCGCCATCGCACCAGTCATAGAAATCCGCGAGCCTGTCGAGCGGCGTGGAGACGTAGGGGTTGAGATCGTCGTAGCAGATGATTGTGAGGCGAATATTCGCCGCCACGATCTGCCGCAGACGCTGGAACACGGCGCTGTTGCGTCGGTCTGTAGCGTTAATCAGGCCCTCGTCACGCAGGTGGCGTACGCCGAGGGCTTCCAACTCGGGCAGGATCTGTTCGAAGCGTTCCGGATAGACGCCGTTCGTGCGGGCAAAATGGCCACACACGCCGACACTGTCCAGAAATGCTTCCGTATCGGCGGAAACGGCGGGTTGCGCCTCTGCAGTTGTGGAGCGCAGCCCCGTCGCGGCGACCAATGCGGCAGGTGCGGCGGAAAGAAGACCACGTCGTGTCAGGAGGCCCATGGCAATCGGCAGTTTTCCGTTCATCTGCGTCTCCTGGCAATCCGGGCGAAAGTCTATCGTAGCCGCCATCGGGCGAGATGGCGCTGGTTTAAACGGGAGCGAAGCCTGTCAGAATGTCCTGGAAGTTTTCGGCATTTTCGGTCGCCATCAAATCCATTTTTCTGAAACAAAATAAATATATAAAGCAGTAATATTTCGATCTGGCGTGGCGGAGATTTCCTACCTGAGCTCAGACATTTCTCATATAAAAAGAGCCTAACACGAGACCGGTTCTTTTCGCAACACGGGATGGCTTTTGCCGCGCCGCGAAAAAAATGACTTGAAATGGCGTCAATTACCGTGCTCTTTAAAAGCAGATTTTTGGTTATTCATATTTTCAAGCGTTAAATCTGTTCCGTCTTTGTATTTTTGCAAATGTCCATTTGTTCTCGAGCGTTCGGGGATAGGGGCGAGGCCGGAGTGGATGTCATAAATTTTCGATGAAGGAAAATAGAGCGTATCCGCATGCGAATTCTCCATCTTAGCAGCCTTTATCCGCCGCATATTGTTGGTGGATGCGAACGCTCGGTCGAACATCTCGCCGAGGAACTCGTCTCCATGGGACATGACGTCGGCGCCGCCTGCATAGAGCGGCAGGCCGAACCCAAAACGGTGCGCAACGGCGTCAGCGTTTACCGCATGTTCCACAACAACGATTTCTGGCTCGAGGACTGGCCGCAATATACGCCGCAGCAAAGGCGCATGCAGAAGCTCAAGCAGCAATGGAATTTCGACGTCGAGAAGCAGTTCGAAGCTGTTCTTGACGATTTCAGGCCGGATGTTCTCAACACCCATTCGCTGCTGGACGTGACGACGCTGGTGTGGCGCGCGGCCCATAAGCGCGGCATTCCGATTGTTCACACGATCTGCGAATATGATCTCCTGTGTGGCAACGCGGCGATGTTCAAGGGCGGCAAGCCGTGTGAGCACATCCATCTCGGCTGTCAGGTGGTGAATTTCACCAAGAAATTCACGCAGCGTTATATTGGCGCGGTTGCAAGCGTCGGCACGGAAATCCTGAAGACGCATGTTAATCACGGGCTCTTCCATCACATTCCGGAAAGCCTGCGCCGCGTCATCTTTTATTCCTGCACCGTTCCGGATGGCGATCCCGTCGCACGCCGGCAGATCGACCGGGCCGGACGGCCGCTGACCTTCGGTTATATAGGCCGCATCAACACCGAAAAAGGCGTCGGCAACATGGTCGATGCCTTCAGGGAAATCGGCCATGGCAATTGGCGCTGTCTGGTTGCCGGCCAGGCCATGGACGATTCCATCGAGCGGTTCAAGGCTCAGGCCGGTGACCTGCCGATCGAGTTTATCGGCTGGGCAAAGCCCAAGGAATTTTTCGAAGAGATCGATGTTCTCATCGTCCCATCCTTCTGGGCCGAACCTTCGCCGCGCACGATATACGAGGCCTATGCCATGGGCGTGCCCGTTATCGGTGCCGCATCCGGCGGCATTCCGGAACTGATTGGCGAGACCAACCACGACTGGCTGTTCGAACCGGGCAATGCCGCAGATCTTGCTGCGCGTATTCGTCGCGTATTGACGCTTTCGCGCGCAGAATTACCGACCGAGGCGGATTTCGGAAACATCGTCGAGGAGTCCACCTCGCGGCGAGTGGGCGAGAATTATGTGAAGCTCTACGAGGACGTGCTGGCGAAGCAGGGCGAAAACCGGACCTTGCGCGCATCGTAAAACCGGTAGGGCTCTCCATGAGAGCCTGGTTTTCTTCGAAGGAAATGGCACATGGCGGAAAGTAATACCGATAGAGTCCGTTTTTATATGCTGGACTTGGATCGTTTTCTGGTTGCCAGGGATGTCGTTCCGTGTCGACTGGCTTTGCAGGCGGCTAATTGATGACCACTTCAAATTCAATAGGCAGCGCGGCGGTTCGGGGAGTTTTCTGGTCCATCGTCCAGAACTGGGGCGGGAAGCTTTTTACATCCGTCCTCTTCATCGTTCTCGCCCGTTTCCTCAACCCCACAGATTACGGCATGGTCGCGACTGCGGGGCTGGTTCTGATGCTGATCCAGATGCTGTCGGAATTCGGGTTTGCGGATGCGATTGTGCAGAAACGCGATCTGGAGCCGAGCGACGTCAATCTGCCATTCTATGTTTCTGTCGCGGTTGCGACGCTGCTGGCCATCGCCGTTTGTGTGTTTTCGCCTGAACTGGAAAGCTGGTTCGAGGTGGATGGGCTGGCGCCGATCATTGTAGCGATCTGCATATTGCTGCCGCTGAATACCGCCTCGCTTTTTCAGGAAGTGAGCTATCGGCGTGCACTCGCCTTCAAGCCGCTGGCGATCAGAACGTTCATTTCGAATATTATCGGCGGTGTCTTTGCGATTGTTTTCGCCATAACGGGCCTCGGCGTCTGGAGCCTTGTCGTTCAGGGCTATGTCGCGACCGTCGTCAACCTCGTTTGGTTGTGGCGGAAGCCCTACTGGCTCCCAGGGTTTACGCTCAGGCCTGACAGTTTTATCGGATTGCTTCGCTTCGGTTCGTCGGCGCTCGGCTTGCGTATCGTGGAGTTCGCGTCAACGCGCCTGATCGATTTTATCATTCTGGGACGTTATGGCGTGGCGGCCTTCGGGCTCTACACCGTTGGCAGCCGTCTCTACCAACTTATGATGCAACTGCTTCAGTCGGCACTTTATGACGTGTCACTGACGGTGCTTTCCCGTGTATCGCATGAGCGTGAGCGGATGGCGGAACTCTACAAGCAGTTGATCGCCATATCCGCAATCGTCTCGACGCCGGCCTTCGTGCTTTTTGCCGCTTTGGCGCCGGAGATTTGTCGTGTGCTGTTCGGGGCGCAGTGGCAAGGGGCGGATGAGATCGCGCGGCCCCTGCTTCTCCTCGGCGCCTTGCAATGCGTGCAGTTTCAGAACGGCCCGTTTCTCTCCGCGCGCGGAAGCCCGAACAAGGTGTTGATTGCCGGTACCGTCAAATCGGTCGCGACAATTCTCATGATCCTGCTGATACCGACAGACAGTATCGGTGAACTCGTCGTCGTCTACGTTTTCGGCCAACTGGCATCCACGCCCTTCACCTTCTTTTTTGTCTCGCGTGAACTGGATATTCCGCTCCGGCGCATATTTCTTGTGCTGCTACCGAGTTTTGCCGCGAGCGGTTTGTGCTTCGCGCTGGTTCACTGGATGCGACCTGAAATCGCCGGGCTGGGCCTGGGCGATTTCATATCCGGCATCCTGCTCGGATCCACCTTCGTCGTCACTTACTTCTTGCTCATGGCGTTGGTTGCCCGGACACAGGCTCGATCGGCGCTGATGTTCGTCATGAGCAAGGTGCTCTCACGGAAGGAAGCGCATGCGTAAACTTGTCAAAAAGATACTCCCCGCACCGCTGCATCGTGAATGGGTGAAATACAACGAGCGCCGTAATCAAGATATTGCGATTCATCGCTTTTTTGATGCTCTGCAAGAGCAGAAACAACAGATAAAGCCGCTTGGCGGTGGAGATCAATTAAGCCGGCTTTTGATAGTCGCCTGCGATCCTTTTTCCGTTTTTGGCTCCATTGGTGATGACGCCATGATCACCGCGACGATACAACATGCCTACGCCAGGAACCCCAATGTTGAAATTGATGTCCTCGTTGAAGGGGACGGTGCTGTGGATGTGGTTCGACAAAGGGGATTAAATCCCATCAATATCTTCGGCGAAGCTGATTTCATCGGAGCGCTTTGCAACCAGTTCGCGGCCAGGCAGTATGATTTTGTCGTGGTGTTGGGTGCCGACGTCATGGATGGATATTATCATCCGCTGGTCACCGCGAAACTTCTGGCAAGTGCTGATTTGGCCGCAGCTGCGGGTATCAAAAATGTCATCCTCGGTTTCAGTTTCAATGAAGCACCTCACGCCATTCTTTCCATGTTTTATAGCGCGCTTCATCCGGGTGTCTCGATCAATGTTCGCGACCCAGTCTCTCTCGACCGACTAAAATCCTTTGCTGAAACAAAGGCGGCGCTGGTTGCTGATTCAGCATTCAGTCTCGTTGCGTCAGAGCCTGATGAGGACACGAGCGCTTGGATCGCGCGGAAGCGCGCCGAGGGCTACAGGGTGATGGGCTTCAACCTGCATCCCATGCTGTTCAAAAATGCGGATCGGAGCCAGATTGAAACGATCATCAGGCGCGGGGCCGAAGCGTTACGGTTTGTGGCTGATGAACGGCCAGTATGCTGGCTGCTTATACCGCATGATTACCGGGAAGGTTTTGGTGACCAGTTCTGCCTTCAGGGGGTTGCCGGTCTCGTGCCCGCATCATTGGCGGATCGGGTTCGATATCTGCACGGTCAATGGTCGGCACCTGTTCTTAAGGGGATCGCAGGGCGGCTTGATGGAATTGTCAGTGGGAGAATGCATCTTGCCATAGCAGGACTTGGCAAAGGCGTTCCGGTCATATGCATCGCCTATCAGGGAAAGTTCGAAGGGCTTTATCAGCATTTTGGACTGTCGTCCTCGGACCTGCTGTCTCCTTCCGCGTTCTATACGGATGACGGTATCAGAAATGCGTTGATGGAGTTCGTCGACAATGTCGATGCCCTCCAGGAGCAGGTCAAACAGAAACTGCCCGATGTCCTCGCCCTATCAAAAAATAATTTCAAGATATTCGAGACCTTTCCAAAACAAAATTGATTGATGTCATGAAAGTCGCTTTCGTCTCAGCTATCTCTGCCGTTCCTGCCAATGAGGGTAACCGTAGCCGGATACTCCAGTTGACGCGGGCTGTCCGCCGCCTTGGGCACGACGTGCATTTTGTCTACATTGATACGCCGATAATAGCCGATTTCGATCCTGCGGCTCATGAAGCCGAATTCGGCTCTGGTCACCTGCATTTTGTCTCGCGGCAGCCTGGCGGCGTTAAAACACGGCTTGTCCAGGATCTTGGTTTCGAGCTTGGTTTCACAGCGTTTCGCAGCGTCCGAAAGGTTCACCGGCTTCTCGGTCACGATC
>Ga0075033_1001080_pt1 | contig 11668 bp, 15 predicted proteins | sample SynthPrep_5_END__FD_72751 | JGI IMG/M metagenome (GOLD analysis project Ga0075033, IMG submission 72751) | Synthetic microbial communities from Ohio, USA - SynthPrep_5_END_DS10_MetaG | ecosystem: Engineered > Bioreactor > Aerobic > Activated sludge | place: USA: Ohio, Columbus | collected...
TGCAGATACTGCTCGATCGCCACCACGCGTTTCTCTCGCCCCATCATGTGTCGAGGCGTGTTCTTCTCATTGATCTTGGCTTCCAGCTGAACAATCACATCCCACGCCTTGCGATCGTGCTGGGCAAAGAAGTAAGCCGCGTACTCAATGAACAGTGCATCGATATTGATAACGTGGCGTTGGATCAGCAAATAGTCCGGCCGCTGCCCAAGCTCCACCAGCGCCCGGGCGATGATATTGACGAAGCGCCATGCAAATTCTCGAAATGCCGCAGAGTTTCCCTCCCCAGACAATTGCCCGGCGATACGGGATGCCACCTCGGTGATTCGTCCAAACCGGCCAATTGCATTGTAGCGAGATGAGATCGAAGGCTGTCCCAGATGGAACACATAAAACTCGCTATCGCGCCTTACACGCTTTGCCTCAACGTACATCCGTTTTAGAAGATCCGCATCGCCCTTGGGATCAAAAACGATGCAAACCTCGCCGCGACGAATGTCCTGAGTGATGAACAACTCTGCTAGCCGGGTCTTGCCGACCCGTGTCGTGCCCAGCACGAGGGTATGGCCGACCCTCTCAGCCAAGGGGAGGGTTACATCGACTTCGTTAGGCTCAACAGCATGCAGCCTGGTCAGACCGCCAACGGGAGGCAGCGGTCTGACTGGGTTCAGCGGATGGCCCCAGCCGGTGAGGCGGGGCAGCTGTCGCAGCGGATAAGGAGCAAATTCCAATCCTGCTTCGAGCCGACGCGCCATCTGATACATCACCGATGGTTCGACATATCGCCGAAACTCGGGCCTGTAAGTCTGCATCAGCCTATGGGTATGACGCTGATCCCATCTAAAGCCTTTGCCAACAAATAGACGCTGATGACTGACCGGGATATCTCGGCTGGTCATTACGTAGCGCGGTAATCGCCTCATTTGTCGGCGATACCGCAGCACGACACATGCCTGCTTGAGGCGGATTGCTGCCAAGGCCGCACAACCGCAAGCGGCCCCAACGCCAATGGAGGGCGTCAGTGCCAATGACCAGGGGGCCATCAGACAGAGAACTGCAGCTGAACTGCAGGCTGCCACGCTGTACAGTTCAACCGCAGGTCGCAGTAACGTTTCAACGGCATGATGCTGTGCCATCGTTATTGCTCTAGCCGGTCAGCGGTGATCAGGACTGGGTAGTGTTGAAGTTTTAGTCGTTGTCCCAGGTCATCCGCTGACACGGGCGACAGCGTCAATCCGGGCGCGATCTGGCGCAGATGCTCCAGCGCCGCTTTAGATTGGACATTGACGACCAGACCGACCGCATTGAGTGCTGCCAATCGTGTCTGCCGCTGCTTCAACCACGACTTGGACAAAGGATCATCCCCGACCAGAAAAAAAGACGGCAATCCCGCTGCATCCAGTGCTCGAGGTTTAACAGTGCCAGGCGTTAAAGCTTTCGAGAGGACTGGCAAAAAATCCTCTTCGCTGTAGCGGGCATCTGCATAGCGGGGGACATTAGTCTCAGCGGTACTCGTACCACAAAAGAAAGCCCAAGCCACGGCCCCCCATACAAGGCTCATCCTCATGGTCGACTCCCATTGGCCACAGCCAATTGATTCATACGCTGGGCTATACGGTGCCGATATCGAGCTGCAATTGGCCCACCCGCAGGACGGTGGTAACGACCTGCAGCGGACAGCCAGTTCTCTCCTGCGCGGTACTGCTCGCGCAGTATGGTCGCCGCAATTTCGAGATTCTTTTGAGGTTGCAATAAGTCGCATGGGTGGCGATAGAAACGCCGTTGGTGGCGGAGATTGATCTGAGTCAGGCCGGCGTCAATTCGATAATCTGGCACCTGTGTTAGCGCCACTCGAAGTGCGTGACAAGCATCAGCCTCACTGGAGAAATATCGTGCTTGGCCGGCGATATTCAGTGTCCAAGGCCATGGAATGCTTTGCCCTCGCAGCGTAACTGCACTCTCCTGCAGCGCCACCGCAAAAAGAACGTTCACTGGAACCCCCTTCCGTTTGGCCACACTGCTGTATGCCGGAGGTGGAAGAAGTGCGTATTGGGCCATACACGACGGAGCAAAGTGCAAAAGTGAAAGACATGTAGCCAGGTGCAGCGCTGTGCTGCGCATCTTCATTGCCGCAGCCATTTGCCATTCACCTTGCTCATGATTGCGGGCAATTGACCCTGAGCGGCGGTTGATGCCCATCGCCCATTGTCATGATTGATGGTGATGATGCCGTCGCGAACTTTGCTGGGGTTAATACCAGCCTTTTGAGCCCACTGACGAATGCGATTGTCATCTTGTTGGCTGTTCACAACGTAGAGGTCGAAGGTTGTGCCAGAGGCTTGTAGCTGTCTGACTGTCGTTTCGCACTCAGCGCACTCGTACTGAACAAAGACGGCCAGCCTGGTGTTGGATTTGCTCATCAAAGGACTGGCGATGGGCGAAAGGTTGACCAGCGCCAACTCTGGGTAGCGTTGTTTCCAGGCCTGGTCGTACGCACGTTGGTAGGCGAGCAATTTTTCAACTCGAGCGGCCTCTGCTTCGACTTGTAGCAGTGCGTAGCGTTGCCGCTCTGCATCCGTGCGAGCTTCAATACCCAATGCGCTCAAAGGATCAAGAGTAGGGGAGTAGGTTCCCAGCGGCCCCTGCATCAAGTCGCGGAATCGTTGTAATTCTTCTAGCTTCAACCCCCATTTCTGGGCCAGTGCAGAATTCATTTCTGCCTTGGCTGTAACAGGGTGTAGCTGGGAGTTAACCTCGACGGAAACCTGCTTAACCGGTTCTTGGGCTTGAGCGGTGAAATACACCGGCCACAGCAGATATGGCAGTAGTTTCATGTAGACCATGGAGGCACCTATCGAATAATCAGACGGAGTGTTTGGCCATTGGCCGTGAACACAGCGCTCTGTTCGTGGATCGCCTCAAATCTCCATCCGGCGTAGGTCTCGCCACGCCTGATAAGTTGGCACTGCTCAAGTGATTGAGTCTCTAGTGGCCCGACGGACAGGAAGTGCTCACCACCGCGTAGTTCTTGCCCCAGTATCTGAAATGGGAGTACCTGTGGTTTTTTCAGTTTGCGAGGTTTGTGCTTAGGGGGGGCAACGACTGTTTGTGCCGACGGCTGATTTTGATTCGACTCAAGCTGTTGCACGCGTTGCAGTAACGTTGCCAAGTCGGTTTGAGTGGCTACGCCCGTCATCACGTTCGCGAGTTCAGTGAGTCGATCATTGAAGCTGTCGTTCACCAAATTGAGATCTGAATAGCTGACGCCACTCTGGGAGTCTGGCGCCCGCGCAATATCTGCCTCCAAGGTCATGACTCGATCGGTCAGATGCTGCTGATCTGTAAGGTCAGCCTTAGCCTCTAAACGCTGAGTTAATCCGAAGAGATAGATTTGGTTCGCTGCAAGCGCGCAAAACGTTATTGAAACGATGAAGGGAGACGCCCAGCGAGTCGCGCGATTGCGCAGGTTTGCTCTGTTAGGAAGGGTGTAAATCATTGGATTACCTCCAGAGTCACAGACTGAGGTGCAGGCATACTGCTGGCCGCTTTGGTGAAGCAGACTTGCCTGAGTTGCTCATCGGTTTGTAATGCCCAGGCTGGCCCGGCAAGCAGATGCAGAGCGTCGCGCAGGACAATTGGACCCAGTTTCAAATGCGCGGCGGGAAGTGGAAGTGCAAACAGGGCTGCGTTTTCGCTTGATCGTTCACAGAGGCGATAGCCAGTGCGTAAAAGGGCATAGTGCAATGCATCTCCGACGGAGATGACCCAGTTCCCGGGAAGATCGATGTCGATGACTTGCAGCAGAAGGTCTTGTTTCGCAGCATCCGGTTTGAGCTCTACCAAGGTGTAGCGTCCATACCGTTGAACAGGAATGTGGTGTTCTGAAGGATGCTCAACCGCAGATGTATAGATTGGCGCGTCGGGTAACGGCTCCGCGGTGTGGCAGCCAACGAGCGATATGCTCAGTAGCGTGAGAGTAATTGGGCATTTGTGAACAGCTGGCATAGGCCGGACTCCTGAATGTGATCATCAAAAGATCTCAATCAGGTAGGGCGGTCGCAGCGATCAATAGGAAGTTGCTCGTCACCGGATTGGGAGAAAAAAACGGCCTCAAAGGAGGCCGTTGTGATGAAGATTTGAAGTGTTACTTGCGACCTGACCGCAGGTCTCAATACTCTTCAGGAAGAAGGATGGTGGTCACGCTGCGATCAGCTTCGGTGATGATCCAGATCTTCAGTTCCGCATTGATGTTGTAAACCGACATCAATCGATTGCCGTCTATCAGTGCGTCCTCGTTGAGCTGACGATCTTCATCGCAGACGTCTCCCCAGTCGCCCTGCATGTGCCGGCCGAAATAGTGGAATGGATCTAATCGGTGCGCTCGCATCAGTGCGTCGACGCCTTGTGTAATAACCAAGGCACCCAGCTCGGACATAGGTTTTGCTGATTCGCTGAATTTGATAACAATCATGGTCTGCTGCCTGTTTTAACTTGGGCCATGACATCCCCCTTGGGCGTCAGTGCTCAAGAGGGGGGAAGTAAAACGTCAGTCAGTAGACGACGCTAAGTAAAAACCAAGACCCGGTTTCGGATCTGAAATCAGGTATACGGTTCACACGGACCTGCTAAGTCAGGCAGGGGTCTCCGTGCGTGAGACGCTTCATTGGATTGGTTGCCGTCTGATTCAGTTGGCTTGTGCTTGAATATCAAAATTCCGTCGACTTTGATCCAGCTCAGAAGAAGCAGTCTGGCTTTGAAGCTCACTCCCAACTGCCCCGCGTTAGCACCTTTGGTGTATGTGAACGTATCCACCCAAGGGTCTCCAAGACGAAAGCCCACCAGAACTTTCATGTTTTCTTCGAGGGCTTTGGCACACCCGCGGACCAATTGCTTTGCCTCCTCACCCGTGACTCGCAGATCAAAGCGGCGATACTCCGGACAGCTAACGGGCCCGTTTAGCGCAGCAATGTCGCAGGCGAGGAATGATTGGCCTTTCTTGACTTTCACTTCGCGTACGCGATTGAGATAGCCAACACCTGTGATATGGAGATCGAAGTACGATTCGTCGTCGATTGAGTTGCTCAAGATATGCCTCCAGTTTGAAAATTGATGGAGGCTCCGCACCCAGTAGGGGACGAAAGCCCCCAATGGGTGAGTGGTGGATCAATGGACGCAGTAAAACGGTTTTACCAAGCGTGGTTGTGCATGATCAGAGCGGCGATGACATCTCGCTGTTCATAAGTCAAAAGTCCAAGATCGGATAAACCTCTGACACCCGACTGTTTGAGCAGGCTGCTTCCTTCCTCAGCGTTGAAGAAACTGACCAAGGCTGCGAGGAAAATCCGCTCCTGTTCAGTCAAGATTTCAAAGTTTTTTTTGACCACTTGCATGTTGGGACGCAAATGCCACCTGCAATCGGATTTCTTGAATCCTTCTTGACTGCCATCGCCAAAGAAACGAAGTCCAGCGATTTCAACACCCTTTTTCCAGGCAAAGAAGAAAGCGACCGAAGGACTGCAGACTGACGGTCTGCTCACGGGCGCTTGCAGCGTTTGCACGGAGAGTTGGGACAGGGAAGTTTTCATTGTGTAACTCCTGAAGATCAATTGGAGCGCTATCCACAATGGATGCGCAGCGAGAGACAGGCATCAACGCCGATCAAGGCGTTCATCCGCAAAATGATGCTGAGCGGACTGGGCAAGGTCGGCGTGAAGCTCTCACGTCGCAGCCTTGAAGACCTTGGCTGCCTGGGCAGGCACTGATTCAAAATCAGTGATGCGAGGCCCAAGAATGCTTCTCGCGTTTTCAGGTGTCAGCGATCAATGCCTTCAGCTTCATTCCCGGATTTTGATAGTTCTGCCAGCAGCCGTTTACCGATCCAGACAAGGCAAGGTACGGCCATGGTGTTGCCGATGGCGGTATAACGAGGGCCATCGGCAGCCATCAACATCCAACCGGTTTCTGTAGGCTCCCAAACATCCTCGGGGCGGCTGCGGCTAACGCGCTTTTGCGCGTAATGACGGAGAGGGATGCGTGTGTAGCCACTGGGGAGTCCTTGAAGGCGCTCGCATTCCTGAGGCAGCAATCGCCGTGCTCTGTGACGGATCCTTTTGAGGATCGCAGAACTGTTTGTTGAGGCATTACGATCTACTCCGTCAACGGACGGAACGTTTGCTGTTTCAACGCTTGAACAAACAACAATCGCAACATCGTGGTTGCATGTCAGGGTAGGGCAGCACTCAAGGTTTGCTTCCGCGCCGCCCTGACCGCTCGACATTCCATAGGAGTTGGTGAATGCCCGTACCTCTAGTCCGTCTCCGTGTGCGTGAGTGCCTGTTTCAGAATCGCCGGGAGAATCCGCTTGCGGCGTGCGGTACGGCGCAATATCCCGGCGCGGGCTTTCGGACTCAAAAAGTACCGTGGCGGGATCGAAGTCCTCTCTAGCACTTGCGACAAGAAACACACGACGGCGTCGTTGGGCCACGCCGAAATATTGGGCATCCAGGATGCGCCACGCGACTGTTCTTTGGGGACCAAACACAATACCTGCGTGCGACCATGCCGCCCTTGGCGGATGAAGTTCGCATTCTTCACCAGCCAATGCTCCAAGAAGACAGCCGAAGGCATTTCGCTTGTCGCTGAGCACGCCTGGTACGTTTTCCCAGACAACGATTGATTTTGCTTCACCGCGGCGGCTTCGGACTTCATCGATGGCATTGGCAAGCTCCACGAACTTCAGACTCAACGCGCCTCTGGGCGCTGAAAGACCTGCACGAAAACCTGCCACGCTAAAGTCCTGGCAGGGAGTACCACCAATGAGAATGGGTGGGGCCGGTACGGTCTCATTGAGCACCTTGTCGCTGAGTTGCGTCATATCACCCAGATTAGGAACGTCCGGATAGTGATGGGCCAACACCGCGCTTGGGAATGCATCGATTTCGGAGAACCAGGCGGGCTTCAACCCCAGTGGTTGCCAGGCAACGCTCACTGCTTCAATGCCACTGCACACACTGGCGTACTGGGGGCAATTCTTTTGTTCCATGGGTATTCCTTCGCTGTTGCGCGTCGTTTTCGGCCTCTGCAGTGCCGATACGGCGCAGTGGGAGAGAAGGGAAAAAGGGGCCGAATTGAACTTCGGCTCGGAACCAAGAAGCCACCCATGAGCTGCACAACGCATAGCGGGCGTCATTTCCATACGCTGAGACAGATGTCATGCCCGACTCCTCTAGTGGCTTGAGTCGGTATCGTGAGGCACACATCCGCGTACAAAAGGCACCCGTTGTTTGGCCGGTGGGTACCGGCACTGATTACGTCTTCCCTGAAGGGTCTCCTTATGGCCCTCTGTGGGGGGCCATGAGGAGACCTTTCAGGTCAGCTTCAACCAACTTCGATAAGCTGCTGGCACAGCTAGGACTGAACAGCCTTTCCCGGCGTTACTGCCAACGGCAGAGTGGACGTGCACGCCATTTCAGAAAGGGGGCGCGTGCTAGGGCAAAGTCGCTCAGCCACCTTTAGGCGGTGAGCGACGACGCGTGCTACGGTGAGTTTTGATCAGCGTCTGTTTGGCAATAGGTAAAACACCGTGGCAATCCGGGTAACGACTGCATGACCAGAATGTTCCATGTTTGCCGTTTCGCTGTCGCATGCTTGCCCCACAAAGAGGACAATTCGGACCACCCGGCGTGTGGAGCGACAGTGTTGTTGTTCGATAATGCTCAACAAGTTGCGTGACCCAGACGGTTTGCTTGGCGACGAAACTCTCCAGCGTCATGTCGCCGGCTTCAATTTTATCGAATGCCTGCTCCCATATTGCGGTAGTGGCCGGATCTGCAATAGCCGCGGGTACGGCATCGATGACGGTGTACGCGGCGTCCGCTGCGTGTATTGAACGACCCTTTGTGTAGAGATAACCACGGTTCAAAAGTCCGCTGATGACGTTCGCCCGTGTTGCCTCTGTACCTATGCCCGCAGTGTCCTTCAATGTTTGCTTTAACCGAGGATCCGTTACGAGCTTGGCCACGTTCTTCATGGCCTTGATCAGTTCACCCTGGGTATAGGCTCTGGGCGCCCTTGTCTTGAGTGCGTGGAGCTGGAGGCACTGGATCAAGCATTGATCATCAACAGTCAGTGTTGGCAGTGCCTGCCCACGCTCGGCTGCGTCATTTTCATCGACGATCAACCCCTCCATTGCATCGCGCCAGCCCTTGACCACGATGCGCTTGCCGTTAGCTTGCAACCCATGGCCATTGCAAACCAGTTGTGCGCAGGTTCGGTCATATTCGTAGTGGGGCAGGAACTGGACCAGGAAGTGAGCACTGACCAGACCGTATACCAAACGTTCTTTCTCGTTCAGATGCTCTAAACGTACAGGCTCAAGTGCGGGGATGATGCCGTGGTGAGCACCTATTTTCCGTCATCCCAAGCGCGAGAGCGTTGCTGAATATCCGCAGACTGAGCCAGAGCCTGAAGACTCGGGTCACTACTGACCATCGCCTTTAAGACATCTTTTGCTTCAGCCAACATGCTTTCAGGCAGGTAGCCTGAGTCAGTTCTGGGATAGGTGATTGCCTTGTGGGTCTCATAGAGCGATTGAGCAATATCTAACGTTTCCTGCACACCAAAACCAAACCGACGTGAACAAACATGCTGCAACGTACTGAGATCGAACGGTAACGGCGGAGCTTCCCGAACTCTGTCCGTCTCTACGGCCAAAACCTTGGAATTTTGTGCCTGCTTCAGATCTTGAAGGGCGGCTAGCGCTACAGCTTGCCGGATGCAGCGACCAGAGCTGTCGGCAGCACTGTCGGGGACCATCCACTGTGCCGAAAAGATTGTCCCAGCAAAGCACAACTGAATCTCAATGCTCCAAAAAGGCGTGGGTACAAAGCGTTCAATTTCACGGTCACGATCGACCACCAGTCTTAACGTTGGTGTCTGCACTCGCCCCACTGATAAAACACCCTTAAGACCACTGCGCCGACCTAGCAATGTGAACAACCGGCTCATATTCATCCCGATCAGCCAGTCTGCGCGTGCGCGGGCTAATGCAGAGTGGTAGAGCGGCAGGGTTTCACCGGCTGGCCTCAAACAAGAAAGCGCCTTACGTATAGAAGCGTCATTGAGCGCCGACAACCACAAGCGAAAAACTGTGCCCTTGAATTGGAACAGATCAAGCAACTCCCGGGCGATCATTTCACCTTCGCGATCAGCGTCTGTTGCAATGACAAGCTCACGCGACTGAGACAGCATCTGTTTGACGATCTTGTATTGAGCGGCAGTGTCTTTTTTTACCTCGACGCGCCAGGTCGTGGGAATAATCGGCAAGTCATCGATTGACCAACGCTTGTAGCGCTTGTCATAAGCTTCCGGAGAAGCTGCTTCAACCAAGTGCCCGATGCACCAGGTCACCGCGACGGCATTACCTTTGTAGCATCCGTTGCCCCGTTGATTGGCGCCCACCACTCGGGCGATGTCTTTGCCCTGAGAGGGTTTTTCACACAGAAAAAGTCGCATGTCATGACCTGAGGTTTAGCTGAATGACATACAAAGTTCACTGCGTGCGGGGATTGGCAGCCAGCATCAAAATGAACTTCGCTGACCCTGATTCATGTCAGGTAGAAACTGTCCTCCCTTAGGCATGAGATACAGGCAAGAGTAATTACAGCAGGAGCCTCGTCATGTGCCGCGCGGTGACTAGCACAGACACCAGTGGACTGACGCATGGTTCAGAGGAGGGCGTATGAGGCAATGGAGCGACTGTTCGCTGGTCCAGTCGCTCACGTGAGAAAAGTTGAATCAATGCGGGTGTTCGCCGCTCTCAGCAGTCGGCGATTTTGTCCCGAGCGTCACGGTCTCTAACCGATAGGGCAGTATCCCCACCCGTCGTGCCTCAATCTTGAACGTCACCCGGGTATTCTCCTCAGAGTCCTCCCATTCTTCTTTGACTGTGCGGCCCTCGACCAGAACGCGCATCCCTTTTTGATACAGGCTGCTCCAGCGTTCTGCATCTCGGTGCCAAATTTCGACAGGCGCCCAGAAACCGCCACGGTCTTCAAACTTGTCCTTGTTCGGTACGGGATTATCGAAGTAGACATTAAGGCGAAGCAGACGCCGTGGCTCGTCGTTGCGATTGTTGAACTCCCGGAACTCGGGCACGGAACCAATATTTCCTTCTCCAAAAAAATGGGTGCTCATCAGTTGTTCTCCGATGTGATTGCGCGTTCATTGAGGCAGACTTGATAGATCGCTGCCGCCTCCGCCATCTTGTTGGCGCAGTCCTGAGCCTGGCGCGCCAGCGTATGGGTCAGACTGATTTGCATATTGAGCAGGATCCGTTGCTGCTCCATCGCATACAGGTCATCAATCAACAGGTTTGGTGTTTCCTTGTTTTCGATGCAGCGCTTCCACAGTTCAACGCCCATGGTCGTGCGCTCAGGGTTGCGCCAACGCAGGTAGGTGGTTCCTGCGCCAGTCATGTGAGGTGTGAGTTGGGCTTGCAGCAGGTTGAATGGATAATGCCGCGCTTGTACCAGCACACTGTCCATCGCCAGCCTGATCAGCCCGTCACGGATGCCAATGCATCGACCGGCCCATTCCTCCAGATCCCCCTTACCTTTAAAAGGCTCGAAAAGGCCTTTTAGATAGGCTGTGTGTTCCAGTTGCTCAAAGTCGCTTTGTTGCAATGGGTGGAAGTAGTGAAGTCCCATCAGCACTGCTCCTCTGACGGAATCGCTACCTGGGCGTCATCCTCGACGACGTGGGTTTGGTCAAAGCGCTCACTTGGCACGTCAACATCTCTCCCACTTGTGCCAGGATGCTCTACACCAGTAGCCGGACGCCGCATCAGGGGCGGCGCGAACGGCGAGCGCGCCGATCCATCAAGCACATCCTGAGGCACATCACCAAATCGCTCCCTGGCCTTAAGCGCCGCTGGGGTATTGGATAGGTAATCGTCACGCTTCACGCCAGAGGCTTTGAATTGCTGGGCCAGACTGAACAAGCTGCGTAGAGCATGAGCACCCTCGTTGAGCAGGTGCTCAAGGGTGCGGCGATCGATCAGAGCGGTGTGATGGGCCAGAATCAGGCGTCGCGCAAGATCGTCATAGTCCGCAAGCAAGTACACGGCCATGAAACCAAGCTGTGCGTTGACGAACAGAGGAAGTCGAACAGGTTGCACATTAAGGTTTTCTCCCATGCTAAGCGCTTCAGGAACTTCAGAGAGTGCAAGATCAATCTGTTCTCGAAGTGCCTTGATTGAAGCTTTGGTGGAATTCAGCTTCTCCTCGATTCGAAGCATCCACGCATCTGCATAGGGATCATCCAATTCGGCGGCACGCTTCATCTTGTTCATGACGGAGATGAAGCCATTGAGGCCGATGATTGTCGCCCGACCCTGCGAGGCGTCGCGGCCGTGCCAGATTCGAGATGCGTGATGGGTATGCAGGGTCAGTTGCATGCTGCTGCGCAACGTACCCAGGTTCAATTGCAGATCATTCGCCATAGAAGTCGCACCCAAGGAACAATGGAGGGGTGCCCAGCTTTATGGTGCTGGCTGGCTCTGTCTGTGAACAAAGTGCAAACGGCTCCAGCCTGATTTAGCTATCCCCAGGGGATAGGTACCGGAGTGGTCAGCATCTGACGTCAACGCGACCACTCTTTGAACGGGTAC
>Ga0075033_1001082_pt1 | contig 11658 bp, 9 predicted proteins | sample SynthPrep_5_END__FD_72751 | JGI IMG/M metagenome (GOLD analysis project Ga0075033, IMG submission 72751) | Synthetic microbial communities from Ohio, USA - SynthPrep_5_END_DS10_MetaG | ecosystem: Engineered > Bioreactor > Aerobic > Activated sludge | place: USA: Ohio, Columbus | collected 2014-04-10
GACCAGCGCCACCGGCTACGACGACGCCCCGCCGCCGGACATTCCCGGCCTGCCGCAACCGGGCGACCCGAACAATCGCCTCAACTACACCCAGACCTACCAGTACGACAACGGTGGCAACCTGATCGAACTGTGTCACGTACGCGCCGGCAACAACTCGACCCGGCAAATGTTCATCGATCTGAAGAGCAATCGCGGGGTGCGTTGGAAAACCGGCGACCCGGAACCGGTGTTTGGCGATCTGTTCGACAGTCACGGTAACCAGAAAGCGATGCACCCCGGCAAGCCGCTGATCTGGAATGCCCGCGATGAGGTGGAGAGCGTGACGCTGATCCAGCGTGAAAACGATCGCAATGACGCCGAGCATTACCTTTACAGCCAGGGCATTCGCGTGTTCAAACGCCACGAAACCTTCGCTGCCAACGCCGAACATTTCCACCAGGTGCGCTACCTGCCCGGGCTTGAAATCCGCACCCGCGACAACGGTGAAGAACTGCACGTCATCACCCTCAGTAACGCCCGCTGCCTGCATTGGGCAAAGAACAACCCCAAAGATATCGACAGCGATCAATTGCGTTACAACCTTGAAGATCATCTCGGCTCCAGCGTGATGGAACTGGATCAAGACGCCGTCATGATCAGCCAGGAAGGCTATTACCCCTTTGGCGAAACCGCGTGGATGGCACCGAATTCGGAAACCAGGTACCGCTTCATCCGCTATTCGGGCAAGGAGATGGATGTCAGCGGGTTGTACTACTACGGCGTCCGCTATTACGCGCCGTGGTTGCAACGCTGGGTCAGTGCCGACCCGGCAGGGGATGTGGATGGGCTGAACCTATATGGGTTTGTGCGCAACAATCCCATGACTTACTTCGACACGACAGGCAACAAAACAGAAGAAGCTCAACCGTCAAGCGCAGGCGTTCGGGCATTTATTACCGGAAACACTCCCACAGAGCGTATGCAGAAGAAACTGGCCTTCCATAACGAGCTGCTTTCAGCCGTCGATCTGGCTGTCAGGGATGTCACCACTCAAATACTCAATCATCGCTCTGAGCCCAACAGCAGGGTATCAACCGCGAAACGTACAGGTTTTTTTCTTGCGGAAAAGGGCACATCCAACGCGGTTGGCATAGGCATGAGCGCAGCCGGGGTAGCACTGGGAATCCCTGGCGGCCCTCTGGGAATGCTGATTGGCGGGGCTCTTGGTTTCCTAGTCGGAAAAACCGTGAGTAAAACGACGAAAGCGATCGGCAGAAAAACCGGTTTGAACACCTCCATCAGCTTGCAACCGGATCGATTGAAAGGAACCAGGCTGTTAAAGCAAACACAGGCCGAACAAGGGCCCGTGGTTAACTTTAAAGCTATCGCCGATTACAACCCGCTCAAACCCGAAGGACGGCAAGAGATCAAACAAGGCGGCATCGCGGCTGGCAAGGAATTGGCGCTGGCAGGCGCTGGCAAGATCCCCTACGTCGGGCCGACTATCAAGGTGATTCCGGACACCCTCGATCTCTTGAATGAAATAGCAACCAGCGCAAATGATCTTACCGAGGATGAGGTGACTGCACTGGATGCCGACATTACCGACACGATTAATATGCTGCAGTATCGCTCGGAACATTTAATCGAAACGGTCAAGACCCTGAGTCGTACTGACCCCTCTAAGCGCATTGAACGCATTGAACGCGACACAGGACAGCGAATAAAAAGGCTTCGAAACCTGAGGACCGTGCTTCATTCCAATTCGTCGACTTTTACTGCCGTATGAAAAGGTGACGACGCGACTCCTGGCCTGAACAGTGCTCATGGTAAGGTGCCTGCCCGTCCTTATTCCTGCGCCCAGCATGCTGCCGACTTCCCGTACCCTGCGTCTGTCGTTGTATACCCTGCTGATCATTGCCGGCGCGGCGCTTGCCGCTACGCTTGCGATCCGCCACGCCGAACGTCAGGCGCTGGAGGAGGATGCCGCCCGTGCCAACCAGCAACTGGCGTTGTACGCCAACTCCCTGCATACCCTGATCGACCGCTACCGCGCCCTGCCCGCCGTGCTGGCGCTGGACCCGCAATTGCGTTCGGCGCTGGCCGGGCCGGTCGATGCCGACGAACAGGCGGCGCTGAATCTCAAGCTGGAAAAGATCAACGGCGCGGCGCAATCCTCGACCCTTGAACTGCTTGATCACACGGGCCTCGCCGTGGCGGCGAGCAACTGGCGCTTGCCGAGCAGTTACGTCGGCCACAATTACGGTTTCCGCCCCTACTTCAGCCAGACCCGCACCCAAGGCACCGGGCGTTTTTACGCGGTGGGCGTGACCAGCGGAATTCCCGGCTATTTCCTCTCCAGCGCGGTGCTCGGCGACAACGACGAGTTCCTTGGCGCAATGGTGGTCAAGCTGGAATTCCCCGAGCTGGAACGCGAATGGAGTCAGGGCAATGACACACTGCTGGTCAGCGATGCGCGCGGGATCATCTTCATCGCCAACCAGCCCGGCTGGCGCTATCGCGCGCTGCGGCCATTGAGCGCCCGCGACATGGATGAGATCAAAGCCACCCGGCAGTACGACAAGCAATCGCTGCAACCCTTGACTCATTTATCGCTGCGCCGCTTCGATGACAACAGCGACCTGCGCCGCGTCGAAGGCCCGCAAGGCACGGCGGATTATCTATGGGAATCGCTGCCCCTCAGCGCCGAAGGCTGGACCTTGCACCTGCTGCGCCATCCGCAAGTGGCGTTCGAAGACCTGCGCAACGCCGGGCTGGCCGCCGCCGGGGTGTGGCTGGCGCTGGTGTTTCTGTTGCTGTTTCTCAACCAGCGCTGGCGCCTGTCGAAAATCCGCCAGCGCAACCGCGAAGAGCTGGAACAGTTGGTGGAAGAACGCACCCGCGATTTGCGCACCGCGCAGGACGGCCTGGTGCAATCGGCCAAACTCGCCGCGCTCGGCCAGATGTCCGCCGCGCTGGCCCATGAAATCAATCAGCCGCTGACCGCTCAGCGCATGCAACTGGCGACGCTGCGCCTGCTGCTCGAGCATGGCCGGGTCGACGATGCTTATAAAGCCTTGAAACCGGTAGACGAGATGCTCACGCGCATGGCTGCCCTCACCGGCCACCTCAAGACCTTCGCGCGCAAAAGCCCCAGCGGCTTGCGTGAGCGCCTGGATCTGGCGACGGTGGTCGATCAGTCTTTGCAGTTACTCGATGCACGGTTGCGTGACGAGCAGGTCAGTCTGGTGTTGCACCTGACGCGTCCGGCATGGGTGCGCGGTGATGCGATTCGTCTCGAACAGGTGCTGATCAACCTCCTGCGCAACGCCCTCGATGCGATGCAGGGCAAAGCGTGCAAGCGTCTCGAAATCCGTCTGGAAGCCGATGAACAACTGTGGCGCCTGAGCGTCAGCGACAATGGCGGCGGCATCGCCGAAGACCATTTGGGCCAGGTCTTCGATCCGTTCTTCACCACCAAACCGGTGGGCGACGGTTTGGGTCTCGGCCTGGCGGTATCCTTCGCCATCGTGCATGAATCCGGCGGCCGTCTGAGTGCTGAAAATGGCGACAGCGGCGCAGTGTTCAGCCTGACTTTGCCGATCGATCTGGAGGCACACATCTGATGCTCAATTCAGTGATGGTGGTCGATGACGAAAGCAGCATTCGCAGCGCCGTCGAGCAGTGGCTGAGCCTGTCCGGCTTCGAGGTGCAGCTGTTCAGCCGCGCTGAAGAATGCCTCGCCGCCCTGCCCGCGCACTTTGCCGGGGTGATCCTCAGCGACGTGCGCATGCCCGGCATAGGCGGCCTGGCGTTGTTGGCCGAAGTGCAGAAACGCGACGCTGACCTGCCGGTCATTCTGCTCACCGGTCATGGCGATGTACCGATGGCCGTCGAGGCGATGCGCGACGGTGCTTACGACTTTCTGGAAAAACCGTTCAGCCCGGAAACCCTGCTCGGCAGCTTGCGCCGGGCGCTGGACAAACGCCGGCTGATTCTGGAAAACCGTGCGCTGCACGAGCAGGCCGACAACCGCGCGAAACTCGATGCGACGTTGCTCGGTGTGTCCCGTGGTTTGCAGACGTTGCGTCGGCAAGTGCTGGACCTGGCGGCGTTGCCGGTCAATGTGTTGATCCGTGGCGAAACCGGCAGCGGCAAGGAACTGGTCGCGCGCTGCCTGCATGATTTCGGCCCGCGCGCTACCAAGCCGTTTGTGGCGCTGAACTGCGCGGCGATTCCTGAGCAGTTGTTCGAGGCGGAGTTGTTCGGTCACGAGAGCGGTGCATTTACCGGCGCCTCGGGCAAGCGCATCGGCAAGCTGGAATACGCCGATGGCGGCACCTTGTTTCTCGATGAAATCGAAAGCATGCCGCTGGCACAGCAGGTGAAACTGTTGCGCGTGTTGCAGGAGCAGAAGCTTGAACGGCTGGGCTCGAACCAGAGCATTCGCGTTGATCTGCGGATTGTCGCGGCGACCAAACCCGACCTGCTCGATGAAGCCCGGGCCGGACGTTTTCGCGAGGACCTAGCGTATCGCCTGAACGTTGCCGAACTGCGCTTGCCGCCCTTGCGCGATCGCCGCGAAGACATTCCGCTGCTGTTCGAAACCTTCGCCCACAATGCCGCTGAACGCTTGGGCCGCACCTTTCCACCCTTGAGTGGCGCGCAATTGAGCCATCTGCTCAGCCACGACTGGCCGGGCAACGTACGCGAACTAGCGAACGTTGCCGAACGTCAGGTGTTGGGCCTGGATGAACCGGCACCGGGGATTGATCCGGGGCAATCGCTGGCGGCGCAGCAGGAGGCGTTTGAGGCGCAGTGTTTGCGTGCGGCGCTGACCCGGCACAAGGGCGATGTGAAAGCGGTACTTGAAGAGTTGCAACTGCCGCGCCGCACGTTCAATGAAAAGCTGCAGCGGCATGGGTTGAGTCGGGAGATGTTTTTGGCTGAGTGAGGCTGGGTCGGGATTTTTGCTGCGGCTGAAAACCATCCCCCTCACCCCAGCCCTCCCGAAACGTCGGACCGCCCCCAAGGGGGCGAGGGGGAAAGGGAGCCGATCTTCATGCTTTTCGAAACCTGAGTTCGACTCGGTATCTCAGGTCGGCGTAACTATCAAAAGCACCTCGATCAGTCCCCTCTCCCCCCGGGAGAGGGTTAGGGTGAGGGGCTTTTGATCTCAGCCCCAATAAGCGGAAATCCGCTCACAAGATCAATTCCATCGGCACAAATCCGCTCACCCAATCCCGCCACGCCCTCTAAACCGGCCCTCCCCCCGTTGGCACACCTCCTGCTATAGCCCTCGCAGGCTGCGTTTCGACGCGCTCCACAAAAACAATTAAACGAAGGATCCTTCAATGGATAACTCCAACGCCCTGCCACTTGGGTCGGCTGCCGTGCCGGCCAAAGAAAGAACCACCGCCAGCCGGATCAAATCGATCTTCAGCGGTTCCGTCGGCAACATGGTCGAGTGGTACGACTGGTATGTGTATGCCGCCTTCTCCCTGTATTTCGCGAAAACCTTCTTCCCCGCCGGTTCCACCACCGCCCAACTGATGAACACCGCCGCGATTTTCGCCGTCGGCTTTCTGATGCGTCCGATTGGCGGCTGGCTGATGGGGATGTACGCCGACAAGGTCGGCCGTAAAAAAGCCTTGATGGCCTCGGTTTACCTGATGTGCTTCGGCTCGCTGCTGATCGCCCTCAGCCCGAACTACGAAACCATCGGCATCGGCGCGCCGATCCTGCTGGTGTTCGCCCGTCTGCTGCAGGGCCTCTCGGTCGGTGGCGAATACGGCACCTCGGCAACCTATCTCTCGGAGATGGCGACCAAGGAACGTCGCGGCTTCTTCTCCAGCTTCCAGTACGTGACCCTGATCTCCGGCCAACTCATCGCGCTGGGTGTACTGATCGTGCTGCAGAACGTGCTGACCACTGAACAGCTGTACGCGTGGGGCTGGCGTATCCCGTTCGCCATCGGCGCGCTGTGTGCGGTTGTGGCGCTGTACCTGCGTCGCGGCATGGAAGAAACCGAGTCGTTCACCAAAAAAGAGAAGTCCAAGGAAAGCGCCATGCGCACCTTGATGCGCCACCCCAAAGAACTGTTGACCGTGGTCGGCCTGACCATGGGCGGCACCCTGGCGTTCTACACCTACACCACCTACATGCAGAAATACCTGGTGAACACCGTCGGCATGAGCATCTCCGACTCGACCACCATCTCTGCCGCCACGCTGTTCCTGTTCATGTGCCTGCAACCGATCATCGGCGGCCTCTCGGACAAGATCGGTCGTCGTCCGATCCTGATCGCCTTCGGCGTGCTGGGGACGATCTTCACCGTGCCAATCCTGATGACCCTGCACACCATTCAGACCTGGTGGGGCGCGTTCTTCCTGATCATGGCAGCGCTGATCATCGTCAGCGGCTACACCTCGATCAACGCGGTGGTGAAAGCCGAACTGTTCCCGACCGAGATCCGCGCCCTGGGCGTTGGCCTGCCGTATGCACTGACCGTGTCGATCTTCGGCGGCACCGCTGAATACATCGCGCTGTGGTTCAAGAGCATCGGCATGGAAACCGGTTACTACTGGTATGTGACGGCATGCATCGCGGTGTCGTTGCTGGTGTACATCACCATGAAGGACACCCAGAAGCATTCGCGCATCGTCACTGACTGATCGGGTTTCACAGCCACTGCAACGGTGGCTGTGATGGACTCTTCGCGAGCAGGCTCGCTCCCACATCTGGAATGCATTTCCCTGTGGGAGCGAGCCTGCTCGCAATTGGGTCACAGCGTTATCCAGACCTGCATGAAAAATCCCTCACACACGCCGCACAGCGATTAATCGCTAATTAATACTGCCCCCTCATTCTGCAATCACCTGATCGATGACCTGCGCGACGCTCGCTCCGACGACGAAAGCGAATTCAACGTGTCGCCCTTAACATCAAGTTAATCGATTGTTCTTAGCATTAATTTGCGCTTTTTAATCAATTTATTTGGCGTAGCATTAAACCCATGCAAGACACACCGCCAACGAATCTGGAGTAACCGACATGAAAACCAAACTGATCCTCGCCCTGACCCTGTCCGTACTGGCCGCTAATACCTTTGCTGCCGACGGCTCGGATCGCACCAAATCCGCCGACTTCATCAACGGCGCCAGCGCCGCCATCGAAACCAGCCACACCGGTACTTATGCCGCTGATGGTTTTGATAAAACCAGCCTTGGCAAAGCTGTGGCTGCTGATGGTTTCGACAAGACCAACCTGGGTAAAACCGTCGCGGCTGACGGTTTCGATAAAACCGGCACCGCGGCTGCCATCAGCTAATTTTCAGCGTTCGTCCCACAGCCCGGCCTTGGCCGGGCTTAGTCATTTCTGGGGGATGACAATTTTCTCAAATACACACAAATCCACTGTAGGAGCTGCCGAAGGCTGCGATCTTTTGATCTTGATCTTTAAAAGCAAAATCAAAAGATCGCAGCCTTCGGCAGCTCCTACATGGGGTTTTGCGTCTGGCTGGAAATATGCGGGGCGTCCTTGCACTATGGCTGCATCCGAAACGCAGCCTCAGGAATTCACCCACCATGCCCGATGACATCCACTTCTACGAACCCGCCAACGGCCACGGTCTGCCCCACGATCCGTTCAACGCCATCGTCGGCCCACGCCCCATCGGCTGGATTTCCTCGCAGGATGCCAACGGCCGCTTGAACCTGGCGCCGTACAGCTTCTTCAATGCCTTCAACTACATTCCGCCGATCATTGGTTTTTCCAGCGTCGGGCGCAAAGACAGCCTGAACAACATCGAGCAGACCGGCGAGTTCGTCTGGAACCTCGCCACCCGCCCGCTGGCCGAGCAGATGAATCAGAGCTGCGCGATGGTCGCGCCAGAGGTCAACGAGTTTGAATTGGCGGGTTTGACGACAGTGGCGTCAAAGGTGATTTCAGTACCACGGGTCGCCGAAAGTCCGGTGTCCTTTGAATGCAAGGTCACGCAGATCATTCAGTTGCAGCGCGCCGATGGCGAAACCGTGCCGAGCTGGCTGATCCTCGGCGAAGTGGTCGCCGTGCATATCGCCAAGTGGCTGCTGAAGGACGGCATTTACGACACCGCCGCAGCAGAACCGATTCTGCGCGGCGGCGGACCGGCGGATTATTTCCAGTTGGGGCCTGAGGCCCTGTTCAAGATGTGGCGTCCGGGCGCAAACAAGTAACGCGTTACCAGATCAACTCGGCGTCTTCAGTGACGCCTTTGAGGTTATCCAGCTCATTGATGGCCGCTTCATCAGCGGCAATGGCGCCGGGGAAGATCTGGTCATTCAACAGTTTGTGAAAGCGTGGTGCACCGCCATCGACCAGGGCCTTGACCGCGATTGCCGCGTGATAGCCCTTGTTGCCGCCCAACTCGACGGGGACGACTGCGGAAACTGCTTCGAAGTGTTCGAACTCTTTACGTGCCATGTCACATATCCCGGCTCAGACAAACAAGCCGGACATTAAACCCTCAACCGACGAGTTTGTGTACCGGCGCCGGGCATTGACCGAGGGCTTGCGCCGCCGACACGTCCTTGAACGTGTGGAAGTCGAGGCTGTTGACCACCAGTTCCTGCACCAGCTCGGCGAAGATTTCCATCGACGGGCTGTTGAAATAGTTGGTCATCATTTGCTGGCTGCTCCAGAACCCGCAGACCAGCCACAACTCGGAATCACACTGCGAATGCTGCAAGGCAAAGCTCAGGCAACCGGGGGCGGCGCGGGACGGCTCGATCAACGCGCTCAGGCGTACACCGAGTTCCGCCGAACGCCCGGCGCGCGCTCGAACGAAGGCCATATGACTGACGGGAATCTGCTTGGACATGTTCAACCCTCCCAGGGAGTCGCGTGGCAGCCGGGGGACGGGCTGCGACAGGATCAAAGGTTAAGGGCCGCACGCCAGCCGCCGTTAGTCGACTCCTGTCGCTGCGTTGCACAATCCTGCGAGACTGCGCAGAAGACCTGTAACAACCTGTAAAAGTGCGTCACACGGTTGTCATACGGCGTATCAAGCAACTTTGCCGCCCTACATCCTGCTATGGCTGAGCCCGCCCACAATCCCATGCAGAATCAGGCAAGCATTTCGCAGGATGTGTCTACCGCTGGCGCTTGCACAAACATATGCTCTGCTCCATTCCACCTCCCCTGCCGAGGATGCCGTGCATGACGTCATTCGATCGTTTTCAAGCCGAACCCAGCGCTGACATGGAAAAACAGCGCGCGGAACTGGCGGCGATCATCCGCCGCAACACCACCGACGATGGCAGCTACGAGACCGCCATCGGCTCGCTGTTCATGTCGCGTCACACCCGATCCCACGACTTTGCCCCGGTGCTCGCGCAACCGGCGCTGTGCATCATGGCGCAGGGACGTAAGGAAGTGCGGCTGGCCGACGAGTTCTTTAATTACGATCCGCTGAATTATCTGGTGGTGTCGGTTTCGATGCCGTTGAGCGGGCGCGTGGTGAATGTCTCGCCGGAAGAACCGATCCTTGCCGTGCGCCTGGATATCGACCCGACCGAAATCACCGCGCTAATCGCCGACGCCGGCCCGATGGGCGTGCCGACGCGGCCGACCGGGCGGGGTTTGTATGTCGAGCAGATCGACAGTTCGATGCTCGATGCCGTGCTGCGTCTGGCCCGATTGCTCGATGCACCGAAAGACATCGCCATGCTCGCGCCGCTGATTCGCCGGGAGATTCTTTATCGCCTGTTGCGCAGCCCGCAGGGCCATCGTTTGTATGAAATCGCGATCGCCAACAGCCAGAGCCATCGCATCAGTCAGGCGATCAAATGGTTGAACGGCAACTTCGAACAGCCGCTGCGCATTGATGACCTGGCCAAAGAAGTGAACCTCAGCGTCTCGACCTTGCATCACCGTTTCAAGGCGATGACGGCGATGAGTCCGTTGCAGTATCAGAAGCAGTTGCGCCTGCAAGAGGCGCGGCGCCTGATGCTGGCCGAGGGGCTGGAAGCGTCGGCGGCGGGGTATCGCGTCGGGTATGAAAGTCCGTCACAGTTCAGCCGTGAGTACAGCCGCTTGTTTGGTGCACCGCCGTTAAGGGATTTGGCGCGATTGAGACTTTCGGTGTGAACTTCAAGAGCCCCTCACCCTAACCCTCTCCCAGAGGGAGAGGGGACTGAATGGGGGATATTGGAGAGGTTCACCGACCTGAAAGTGCTTTACCGAATCCACAATCAACTGGATTTTTCAGGTCGATGGATAACGCCTGACACCTCGGTCGGCTCCCTCTACCCCAGGAAAGGGGACTGAATGGGGGATATTGAAGAAGTACGCTGACCTGAAAGTACTTTGCCGAATCCATAATCGACTCGATATCTCAGGTCGATGGATAGCGCCAGACACCTCGGTCGGCCCCCTCTCCCTCCGGGCGGTCCGACGTTTCGGGAGGGCTGGGGTGAGGGGCGATTTGGAGTCAGCCCCCAATCTAAGCCCCCAACACCCGACAAGCGTCCGCCGGCAACGTCACCGACACCGGATGCCCAATCCCCAACCCGATCCCCTGACACGGCGTACTCAACGCCGTAAACGTCACCCCGGAACACTCCACCGTCGTCTCGATGGTCGCGCCGATATCACGCACAAACGTCACCTTGCCGAGCAATCGATTCCCCGCCGTCGCTTGCGGTGCGGACAGTTGCAGGTCTTCGGGGCGAATCAGCATCTTCACCTTCTGCCCGACGACAATGCTGCTGCAGATCGGCACTTGCAGCGCGTCACCACCCGGCAGGCTGACCTTGCCATCGCCCAGCGCCGTGGCCGGGAAAATATTGCCCGAGCCGATGAAGTCCGCGACAAACTCATTGGCCGGATGCCGATAGATTTCGATCGGCGTACCGACCTGCTGCACCTTGTGTTCGCCCAGCACGACGACGATATCGGCCATGGTCATCGCTTCGCGCTGATCGTGGGTGACCATGATCGTGGTGATGTTCAGGCGCTGCTGCAGTTGGCGGATTTCCACCTGCATCGACTCGCGCAGCTTGGCGTCGAGCGCCGATAGCGGCTCATCGAGCAGGAGGATTTTCGGGTGCGAAGCAATCGCCCGGGCAATCGCCACGCGCTGCCGCTGGCCGCCGGAAAGTTTCGCCACCGGGCGATCGATCATCGCCTGCAACTGGATCAGCTCCAGCAACTCGACCACGCGCTTGTGTTGATCAGCCTTGCTGACGCCGCGCAACTTCAGCGGGTAGGCGATGTTCTCGCCAACGGTCATGTGCGGGAACAGCGCCAGCGACTGGAACACCATGCCGAAGTTGCGCAGGTGCGCCGGGGTCTGGCCGATGTCTTCGCCGTCCAGACGAATCTCGCCACCACTCAAGGTTTCCAGCCCGGCGATCATCCGCAGCAAGGTGGTTTTGCCGCAGCCGGACGGGCCGAGGAAACACACCAGTTTGCCTTCCGGCAAATGCAGGTTGACGTCTTGTACCGCGCACGCCGAGCCATAGAATTTCTCGACGTTTTCCAGAATCAGACCAGTCATGTTGCACCTCAAATCAAAAGGAAACGCCGCCCTCGCCCACCAGCTTCTCCAGCGCCCAGATCAGGACGAAGTCGATCAGCACGATCAGCACGGCAAACGAGAACACGGTAGGGTCGAGCGATGACACGGTGCGGCTG
>Ga0075033_1001086_pt1 | contig 11608 bp, 10 predicted proteins | sample SynthPrep_5_END__FD_72751 | JGI IMG/M metagenome (GOLD analysis project Ga0075033, IMG submission 72751) | Synthetic microbial communities from Ohio, USA - SynthPrep_5_END_DS10_MetaG | ecosystem: Engineered > Bioreactor > Aerobic > Activated sludge | place: USA: Ohio, Columbus | collected...
GCCGCTGCTCGGCTGGTGGACGCTCAGCCAGCCGAGCAGCGGCAGCATGACGCTGTCGGGGTGGCCGGCGAAGTCGGTAAGAATGACCTGTAGGTCGAAGCTGTACTCAAACGAGAGTGTTTGCGCGGCGGTGCAGCGGATCTTGCCGTTGTCGATGAAAATCAGCAGCCGGTCAGGGTTATGCGTGAGTTCGGCTACGGTGGCGAGCAGGTGTTTGCGTAGGCTTTCAGGCTTGTTCATTGTCGGTTCTCAGTCCCATAGGTTCACCATCTGCCGTTGCGGAGCAGCGGCCTTGGCTTCGGGCATCTGCACCAGAAGGCCTTGCGGCAAGGTCGGGCCGTGGTCGGCCAGTCCGGGGTTGGCTTCGAGTACCGCTTCGGTCACACCGGCAGTGCGGCCGTAGTGACGCCAGCACAGGACATCGACGGTGTCGTTCTGTTGGGCGCGGATGCTGACGGTCATCAAATCAACTCCACGGTGGTGCGGCCCAGACCGAGGAAGTCGCGCACGGCCCAACGCTGATCGCGGCGCAGTTCTTCGATGCTCGGGGTCAATTCGTCGGCATTCTGGTTGCCACTTTTGGTGCTGTCGTAGGAGCGGTAGCGCTCGCAGATCTCAGCGCCGGTCGCGGCGCAGATCGCTCGATGGTAGAGGTGGACGCGCTCTGAAATGCCCTTGATCAGTTCGGCCGGGACTTCGTCGAGGGTGGCGTAGCCGTTGGCCTGTTGGGCGCGGCGCCATTCGGCGAACTCTCGGTTGATGCTGATCGCGGCGACGATGGTCGCAGTCTCAAGGCGGATAGGGGTGACGCTGGCGTCGATGCGTAAGGTGCCGCGCACATCGTCCAGATCAATCGATGGCCAGAAGGGGTCGGTGTTGATGTGGCCGGCCGGGGAGGTGGTGCCGGTACCGCCCGCTACGAATCCGCTCATGAATTTGCGCTCTGTTGTAGTTCGCCGGTGGTCGGGGCTTCACGTTCAGGAGGAGCGGCCTGGCCGAACCGCCCCGAGCCGGCGGCGTGCGTGGGGACGCTCGGGTTGCTGCACTGATTCATTGACCAGAGCCAGCGAGTTTGTTGAGCAGGCGTTCGGCCCGCTCCAGATCCTTCTTGCCACCGCAGGCGTCGTGCAGGTCGATGGCTTTTTTCAACAGTTCGATGCCGGCTTGCACCTGTCCGGGCTGGCCGGGTTTGTCGTCGGTGATGCCCTCCAGCGTCGCGCGGCCCATGGCGAGGAACAACTTGGCGCGCGCCTGATCCGGCATGTCCTCGGCGTCGGTCAGTTCGGCGGTGCGTTGCAGGATGGCCAGGTCGAACGGGTCGCCGACCTTTTGCGCCTTGAGGGCAACGGTGGCGATTTCCTCCGCCACCAGGCATCCGGTGGTGCGTTCGAACCGGTCAGGCATAACCAGTTTGTGTTTGAGGACATAGTCGGCAATGTCCAGAGCGCCGCTATAGTCCTCAGCGTCGATACGCCAGACCATGATGGTCGTCATCACATCGTCCTGCGCACCTTGGCCACGTTCCAGTACACCTTGCACATAGGGGATGTATTCGGGCAGTAGCAGCCGTTTGAGTTCCGCTTTGCCCTGGTTCGATTGCACCTGTTTCAAGCGCAAACGGTCTTGCAACAGTTGGTTGAGCTGATGCTCGTAGGCTGTGGCGCCGGCCATGGTTTGCGTGGGATTGGCCGCTGCCGCTTCGATGGCCGCACTGACACGCACAAAATGGCGCCGGCAAGGATTGGTCATGGTGTCGGCCTCAACTTAGGGTGATGTTTTCGGCCATGGCTGCGCAGCCCAGGTCTTCAATCACGTAGCTTTCGTTGACCGACTCATAGTTCTCGACGCGGTCGCGTTTCGCGTTGTCGACGACGGTGCGGCGGCGGGTCCCTTCCTGCCAGTAGATCGACAAGTTATCGAGGCGAGTAACCAGCAGACCGTTGGGTGGGAAATGCGGCACACGCACCGCCGGCAGGTTGCCCAGGCGTTTCTGGCTGGTGACGATGTCGGCGGCCAGCATTTCAGTAGGCGCCTGAGTTTTGTTGATGATCGGGAAGTATTTGTCGGCCAAAAGCTGGCGCCCGCAGATAACCACCAGATCGGTGTCTTCCTGATACCACGGGTCGATGAATTCGTTGACCATGCTGATGACCAGCGCATCGATGTTTTCGAAGTCCTTGCCGGCGCCGATTTCGATTTTGCCGCTACCGGCCGCGACCTCGGCCATGACGCGCGCTTCGTTCTCTACGCGCATCTTTTGCAGCCAGCCGACGTTCACGTCCTGCAACAGCGGGTTGGTTGTCGGGTTCGACGTGGCGGCGCGGCTGGTGCCGTTCCAGCCGATCATGATCCGGTTGAGTGCCTGAGCCTTGATGATTGCGTCGCGGATGCGTGCCTGGAAGTCTTTGAATTTTGCCCACTGGTCCAGCTTCTGGTAACGCAGGCCGGTATCAAAGTTCGTCTGGGTGCAGGTGTACCCACGGTTGTCCAGGCTGCTCGGGTCACGCGGTTCGCGATCCTTCACGGTGGTGTCGGTGGTGCTGGCAATGGTGCCGTCGATACCGATGCCGATCGGCTCGCCGGATTGCTCGGATACGCCGTATATGTTGATCGAGCTGAGGAACGAGCTGGATTCCTGAATGCGGGTTTCCAGCGTTTGGGCAACGCTCGGTGCTGCGGTGAATTTGGTGGTGACATCGCTTACGCCGTGCAGTTGAGCGAGCTGATGCAGGTAGGCGTTGAACAGCACTCGGGTGTCGTTACGCATGGTGGTCGTCCTTTGAAATTCGGGGCGGCGGTGGGGCTGTTAGCAGTCGGTCACGACCGAGTGATCGCCGCCGGTTATTGGTGGACGCGTCTTTTGGTTGTGGTCTTGGGTGTTGGTGAGTTTGGTTTTCAGCTCGGTGAAGTCCTTGCTCAGTTGATCGAGCTGGCTTTTCAAACCGGTAGAGAATTTCTTCTCGGCGGCGAGTTGGTCGGGTAGATCCTTGACGTGTTCGGCGACGGCTTCGACGGCATTGCTGATCTGCGAAAACTCGCTCTCGTCCTTGGCTTGCTTGCCCTTGAGCAGGTTTTGCACCTTGTTGAACAACTGGGCGCCGATGCTTGGCTTTTCTTCAAATTCTTCGAAGGTGAGTTCGATTTCGACCGCCTCGGTGAACATTGAGGTCGCGGAGTAGTGGCGATCCTTGAACGGGCTGACGTCAGGTTTCTGGGCTGAGAACGCCAGGACGTCGGTGCCCAGGCTGGCCGGCGAATCGGTGACCGCCAGTCCGACGATGTAGGCCTCACCGGTGTCGGCGAAGCTCTCGTCGATTTCGACTGAGGTGTAAATTTTTTGCTTGGCCTTGTTTATGGCGATCAGCTCGGGCGTTGGCTCGACCTGGGCAAACAGCGCCAGCTTCTTCTGGCCGCCGATATCGACTTCCTCGGTCTTCACCGCGAGCACATCGCCATAGGCTTTGAAAGGGCTATCCGGCAAAACGCTGCGGTAATGCTCCAGCCAGATGCGGGCGCCGTAGGTGGACGTGCTGAAGTTCTTCGCGGCTTGTTCCAGCCAGGCGCGTTTGATGTGGCGTTTGTCGGAGGTGGCGCCCTCGACGGCGACGCGGAACCAGTTGCTGCGAAATTTCTTCATGCCGGGAATCCTCAATGCGTGGGCGCTGAAAGCGTTGCGATGAGGGGCATGGTCGTGACGCGCGCGAGTTGCGGCAACGAGGCGGGACTGTAGGGAAGGGGGCTACAAGGGGCGGCACTATTGAGTCGCGGGCGTGGGCGGCAGCATCGCGGCCATGACTACGACCGCACTGTTGCCCATCGATCCCCGCCGCCAATCCAAGTTCCTGTACTGGATGGGTTGGCGCATCTGCGAGATTGCCGAGGCTACGGGCGAAAAGGAAAAAACGCTACACAGCTGGAAGACCCGCGACGAGTGGGACCGGGCCGACAACGTCGAGCGCATCGGCGGGGCGCTGGAAGCGCGGTTGGTGCAGTTGATTCTCAAGGATGGGAAAAGCGGCGGCGATTTCAAGGAGATTGATCTGCTGCACCGCCAGCTCGAACGGCAGGCACGTATCCAGCGCTTTCAGGGTGGCGGAACCGAAACCGACCTCAACCCGAACCTGGCCAAACGCAACGCCGAGCCGAAGAAAAAGGCCGTCAAAAACGAGATTGACGAAGACCAGATCGAGCTGCTGCGCGAAGCCTTCATCGATGGCTGTTTTGACTATCAGAAGGATTGGTACCGGGCTGGCAACCAGCGCACCCGCGTCATCCTCAAAAGTCGACAGATCGGCGCGACTTACTACTTCGCCCGCGAGGCGTTCATCGATGCGCTCGACACCGGGCGCAACCAGATTTTCCTGTCGGCTTCGAAGAACCAGGCCTACTTGTTCCGAGGTTACATTCAGGCGTTCTGCCGCGAGGTGATCGGCGTCGAGCTGACCGGAGATCCCATCGTTTTACCCAACGGCGCCGAGCTGTTTTTCCTCGGTACCAATGCCCGCACAGCCCAGGGCTACCACGGCAATTTCTACTTCGACGAATTTTTCTGGACGTTCAAGTTCGAGGAACTGAACAAGGTCGCCTCGGGCATGGCGATGCACAAGAAGTGGCGCAAGACCTACTTTTCCACGCCCTCGAGCATGGCCCACGAGGCGTACACCTTTTGGACGGGCGAGCGCTTCAACAAGGGCAAACCTGCGGCGCAGCATACGAAAGTGGACGTCTCCCACGGCGCGCTCCAGCAGGGTCGGTTCTGTGAGGATCGGTTGTGGCGACAGATCGTCACGATTCTGGATGCGGAGCGGGGCGGTTGCGACCTGTTCGACGTCGAGGAACTGCGTCGTGAGTACAGCCCCGAGGCGTTCGCCAACCTGTTGATGTGCGAGTTCGTCGATGACGGCGCGAGCATCTTCCCGCTGACCCTGTTGCAGTCGTGCATGGTGGACAGCTGGGTCGAGTGGGCCGAGGACTACAAGCCCTTCGCCATGCGCCCGTTCGGCGACCGCCAGGTGTGGATTGGCTACGACCCAGCCGAGACGGGCGACTGTTCTGGCTTGGTGGTAGTCGCGCCGCCCCTGGTGCCCGGCGGCAAGTTCCGCATTCTTGAGCGTCACCAGTTCCGGGGCATGGACTTCGCCGCGCAGGCCGCGTTCATCAAGAGCGTCTGCGACCGCTACTGGGTGACGTACATCGGCATCGATGTGACCGGCTTAGGCAGTGGCGTGGCCCAGTTGGTGCGCCAGTTCTTCCCGGCGGTGACCACCTTCAGCTACTCGCCCGAAGTCAAAACCCGCCTGGTGCTCAAGGCCTACGACGTGATCCACAAGGGCCGGCTCGAATTCGACGCCGGCTGGGCCGACATGGCCCAGTCGCTGATGGCGATTCGCAAGACCGTCACCGCTGGCGGGCGCCAGTACACCTACACCGCCGGCCGCAACGACAACACCGGCCACGCCGACCTGGCCTGGGCGCTCTTCCACGCATTCCACCACGAACCGCTTGAGGGGCAGACCACTGCTAACACCGGGCGCATGGAGATTTACTGATGACCGAACAATTGGCCAACCAGACGTTGCCCGCGACCACTTCCACCGCCGGCGCCGGGACGCAGGTGTTTTCGTTCGGCGAGCCGACGCCGGTGCTGGGTGGTCGGGAGGTCTTCGACTACCTGGAGTGCTGGTTCAACGGGCGGTGGTATGAGCCTCCGCTGTCGCTGGACGGGCTGGCCCGGTCGGTGGGGGCGAGCGTGCATTTGCACTCAGGGCTGATGTTCAAGCGCAACCTGTTGAGCAAGACGTTTATTCCACATCCGCTGCTGTCGCGGGCTTCGTTTGAGCAGTTCGCGCTGGACTTCCTGTGCCTGGGCAATGGGTACTTCGAGGGGCGTCGTTCGCGGTTGGGCGGGCTTCGGAAACTGGAGACGCCGTTGGCCAAGTACATGCGCGCTGGGCCGGACGGGCAGTTTTACCAGGTGCGTGGATGGAAGGATGAGCATGCGTTTGAGCCGGACAGCATTTTTCACCTGCGTGAGGCGGATCTGCACCAGGAGATTTATGGGCTGCCGGAGTGGATCAGTGCGTTGCAGTCGGCATTACTCAACGAGTCCGCAACGCTGTTCCGACGCAAATACTACGAGAACGGGAGCCATGCCGGGTTCATCCTTTATATGACGGATGCGGCGCAGACAGAGGCGGATATCGATGCGTTGCGCAAGGCGCTCAAGGAATCGAAAGGGCCTGGCAACTTTCGCAATCTGTTCGTCTACTCGCCGACCGGCAAGAAGGACGGGATTCAGCTGATCCCGGTGAGCGAGGTCGCGGCGAAAGATGAATTCAATTCCATCAAGAATCAGACGCGGGATGACGTGTTGGCTAGCCTGCGCATTCCGCCGCAACTGATGGGTATCGTTCCCCAGAACGCGGGTGGGTTTGGGTCAATCAAAGATGCAGCGCTTATTTATGTCAGCAACGAACTGGAACCACTTCAGACCCGAATGCTACAACTAAATTATTGGCTCGGAGAAGAAGTGATACGATTCAAACAATATGAGTTGGCATCTAATTAACAAAGGGGGGCATTTTTCAGTTTAATTCGAAGTTTATAGTACATAGCTGATGCCGCACTGGCGCCTATTTAGGGGGTGACTATAGTAATGTATTCTTAGATTCTTGCTTTTGGGTGAGTACGCTTGCTACGGCGAATACTGTACCCAACAAATGATTGTGGGGGCCATGCCCTTGAAGACCAAACCTTCTCCCAAAAGCCTCTGAGCTATTGTTAGTGCACTCCATCCCAATTTTACTGTAGCCTAGAATAGGCGCACATTCGACTAGAAACTTCATGAAGTTTCTGCCATGGCCTCTACGGTGGTCTTTGAAACCAATTCTTGAAATTACCAATGTTTCTGAATCCCAAATGCCACCTGGAGGTGGTGTCACGCGTAGGTAAAATTCGTAATCTTCCCCGTGTGCATTTACGGTATGGCCCATCACTGATTCGCCAAAATGTTTTGAACTTGAGAATTCTCGAGAAAGATAAGATGCGAGAAGGGTTAGAGTTATTTTTGCATTCTCTTCCGCAATCTTTCGAGCAGCGCTATTTGCTTCGAAAGCAGAAAGGGTTGTTGTCGAATCAGAGTTTTCCATTTTCTTTTATTTTCTTTTTGGTTTTCTAGTGTATGTTGTTTTTAGTTGTAGGTAATTTCTTTCGTAATTGTCAAGCAATGAAAACATTAGTCTATCGATTGCGTCGTGTTTTTCAGGGTTTCTGAGTTTTTGCAAAAGTTTGCATAAATAACGAGCTGGTAGCTTTATAATTAAGGTAGAGTGGGACTTGTGCATTTCACGCACCCAGTCTAATTCGGTCCCAGTCATGTGTTCGTCGTCATCTCTCGTTATTATAAAGCCTAGCTTTCCATATGGCCCGGTCAAATAAGACTGAAGCTGCCGGTATTCATCGGGGCCGAGGCCGGAGTAGTTTTTCGAATCAAATACAACATGCCGAACTTTGTAATCCTCATGGACACGTTTCCAAAAGTCCGAGCCGGACCGATTGGTGCCAACAATATCCCTGCGTTGAACCGCTTGACCATTTGGTGCTAATTCAAGATTAATTAGGTGGGATGCAAATATAATGCGCAATGTATCAAGGCACCAGTGCTCGAATTCTCTCGCGCCCTCTCTGCCTAAAGGTATTTTGTCTAGTTGTGAAACGGTTTGCCCTATTTTTACTTTTCGAATTTCTGGTGTTACAGATTGTACTATGATGTCGTATTCGTCATTAATTTCCTCTGCCTCTTCGGGGGCTAGTGCATTGCGAGAGAGGTTTAAACCCAGCCAATAACAAGGATGAATTAGTATTTTGTCTCGATTTTCAAACCCTTTGTCTGGGGTTCTACCATCATGACAAAATGAAAAAGCTGATGTATTGCTGTCATGCGTGCCTATGAAACCCACGCTATACAGCGACTGAAGAAGCCCGCTTGCTTGTAGAATTCTTGTTTCGGCTAAAGACTCATGGTTGCAGCTGTCTTCACTTGAGTCTATGTGATGTTCCATTGCCTCTATAGCGCTTCCTACCAGTAATTCAGGCTCTCCATCTTTGAAGGAACTAGTGACAAGTTGTATTGATGGGAATATTTTTGAGTATTCTTTCCAAAGATCTTCGAGGCGCGCCACGGATATAGATTGTGCAGCATGATCAAGATCTGTGATGATTGCAGTTTCTCTTGAGTGTCGCGCAGCACAGAAGAATGTCTCATTTAAAAGCGATAGTAAGTCGCGTGGTCTATACAGAGTGAATTGTAAGCACTTTTTAAAGCCGTCGCGTCCTTGAAGTTCGCCGGCAGTAACTCTGTCCCAAACCTTTTGATCTTTTTCTACGGCTATTTTGAAAGAAAGCTTCATGCGCGCTGTAACCAGCGTAAGAAGCTGTGCCCAATCCCAATGGAGACGTATAACTTGTCCTTCGATGTTTCTTGAGTAGTCGGGATCTTCTTTTGCAAGCGTACGATATATATTGTCGCGAAGAAAAACTATAGGCCTAATTAGGTGAGATCTCTTGTTTAGTTCAATCGCAGCATAGGTTAGGCCTGCGATCATTCCTATTCCCACGGCATCAGATTCATATCCTTCGTCTAGCCGATCCATCAGTACAACAACTCGCCGATCTGCCTTGTCAAAGAGTCCCAGAACTTTTTCTTCTACTTGGCTTAATTCAAGGTTGCCTGGGAGATCTCCCACCGCTTCTTCAGGGTGAATTGAGGTCAAGAATAGTTTTGCAATGTTTCGGCACTTGGTTAAATAACCACTTTTCGTTTCGTTCCATCGTGTAAGGTGCGAGCTAAGAAGGCTGTCTCTTTCTATTAGGGAGCTTAATTTGTAGTTTGAGGAGACGTAGTTTGCCATCTCCATAAGTATAGTGTATTTCCATAGTAGTTTTGTAACCGCTCTGGAAAGATTGAAGGATTCGGCGAAAGGCTTTAGTAATGATCGAAATCCGATGATTTCTGTATCTTCTGGTGAGAAGCATATAACGATTACTTTTTTATCTTTTTTCCAATGCTTCTGCAGTTCAATATATAAGGCGCTCTTGCCTGTTCCTCTGCGTCCGACTACGACAGTTCTATCGTCTGACTCAATGAGTGAGCGAAAGTCTGCGGTAGCAACAAAAGCATCTGAAAGCATCCGGCTGTCATTTTCAGCCGTGGTATCCCCAAGGGAGTTAGCTCTTATTGGTTGAGTAATGCTATTCATTATCGCGCTCTCCTTAGCTTGGGTTTGCAGCTGGCTTTTCACGATGACTTTTGATCGCAACATATTGTGTCTCTGCCCAATCAAGATGCACCTTCATTGGCGCCTTACATTCCAGCATTGCCAATTTTCTGAAATATATCCTGAAAATGGACGTGAAAAAGCCTTTCGAGAGAAATTTTTGAGAGTGACTCTCTATGGGCGGCGCGCGCCGTCGTCCCCCCACCGCGCCTCCGGGCTAAATGGGTCTTTTTTTCCGCAGCCCTGCACCGTGCTGAACGCGGCTATGGCCGGGACCCGCCCTGGTAATCATCTTGGGTAAAAAGCCTGCAAATCCCTGCGGGGAGTGGGTCACTTGATGTGTCGCGGCAGTCGATCGCCAGGTGTGGGTCAGCGCTTGGGGGCGATTTTCAGGAACGCGTTCGAAAAAAGGTAATGTGGTAATCCGGGCATCAGAACGCCGCTGAAAGCCTCGGATTCATTGGCTTTGCTGGATTACATCAGAAAGTGATTTGAAGTAATGAAAGAGGTAATGTTGCCGTAAGTGGTTGATTTATATGGGATGAAAAAATAAGAAAATTACTTTCTTGAAAGGTAATTACCTTACCTATTCATTACTTGAAAATTACCTTGTGCCAATCCTACGCAGACCAGCGAAATCAAGGCTCCCAGCCGAATAAAACGTTCGGCTTACCAAAATTACCTTTTCCCGACGTCTTTCCCGAAAATCTGACATCGCCTGTGCGGCGGTGCAGCGCTTCGTCTTGCTCGTACTCATGCAGATGACGCAGACACACTCTCGCCCAGGTGCTTCGTGCTCGTGCAGGAATGCTTGTAGGGAGTGCTGGGGATTGGAGCGACAGGCACGCGCGCCAACGAGGAATTTCGGCGTGCCGCGTGGTGAGACAGTAGAAGGGTTGTACGAAAGTGGTACGAAGATTTTTCGGTGGCGCTGAAGGCCTTGTGATTCAAGGTCTACAGAATCAGCTGATCCAATCCATCATCGGGAGAAACCAGGAGTGAACTGGATTTGTATCGCCTAGCCTACGATAAATATTTTGTGCTAAGAGGGCTGCTAATGACTTGGGGAATCTGTAAGGGACTAAATGATGCATCAGATCCATAAGGACAATCACTATGTACCTAAGCTTTACCTGAAGCAGTGGGCTAAAAACGGAGTAATTTCTACGTATCGCCTACTGGTTCCCAATGAGAAAATTCCGCTTTGGAAGACCCACTCCCTAAAGGGGATAGCCTATCAGGAGCACCTTTATAACTACGTTGTAGCCGGTGAGCAGACGGATGAGTTTGAACGATGGCTTGACAGAGAGTTTGAGGCACCCGCTGAAGAAGTGATTAGTCGTGTGATTTCTGAGCAAAGGCTTCTACCAGACCATTGGCGGACACTTATCCGTTTTGCAATGGCTCAGGATGTGAGGACACCTGCACGATACAGAGAGTTTGTTGCACGGCAGTCTGAATCGCTGGAATCGCTTTTGAACGATACGTTAGAGCGATCAGTTGCTGATTTAGAGCTCGCAGTTTCAGAGGGCCGCTCTCTCGGGCGTGCGGATAACACGGCTGCAGAGGGCTTCCCGTTCAATCTAGCTATCGACCGTCAGCCCGATGGAAGCGGATTGTTGCATGCCCATACAATCGTTGGACGGCGATTGTGGGTCTGGAACGCTCGGCGTTTGCTCACTGACACTATCAAAAAAATACCGATGAAAGATTGGACAATTCTAAAGCCGCCTCCTGGCTTGAGCTGGCCGACTAGTGACAATCCACTTGTTAGGCTCAATTATCATGGGCCCGAGCAGTACGATTTCAAGGGCGGTTGGAAGGTTCAAAATGGAGATATCCTTCTCCCGTTGAGTCCTAAACATCTCCTTTACACGTGCGTTGGTAATCGTCCGATGATTCGTGGCACCACATTGGATCATGACACCGCTCAGTTCATGCGACGGATAATTATTGAGAATGCCGACCGATATGTATTTTCTACAGAATCAAGTGACGTGCACTTGATTCGTCCTAGGAAAGCATGTGCCAAGCAGTTCATGGCGGAGCGGAGCGCCTGGGGTGATTGGAACCGTGAGCAGTCGGAAGCCGAAGCGAAGCTTGTGAGGTAAAGCTCCATCTTGCCGCATCGACCGATTGCATCCTGAGGTGGGATCGAGCTAAAAAACGTTCCGCAACCCCAGTACATACCCTTTACAGCTGGGGTGTGTAGGGCATTGAAAATCAGTAGCTTGCGGAAAGGTTTTCGTGCTAACCTGTTGATCTACTTAGCTTTGTAGCGTGGATTGCAAATCCGCCTACGCCGGTTCGATTCCGACCTCGGCCTCCACTAT
>Ga0075033_1001094_pt1 | contig 11577 bp, 12 predicted proteins | sample SynthPrep_5_END__FD_72751 | JGI IMG/M metagenome (GOLD analysis project Ga0075033, IMG submission 72751) | Synthetic microbial communities from Ohio, USA - SynthPrep_5_END_DS10_MetaG | ecosystem: Engineered > Bioreactor > Aerobic > Activated sludge | place: USA: Ohio, Columbus | collected...
CCTTTCCTGGTGCCGACTTCGATCGTCGTCATCGCACGCTGACCCAAGGCCCAGTTTGGCGGCAGTGTTCCAGGGTGCATATCGACGGAAAATTCGCGCGTTTCGGTGTCGACTTGCCGGCTGACGCGCAGCACGGTCGCCGTCACCGAATGTCCCTTGCCGGCGCCGTTGAACCGGATGACGGCCTTTTGGTCTGGCGAAAGGCGGTAAATCGCGCTCTCGTCGAAGCGCGCCGACAGGATGACCGAAGCCGGATCAACGAGCCGGACAATCTCGGCGCCGGGTGTGATCGTGTCGCCGACATAGTGATCGCGTGAGACGACAACGCCGTCGAAGGGTGCGCGAATGGTTCCTTCAGCGAGTTTAACCCCCTGGGCCTCCGCAGTCGCGGCGGCCGAGGTTTCCTGAGCCTTGGCCTGCTCTATCGCCGCCCGTGACCGCTTGAGATCGGCTTCGGCCTGCCGGAGCGTGGCCACCGCGGTATCATAGGATTCCTGGCTTGCGATGGTTTTTTCGAGTAGCCTTTTCTTGCGATCGAAATTCTGCTGGGCATTGGCGAGTACCGCTTCGGCGTGCTCACGGTCGGCGTTGGCCAGATCGACGGCCTTGCGGGCGGCGTCGACCGAGGCCAGCGATGCGCCAAGCTCACTCTTCAGATCGTCGGTGACGATCTCGGCAATGACATCCCCCTGGCTGACCTGGTCGTTGCGATCGACCCGCATCGTCGCGATCACCCCCTGCAGTCGGGAGCTGACCGCGCTTATGCGCGTCGCGTCCAGCGTGCCGGGGCCGGTCAATTCGATAGTCAGGTCGACAGGTTTCACGGTGAATTGGTCGACGGCGTGCGAGACCAGATAGCGGTTGCCCAGCCATACGACGCAAAGGACCGCGAGCGCCATGGTGACGGCGCTAACACGTCTGAACCGCCCGCCGGGGCGCGAGGGCGGCCGGGAACCGATGACCTTGGCATCATTGGAAGCGAAACCGTCCGGCGGGGCGCCGGCATTTCTGCCGGCGTCCTTGTCCTTGGCCGTTCGCTTCTGCCGAGCGCGCGCATCTTCAACCGTCTGATCCATGAGCCGTCACTTCGGAAGAGCCTCAGCGAGCGCGGCCTGGCAGCTCGGCGTGAGGTTCGCCCGATTTGCCTGAAGGCAAGCGGCAATCCGGCCGCCACCCGGCTGAATGCCCTGGCAATACTGCTTGAGATCAGCCTTGCAAGCCTGGACGACTTTCCTCGCCAGCGCCTGCATTTCGGGGGTCATCTGGCTTTGAGCCATAGCGGCTGCGGGCGCTGCGCAAGCAGCGGCGAGCAGCGCAATGCTCAGCCAACGGGTCGGGGTCAGGCGATTGATGGCACTCATAATATTTCCTTCCATTGATCTGTCTGTTGGGGAGCATCAGCCTTCGCTCGCCCGGTTGTGGGCGATTTAGGTTTGGCTGCCGACGCCTTTTTGCGCGTGACGGGGCCGAAGAGAACGGCGATTTTTTGCTTGAGCGTGGAAGCTGCGCGCACATCTCGTATCATTGCGCTCCATTCGGAAAACGCGATGCGCAGCGGATGATGCGATGCCGAGCCGCCACGCAGACCGTAGGTCAGCGGCTTGCCGTCCGGCGCTTCGGCAAAGGTGCCGAACAGCCGGTCGAAGACGATCAGTATGCCGCCGAAGTTCCTGTCGAGGTACTCGGCGTCCGAAGCATGGTGCACCCGATGATGGGAAGGCGTGTTGAATATCCATTCGAACGAGCCGAAGCCGGGTGAGAGCTCGGTATGAAGGAAGAACTGATAGGCAAGGTTTGCCGCGAGCGTCGCGACGATGGCGAACGGATGAAAGCCAAGAAAGGCCAGCGGCAATACAAAGGGACGAAGGACTGCATGGCCGAGCCTCGATATCGCGCGAGATGATCATGAAATTGCAAGCCGGCGGCTTCCTGGGGTTCGGCGTGCCGCCGGCTCGTCACGGTGCGGACTGGCTATGGTCGACTACCAGTTGACGCTCCCCTGACGGGTGACGGTATTGCCGTTCGGGCCTGTCGTGGCCGCCGATCCGCTGCAGGAGCCACCCTCCTGGCAGGTTACCGTTCGTGACCGGGAATAGGTCTGGCCGTCCGGACCGCTTCGGGTCACATCGCGCGAGCAGGAGCCGCCCGAGCAGCCGCCGCTTGCGTGCATCGAGGCTGTGCCGTTGGCGCCGCTCACCGAACGATCGCGGCTCCACGCATTTGCGTCAGCGGCTGCCGTCAATGCAAATGTGCCGGCCAGAACCGCGGCGGTGATGGTCTTCATCATGATCTTGTCCTCTCTGTCATCAGACTTTGCAGGAATGAGACTTTGCAGGAATGCCGAAAGCCGGGTGCATTCGACATACGGACAAGATTCGACGCTTTCGGTATCACGCCGATAAACAGCCTGTGTCGAGATGTTCGGTTTTGTTGCTGACGTGTAGAGAATTGTAGCAGCGGCCTCCGCATTCTTGATCGCACTCTGGTTTCGGTTCATTTTCCGGCCATGGAAGACTTGGTACGCACAATCCTCGTCGTGGACGATGATCCGGAGATAAGGCGACTCGTCGCAGCCTTGCTGTCACGCGAAGGCTTCGACGTCCGAACCGCCGAAAACGGCCTGGAACTGGACGATGTTCTGCGCAGGGTTCGGCCGGATCTGATCATCCTCGACCTGATGCTGCCGGGAGAGGACGGGCTTTCGATCTGTCGTCGCATGCGCTCCGAGGGCGCTTTTCCCATACTGATGCTGACCGCCAAGAACGACGAAATGGATCGGGTGGTGGGACTGGAGGTCGGTGCCGACGACTATGTTTCGAAACCGTTCGGACCGCGCGAACTCCTTGCGCGCGTGCGCGCCCTTCTTCGCCGCAGCCAGTCCCAGCCTCTCCAGGCCGCGAGCCGGCGGTACGGTTTCGATCGCTTCATCATCGATCTCGATGCTCGCCAATTGACTGACGAGGACGGCGAACCGGCAACACTGACGAGCGCGGAATTCGACCTTCTGACGTGCTTCGTGCTGCGCCCTCGCCGCGTTCTCTCTCGCGATCAGATTCTCGACTGGACGCATGGCCGCAATGCCGATCCGCTCGACCGGACGGTCGACATCCTGGTGTCGCGGCTGCGCAAGAAACTGGAGAGTCTCAGCCCCGGCAACACCCTGATCAGTACGGTCCGCAACGGCGGCTATCTGCTGACGGTGCCGGTGCGGCAGGTACTATGATGTTCCGTCTTGGGCTGTCCGCTCGGATCCTCGGCGTAGGCGTAACGTTCCTTTTGACCGCCTGGATCGCGCTCGTGGCGTTTTACTACTGGTCGAACGGCCTCAGTCGCATCTCCACCTATCCCCCCACCACCCAGATTCTCATGGTGGCAGATGTATTGTCGGAGGCCGGACCGCAAGCGCGCAGAAAACTTGCTGCGGCGATCGGTTCGTCCGTCCTGACCGTGGAGATCGATCCGCCCGGCGTGACGGCGCCGGAACCGGTCACGCGCGAGCATATGGAAGATCTGCCGGAGTTTGCCGGCTACCGCGATGCGCTGGGAGAGAGGCTTGTTTCGATCAGTAGACTTGGCGCTGCCGAATCCGGTGCCAGGCGGCCGCGTTTGTTGGCAGGAGCGATAGACCCCATCGAGTTCCGGGTGCGGCTGAACGATGGCGCCATCGCGCGGCTGCAAACAAAGACGCCGTTTATCGTCACACTGTTCGGTCTTCCGGCCGGCATGGGTGCCGGCTTGGTGGGAACGCTTTTCGCGCTGGCTGCCTTCATTCTTCTTCACCGGGAAATACGACCGTTGACCCAGCTTGCAGCCGCGGTGGACAGGATGGATCCCTCCGTGGAGCCGGTGCAGTTGACCAAAATCCCTTTCCGGACGCCGGAAACCGTTGCTCTCGTGAAGGCATTCGAGCGGCTGCAGAACCGGCTTCAGTCCATAATCAGCAGCCGGTTCGCGCTCATCAGCGGCGTTCAACATGACGTGCGATCTTTTGCGACGCGTCTGCGGCTGAAAATCGACCACATCTGCGATCCGACAGAGCGGGAGAAGGCGATCCGCGATATCGCCGATATGGTTGACCTTCTCGACAACGCTCTGCTGACCGCCCGGGCCGGCGTCGGCGCACTCGATGAAGAGCTTCTGGATCTCGTCGCCCTTGTCGAGCAGGAGACCGCCGATCTGAAGGCATCGGGCTGGAATGTGGCCCTGAAATCCCCGCCACAATATCGAGAGATACTCGTTATAGTCGATCGCCTCGCAGTCAGGCGAATCCTCGCGAACCTCGTCGACAACGCCATGAAGTATGGGCAGATCGCAAATGTTACGCTAAAGGAGCGCGACAACACAGCGGTCATCCTGGTCGAAGACAATGGTCCGGGCATTGCTGAAGGCGAAATCGATCTTCTTTTGGAACCGTTTGTTCGCGCGGAGCCCTCGCGTGCCCGCAAAACCGGTGGGGCCGGGCTTGGCCTTGCTGTGGTTAGAAACCTTGTAGAAGCCCAAGGCGGGACGATAGTTCTAGGCAACCGTCCCGAAGGCGGAGCCCGTGTAGAAATCCGCTTCCCACTATTCGAATCTCAAAAGGCATAGCCTTGGGTCAACGACTCTTATCACATCTGCGCCCGAGACGACGCCAATCGCCTTCAATCGCAAGGGCGCTGATCCGGGACAACGCGGAAGATCGCGATCGCATCTTCAACCATCTCTTCAGTCGGACCTTACGCGAGGTATGCGAAACTCCGACTTCCTGATCCACATCAATTTTGCGCGGCAAGCCGCGCGATAGCGGGCGGCGCTGCGATATGTGGGGTCTCCGCACCGCCCGCTATCGCTCACGCCCTGTCGTGCTGGTCGCAACCGAAGTGAGATTCATGCCGTCACGTTCCGCCTCGAACGCCTCTTTCCCCTTTCCGGCCCACAGCGCCCGCGCCCGTTCGCTGTCCTCGCTCTGCAACTTGTCCGCCATCCAGATCATCGCGCCGTAGATCATGGCGCGATCGTCGCCGGTCAGGTCCACGATCCCGGCTTTGACGACGAGACCACCCAGCTCAATCAGATGCCGCGTGCGCTTGCGGCGCTCGACCTGCCAGCTTCGCATGTCATGCCGCGCCCGTGCCGCCTGATGGCGGTTGCGCGCCGCCCGATTGCGCCGGAGCGCCGCCGTTGTCGCGCTCAGATGCCGGAGCAGATCGCCGCGATCGGCCCTGAAAAAACGCGGCCCCGCGCTTCGCCCACGCCTCCCTCTTTCCGGCTTCCTTGGTTTCGGCCAGCACGATCAGCGCGCCCGCCAGTTCCTCGGCGCTGAGGGCGTCGGCGCCAGTCGAGATGACCAGCTCGCCAAGCTGTTGCACTTTGCGGGCTTTCAGGTCTCGCGCCTTGTCTTCCAGCGACTTCAGTTCCGCATCGAAGTCCCGTGGCTTGCGCATCGCCATCTCCATAAGCTGTTGCTGGAGCGATGATAGTTGAGCGTCTGCCGCAATGCTGTAAGGTTGCCGAGACAAGCTGAAACGGCGCGGGATGTCCCGAGAAATTCATTTCGAGGGCGCGCTTATACGTCGTTCCGACGTGCGCTCAGAGGTGTAGATGATTTGATCGCGATGGCGATCTATCATCTTCACGTCAAGGTCATTGGCCGTAAGGCCGGAAGCAGCGCGGTGGCCTCCGCCGCCTACCGCTCGGCCTCGCGAATGCGCGACGAGCGCATCGACCGCGTGCAGGATTTTTCCAACAAACGCGGCGTCGTCCATTCCGAGGTGCTATTGCCGGACGGTGCGCCCGAAGTCTGGTCCGACCGCGAACGCCTCTGGAACGATGTGGAGGCATTCGAGGTGCGCAAGGATGCGCAGCTTGCGCGCGAGGTCGAATTCGCCATTCCGCGCGAGATGAGCGAGGAACAAGGGATTTCCCTTGCCCGCGACTTCGCACAGTCGGAATTCGTCGATCAGGGCATGATCGCCGATCTGAATGTGCATTGGGATTTTGCCGAGGACGGCAACCCCAAGCCCCATGCCCATGTGATGCTCACCATGCGCAGCGTGGATGAAAACGGTTTCGGCCAGAAGGTGCGCGACTGGAACCGGACGGAGATGGTCGAGCGCTGGCGGGAACGCTGGGCCGATCATGTCAACGAGCGGCTTGCCGAACTCGACATTGACGCGCGCATCGATCACCGCAGCCTAGAAGCACAGGGCATCGGCCTTGAGCCGCAAAGCCAGATTGGCGCACCGGCGCAGCGCATCGAGGGCGAAGGCGTTGAAGCCGCCGACCGCACGGACATGCACCGCGAGATTGCCCGCAACAATGGCGAGCGGATCATTGCCGATCCTTCCATTGCACTGGACGCGATCACGCAGCAGCAATCAACCTTCACGCGGCGCGACATGGCGAAGTTCGCCCATCGCCACAGCGACGGGTTGGACCAGTTCAACGAGGTCATGGGCGCGATGGGAAACGCCCCTGACCTGATCGAACTCGGCAAGGATTCTCGTGGCGAGGATCGGTTCACCACGCGCGACATGATCGAGGCCGAACAGCGCCTGCACCGCGCGGCGGAAATGATGGCCGAGAAGCAGTTGCACGAAGTCAGCGACCGGGACCGCGAAGCCGCATTGGTCCGCGCCGAACAGCGCGGCCTTGTCCTGTCCGGCGAGCAGGCCGACGCGCTGGCGCATGTCACGGACGGGCGCGACCTTGGTATTGTCGTCGGCTACGCCGGAACGGGAAAGAGCGCCATGCTCGGTGTGGCGCGCGAGGCATGGGAGGCGGCAGGCTACGAGGTGCGCGGCGTGGCCCTGTCGGGTATCGCCGCCGAGAATCTGGAAAGCGGTTCTGGCATTGCGTCCCGCACCATCGCCAGCATGGAACACGGCTGGAAAAACGGTCGCGACATGCTGACTTCGCGCGACGTGCTGGTGATCGACGAGGCGGGCATGGTCGGCACGCGGCAGATGGAGCGCGTCCTGTCCTATGCGGCCGAAGCCGGGGCCAAGGTGGTGCTGGTCGGCGATCCGCAGCAGTTGCAATCCATTGAGGCAGGCGCGGCATTCCGGTCGATCCATGAGCGCCACGGCGGCGCGGAAATCGGCGAGGTGCGCCGCCAGCGCGAGGATTGGCAGCGCGACGCCACCCGCGATCTGGCGAGCGACAGGACCGGCAAAGCGATCAACGCTTATGATAGTCACGACATGGTGCATTCCGCTGAAACCCGCGAACAGGCACGCGGCGATCTGATCGACCGCTGGGACCGCGACCGGCAGGCTAACCCCGACGCAAGCCGCATCATCCTCACCCACACCAATGCCGAGGTGCGAGAACTCAACGAGGCCGCCCGTGACCGGATGCGGGAGGCTGGCGATCTGGGCGAGGATGTGCGCGTCAAGGTCGAGCGCGGAGACAGAAATTTCGCCAGTGGCGAGCGCGTGATGTTCCTGCAAAACGAACGCGGGCTTGGCGTGAAGAATGGCACGCTCGGCACAATCGAACAAGTCAGCACCCAGAGCATGACGGTTCGCACCGATGACGGGCGCAACGTCTCGTTCGATTTGAAGGACTATGACCGGATCGACCACGGCTATGCCGCGACCATCCACAAGGCGCAGGGCATGACCGTGGACCGGACGCATGTGCTGGCAACGCCCGGCATGGACGCCCACGGCAGCTATGTCGCCCTGTCTCGGCACCGTGACGGCATGGACCTGCATTATGGCCGCGACGACTTCGCCAGTCAGGACAAGCTCATCAGCACCCTGTCGCGCGACCGGGCCAAGGACATGGCGTCGGACTACGAGCGCGCCGACCCGGCCCAAAGCTTTGCCGAGCGGCGCGGCATCACTTTCCGCGAGCGGATGGAGCGGGTTGTCAAGATCGTCAAGCGGGTTCCCGAAAAGGTGCGCGGCATGTTTGATGGCCTGCACCTGGCCGCAGACGGTGCAGCCGTTTCGGACGCGGTTAGGCAGCCGGAAAGGAAGGATGAGGAAGACCCGGAAGCCGCCTTGCGCCGCGCCCGCAGGCAGGCGCTTGTCCGCCATGCCCGCGCCTCCGATGCGATCCTTGACGCCAAGCAACAGGGTCTCACGCCTTCCGACGAGCAGCGGCGTGAGTTGGGCGCGGCACGGCGGGCCTTCGAGGAAGTCCGCCCGCACGGCTGGCAGGATGCGGAGGCGGCTTACAGCAAGGACAACAGCCTTGCCCGCGAGGCGGGCGGCGGCAGGATCGACCGCGCCATCCGCGCCCTCCAGCTCGAAACAGAAATCCGCACCGATCCGGCCCGTGATCCGAACTGGCGCGCGGATCGTTTCGTGGAGCGCTTTCAGGAACTCGGGCAGGCGGGCGAACACAGATATGCGGCTGGCGACTATTCCGGCCACAGAGCCGCGCGGGCGGAGATGGGCAACATGGCGATGAGCCTCGAACGCGATCCGCAGATGGAATCCCTGCTCGAAGGCCGCAAGAAGCAACTCGGCATCAGCATGGATTTCGACTCAGGCATGAGGCTTGGTCGGCAACTCGCCCTCAGTCACGGTCTCGGCAGGGGCCGGGGCATCGGTTTGTAGATCGTAGAACCTACCTTTTTGCCGCCCTTTGTACGCCGCAGCACTACGACGGCTAAATACTTCTTGCACAACGACAAATCGTTGCTCTGTCTGGTCTCTGTAATCGCCAGAAACAGCCAGCAGGAGGCAGCGCAGCCATGCGTCAACCAGACCGCATCATCCGCTTCAACACCGTCCGCGCCCGCACCGGCCTGTCGCGGTCCACCATCTACCGCAAGATCGCAGAGGGCACGTTCCCGGCCCAACTCAAGATCAGCACCAACGGCGCGGGATGGCGGGAATCCGACATCAACCGATGGATTGCCGATCCCGCCGGGTGGCGGCAGCGTCCGCGCAACGAGTTCGACTTCCTCGATGACTATTGATCGCAGGAACGACGACAAGCCCGAGACAGCATCCCGTTCCCGGCACGCCGAACGCCCGCCCACGGCATCGGAACAGCTTGAGGAACTGCTGGGCTATCCGTGGCCGTTCCCCGGCAGGCCGCCCAAACACGACCTCAGCACATGGACAGTCACCGACGACTGGCCCGACCCCGTTCCGGTTACGGAGGCCGAAATCGAGGTGTTCGAGCGATGGTTCGGCGACCTGTTCGATGAACTGTTCGGCCCCGACATTGCCTTGCCTGACGCCGGGACCGAAATCGACCTTGAAAACGGTACTAGAAAATGATACTGGATGCTCCATGAAAAAGCGTCACAGAGCCACGCTGGAACTGATCTTCGCCCGCCCGGTCAACGGTTCGATCCGCTGGGCCGACATAGAGGCGCTGTTTTTAAGCCTCGGGGCGGAAGTCAGTGAGCGGGAAGGTTCGCGCGTCGGCGTGTTCCTGTTCGGCGAAGTGCGCGTCTTTCATCGCCCGCATCCGTCACCGGATACGGACAAAGGTGCGGTTGCCAGCATCCGTAAATGGCTGGACGAACACGGAGTAAAGCCATGAACAATGTCGTTGAAATCAATGGCGAGAAGGCGGTTATCGCTTTCGATCCCGAGATTCAGATGCTGCGCGGCGAGTTTGTCGGCCTCAATGGCGGGGCCGACTTCTATGCCGAAAGCGTCCACGATCTGATCGAGGAAGGCCGCAAGTCGCTGGCCGTCTATCTTGAAATGTGCCGGGAAAAGGGGATTGAGCCGCGCCGGAAGTTCTCCGGCAAGTTCAATGTCCGCCTCACGCCTGACGACCATGCCGCCGCAGTCATTGCCGCCGCAGCATCGGGCAAGAGCCTGAATGAATGGATCGTCGGGACGATCCGGGAGGCCGCTGAGTAGCGGCCTCGTTCGTTCGACCGGGTTTGAAAGGGGACTGATTATGACCGCTTCTTCCGTGCCGCTACGCGCCGCCCTCTATCTGCGTGTTTCGACGGCGCGGCAGGCCGAGCATGACGTGTCGATTCCCGACCAGAAGCGGCAGGGTGAAGCCTATTGCGAGTCACGCGGGCTGCAACTGGTCGAAACCTTCATCGAACCCGGCGCATCGGCCACCAACGACCGCCGCCCCGAGTTTCAGCGCATGATCGAGGCCGGAACGTCGAAGCCCGCGCCATTTGATGTTGTTGTAGTCCACTCGTTCAGCCGGTTCTTCCGCGATCACTTCGAGCTTGAGTTCTATGTCCGCAAGCTGGCGAAGAATGGCGTCAAGCTGGTTTCGATAACACAGGAAATGGGGGATGACCCCATGCACGTCATGATGCGGCAGATCATGGCGCTGTTCGATGAATACCAGTCCAAGGAGAACGCCAAGCACGTCATGCGAGCCTTGAAGGAGAATGCCCGGCAAGGCTTCTGGAACGGCTCGCTTCCTCCTATCGGCTATCGCACCGTCGCCGCCGAGCAGCGCGGAGCCAAGGTCAAGAAGAAGCTGGAAATCGACCCGCTCCACGCCGACACGGTGCGCCTGATCTATCGCCTCGCGCTGGAAGGCGACGGCACGACCGGCCAAATGGGCGTCAAGAATATCGTTTCTTACCTCAACAGCCGACGCATCTTTACCCGCGACGGCGGGCGTTGGGGCATCGGTCAGGTTCACCGCATCCTCACCCGCCGCACCTATATGGGCGAGCATGAGTTCAACAAGCGTAGCAAGACCAAGGAATTGAAGCCGACGAGCGAGATCGTCACCGTCCCTGTTCCGCCGATCATCGACAAAGAGACGTTCGACGCGGTTCAGAAACTGCTCAAGGCGCGCAATCCCAAGGTCATGCCAGCCCGCGTCATCAGCGGCCCGACCATGCTGACCGGCCTGATCCATTGCGCCAAGTGCGGCGGGGCCATGACCATCCGCACCGGCAAGGGCGGGCGCTATCGCTACTATGCTTGTTCGATGAAGGCGCGGCAGGGGCCGACCGCGTGCAGCGGCATGGCCGTGCCGATGGACAAGCTGGACGATCTGGTCGCCGACCACCTTGAGGGCCAGCTTCTCCAACCCGAGCGGCTGGAAACCGTCCTTGCCGCCGCGCTGGACCGCAGGGAAGAACACGCCGAGCGCCGCCGCGAGCATATCGCCGAGTTGAACAAGCGCTCAGCCGAATCGGAATTGCGCCTCAAGCGGCTTTACGACGCCATCGAGGCGGGCATTGCCGATCTGGACGACCCGGCGCTGAAAGACCGCATCGAGGGACTCAAGGCCATCCGCGATCAGGCCAAGGCGGACGCAGAGCGTGCGCAGGCGATGCTCCAGAACACAGGACAGAAGGCGGTGACGCCGCAGATGCTGCGGAAGTTCGCCGCAACCGCCCGCGACCGTATCCGGCTGGAAAGTGGCGGCTATCGCCGCGACCACCTGCGCGCGCTTGCACAGCGTGTCGAGGTCGCGGAGGGCGAGGTTCGCATCATGGGATCGAAGTCCCGGCTGCTACAGACGCTTGTGGCGGGAAGTGGTGTAAACTCAGTGCCCACTCAGGGACTGAAGTGGCGGAGAGGGTGGGATTCGAACCCACGATACCCTTGCAGGTATGCCGCATTTCGAGTGCGGTGCATTCGACCACTCTGCCACCTCTCCGCATGCGCGAACGCTTGCGTTGCGCGCTCC
>Ga0075033_1001099_pt1 | contig 11514 bp, 21 predicted proteins | sample SynthPrep_5_END__FD_72751 | JGI IMG/M metagenome (GOLD analysis project Ga0075033, IMG submission 72751) | Synthetic microbial communities from Ohio, USA - SynthPrep_5_END_DS10_MetaG | ecosystem: Engineered > Bioreactor > Aerobic > Activated sludge | place: USA: Ohio, Columbus | collected...
CCCCCCCCCCCGATCCGGTTAGCACCGACGATCAACAAAGCCTAAACTTTTTTCAGGTCGAGAACCTGTCATCACGCCGCATCGGAATATGACAAAAACCGACATTAAAACGACTGCTGCTGATCATTCATGGGGTGTTTCCGCAACGGGATATTCAACCCCGATCAGCCTCATTCATGGGGTTGGTTTTTCAAACGGCGCTAGTGGTCAGGGGAGGGGTGTTCTTACCCATTGTTTAAGCAGTCGGGTAGGGGGTGTTCTTACCCGGTTTTGACGGTGCCGAAACTGATCGTCGTCTGTAATTGGTTGTGGTGCCACGACGACGCTGGACACCCTGATGATGCGGCGCGATACCTGGTGTCACAGCTCATTGATGGGGCGAATCGCCGGAAGGCGCTCGAGAGTAGCCATTTGGTCTGCACATCCGCACCGACAGACGGTATCAAACCAGCGGCTTTGGACTTCCACGCTCCGGCCCTAGGCTCATTACCGGTTTTGGGCTATTAACTGACCGAAATCTACCTCCTCGGTGAGATCTTGATGGTTTGCCCATTTCGATCCAGGCTTCGTAACCCTCAACATCGATCAGCACCCGGCCATCTGGTGCTTTTCGCCAAACGTAGTCTTTTTCCCATGTGCCGTCAGCGATCTTTGCTCGAATCGCGGCCTCGGTGTATCCCGACTCGCTGGAGAACTTTTTTACGGTCAAATAGCGCATTTATTTCACGCTCTCAGTGTTGGCGGTGCATGTCGCGGTCTACCGACCTTCGGCGCCTTGTTCTCGCCGTCGCGACACGCACGCAGAAACTCCCGAACACCCTCCTTCAACCAGCAATGCCTGATGCCCATCTTGAAACCCATGGGCAGCCACGGTACGCCCCGGCGAATTCCCTCCCTGACAGATGCTTCAGTCCGGCCGAGCATCTTGCCCAGGGCGGCGACAAATACCACTTCGCAATCATCGTCCATATATGGTCCTGGGTTAACCCTCGCTTGGCGGCTTTTGGTTCTCATGCTTTCCCCGCCTACGATCTTTTTTGTCCGCTGACCTCCCCAGGATCTCATCCACCAATTTGTAGAAGTTCTCTGACGCGGGTGTTTGATAGGGAGCTTTGCCAGTGACCGAGGCTGCCATAACCAGACCGCGCTTTTTACGGCCTAATTGTGGAGTTGCGATCGGAACCGACGATGACTCCAACTTCGCTTTTTTTTCAATCGAGTGCGCTGCTATGTACAAATCCGCCCACTGGTCGAGCTCCAAGCGGTCGAAGCCAACGCCTCGCTGACCGATCGCGAACTCGAGCACGTATGGCCGCACCGCCTTATCGAAGACGCTCCGGCACATCCCAAGATAGCCAGGTGCCTGATAGGCTCTAAGAATTCGAGGCAGAACGGGATTTTTTTCATGCGCATTTTCTATTGGGTGAAGTGCGACCCCCTTTAGCTACGCAGCGAGCGCCCGCTTGAGTAAGTGGGTGGAGGTCACACCAGCTTGAAATCGTAGCACTGTCTCGAAAGACTGTATGACTAGCTGCCCAGCGGTTGAGTTAGCCCCAACGAGCCACCTACAGCCGCAATTCCCTGATGACTCGCCTAGGCTCTGCATCTTGCAGCAGTAGGTCGAAACTACTTGGCATGGTATGCCCACCAGTCGCTGATCGAGACCATCGGTGCTTCTGACCTATCGTGACCAGTTACGCTGGTCCAAAAAGTTAGCAGACGATCGCCCTCCGAGTGGCGAGGTTCAGCGCCCTGTTTCCAGCCCAGCAGCGTTGTACGTGCCACGCCAATGGTTTGAGCAATTACCTGCATTGAGAGCCCATAGCGCGATATTTCCATGATCACTTGGAACCAATCTATTGTCGGCGTCGGCGCTGTACGACGGGTCATTTGGGGCCTGCAAACGCGCGCGCGCGCGAGGGCAGACCTGTTATGTAGGTCAATAGCCGCAATTCCATTGATCACTCATAAGCCCCCAGCAATCGAGTTTTGGTAGTGGGTCTTGGTCGGTCCAATGATTTAAAGCGTCGGCGGCATTGGCAAACAACGGTCGTTCAACGGCCGTTGATGCCATTCACCGCGGTGGCCGCCTGGCCCGATCATAAGCCCGTTGTGGCGTTAACTGTTTTTGACCCAGGCCGGATTGGTATTCAACGCCTGGGCTTGGCCTTGCATGTTTTGTCCGGAAGCCGTTGCCTTCCATCCACCGGCGATTTTTGCCCCGCTTGAAAGCACGGTGCCGACAGATTCAGCATTCGCATTAGAGCGAGCTTGGCTCCCAGCCAGCTTGTAGTTGCTGGAGTCGGCGTAACCCCGTACCTTTTGGTTTTGCCCATTGAAGATGGTCAGCGCTGCGTCTTCCTCGGCATTGCCGATGATCTGCTCGTTGATGTTGATCGCGGTACCGGCACCGGTCTCAACCCCGGATGCAGCCAATGCGGCATTTGCTTCGCTGGCCTGGTAGCGTGCCAGGCGGCGGATACGGTCGGCCTGCACCACGGCGGCACTCGCAGCGGTGTCAGCATCGCTCTTTGCCTGGTCCGACTGGGCATCAGAGTTCAACTGTGCCTGCTTGCCCGATTGTTGAGTGGCGTACACCGAGTACACGGTGGCGGCGGCGGCGGTGGATAAAGCAACAGCTGTTGTGTATCCAGACATAGTTATTCTCCAGTGGTGATGATCAGATCGTTGCTTTGCTGGCGCGACATGAGCGCTGTGGGTTGATCGGTGAATTCTGATTCGGCTTCTTCAACCGTCTTAGCCTGGGTGGCAAAGGTCATGGTTAGATCAGTGTCGGCATGCGCCAGAAACACCTGTTTGCGTCCGGCCTGTCCTGGGACGATGTGGTATCCATGCAGCTCAATTGACTTGCCTCCGATGAAGACTGTGACGTGCCCTGAGACAATCAGCAGGGTGGGGATCTTGATCAGGGCGCCGGTGATCATCACGCCGGCAGGGATGCGGATGGTTCGGGCGTACAGTCCGGCATGAAAGTGGTGACGGGTCTGGATGGCCACCTGTTCGATACCGAGTAGGTGCGCCTCCAATCCTTGAACTTTCTCTACGTCGCGGCTGGTCATCGTGGGAAGTGAAGGCGTTGCTGAAGTGATGTCGTTCATGCGAGCCCCTTCAGGAATACCTGATTGGTTTCCCGGTAGCCGGAGCGAGGCAGGACCGTCGCCAGTCTGCTGCCAACTGGCGCGCTGACCATCAGAGCAGACGCGCCCAGTTCAAGGGCAAGTGCCTCAGTAGCACGCAGTAGCTTTATGCCCGTACCGTGACTACGCGCAGCAGGCTCCACAAAGAACGACTCCATTGCGCAAATGCGGCGGCCTGCGTAGTGCGGCAACCCATACACCAGCAGTGACGCAAGCCCGACCAGGTCAGGGCCGAACACGCCGAGAATGTGCAGTGCACCACTCGCCTCCATTGCCCGATACGTCGCAAAGCAGGCATCTACCTCGCCGAGCTCAGGGATTCTCGATTCATCGCTATAGGCAGCCAGTAGCTCAGGCAATGCGCCGGCCTGCTCTACTTCTGCCACGGTGCAGGCCCGAATAATGGTTTCAATGGCCATGACCTGGCTCCTGTGCATGATCTTGTGGATGCATGACTTCAGCGCTAGGCCAGCGGTGCCGGACTTCTTCCAAGGCCTGAGCCTCTGTCATTGGCTCGCCAATCATGCTGCAGACCGCTTTCCCGTTGAGCATCACCCGCCAGTGGGCATGTCGTGCCTGTGTGTCGAGTATTTCTACCTGGCGTGCAGTTTCCGCAGGCTGAGCCGATAGGCTTTGTGGCTGATTCTGCGACTGCATATCGGCCGGTGTTGATAGCGGTGCTGGTCTTTGGCTTAGCAAGCCGGATAGGAGGCTCATATAGTCACCTCGGCCTGATCGCTGCTAATCCAATGTTCCTGTGATTTCAAAAACACCGGCAACAGCGGCAACAATGGCAACAGCCCGGTAAACCGTGGCCTCCAGGCGTTGCCGAGGCTGCCAAACTGTTGCCACAGGTTTTTTACCGGCAACAGTGATAACCAAATGAAAGGAGAGATCGGATCTCTTATGTTGAAAATGAGGTGTGCGTTGCCAGTTGTTGCCACTTTTTTTATAGGGTGGCAACGGCTGTAAGCCACACCCCATATGGCCGTTGCCGGTGTTGCCACTGTTGCCAGTGATTCTAGGTTCCTGTGAACTCGGGCAATCTGAATTGGTGGTCTTTGAGTGACGTTCATACGCCACCGCCTTCACGATCCATGATGTCTGGGTCGATCACATAGAGACGTGCCTGGCCACCACCAGGGAGTCGGTAGTTTTTGGTTTTACGCTCGTTGTCACGGCGTGCGAGGACGTTGGCGACCTCCAGCGCTTTGATTATGCGAGACAGGCCATAGCCGTGCGCTGCCTCGATGAGCGCCGGCTTGTTGAACAGATACAGGCGATTAGTGCCCACCAGCTCCCAGTAACCGGCCCGGTTGAACACCTTGGTGTCAGGCGTTTGATCGTCGACATCTGAAAAGCGACTGCTGCCGTGGCGGTCGATAAAGTCCAGGATGCCGGCCAGGATCTGCCGATCCTCTGCATTGCCACTACCAACCCGGCTAAGCCATTCGCCGTACAGCAAGCGGCAGTCGGCGAGGGCGGTACCCGGCACCCAAGGTAGCAGGCCATACGCGATTGCCATTTCACCGGCTAGTGCGATCACGGCGAACCGATCAGCCACTCGGCCGGCCTGGGCATTGTCTTCCACAAAGCTGGCGCGTACCCCGGCGAAATCTTCCAGTAGGCCGGCCCGGTCGTCGCTCTCGAGCAGCTTCTCGACAAAGGCTGGCCCAAGGTGGCCGTGGTGGGCGCCGACCGCTACGGTGAGCTGCCGGTGAAAATCCGCTCCCTCAAGCCCATGCAATTCGTCGAAGGCTCGGTGCGTACGGGTACCGGCGTTCACGTCGACCATGCGCAACTCGGCGCCAGCGTGGGCGGCATTGCCGGATATGGCTGCGTGTTCGGAGAGGGAGCGCTCGCCGCTGGAGAGTGTCAGTAGGCGCCAGCTCAGCTTGGCGCGGCCTTCGCGCTCGCGGGTCATGGTGCCTTTACCCTGGCCGTTGGCGAGGGAGTACGCCATTTCCTGTACGCGCTTGGGATCGGCGCGCTTGATCTCATCCAAGGGCAGGATGGTGTCATTACGGCTCGATGCTTCAATCTCCAGGCCGCCCTTGGTCATGTCCCAACTGGCGGCGAACACGCCCGGGTCGCCCCATACCGACGAGCCGATCAGCTGCGCCAGCGACTTGCCGCTGGAGCTGTCGCCCACCAGGTGAACACCACCACCCAGCACGCCGACCAAACTCAGCAGCGGGCCAGCCAGCGAGCACCCGATCGCCAGAGTAAGCACCGGGTTGCCCGCGCACTTGGTAGCCACCTCGGATTGCCAGAGCGCCAGCTCGCCGCGCCGGCTGAAAAGTACCTGGGCCTTGTTGCTGGCCTGGTACCGCACATTGGCACTACCGATGGTTCTCCCAGGTAGCACGAACGCGCCCGACTCATGCCAGCCTGGCCGGCTGGTGGTGGCAAACACTTCTGCCGGATGCTGGTCGAGCAGGTACTCCATGAACGTGCCGCGCTTCTTGAGGGCAATGATGACGCCCATCCCGAACAAGGCGCGCCGGGCGTCCTCGCCGCTGCCGCCGAAGACTTCCATGGCGATGATCCATTCCTTGATGCCGCCCTCTGTGACCAGGCGCAGCAACCGGCCCTCGCTGCCGTCGTCGCTGTTGGTGGTGCGGGCCACGACCGTGACAGGGCTTGAGATCCACTCATCGGTGATAGGTCGGTCGCCGGTATCGCCTTCGGCGTCGTCCTGGTCAGCGGCGGCGCGCTTGAAGCTATGCCAGTAAACGCCCGGGCGCAGTTTGCGGCCCTTCTCATTGATCACCCAATGCTCATACACCGCCCAGCAGGGGCGATCTGGCGCAATGGTCGCGGCGTCCGGCCGAAGGTTGATCACGTTGGTGTCAGGCTTGGACATGGGCGAGTTTCCAGTTGGCGAGATCGTTGAAGTCGGTAAGGTCATCGGGGGCGCCTTCTGGCCAGTCAGGGAAAGCCACCTGGCCACCCACTGCCGCCGCCGCGGCGTTTGCCGCTACGCGCCCCGGGTTGCCATCGGTGAGCCGGTCGTCGTCGCCGGCGATGACGATTGCCTGGCCCGGGTAGCGAGCGCGCAAGCTCATCGCCGCCGGGATCAAGTTGCCCGCGTTCATGGCCGCGGCAACGACATAGCCGCCGTGCTGGTGGAGGCTGGCTGCCGTCGCCCACCCTTCGCAGATGCAAAGCACAGAACCTGGCTCGATGATGCCCAGCGGCGAATAGGTGCCCTTGATCCGGCCGCCGAACAGGAAGCGCTTGTCGCCGTCCGGAGCAATTCGTTGCAGGTTGACCAAGCGCCCATCTAGGTACAGCGGGATCAGCAGGTCAGCGCCACGCTGGCGCAGGCCGTAGGAGCGAACTGCCTTGGCGACCAGGTACGGATGGTCGGGTGAAGCGCGGCGCGCATTGCGCCACCAGTGAATGGCTTTCTCGGCGGCTTCCTGCTGGCGCCGGTGTTGCTCGGCTTCGCGCTGACGCCGGGCTTGGTCAACACGTTCGCGGATCTGCGCGGCTTCGCGAGCGTCCACCGGTTCGCGGCTGCACCAGGTGCTGGCGCCGCCAGCCTTCCAACTGCCGAACGCGCCCGACGCTATACCGTCCAGGTAAAGCACGTACCAGCCGTTAAGTGAGCCTGGCTTGTCCTCAGGGACGCGGAACCGGTGGATTACCCCATCTGGTTCAGGCAGCCAGTCGAGCTGCCCATAGACCGCCTGGAGCGCGTCACGGAACAGAATAGTTGCATCATCCATGGCTGGCTCTCCCAGCAAAGGCGCGGCAGACCCGGCCATTATTCACGCCATGACCGCGTGTGAACTCATCAATTGCATCGACCAGGCGCACCGTTATCTGCGCGGCAGCATTACGCATAACAACGCGCCCGCACTCGGCGTCAGCTTCGGTCAAGAAGGGCCCTAGCAGCGCCTTGGGCGCCTTTGGATGCGTTACGTAAAACAGTTCGGTGACTTTCTTCGGGCAAGCCGATCCCGTCGACGTCGGTGCGTCGTTTTGAATGTTCATGGGTTAAGCCTCTTTCTGGGGGCTACGCAGTTCGATGCGGGAATTGGCTCTTGTTTTGATGCCGTCCAATCCTGAGCTGAGCGTGCCTAGGCTTTGCAGAAGCCAGCCAAGATCGGCCACGGCGTCAGTGTTCAAGCCTGCGTCCTCGTTCATCGCGGCACTCGCCAGGATTGCTCCGATAGCAGCTATACCGTGGCTAATGGTTCCACCCATGTCATCGGCGGCAGAGCCTATGCTTTTGAGCCTGTCGGTCGTGATGTTCCCGAAGCTTTCAGGGTCGATTAGCAATTGCTTGAAATCAGTCATTTGGCGGCCCCCTTGGTGAGGTCCGTCAGAACTTCGGCGAGGCCGCCTCGAGCTTGGCAATAGAGCCTGTCCAGATCCTCAGCATCGTGATCGTCAATGTATTGGGACAAGCCGATGCTTGAGCCGGTGCCTGGATACCGACTGTTCAGCAGCTCTACTGCCTTGGTCGCATCAGCCTCCGTTGCGAACGGGGCGATGATTTTGGCGATGAGGATGCCATTGCCTTGCTTCGCCGGCGTCATGACCATGAAGTAGCTGTCACCTCGTACTACCCCAGGATTAGTGATTGCGATGATCGACATTTGCCACCTCCTTGGCTTCTGCAAAGCGATCGGCTTCGCGCCAGTGCTGCGCAAGGAAGCCAGCCGATTGAATATGAATCTCGCCTAGCAGTGTCGTCAGGCGGACGCTCACGGGATGGCGGGCGCCGCCGATAGCTGGCAGAACAGCATCGGAAAGGAGCGACCTTAATTCGTCGAACATCGCGCGGGCATTACGCAGACCGATCAACTCGGACGCAGAGAGCGAGACCGGGCCAATGACGGAGCCGCTAACGTTCGTGGGTGCGCGAAGTTCGCCATGCTTGATGACGATAGAGTCGACAGTCTTCATTGGACAGCCTCCTGCGTGATGCTATGCAGTAGGGGCAAGGCTCTGCGGCTGTGAACACATGCATGAATTGCGGACGGATGTAGAGTGGTCATCGGTGTAGCTCCTAACGTTGAGGAGCTGCCACTTTTCGCGGCCAAGCGAGGAGGGGTGGCAGCTGTGCGCGGGTTGGCCGACCGGGACGTTAGGAACCCGGCACACCCGAAGGTGTCCCACGCACAGCCGCCATAACACGAATGTGCGGACGCAAAAAAAGCGCCAGCAATCGGATGGTGGGCGCTTGTGCGCCTAACGATACTCGACCGGCCAAGGTCGGTCACGGGATTTACCGTGACCCTTGAACCATAGCGCCGACACCACATTGCCGCAAGCGGAGTTTTCGACCGACTATCGCTTGGCATGATCGTAGTCATCATACCGATACCCCCTCAGGCGGGTTGGTGCTGAGGTAGTAGAGCGCCATGCCCTGGTGAGTGCGCCCTTGATCGTCGGTCAACGTGAGGCGGTGGGTCAGGATCTTGTGGCCCAGGCTGCGTAGTTCATTGATGCGGGCACCAGGACGGACGATATTCAGTTCGCGGATGGCGGTGAAGGTATCGATTGGGCCAGCTTGCAGTCGTTCCAAAAGGCGAGCGCGCTGGGCTGTTCCGCTGGTATTCTCGACGTGAGTATTTTTGTGGCTGGCCTGTTGGTCGGCCCTTTTTTTGTCTTTCATGCGGCGTCCCTCTCTTCAATTTTGGCTTTGAGCCACGATTGAATTTCCTCAACGACATAGAACGCAGCGGCTTGCCGCGTATCGCCGTTCTTTAGAGGTCGCGGAAATGTAGAGTCTTTTTTGCGGAGCTTATCTAACCCGGAGCGTGATAGATCTAGCCATGCACAAAGCGCCGGCTGGCGGATAAGGGCCTTTACTGCGGTCGATGAAGGGTGCATTTGTGCGCCTCCGTATGGGTACGAGACGCATATTGCTGTGTACGATAATCGGGGTTTCCGAATTAGGATTTCGCGCTCCCGAATTAGGTGTTTTTATTTTGCGCGGCTTTCTATGGCATCTGGAATTGCAGAAAGGACTTTCCTGATGGTCTCGTCGTCGACTGGTGCCCCGATCTGCTCCGTCATCTCTTTTATCCGCTGAGACGCGCCCCGAGCTCGGATGTCTAATCCCTGACTACTGCATAGAGACGCGACAATTGTCAGCAATGTCCGTCGAGACCGTAGCGGCATATCGTTGCCTTCGGTCAAATGTGGATGCTTTAGTATGGGGCCTTTCTCATCAATGAACTCAAGAATGGCCCACGAACCGTCCGGATGTTTCAAGTCGGCGGACGGTTTATCGGTTATGGTTTTGGGCAGTGGCGGAGCTTCAGACGAGTTCGCAAACTGAGCCAATGTGATGAGTTCTGATGCAAGGTAATGAAGGTTTTCCTGGTCGTCGGCGTTGATACCAGTAATCTCATCCATGGTAAGAAGGGTCGGTATATTCCAACCGCCACCAATGTCCTCAGGCATCACGAAAACTAAATACTTTTTCCCTGCCTTGTCTTGGATCTGGGCGGCAAAACTTGCGTCGATAGTTTTTGTTCCGAAGGGGTGCGCGACCATGCTTCCAAGACGGATTCCTTCGAATGACATGAAAGCGCGCTCTGCGCCATTACCCATCATGGCCTCAACGAGCGCCGCTGTTCCACCATCTTCAGGTATCTCGAAACCTACGAGCAGCTGATTGTAGGCAAGCAATTTACTCAAATACCCTTGATCTCCTAAAACTGAGAGTGATTCAGGCGATACGGGTTCGTCGATCAATCTCTCCAGAAGCTCACAAGCTTCTTTGGCGCACAGAGCGCGCTTAAACTTCAATAACTTGCTCATCCTTCTGCATCCCTATGCTAATCGTCGATTACATTGCAAAGCCGAGGGCGACCGTTAAGCGCGTTTCATCTCCACGACATTGCCATTGGCCAATGTGTCTTGATGGTCGGCGTACCATTGCATCATGGTCGCGCGCTGAGCCAGGTACTGGGCTTTGTTGTATATCCCGGCCACACCTTCTTTGATATGCGATAGCTGAGCCTCGATGTGGTTTTCGTCGAAGCCGTGTTCGTTAAGGATTGTTGAAGCGATGTGGCGGAAACCGTGGCCCGTCTGGCGACCTTCGTAGCCCAGGCGGCGCAAGGCCATCAGAAACACTGTGTTGCTACGGGGCTTGGTGGTGTCGCTGCGTCCAGGGAACAGCAGCGGATAACATCCAGTTAGATTGCGCAGGCCGTTCAATAACTCCACGGCCTGGCGGGGGAGTGGCACCAGATGCTCACGGCGGCGCTTCATCCGTTCGGCAGGTATAGTCCAAAGCGCGCTGTCTAGGTCGAACTCAGACCACCTGGCCTCGCGTAACTCCGACGGGCGACAGGCGAGCATCGAGAGCAAGTGTAGGCCGATCCGAACATCTATGGCGCTAGGGTAGGCGCGAATAGCGCGTAGTAATGGTGGCAACTCATCCACCGGCACATGGGCATAGTTCTCTGACGGTTTGGTCTGGAGAAACCTGTGAAGCCCTTCAAGAGGGTTATGGGTGGCGCGGCCAGTGACGCGGGCCAGGTCGTAGATCTCTTGGCACCGGGCACGAACTCGGCTGGTTTGCTCGATGATGCCCTTCTGTTCCATACCGCGCAGGAACTCCATCCATTCCATGGGCAGAATCTCGGTATAGATACGCTTACCAAATACCGGAAACACATGGAGCTCCAGCGCGCCGATGGTTCGTGTAGCCGTTCCATCCGTCCAGCTTTTGCGCTTGATGTTGTACCACTCTCGCGCCAAGTGCTCGAAAGTGTTGTTCGTCGCTTCGATCTCTGCAGCCTTTCGGGCTCGCTTGGTGGCGAGTGGGTTCCCACCTTTTGCAGCATCCTCTCTCAGCAGGGCGGCTTTTTGCCTGGCTTGTGATCCTGATAGCTGGTGATCGCCACTGCCGTAGCCGCCCAGGCCAAGCCATGACCACTTGCCGTCTGGCTTCTTGTAACGCAGTTGCCACGACTTGCTTCCGTCCGGGCGCACGCGCAGATACAAGGCGTTGCCGTCCAACTCCCGGTACTCCTTTGTCTCGGGTTCCAGGGTAGCCAGTACGGTATCGGCCAGGGGGCGACGCTTTATCTGACTGCGCTTCATTTTTCTTGTATCCCCCAGGTTCAATTTTTTGCCAAGGTACATGAGCGGATACAAGGAGGGCAAGAATGTATGGAATCATTAGGGGATGTTCAGAAACAAGAAAGCCCGCACTAGGCGGGCTTCTTGTGTTGTTTCTAAGTCGTATGGAAGCACTAGGAAACAGGTACTTGGTGGCTACACAGGGACTTGAACCCCGGACCCCAGCATTATGAATGCTATGCTCTAACCAACTGAGCTATGTAGCCAAGTGGCGCGCATTATTCGCGTAGAACGGGAA
>Ga0075033_1001105_pt1 | contig 11439 bp, 10 predicted proteins | sample SynthPrep_5_END__FD_72751 | JGI IMG/M metagenome (GOLD analysis project Ga0075033, IMG submission 72751) | Synthetic microbial communities from Ohio, USA - SynthPrep_5_END_DS10_MetaG | ecosystem: Engineered > Bioreactor > Aerobic > Activated sludge | place: USA: Ohio, Columbus | collected...
AGCTTCCTGTTCATGCTGCCGATGATGATCCCGCCGCAGGTGACGGCGCTGTCGTGGATCGGCATGACCGGTCCCTCGAGCACGCTGTTGAAGGCCATCGGCCTTGCGCCGCCGATGGGATCGCCGCAGCCGCTTTATTCCATTGCGGGCATCGCGCTTTTGCTCGGCGTGCAGCATGCGCCCCTTGTCTATCTGTCGCTGCGCGCCGGTCTGCTTGCTTTGCCGCAGGACGGCATCGAGGCCGCCAAGCTTTCCGGTGCCTCGCCACGCCGCGTGCTGTTCGATATCATCCTGCCGCTCTCCACGCCGGGATTGATCGCGGGCGCGGCGATCTCCTTCGTGTCCAATGTCGGCAATTTCGGCATTCCGGCAATCCTTGGCATTCCCGCCTCCATCTTTACCCTGCCGACGCTGATCTACAGCCGCTTTGCCAGTTTCGGGGCGAGCACCTTCGGCGATATCGCCATTCTCTCGACGATGATCGCCATCATCTCCGTGGCCGGGCTGGCACTTCAGGAGCGGGCGATGAAGGGCAGGGACTATCGGATCATCGGTCTTTCCGGCAAGGCTGCGACCTTTGGGCTGTCGCGCTGGCGGCCGGTTACGGAACTTGTGCTCTGGCTCGTCCTGTTCTTCATGCTGGTCGCACCGCTCGCCGCGCTGGTGGCAAGTTCGCTCGCCCCCGCCTATGGCGTGCCGCTTAGCCTCAAGACCGCGACGATGCATGCCTATGAGGAGCTGCTCTACCGGCAGAGCGTGACCCGCACCGCCTTCCGCAACTCGCTGTTTCTGGCAACAGCCACATCCCTCTGCCTGCTGGCGGTGACGGTGCTGACGGCCTATTTCCTGGTGCGCGGCAAGAGTCGTTTCATGTTCCTGCTGTCGGCGCTGGTGGATATTCCCTATGCACTGCCGGGCGTGGTGATTTCCGTGTCCTATGTGCTGCTTTTCGCAGCCCCCATCCCGCTGCTCGGCGTCACGCTTTACGGCACGATCTGGATCATCCTGCTCGCCTATTTCTCCTCCTTCTTCGCCGTCAGCCTCAAGCCGATGGTCAGCGCATTCCTGCAATTCGACCCGTCGCTGGAAGAGGCGGCAAGGCTCTCCGGCGCCGGGTTCTGGCGGCGGCTCAAGGACATCATCCTGCCGCTGGTCGGGCCTGCCGCGGGCGCCTCCGTCATCCTCGTTTTCCTGATCGCCTGCAACGAACTGACGGTTTCGGCGCTCCTTTGGTCCGCCGGCACGCAGACGCTCGGTGTGCTCATCTATAACCTCGATGACAGCGGCAGCTTCGATCTTGCCTCCGCACTTTCTGTGCTGGTCGTCATCATGGTGATTTTCCTCATGGCTCTGCTCGAAATTCTGGGGCGCTATCTGCCGAAAGGAGTGGTCCCTTGGCGAAACTGATCCTCAACCGTCTGACGAAAAGCTTTGGAGCCGGTTCGAAACCCGCCGTCGATGACGTGTCACTCATCGTGCGCGAGGGCGGTTTCCTCGCCTTGCTCGGGCCTTCCGGCTGCGGCAAGACGACGGTGCTGCGCATGATCGCCGGTTTCGAGCAACCGACTGATGGCTCCATCCTGCTCGGCGAGCGGGTGCTGGCGGATGCTGGAAACATGGTGCCGCCGGAGCGGCGCAACATGGCGATGGTGTTCCAGTCCTATGCGCTGTGGCCGCATATGTCGGTCGCCGACAATGCCGGTTATCCCCTGAAAGTGCGCGGCATTTCGGGAGAGAAATATCGCGAGAAGGTGCGTCAGGCGCTGGCAGCCGTGCGCCTTGAAAGTTTCGCGGACCGCCGTCCAGCGGAACTTTCCGGCGGCCAGCGGCAGCGTGTGGCGCTGGCCCGCTGCCTCGTTACCGAACCTGATGTGGTGCTGCTCGATGAGCCGCTCGCCAATCTCGACCGGCATCTGCGGCAGGAGATGGAAGAGACGTTTCGCGAGTTCCACATCCGCTCCGGCGCAACGATGATCTATGTCACCCACGATCAGGCCGAAGCCATGGCGCTGGCGACTGATGTCGCCGTCATGTCGCAGGGTAAGCTGTTGCAGGTCGCGCCGCCGGCGGAGCTTTATGCGCGGCCGGAGGGCCGGCTCGTCGGCTCGCTGGTGGGGCAGGGGTCAATCCTCACCGTGCCGGTGCCGGAAGGCACCTTTCGGGATCTCGACTGGGCGACACTTCGGGCGGCTATGGAAAGCGGCCGGCAATTGCCGCAGGCTGACATTCTCGTGCGGCCGCAGGATGTGGTGCGGGATGCGGAGGGCATCACCTGCACCGTCACCTCGGTTCTCTATGAGGGCGAGCGTTATGCCCTGCGTCTCGACTTGCCGGACGGGCAGGTGCTTCGGGCGTATTCGCGGGAAGCTGTTGCAATAGGTGATCGTCTGTCGGTCGCCATTCGTGCGGCGTGGCGGCTTTAGGGTGAAAAGGGTTACTCCCTCATCCCTGTGCCTGTCACAGGGATCCATTCAGCCCAAGTCCTTGGGCTGAATGGACTCTTCTCGCCGCGCGGACGCGCGTCGGCTGGATTCCTGTGACAAGCACAGGAATGAGGGTGGAGTATGCTTCAGCGTGCGGAGTCCTACGGTCCATTGTGGTTAATCTGATCGAACGCGATTTGCCTCAGGCTACTGGCGAGGTGGAACGGGAGCGGTTAAGCTTTCCTTGCAGCAATAGGATTGATTCATGTCGCTTCGGCTCGCCACCTTCAATATCGAAAATCTCCTCACCCGCTTTGATTTTACCGGCTTTCGCAACCAGACGCGGCGCGACAGGGCGATCCAGCTTTTCGATATCAGGGACGAGGCGACCTATCAGGCGTTGGAAAGCGCGCGGACAGTCTCTTCCACCGACGATACGCGCCAGCTTTCGGCGCTCGCCATCGCGGATGCGGATGCCGATATTCTCTGCCTGCAGGAAGTCGACAACATGGCCGCCCTGCAGGCTTTCGAATATGGCTATCTCTACCGGATGGTCGGCAACGGCTACCTCCAGAAATATCTGGTCGAAGGCAATGACAGCCGCGGCATCGATGTCGCCGTCGTCATGCGCGAGGAGACGCGTGACGGAGACAAGATCGAGGTCATCGACATCAAGAGCCATGCCGCGCTGACCTACCGCAATCTCGATCTCTTCAACCCGGCGCTGGCGACAACCAACCAGATCGACGACAAGATTTTCAAACGGGATTGCCTGGAAATCGATCTGAGGATCGGCGGCAAGCCGCTGACGCTCTACGTGACGCATTTCAAATCCATGACCAATTCCCGCGATCCGGTCGATGCCCGGCTCGCCACCATGCCGGTCCGCGAGGCGGAGGCCATGGCCGTTCGCCGCATCATTGAAAACCGCTGGGGTGCGGGCAATGCCCGCAACAAGAATTTCGCCATCTGCGGCGACATGAATGATTGTCAGGAACGCATCGCGATTTCCGGCGACCGGCGCAACGGTTACAGCTTTACGCCCGTCGAGGAGGCGAGAAGCGCGCTTGATATCTTCACGGCTGATGAGTTTGTGATCAATCCGATGTCGCGCCGCGACGTCATGGATCGCTGGACACTCTATCATTCGCGGGGCCCGCAGGAACAGCACCTGTGCCAGCTCGACTATATCTGGCTTTCCCCGCATCTTGCGCAGATCAATGCAACGAGGGTTCCCGAAATCATCCGCGCCGGCCAGCCTTACCGTACGGTTTTTCCGCCGGGGCAGGAGGTGGAGCGTTATCCGCGCACCGGATGGGACCGTCCCAAGGCCTCGGACCATTGCCCTGTCGTCATGACGCTGGATCTGATCTGATCTGTCACTACAGACTGACTAGCCGTTGGCGACCTTCGGAAAGTAGGTTGCCCAGACCCTGTTGCGGCCCGCACGCTTGGCCTCGTATAGCCGGTCGTCCGCAATCGCGATCAGCTCGTCCCAGCTGTTGATCGTGCGCGCTTCCTGCCAGACCACGCCGAAACTCGCCGTCAGCGACAGCCCGCTTTGTTCATCGATGATCTGCGCTTCGATCAGGCGGCGCAGGCGATCTGCCGTGGCCGTGGCCGTGGCATGGCTGACATCCTGCAGCACGACCACAAATTCCTCGCCGCCATAGCGGGCCAGAATATCGTGCTTGCGCAATGCGCTCCTCAGGAGCCCGGCGGTTTTTTGCAGGGCGAGGTCACCCATGGCGTGGCCATAGCGGTCGTTGATCGATTTGAAATGATCGATGTCGACAATCATTACGCCCAGTGCCTGAAGCTGGTCCTCGCCGGTCAATATTGTGCGAACGGCTTTTTCCAGCGCGCGGCGATTGAAGACGCCGGTCAGCGCATCGGTTTCGGAAAGCGTGCGCAACTGTTCGGCCAGCGCGCGCTGCTGGTTCTCCATTTCCCCCTTCTGGCGAAGCTGTTCGCGCAGGAAATCGAGTTCCTGGAACATCTTCTTCACTTCCGGGGCGACCCTGTCCTGACAGAGAGCCTCTGAAAGATCGCCCGCGGCGATCGCGGCGATCTGCGTTCTGACGGATTGCATGGGCTGGAACAGCGCCGTCCTGTAGACCGACGCCAGCCGCAGCAGGACAAGAACAGCGATGCTGGCGATAAGGAGCGAAACCCCGCCATAGATCAGCGCCTCCTGCTTCTTTCTCTCCATTTTGGCCCGGGTTTCCGCGAGAATGAGGTCGCGCAGCGTATCTGAGGTCCGCATGCCGAGAATATAGTTTTCGGAGAATCCGCGAACGCTGGGGCGGGCGGACGGCATGACGATCGCAATCGTGTTCTGCGCATAGCGAAGCGCCTGGCCGAAATAATAGGTCTCAAAATCGCGAAACGCCTTGTCCAGGCGCGGTGTCGACAAATAAGCGGCGGTATAATTCCACAGCGACGATTTGAGCAGCATGAGGCTCTGCATCTCGGTGTCGAACTTTGCGCGATAGCTTAGCTGGTCCTGTCTGTTCGCCTGCAGGCTCATGACCACGTAGGAGCCGAGGCGGCCGATCCTGTCACGCATCACACCGGCTGTACCCGTCATCGCAATGTCGATCGCGACATCCGGCGTCTTCATGATGATGGACCGTGCAGCCCTGCCGCGAAGCAGATTGATGCTATCCGCCGCCTTGAACATCGATTTAATGGCATTGGCCATGGCACTTTGACTGCGCGCGGCGGGCGGAAGCGCTGCAACCTGATCCACCGCCTCTCGCGATTGCGCCAGTTTTCGGCGGGTGTCGGCAACGGCTTTTGCAAGTTCAGGCTGAGTCGCGATCTCCACGGCGAAAGAGGCTTCCAATTGAGACAACTTGTCGTCCGTTGCCTTGCGCGCCGCCGCAAGACCCTCGACCAGCTTAACATCCGCAGAGGTTGCTCCCATCAGATTGTTGGCGGGGCCGCGCTCGGCTGACACCAGCCATGCGGATTGGAGAGCGGTTTCGAAGCGGGTGAGCTGCTCGGAATTGTTGCGATAGCGCAGGTAGTTGGAGACGCTCGGCAGCGCGGCAAGGGTGGCCAGCAGGATAGAACTCACGGCGATGATGATCGTGCCTGTCAGCTGTATTTTCTGTATGCTCGCGCGCATCTGATGCGTTATTCCTGCTGGAATGGTTATGGTTTATCGCAATCTTAGCCGCCGCACGTAAATACTTCGCTTATTTTACAGGGTTTTCGCCACGATTGCTTCCATGTCGGCCAGCGTCCGACACGGTGTGGAAAACACCTCCAACGAGGGTGTGCGGAGAATTTTCGCTTTACACCAACTCAGAATCTGATAGTTGGCAAGGCACTGGCTTGCCCTTGTAGCTCAGTTGGTAGAGCACCTGATTTGTAATCAGGGGGTCACGAGTTCGAACCTTGTCGGGGGCACCAGTATTTTTAAAGGCTTGTCCTTACCCCATCCGTTTTTTTTAGCGTGTCTTTCGTCAATGCCTATGGCTTGATGTGATAGAGCTTGTGGACGATCGACCAGTTGCCCTCGCGTTCCAGCAACGACAGATATTCGTAAAAATCCATGCCGTCGAAACGGGTCGTCAGCTTCACGGAGGCGCTGTCGCCCTCCTTGTCGATTCCAAGGATTTCGAAGGTGGGGTCGTGATCGGGGAGGCCGCGTTCGCTTTTTCGCATCTGGTCGACGAAATCTTCCAGCGACAGCCATTCGGTTTCGCCTTCGTAAGTACCGACGATGTTGGCGCGCGGATCGAACACGTCACGCATCAGGCCTTCATCCGCATAGGCCATGGCATGCACATAGTCCGTGACGGTCTGGGTAATGGTTTGCGGCATCGGATCATTCCTCCCTTCAGATCCAAAAGCCAAGCTTACACCTGTTGATGACGTTCCACCATAACCCCCTGAAAACGTGCCGGTTACGTCCCTGGCAGTGCTGTTTCAGGAGCGGTTGCGGCAGGGTTGGTTCGCGATGGGCGGCATGTTTTGCCGCCGCTTTCCACAATTTTGTCCCGCCTGTGATTATAGTCGCCTTGGGTCCGACAAATTTCGGTATCAAGGGCTCTTCCGCTGGTCGCGACGCGGCATATGGCAAGGCTTTTGTGTGTGCTTTGCCGGTTTAAGGGTCGGGGCGGGGTGTCGTGAGGGTGGATTTGGCCTATGATCCGCCCGTGCGGCGCACGAGGATGGTGTAAGGCACGCGGGTAACATGTTGCGTTTGAAGGTGTTTTTGTGATCGATCCTTATGTTTTGCTTGGCGTGGAGCGCGATGCCGACGAGGCGGCGATCAAGTCGGCCTACCGGAAGGTTGCCAAGGCTGCCCATCCCGACAGCGGCGGTGATGGCGAGCAGTTCGCACGCCTGCAAACGGCCTACGAGCTTTTGAAGGATCCGGTGCGCCGCAAGGTATTCGATGATACCGGCTACGATCCGCAGCTTGCCGATGCCAAGGACCTGAAGGGCCTGCTGATGCTTGAAACGCTGGTCAACGAGTTCATTCTGGACGAGCGCGAGCCCGGCAGCTTCGACCCCGTGGCCGCCATGCGCCGCAAGCTGACCGACGATATTCTGAAGAGCCGTTTCCATATTCTCGAGCTGGAACGCCACCGCACACGGGTGCGTAAACACATGGACCGGCTGGGCAGGAAGCCGGAGACCGATGTGCTGAGCTCCATGCTGCGTGCCCGCAGCCAGTCCATTGCCGAAGCCATCCGCAATGCGGAAGCCCAGATCGAGGCCATCGAGCAGGCCTATACGATGCTGGAAGGCTATTCCTACGAACTGGAAAGCATATCGCTCTCCGAACCCTTGCTGAAAGGCGAGGCGGCGGAGTAGGCGTTGTCGCCGAGCCTCTTCAGGGACCGTTGACGAGAGCCAGAATGAGCTGGTGCACCCGGCCGCCCGGGGAAAGCTCGTCCCGGTCAAAATCGCGCCCGCGCTGGCGCTGCTCGTTGGAAAGCTCGCCCAGCCGCTGCTGCAGAACGACGCGGACCTTCTGACATTTCGGGTCGTTTTCCGCTCTGAGGCCGGTGCTGAAGGCCTCGATCTTTCTCACCATATCGAGAATGTGTTCGCCATGCACACGCTCATGGGTTTCCACGCCGGAAATGAAGGTTTTCCAGCTGGCGGCGACAGCCTGCGGCAATCTGGCCGGGGCTTTCGGCCAGGTATAGATGATGGTGAGATTGGGCCGTGCCGTTGCCAGCACGCAGGCGCCGTCCGGCTGCGGGCGGTAGTCCCGCCGCCATGTCAGCTTGAAGGTGGTGTGGGCGATGGCCTGCACGCCGGCTGTCGGGCCGCGTTCGCCGATGGACTGGTAAAGGGCACCGCCCGTATCGCCGCTGATCGCATAGGTTTTAATCTGCTCTGCGGGCTTCCAGTCGGCTGTCTGTGCTGACAGCGGAAGGGCACTCAGCAATATCGCCACAGCGCTGATGGTGAGGGAAGAGAGAGTTTTGGCGGGCACGCATCGATCCTTGGTGTTTTGCGCGCCGAAGATAGGCGCGAGCCGGGCTGCTAGGCAAGCGCAGCGAGAGAAGGATTACCGGAAACTGCGCGGAAATTCCCCGCACGAAAAACCCCCGCGACGGATCGCGGGGGTCAAGCTTGCGACTGCAGGGGTATCAGTCGTCCAGCTTGTCGTAGTCGAGCTTGGGCGCGTTCTGCAGCGCTTCCTTGGTTGTGTCGACATAGGCCTTCCAGGTGCCGTTGTCGTTGTGAACCGCGACGGAAGCCGGGTCGAGCACCACATAGCTCTTGTCGATGCCGAGGAAGCCGCCAACGCTTGCAACCAGGCCGATCACAGATTTGCCGTCGCCGATCACGACATCCTCGATTTCGCCGATATTTTCATTCTGGGCGTTATAGATATCCAGACCGTCGAGCTGGGAGGCGGTGAGGTCGGTCTTCTGGACATTGACGAATTTCAGCGGGCCGTTGGCCTTGGTGCCCATGGTGATACCCGGGCCGGACAAAGTGGCATCGGCGCCGGCAGCAGGGGCGGTGGCAGCCGTCTGGGCAAATGCCACGGAAGACGTGAGCGCTGCTGCGGCAGCGAGAGCGATGACCTTGATTTTCATGATGTTTCTTCCCTTTGTATGCTGAACCTTGCGTTCGGGGAAGAAACGGTGGAGCGGGAATTTGGTTCCGCATGGGACGACAGGAAAATTTGGTTTATGCTGGTATAGGGAGCACTGGCACGCGGAAACGGGGAGGACGTTATGGCAAAAAATACGATCAGCAGGGACGCGGAAGAGACCGCACCATCGGTTCTCATCGACCGGAAGATCGCGGAGCTTGGCGACTGGCGGGGCGAAACGCTCGCCCACATCAGAGCGCTGATCAGGAAGGCCGATCCGGATGTGACGGAGGAGGTGAAATGGCGCGGTGTGCCCGTCTGGGAGCATGCCGGCATCATCTGCACCGGCGAAACCTACAAGAGCGCCGTGAAAATGACGTTTGCCAAGGGTGCCTCTCTCGAGGACCCGGCCGGTCTTTTCAATTCGAGCCTTGAGGGCAATACGCGGCGCGCCATCGACTTTCACGAGGGAGATGAGATCGACGGGGGGGCGCTTATGGCGCTGATCCGCTCGGCCGCCGCATTGAACCTTGCCGGAAAAGCCGGGAAGAAGCGGGCGAAGAGCCAGGCTGAATAGTCCAGAAGGTGGTCAATCCTTCGCGATGTCCGTTGCCTTGTCCCATTCGCTATCGATGAACTTCAGTGCGTCGATGATCGAAACCTTCCAGACGGACCAGACATGATCGCCATCGGTGATCCGCAACTCCGATTTGCGGTCATCGGCCTGGAGCGTTTCGTGCAGGGCGATGGCGCCGCGCCAGAGGAAGAAACCATCGTCGTCGCCGACCGTCAGATAGGTGGCAGGCAAATCCTGGCTTTCGGCGACGTGCTGTGCGACGAGCGTGAAGACGTTTTTTTCGTTGAAAAGTCTTGCGTCGAAGGGCGTGCCGAAGGCACCGGAGAAGTGATCGCCGGTGGAGGGCAGCACGATGCCGCTGGTGACGGTGGTGCGGTCGATGCGGTGGAAGAAGGCGCTATCCTGAATGAGCTTCAGTTCGGCGGGGGTCTTGTCTAGATCAGAGGCGGGCACGTTCTGCCAGATTGCGCCGGACAGGCTGGCCACTGCGCCATAGAGGTCCTCGTGGCCATAGGCCAGATGCAACGCACCGAAACCGCCCATGGAAAGTCCGGCAATGGCGCGTCCTTCGCGGTCTTTCCGCACCGGCAGCGTTTTTTCCATCTGATGGCGCAGATCGCCGGTCAAAGCAGTCTCGTAGTCGCCGGGACCGCCGACGGCGGCGGAATCCACATACCAGCTGTTTTTAACGCCGGGCATGACGACCACCAGCGGACGGATGGCGCCAGCGGCAATCAGCGTGTCCAGCGTCTTTTCGATATTGCCGAGATCGCGCCAGCTGTTCTGGTCGCCATCATGGCCATGCAGCAGATAGAGCACCGGCCAGCCGTTTTCCGGGGGAGCGCCATCCGGGCGGTAGATGTTGACGGGGAGCGGCGCATTCAGGGCCGCACTGTGGAACGTGGCGTCCTCGATCTGGCCGGCAAAGCTCGGGGTGCAGGAGAGGAAAAGGTATGAGAGGGCCAGATTTCTGAGATGCATGCCGTGTCTCCTTGCTGCTTGCCATTCCATAAGGGCGGTCAACGTTCAAGGGAACCGTGAGTTCCGGAAGACGTAACACTGCTGCAATGTCACTCCCTGACATCTGCGGACCGGTATGACGGTGTCAGGTCCGGAAAGGATTGTTCCCGCCAAGGCCATTGCGCACATTTGATAATTTCGGATTTAGAACATGGTGCCATTGATGTTATCGCGTTTCACACGATCGCTTATTTTACTTTTTTTCCTTACCGGCTGCATGACCACGCCCATCTCGAGTATTCCCAAGCTGATGCGGCTCGACTTTCTGACGATGAATTTCGAGCATGTGCGTGTAGGGTTGCACCTTCCTGCCCATCTGTCGTTGGGTTCCGGTGATGCGGTGATGATTATTCGCAGCGTTACAGACGGCGTAAAGGGCGAGACTGTCGAGACATTTGCGTTGATCGAGGATAAGGACGCCGCTGCCCGCGCGCAGTTCCACGCGGAAAAGCGGGCGGGGACCGCCACAAGCGTGTGGAGAATAAAGCCTGAAGAGGTTTCACGGCTTGCAGCATTGCAGGAGAAGGTGCGCCTCTCCCGCATCGAGGGGCCGCGCATCAGGGGGAGTACTGAGATCGAGATATTGCGGGCCTGTGTCACAGGCGTTCTCCCGACCGGCCCGGTCTATTTCTCGACTTACATCAAGCCTGCGGAAAATGAAGACTACATTGCCATGACCGTGGATGCGGATCTGACGAAAGTGTTTGGTGCGGGCCAGGTCGCGGCGCGGATCAGACAGTGCGAAAGCTGATCGCCGTTGCCGGAGCGCGTGAGTGCTCCGGCCATGTTTTTCGCAATATACATATCTGGGACTGAATATCGCCGGGAGGGCGTCAGCGCCCCGGCCGGCCCGTCTTGCCCTTGGTGCGGCTTTTGCGCTTCTGTTCGCCGGGATCCTCATAGGAACCCGCGCCGATCTTGCCGCGCACGAGAGGGCGGGGATCATCGGTCGCACGTTCCGGCTGACCTTCCATGAGCGGTGAGAAACGTTTGCCGGCCTCTGTCTCGGGCTTGCCGGGAACTTCGCCACGCACGGGTTTTTCGGTCCTGCCCACGGTCATCTCGTCCAGCGTGTTCTTGCGGAACAGGGGCTTGCCCGCGTCCGAACCGGGACCCATTTCGTCCAGTGCCGGTTTGGCGAAGAGGGATTTTTCACCTGTGGCGGTCTCTGTCCTGGCGGATGTCTCCCCCTCAGGGGAGATCGACAAGTGGCTGCGTCTGTTGTTTTTTCCGCCGCCTTCAACGGCGCGGGCCTCTTCCTTCGCCATCGGGTCATCCATTGTGGCGAGTTCGGCGGCCTTGAGGCGCTTGATTTCGTCGCGCAGGCGGGCGGCCTTTTCGAA
>Ga0075033_1001110_pt1 | contig 11389 bp, 7 predicted proteins | sample SynthPrep_5_END__FD_72751 | JGI IMG/M metagenome (GOLD analysis project Ga0075033, IMG submission 72751) | Synthetic microbial communities from Ohio, USA - SynthPrep_5_END_DS10_MetaG | ecosystem: Engineered > Bioreactor > Aerobic > Activated sludge | place: USA: Ohio, Columbus | collected 2014-04-10
CGCCGCGTGCCGGAATCGATGCTGACGGAAGGCGTGACCTGGGTGATGACCGGCATCGGTATCGGCATGGCGCTCGGCGCCTTCATCTCCGGCTGGGTGATCGACAATTTCGGCCCGGGCAATGGCTTCTGGGTGTCGGTTGCCGCAAGCCTGTCGACAGTCACCATCATCGCCCTCGGTCAGCGCAGCCTCTCCGCAGAGGGCAGGCACGCCGACACGATATCCGTGGCGCAGCCTGCCGAGTAATGCCCTCAATCATGGACTGCCGCGATCCTCGCGGCAGCTCGTCTCAAGCCGAGCCTGCCGGTGTTTCATTGGACGGTTATCCGCCTCATCCAGACCATGACAGCCACCGCGCCGCCATCTGCATGCCCCTTCGCGCGTTCGCCGAGATAGCTGGCGCGCCCGAGGCGCGGCGTCATATCCTTCGTCGCTTCCGCTCCAGCCTCACCGGCTGCGACCGCTTCGCCCCACGCAACCTCGACGGACTGCCCCTCGGCCAGCCTGTCACGGAAAGTGGTGGCGGCGGGATGAAGGGCATCCACCATCGTTCTGTCACCGGGTTTTGCGCCGCCAAGCTCGGAAACAGCTTCAACCGCAGCGACAAACGCCTCCGCCAGCTCTTTTGCCGTCGGTGCATCTGAGCCCGCAAGATGCCGGGCGGCCCGCATGAGGCCCGTTGCGTAGAATGGGCCTGAGCTACCGCCGATCGCCTTCCTCATGGCATCACCCATCGCCGACAGCCCGCTCGAGACATCCGCGAAGGCCTGAGCCGGAAGCGCGAGGACCGCTTCGGCGCCACGCTTCATGCTGGTGCCGAGATCGCCGTCGCCTGTAACGCTGTCGAGGTCCGTCAGCTGCTGTTCAGCGGCAATCAGGGCCTTTGCGACATCTTCCGCCACCTGCCGAAGACGCGCGCCTGCGGCGGTCATTTCCCGGTCTGGCTGGGCTTCAACCGGGAGTATGGACGAGGCAAGCATGCTATGTCTGTTTACAGCACCACCGCGTGGCCAGGCGGTCGCATCCGTTGTCGCGTCGATGAGTTCGAGAGCCCGGTCATCAACCTGCATGATGGAAAGCGAAAAGCCCGGCATGTCCAGCGCCGACAGGAATGTGCCCGCCCACGCACGCTCGACGCTTACCCCTTTCGCCTCGAGAGTGCTGAGCGCCGAACGGGCAACAATCGACAGCTCCATTGGCGGCGTCGAGCCCAAACCATTGACCAGCAGCACGACGCGATCTCCGCTCTTCAGCTTTCCGTCGGCCTCGATCGTGTTCAGCACAAGCGATGTCAGATCATCCGCAGAAGCGATCTCCATTCTGCGGACACCCTGTTCGCCGTGAATGCCGAGACCGACCTCGATCTCCCGCTCGCCAAGCGTAAAACCGGGTTTCCCGACAGCCGGCAGGGTGCATGAACCGAGCGAAATTCCCATTGACGAGAGCCCGGCCGCAGCCCCTCGCGCCACCTGCGCAACTTCGCTTAGAGGCAACCCAAGCTCGGCTGCAGCACCGGCCAACTTGTGCACCAGCACCGTTCCGGCAATGCCACGGCGGCGGTCGACGGGCACGGTGTCTTTCAACGCCACATCGTCGGCGACGACAACGATCTCGACGGGAATTCCTTCCGCCCGGGCAAGCTCTGCCGCAAGGCCGAAATTAAGCCGGTCACCCGTGTAGTTCTTGACGATGACCAGCGCACCCGCCGGCCCCGCAGAAGCCCTGATTCCCGCCAGCACGGCATCGGTGCTCGGGGAGGTGAAGACGTCTCCGGCCACGGCAGCCGTCAACATGCCGGCCCCGACGTAACCCGCATGCGCCGGTTCATGGCCGCTGCCGCCACCCGAAAGCACCGCGACCTTTCGCTGATCCGCTTCCGGAAGTCCCGACCGTATCACCACATTCTCGTCGGCAAGAAGGATGCTGGCCGGGCTGAGAGCCACGACGCCCTCCAGTATGTGGCGGACGACAGCGGACGGATCGTTGATCAGCTTCTTCATTCTTCTCTCCCGAAAGACGCTTCAGTTTGCGAGCGCGAGGATAGAGTGCTGATCGGCCGTGTCAAAGGCGTGAATGGGTCTCGCCCGGACATAATTCAAAACGAATTCAGTCCCTGGTGCACCCTTCTCTTTCGCCGAGGTCATAGATGCGTCCGGTGAGCCAGGCGGGCCAGTCCCGTTCAAAGAAGGATTTCCGGCTTTCATCAAAGACGCGGTTGGGGCGCGTCGATATCACCATGCCCTCATCTTTGAGCCTGACGATGATCTGCTCGTTACGATGGTCGTCTTTCTCCCTGCGAAAGCGGAATTCCTGCAGCGGGCCTGTGGTAACGTTCGGAACCAGCTCACCGTCAGCATCGCAGATCGCGCGTGCGCCCCGGCTGCCGCCGCCGTTGCGAATGAAGTGATCCAACGCCGCAAGCACTGCCTCGGAAGCAACCGCCATTTGTTGCCACTGAACGGCGCGAACGGCCTCTGCTGCCCGTCCGTAAGCGATCCCGTTCGAACGGATCGTCACATTGAGCGAACGCGCCTCGGCAAGCGCCTGCGAAACGCTTTCGGCATCGCATATCATCCCCGCTCTATCGCTCATGCGGGACTGGATTTCGGTGCGGATGTCCCTGGCGGACAGGCGACTATCCTCCTTCAGAATGGCGAGAAGGTCGTTTAGCCCCGCTAACGCCACCGCTTCAATATGTGCCGATGACGAGGATTTCGCACGACGGCTTGCGCCGATGTGTTCGGCCACGCGTGTGCCGAACACCTGCCCGGCATTCAGTGCTGCTCCGCCCGGTCGTGTCACGCCATGCGTACCTGCGGCCTCGCCGACGGAGTAGCACCCCGCCAGATTGGTCCGCCCCCAGGTATCGACCATGATGCCGCCGTTCATGTGCTGGTTGTTCACCGCAAATTCCAGCGGCTCGCTGGCGATGTCGATCTTGTAACGCCGGTAGAGTTCGATCGCGAGCGGATTCATATGCCGCAGCCGGTCGATCGGCTGTTCCTTCATCGCGCCGGCATTTTCGATGTAGCCGCTGACATCGGGGTCGAGGCGATTAAGGCTGAAAGGAAGATCGCCGGTAACTGCCAGCGGATTGCGATTGAAGTCCATGAAGACCCGTCGTCCGGCCGCCGACTCACGGAAGATCGCGAGATCAACCAGACTTGAACCGAAATCGAGCATGCGGGTCGAATGGAAGGGCCATTGATAGCCTTTTCGGAAAATGTTGGAGGCCATTTCCTGCGTATTGCGATAATAGTTCGCCAGAAAATGATGCTCGCTGCCTTCGGCATCCAGTGAATATATGTGGGGAATGGCCTGAACATAGGTTCCCGACAGGTTCCAGGGAAATCCCTCCCGCCGCGTACCAATGCCGAACTGGCTTTCCGTCAAGTTGACGAGGTCTATTCCTGCTTCCAGCGCAAGCCCCAGCGAGCCGAAACAGCCATTCGGATAGACGCTGTCGCGATAAAGCTCGCCCGGTCCTCCGGCTGCAAGCACAATCACCGGACAAACGAAGAGAGCAATCCCGAACGGATTGGTGTCGCTGCGCTCATGGGGCTGCATGGCGAGGACGCCGACGACCCGCCGTTCGTCGCTCAGACCTTCCGTCAGTATTTTAACGACGGTTGTATGATTGTGAAATGGGATGTCCAGGCGGATCGCTTCATCCGCGAGAACCTTGACCATCAGTCGCGATGTCCTCGGACCGCAGCTGGTCGCGCGGCCGACTTCGTCGTGGTCGGTCTGATATCGCAGCGTCCCGCCCAGCGGGTCCTGCGGCAGGGGCAGCCCGAGGAATTGCAGGGAGGCCATCATGCGCGTAGATCCGACCGCCTCGACATAGGCGGTGTCCTCGTCCATCGCACCGCCGCTGCGGATGGCGCGCGCCATTGCCTTGAAGTTGTCGCCCTGATCGGCCGTGTTCGCGGTGTGGAGGGTTTGTTTGTCCGATCCGGAACAGGCGGATGTCCCGCCCCACGCGCTCTGGCTGAGGATGACGACATCATCGCCGCGCCGCTTCATTTCCACTGCGGCCCGCAGCCCGGCGGCACCGGAGCCGACAACGACGCAGCCGGCCCGATGAACCGGAATATCGATGCCGCCGAGCGCGATCATCTCCATGGGGCCGGGCGCATTCGGCAAACGCGGCATATTCACATCCGTGAGCGCGTCAAGAATATGCTGCGGGACGGTCGCGTCCATGAGCGTTGTACTCCTCGTAAATTGCCTTGCAGGCTTCGTCGCGAATTCGCCTGATCCGCGAAATGACTACCGAACCTGCGCGCGCGCCCTTGGACGCGTTTCATTGCGTTCGTGCGAGAAAATCGCGGGCGCAAGGGGGCCAAGTCCTCTTATCAGGTCCGCCCCCTTCTCCCCGACCATGATCGTCGGCGCATTGGTGTTGCATGAGGGAACGCGTGGCATGACGGAGGAATCGCAGACCCGCAGCCCTTCGAGACCATGTACCTTGAGATCGAGGCCAACGACGGATTCCGGCCCGTTGCCCATCTTGCAGGTGCCGACGGGATGGTGATCGGTCTTGGCATTCGCGCAGCCGTAATCGAAAAGCTCGTCATCCGTCATGACCTTGGGACCCGGAAGACGTTCCGCCAGAATATAGGGCTTCAACGCCGCCTGCTGGAATATCTCGCGGGCGATCTTGAGGCCTTCCAGCGACATCTTCCGGTCATGGGGATCGGACCAGTAATTGGGGTCGATCAACGGCGCGGCGGCCGGATCGGAGGATGAAAGCCGCACGGTTCCACGCGATCTGGGGTGAAGATAGGCGGAGTTCAGCGTGACCCCGGCATTTTTCAGCCGCTCCACACCCGCCTCGATACCCGACCCCAATCCCAGATGGAACTGGATATCCGGCGAGCGCGCATCCGGGTCCGCATACCAGAAACCGCCTGTTTCAAACAGCGAGGAGGCGACCGGGCCGGTGCGGAACAGAACATATTCAAGCCCCGCCCATATCGTCCGGTGAAGCCTGGCGACGCCATCATAGGTATGGTCGCCGGTGCACTCGGCAATCACGAAAAGATCGAGATGATCCTGAAGATTCGAACCGACGCCGGGCAGGTCATGCAGCACCTTTACGCCTACGGATGTCAGATGATCCGCCGGGCCGATACCCGATTGCTGCAGAAGCTTGGGCGAACCGATGGCGCCGGAAGAGACGAGGACTTCCCGTTCGGCGTGGATGATCTCCACGCCGGACTTTCCGACCACCTCAACGCCCGTGGCGCGTTTTCCTTCCAGCACGATGCGGGAAACGCGGGCACCAAGTTTGACCGTAAGGTTCTTGCGATGCCGGATCGGGTTGAGATAGGCGAGTGATGCCGACGACCGGCGGCGATTGCGCTGCGTGAGCTGATAGAAGCCGACACCGGCCTGCTGCCGTCCGTTGAAATCGTGATTATAGGGAATGCCGAGTTCCTGGCCCGCCCTGATATAGGCATCGCAGATGGGTAGGGCCGAAACCGGCATGGAGACCCCAAGCGGCCCACCATAGGAATGATAGTCGTCGGCAAAACGCTGATTGTCTTCCGCCCGTTTGTAATAAGGCAGGATATCGCGATAGCTCCAGCCATCGCAGCCATCCTCGGAGACCCATGTGTCGTAATCGGCCGCATTGCCGCGCGTATAGAGCTGGGCATTGATCGATGAGCCGCCGCCCAGAACCTTGGCCTGGGTGTAACGCAACACCCTGCCCTTCATGTGCTTTTGCGGCACCGTCTCCCAGCCCCAGCTCGCCACGCCTTTTGTCATCTTGGCAAAACCGGCCGGCATGTGGAAAAGCGGGTTCCAGTCTCCCCCGCCGGCTTCGAGCAGCAGGACGTTGACATCGGGGTCTTCGCTCAAACGGTTGGCGAGCACACATCCAGCGGGGCCGGCACCGGTGATGATATAGTCGAAACGCATCGAACTATCCTGTTACACTAGAGGGATCTGATGGCCGCCGCCGGCATAAAGCGACATCGCGGTCATGACATGCGAGGGTGTCGGGGGCTTCAGCCTCATGGAGCGAGATCCTCCGTCGATATATGGTGGGCAACTCTCAGCGCCTGGCTCGCAATGGTGAGCGCCGGATTGACGGCGGCGGAGGTCGGCAGAAAGCTGGCGTCGACAACGAAAAGGTTGCGGTGGTCATAGGAGCGGCAGAAGGGATCGAGCGGTGCGGCCGCCGGGTCGTTGCCCATGCGGATCGTGCCGCACTGATGCGAGGGCGTACGCTTGTCGAAAGGTTTCGACAGGACGATCGGAAAACCGACAGATTTGAGAATGCCTTTCAGCTTTGCAACCAGCGCCAGATGAGCATCCCAGTTGGTTCGCCGCCAATGGAGGACGATGCGGTTTCCGTCGATCATTATCCGGCTGTCGGGATGGGGAATATCTTCGCTCATCGCGTAGAAATCGATCGCATGTGCGGTCAGCCGCTGAAGCAGCCATTCCGGCACGCGGGGCATTGCCCCCTTCAGGATCGCCGGCGAAATCTTGCCGAGCAGCTGAACATTGCCAAGAGGCGGCCCGCCCTCGCCGTCAGACAGATAGAAGTCATTGAAACCGAATGTCTTTTGATAAACGGCCGTGTTACGGAAATTCGGCGATACGGCGATCACCGCCGAGGAATTGTGGTTCATGAAGTTTCGCCCGACCTGATCGGACGAATTCGCCAGACCGTTCGGATGTCGCTCATCCGCCGAGCGCAGCAGAAGCGCGGCTGACTGTACGGCCCCCGCAGACAGGATCACCAGTTTTGCCGTCACCGAGCGGTTTTCGCCATTTTGCCGATAATGGACGCGCTCGATGTTGCCGCTCTGTCCCGCCTCAAGTCTGGTTACCCTGGCGGAGGTTTCGATTCTGACGTTCGGATATTCGAGGGCCTTGAGGAGCGCCGCAGTTTCCGCATCCATCTTGCCATCCCGGGAATTCGGATGGGCATCCCATGGGGTTCGGCCTTTCGAGAGCCATTTTTCAATATCGACGGCCAGAGGCAGCGAGAAAGGATGCAGGCCTTTCGCCTTCAGGCGTGCACGGACATCCGCCACCGGTGGCTCATCCGCAACGGCCGAGAATGAATATGCCGAGGAATGCTCGGGTTCAGTCGGGTCCCCGCCCAGCTCGCCGCGCACCTGATATATCGCCTCCGCCTTGCTGTACCAGGGCTCCAGTTCCTCATAGGGGAACGGCCAAGCGGGCGAAACACCTTCCCTGTGCCGGATTTCGCTGAAATCTTCCTTGCGATAGCGCGACAGCACCGCGCCGTAGAATTTCGAATTTCCGCCGACATTGTAATAATTGCCGGGATTGAACGCAGCGCCATTGGCCTCGTACCAGCTCTCCTTGGGGCGAAAATGGCCCTTCTGAAAGATGGCGCGCTGGTCGCGATTGACCGGGCTGTCGGCGATATAATCACCGGCTTCGAGGATCAGGATGTCCGCGCCTGTCGCCGCAAGACCTGCGGCAACCGTCGCGCCACCGATACCGGAGCCGATAATGATAATGTCTGGGCTCTTCATCATGCTGTTACCAGGTACTTCAGGCGATACGCGCCTGGCTCGTCGGGTCGAAGAACACGGCCTTGTCGAGATTGAAGGCAAGACGGGCGTTCTGGCCGGCGTGAATGCGGGCATCGGCGCGCAGGCGGGCAACGACCTCCTTGCCGCCGAGCTTGGTGACGGCGAATGTATCCGATCCGGCCGGTTCCACGACCTCGATGTGGCACTCGCCCTCGGCAAGTGTGCGGGCGTTCCTGTCCGCCCCTTCCGGGTCGGTCAGAGCTTCTGGACGAATGCCGAAAATGACCTGCCGGCCCGCATGGGACGCCAGCGCCTCCTTGCCGGCCGCAACGGGAAGACGCATCGGCGCTCCATCCGGTCTGGCAAGAGAAACGGAAAGTCCGGAGGCATCCTGCTCGATGGTGCCGGTCAAAAGGTTCATGGCGGGCGAGCCCATGAAATCGGCGACGAACATGTTTGCCGGATTATTGTAAATCTCGGCGGGCGAGCCGAACTGTTGCAGAACACCGTCCTTCAGAACCGCGATCTTCGTCGCCAGCGTCATCGCCTCGATCTGGTCGTGGGTCACGTAGACGATCGTGGTCTTCATGCGCTGGTGAAGCCGCTTGATCTCGGTGCGCATATCCACACGCAGCTTGGCGTCGAGGTTGGACAGCGGCTCATCGAAAAGAAACACCTGGGGATTGCGCACCAGTGCACGCCCCATGGCGACGCGCTGCCGTTGGCCGCCCGACAATTGGCTCGGCTTGCGGTCGAGGAGATGGCCGATCTGGAGGATATCGGCAACCTGTCTGATCGCCTTCTCGCGCTCTTCCTTCGGAACCTTGCGGATTTCCATGCCAAAGGCGATGTTCCCGGCAACGGTCATGTTGGGATAGAGCGCGTAGGACTGAAACACCATGGCGATATCGCGCTGGGAGGGCGGCAGACCGGCGACGTTGCGGCCATTGATCGAGATCGTGCCTGATGTGATGGGTTCCAGTCCGGCAATCGTGTTGAGCAGGGTGGACTTGCCGCAGCCGGAAGGCCCGACGAGCACCAGAAACCCGCCCTCCTCAATTTCGATATTAATGTCCTTTAGAATTTCCAGCGCGCCGTAGGACTTGCGCAGATGCGAGATTTCGAGAAACGACATGGTTTATCCTTTCACAGCGCCGGACATGAGACCCCGTACGAAGTAGCGGCCGGAGACGATGTAAACGATGAGGGTTGGGAGGGCGGCGAGGATCGCGCCCGCGAAATGGACGTTGTATTCCTTGACCCCCGTGGATGAGGACACGAGATTGTTGAGCGCCACCGTCATCGGGGTCGAAGACGCACCCGAAAACGAGGCGCCGAACAGGAAGTCATTCCAGATATTGGTGAACTGCCAGATGACCGAGACCACGATGATCGGTCCCGATGACGGCAGAAGGATGCGGCGGAAAATCTGGAAGAAACTCGCACCGTCGATCTGGGCCGCCCGGACGAGCTCCGTCGGAAAGGCCTCATAGTAGTTGCGGAAATAGAGCGTGGTGAAGCCCAGACCATAGATCACATGCACCATGATCAGGCCCCAGATCGAACCGGCGAGACCCAGCGTTCCGAGGATGCGCGCCATCGGGATCAGCACGATCTGGAACGGGATGAAGCATGAAAGCAGCAGCAGCCCGAAAAAGACGTTCGAACCGCGAAAGCTCCACTTGGTCAAAACATAACCGTTCAGCGCACCGACGATGGTGGAGATCGCAACAGCCGGAACGACCATCAGGATCGAATTGATGAAGAACGGCTTGAGACCCGTCGGCTGAACGCCGATCTGCGCCGTGGACCAGGCGGAGAGCCACGGCTCAATCGTCCACACCTGCGGCAGGTTCAACATGCCCCCCTGTCGGATCTCGTCCAGGGGTTTGAGCGAATTGACCACCATCACGTAGAGCGGCAGCATGTAGTAGAGGGCGAAGAGTATCAGCGCCAGATAGATCAGTCCGCGCGTCAGATGGCCGTGGCTGATTGCATTTTGTTGGTTTGGAGCGCCGCTCATCAGCGTTTCCCTCCGCGAATTTCCGAATAGAGATAAGGCACGATGATCGAGAAGATCATGATGAGCATGATGATCGCCGACGATGCACCGATGCCCATGGAATTGCGCGTGAACGTGTAGGAATACATGAATGTCGCCGGCAGCTCGGTCGCCTGCCCCGGCCCGCCGCCGGTCAACGCAACCACAAGGTCGTAGGCCTTGATGGCGAGGTGAGCGAGAACGACGAATGCGGACAGGAAGACCGGCCGCATCAGGGGAATGATGATGCGGCGATAGGTCATGACGGTCGAGGCGCCATCGATCTGCGCCGCCTTGATGATTTCATTGTCGACACCGCGAAGGCCGGCCAGAAACATCGCCATGACAAAGCCCGAGGACTGCCAAACGGCGGCGATCACCACGCAGTAGATGGCGTAGTTGCGGTCCTTGATCCACGCAAACTGGAAGCTTTCCCATCCCCACAGATGCATGGTGTTCTGCAGGCCGATGCCGGGGTCCAGAAACCATTTCCAGGCCGTGCCCGTGACGATGAAGGAAAGCGCCATGGGATAAAGATAGATCGGCCTCAGGAAGCCTTCGCCACGGATTTTCTGGTCGAGCAGGATCGCCAGGAACAGGCCGAGAACCGAGCAGATGATGATGTAAAGGGACGCGAAGATCGCGAGGTTGCTGATCGCCCGCCACCAGTGCGGCAGCGCCCAGAGCCGCTGGTAATTCATCAGCCCGACGAAATTATAGGAGGGCAGCATCTTACTGTCCGTCAACGACAGGAAGCCCGTATAGGCGATGAAGCCATAGACGAAAATGATAATGACGACGAAGCTTGGAGCCAGAACAAGCTTCGGTAACAGCTCCTGAAGTCGACTACGACCAGTCATCGCGCAGATATCCTTGATCCTTGAAACAGCGCCCGATGCTTGCCGTTTCCGTCAATGAGAGCATTTCCAGGAAAAGTGGACCCCGGTTTTCCGTTCGGAAATGCGACAAAACAAAGAGTTTAGGTAGCCGAAGGCGACAGGCTGCCTGCAAGGCGCCCGGACGGTTCGACTGCGATTTCATGCGAGCATTGGTGCGGCGGGGGGCATGCCCCCACCGCATTTTTGCGCGTTTACTTTGCGGCTGCGACGGCAGCAGGCAGTTCGACGATTGCTTCATCCGGTGTCAGTTCACCGTTGAACTCACGGGTAACGACGTCGTAGATCGCGTTTTTGACGGCAGCTGGGTTGGCGTGACCGTGGGCCATCGAGCCGAAGAGCTTGCCGCTCTTGTCCGCCTCGGCAAGATCGGCGATCGCCTTCTTGCCGCAGGCATCAAAGGCCTCGTTGGACACGTCGGACCGGGCCGGAGCCGAACCCTTCACGACATTGAATGCCGACTGGAAGGTCGGGCTTTCGATTGCCGCCGCCATTTCCATCTGCGCCGGCACCTTGTCGGCGGCCACCTTGAACATGGCGAACTGGTCGGAGTTGAACGTCACCGCCCCTTGCGTTTCAGGATAACGCACGCAGACGAAGTCCGTGCCCGGCACCTTCTTCGCCTTGACGAATTCACCCTTCGCCCAGTCACCCATGAACTGGACGCCGGCCTTGCCTTCGATGACCATGGCGGAAGCAAGGTTCCAGTCGCGACCGGAGAAATTGTCATCCACATAGGTGCGAAGTTTTGTCATACGCTCGAAAGCGGTCTTCATCTTCTCCCCGCCAAGGGCTGCCGGGTCGAGGTCGATGAATGCCTGCTTGTAGAAATCGGTACCGAGCGACAGCACGACCGCATCGAAGATCGTTGCGTCCTGCCATGGCTGCCCGCCGGCAGCGATCGGGGTGATGCCCTGCGCCTTGAA
>Ga0075033_1001112_pt1 | contig 11377 bp, 7 predicted proteins | sample SynthPrep_5_END__FD_72751 | JGI IMG/M metagenome (GOLD analysis project Ga0075033, IMG submission 72751) | Synthetic microbial communities from Ohio, USA - SynthPrep_5_END_DS10_MetaG | ecosystem: Engineered > Bioreactor > Aerobic > Activated sludge | place: USA: Ohio, Columbus | collected 2014-04-10
GTCTGGGCCCCGAGCTTGCGGAGGACCATTCCACCACGCTTCTGATGAATGCCGGTGGCTGGCGCGGGGTCCACGCCGTCAACGCCATTGCGCATGGCGACGGGCCTTCGACCTTTGCCGACCTCATTGTGCAGGAATTCCAGTGGTCGCGCAGCCTGATGACCATCCTGCTGCAATATTCACGGCATTACGTGCCGAAACTGCCCCTGCGGCTGAAGTTCCAGTTCCTGTTTTCGCAGCTTTGGTATCCGCTGTTTTCCGGCTTCATGGCGCTGATGTTCGTGCTTCCGGCCGTCGCGCTCCTGAGCGGGCATGTCCTCGTCAATGCATCCTATCCGGTGTTTCTGGCACATTTTATGCCGATTTCGCTCATCATGATCGTGTTCGCGTTTTTCTGGCGGGCCACAGGGGCTTTCCGCCCGCATGATGCAAAACTCTTCAGCTGGGAAGCCATGGTGTTTCTGTTCCTGCGCTGGCCCTGGTCTTTGATGGGTGTGCTGGCAGCGATCCGGGATACGATCCGTGGCGACTTCGTCGACTTCCGCATCACGCCGAAGGGCACGCAGGCAAAACCCCCGCTGCCGCTCCGGGTAATCGTGCCTTACATGGCTCTGGCCGCGTTGAGCCTTTTGGCGATGGTTTTGGCGCCGCGCGAAAGCGGAGCGGAAGGCTTCTTCGTCTTCGCCGCGATCAATGTGGCGATCTATGCGGGCCTCTCGGTGTTTCTGCTTATCCGCCACGCGATGGAAAACGGTTTGCCGAGGCTGCCGGCATTGCGCGGTGCGGCGACTGCCGCTGCCTGTTCGTTAATGCTTGTGGGCGGCAGTGCCGCGGAACTCAGCTCCCATGCAATTGGCGGGCTGGAAGCCCTGTCGCACGGGCAACCCTATGTCAGCTTCACAGAAACGCGGTTCACCGTGGCCGGCGCTGGCGTGGAAGGAGCAAGATCGGTGCGTCTGAAATTGCGCATCGTACTGCCGGGAATGCCAGGAAATAGAAACATGCAGGCGGAACCCATGATGCCGCCACCGGCGATGACAACCGGAGAAATCATGCTGGCCGACAATAGGGTCGGACAATAGAAGGAGGAGGCTGTGATGAGAACAACAATAAGCAACTGCGGATTCTCCGCTTTCGTACTCTGCCTTGCGGTGATCGCACCAAGTGCCGTCCACGCCGCAGGCGGCACGAAGACGCCGAAACCGCTCCGGACCAGCGAAGTCGTTGACATATATTACGACAAGACCTGGAAATGGGATACGGGCGGCGGGCGCTTCATCGCCGATGGACGCAAGTTCGTTGCCGCCACGGAAGAGAAAGGCGTCAAGTCGGTCGGCGATGGCCGTTGGACGGTGGATGCCAATGGCACGCTGTGCATGCGCGCCACCTGGAAAAGTATGGCGGGAAGCGGCAAGGCCGATACCTGCTTCGACCATGGCCGCATCGGCAAGGTGCTCTACCAGCGCAAGCAGGGCGGCCCTTGGTACGTCTTCCGGCATAACCCGCCACGGCCCGGAGATGAATTCCTGAAACTTGTCCGCAAGGACGATGTCACCCCGCAAGTCGCCGCCTATGGCAAGGCGACGATGGCGACGAGGTAGGAGGAAGTGTCATGCAAATAACAAGAAGAAAACTGCTTTTCGCCAGTGGGGCGGCTGTCGCTGCGTCAGCCAGCATGTACCCCATGTTCAAACTGGACGCCCAGGGGGTCGCGCCCATGGGCTCCACCGGCATGAAGACACTTGCCGACAAACGCCCGACATTGCATGCGGACGGTATCCGCTTCGGCGCTTACGATCCGCACGGCGATTTCACCGGCCAGACCGGGGTGGCAACGGAACATCTGTTCCTGCCCTGGGAGGACGTGGATCTCGACAGTCTGGCGCTTGCGGACGCCTATGCCATGGAGCGCAAGCGCAATGTTCTGATCACGGTCGAGCCCTGGTCTTGGGACGTCAACTGGCGTCTCACCTCCGACGAGTTGCGCCGCAGGGTGCTGGGAGGCGACTACGACAAGAACATGCAGGCGATCGCCGCTCGCATGTCGGCAATGAAAAGCCCGCTCATCCTTCGCTGGGGGCAGGAAATGGAAGACACGTCCGGCCGCTTCTCATGGTCGGGATGGAACCCGCAGGACTATATCACGGCCTATAAGCGTATGGTGGACATGACCCGCAAGGCGGTCCCCGGCGTCAAGGTGATATGGTCACCGAAGGGGCTCGATGGTCTTCGCGCCTATTATCCCGGTGACAGCTACGCCGATCTGGTCGGGCTATCGGTCTTCGGTCTCGAGGACTACGACAAGATCGAATATGGCGGACCGCGGAAGTTCTCCGATCTGCTGCGCAAAGGCTATAGGCTTGTCGAAACCTTCAACAAGCCGGTCTGGGTCGCCGAACTCGGCTATGAAGGCGGCGATTCCTACGTCCGTCCATGGATGAACGACGTGACATTGAAACAGGCGGATTTTCCGAGGCTGGAAGAGGTCGTCTATTTCAATGACAAGGACGTGCATCCCTGGCCGCACAATCTCGGTAAGCCCGACTGGCGCGTCGTGCGCCCGGCCAAGGCTTGAACGAGGCCGGAGCGAGCTGAGCGGACGCCCGGCCCGCTCGCTCGCCCGGATATTTATTTGCTGGCTGCCAGCACCGCCTCGGCCTCATAGATGGCGCAGACGATGTGATAGAACGTGCTCGCCGGTGCCGGCTCGTCGAGCATCGGCTTGTCGGCCGGCCATTTGTCGAACCACAGCCCTTTGACCGGCGTGTCGAGGAAGGGCTGCAGCGCGCCGATGGCTCTGAGGCCAGAGGCGAGGTAACGCTGCCTCTCCTCGCCGGACGTGACACTGGCAAGACGCACCGCCGCCTTCAACCATTCCGTCTGCGGCCATAGCCGCGCCAGCCCGTCATGCACCGAAAAATCATCATAGAGGCTCATGACCGCCACCTTGCGGCGCGGGCAGATGCCGTGCTCCTCGCCGATCTCGAACAGGCGCCTGGCCTTGGTGATCGCCGCCTCATTGTTGCGCAGGCTGCCCCAGCGCACCAGAAGCCATGCCCATTCGAACTGATGGCCCGGCTCCATGATGCGGCCTTTGTCGCCCTCATAGGGTGCCCAGTCATGGCCGAAGAATTCCCGCAGGCCTCCATTGCCGCTATCGATGAAGCGGTTCAGCGCAAGATCGGCGATCTCATCGGCCAGAGCCGACCAGGGACCTTCCGGGTCCTGTACTTCCCAGGCAAGCATCGCCTCGAAAAGATGCATGTGCGGATTGGAGCAGAGCGGCGTGCGCGGTGGGTTTTCCTCCTCGAAGCCGGCGACGGGATGTTTGTAGTCGCGCTTGAGGATAGCGAGAATATCGAGCGCCCGGCCGCGCATCTCGTCCTTGCGATCGGGAAGGGCGGCCGCCGTCTGTGCGGCGGCGAACAGCGCAAAAGCCTGATTGTAGAGATCGAAGGAGGGGTCGATCAGCCTGCCGGTCTGGTCGGCGAGGTTGCCGTAAAGACCATTGTCGAGGCGATAGACCTTTTCGAACCAGCTCAAACCATGCAGCAGCGCGTCTTTCCAGGGTCCCTGCCAGCCGTGCTGGCCGGCTGCGGCGAAACAATAGGCCTGGCGCGGCTGGACACGGGCGCGGCGGTCATCGGAAAAAATCGGTTTCGCATCCTGGCCGAGGCGCTCGTAAAAACCGCCGTCCGGCCGGGCTGAACCCGCCTCCCACCACAAGGGCAGGGCGTCCTCATCCAGCCATTTCCGTAATGTTCCGATTTCTTCGGCAAGCGCCTGCGCGATACTCGGAAATTGCACAGTCATGCGTCAACTCTCTGTTTTTACAGTTGAATGAAAAATTAGACCAATAAGAATACGTAATTATAGAGGCAAGTAGACCATGGGACATATTGCGCTGCAACCGTAAAAATTATCGACCTAACGGTGAGCCAACCCGCGCGGGCGCGATTTGTTCCGCGCTCCTTTGTGGCAGATCACGGATCAGAAGTGATTCGAAACTCATAAAGTCTCAGAAATTACAACGTAAATTTGAGATTGCTTATTCGTAGTCCTCACGTATTTCGTAACAATGGTCTGGTCACGTTTGATTCGGTCTCTTTTTAACCTGGGTGGGATGGGGGACATAAAGGGGCACAAGGCAGTGAAATTTTCTGCCTATTCTTCATTGCTGTTCTCTGTTGCGGTTCTTGCGGGCTGCAATACTCCTTCGGGCGTTCGGTCGTTCGGGGGCGCGCAGATGCTGTCTCCGTCCGAGGCGCTGGTTTTCCCGCCGCCCGGTGGCCCGGAAATCGTGACCGTCATCAACCGTACCTATTCGAACGCCGTGGCGCAGCAGGTCATATTGCGCTCCGATGCCGCAACGCCCGGCCAGAACTATATCAAGGCGGAGTTTTTCGGTCCGCAGCAGGCTGGCGACACCGATCGTGACGCTTTGACGTTTACCGGTTTCAGGGCCGCATCGGTCGCACGCGAAATCCGTTCGGAGTTTCCGGCTGAAAACGTCACCATGTCGGCCAATTACCTGCAAAACGGCTACGGCGCCTTTTCCTATGCGGCCGGCAGCGGCAGGGGTGGCGACACCTGCCTTTATGGCTGGCAGGATATTCGCTCGCCGGAAAGCATGCGGCAGGATTTCCGCAACCTCGGACGCATCAAGGTCAGGTTGCGGCTCTGCCAGTCGGAGGCGAGCGTCGAGCGGCTTCTGGCGGTCATGTATAATTACACCATCACCGGCACCTATGCTTCGCAAAGCTGGAACCCCTATGGCACGCCGCAGGCGGTGGATCAAAATCTCGGCCGGCCCGGCCATCCCGTCTATCCTGTCAGGTCGGATGACGTGCCGATGCGGCCGGGTGGCGAAGTGACTGCGAGCGTGCCGAGGCAGCCTGCGCGCCGTGCCGCCGCAGCCATTACGCCTGTTCAGCCGGAGGCGCAGCCGCTGCCACCGGTGGCGGCAGTCAGCATTCCGTCGCCCGTCTCGGCCAGTGCGCCCGCCCAGCCCGCAAGGGCCGCTGTGGCCGGCACTCGCGCGGAGAACGTCGGGGTGGGGAGCCAGCTGCCGTCGCAGGTGCCGCAGGTATCCATTCCCTCGCCAGCATGCGTGTCCGGTTCGGGGGCGGCTCAAGGATGCAGATGATCGCGGGACGAAGAGCGGAAGAGGGCGTTGCAGAAAATCCCGGTGAGACGTCCGGGTGGGGAAGAGAACGGAAAGTTTCTGGATGAACAAGGCCATCACGATCATTGTCTGGTTGCTTGTCTCGCTTTGCGTTCTGGCCATCATTACGATGCCGGTCAGCCTGCAGACGCATCTGGTCGCCACGGCGATTTCGCTCGTCCTCCTTGCAACGATCAAGAGTTTCAACGGGCAGGGGGCCTGGCGTCTGGTGGCGCTTGGTTTCGGCACGGCCATCGTGTTGCGTTATGTCTACTGGCGCACCACCAGCACATTGCCGCCCGTCAATCAGCTTGAGAACTTCATTCCGGGCTTTCTGCTCTACCTTGCGGAAATGTACAGCGTCGTGATGCTGGGACTCAGCCTCGTCATCGTCTCGATGCCGCTGCCTTCGCGCAAGACCCGGCCCGGTTCGCCCGATTACCGGCCGACGGTCGATGTCTTCGTGCCGAGCTACAACGAGGATGCGGAGCTTCTCGCCAATACGCTGGCGGCCGCCAAGAACATGGATTATCCGGCCGACAGGTTCACTGTCTGGCTGCTGGACGATGGCGGTTCGGTGCAGAAGCGTAATGCCAGCAATATTGTCGAGGCACAGGCGGCGCAGCGCCGCCACGAGGAGCTGAAGAAGCTCTGCGAGGATCTTGACGTGCGTTATCTGACGCGCGAGCGCAACGTCCATGCCAAGGCCGGAAATCTCAATAACGGCCTTGCCCATTCGACCGGCGAACTGGTCACGGTGTTCGACGCCGACCATGCACCCGCCCGCGACTTCCTTCTGGAAACGGTGGGTTATTTCGAGGAAGATCCCCGGCTCTTCCTGGTGCAGACGCCGCATTTCTTCGTCAATCCCGATCCCATCGAGCGCAATCTGCGCACCTTCGAGACGATGCCCAGCGAAAACGAGATGTTCTACGGCATCATCCAGCGCGGCCTCGACAAATGGAACGGCGCGTTCTTCTGCGGCTCCGCCGCCGTGCTGCGGCGCGAGGCGCTGCAGGATACGGAAGGGTTCAGCGGCGTCAGCATCACCGAGGATTGCGAAACGGCGCTGGCGCTGCATTCGCGCGGCTGGAACAGCATCTATGTCGACAAGCCGTTGATCGCCGGGTTGCAGCCGGCCACCTTCGCCAGCTTCATCGGCCAGCGCAGCCGCTGGGCGCAGGGCATGATGCAGATCCTGATCTTCCGCCAGCCCCTGTTCCGGCGCGGCCTCTCCTTCACGCAGCGTCTTTGCTACATGTCATCGACGCTGTTCTGGCTGTTCCCGTTTCCGCGCACGATCTTCCTGTTTGCGCCGCTGTTCTATCTGTTCTTCGATCTTCAGATTTTCGTTGCCTCGGGTGGCGAGTTCCTGGCCTATACCGCGGCCTATATGCTCGTGAATCTGATGATGCAGAACTATCTCTATGGCAGCTTCCGCTGGCCATGGATTTCGGAACTCTACGAATATGTGCAGACGGTTCACCTTCTGCCCGCCGTCGTTTCGGTGATCTTCAATCCGGGCAAGCCGACCTTCAAGGTGACGGCAAAGGACGAATCCATCGCCGAGGCGCGGCTTTCGGAAATCAGCCGGCCTTTCTTCGTCATTTTTGCGCTTCTGGTCGTAGCCATGGCCTTTGCCATCTGGCGCATCTACAGCGAGCCCTACAAGGCCGATGTCACGCTCGTCGTCGGCGGCTGGAACCTGCTCAACCTCATCTTTGCGGGCTGCGCGCTCGGCGTCGTCTCAGAGCGCGGCGACAAATCGGCATCGCGCCGCATCACCGTCAAACGACGGTGCGAGGTCAAGCTTGAGGGCAGCGATGCATGGGTGCCGGCCTCCATCGAGAACGTCTCGGTGCATGGCCTGCTGATCAATCTGTTCGACAACGCCACGGCGATCGAGAAGAACACGACGGCGATCGTGAAGGTCAAACCCCATAGCGAGGGCGTGCCGGAAACCATGCCCATCAACGTCGTCCGCACGGTTCGCGGCGAAGGGTTTGTGTCCATCGGCTGCACGTTCTCGCCGCAGCGTGCCATCGATCATCGTCTGATCGCCGACCTCATCTTCGCCAATTCCGAACAATGGAGCGAATTCCAGCGCGTGCGCCGCAAGAACCCCGGCCTCATTCGTGGTACGGCGATCTTCCTGGCGATTTCGCTGTTCCAGACGCAGCGTGGCCTCTTTTATCTGGTCAAGGCGCTCCGTCCTGCCGCCAAAACCGTCAAACCTGCCGGAGCCGTGAAATGACCGGCCGCAAAACGATCAGAAGTTCACTGACAGTTTTGATGTGGGGTGCCGTTGCAACCGGTGCGATGGCGCAGTCCTCGCCCTTCGACATGTCGCCTGAAAGGCCGGCGCAGACGGCACCGGCACCCGTGCCGCCACCTGCCATTCCTCCTGCAGCGCCTCGCCAGCAGCCTCCGGCTCAAAGCCCAACCCAGCCGCCGCAGGTTCAGCCGCCCTTTGCGGTCCAGCCTTCACCCGCGCCGCAACCGCCACAGCGTCCTGCTGCCGTTCCGCCTTTACCATTGCCGCCCGTCGCCGTTCCGCCGCGGCAGGAGGGCGCACGGCCAGCATCTGCCCAGACACAGTCACTCGCCGCCGACAGCCGCCGCCGTTATATATTGCCCTATGAAAAGCTCAGCCTTTCCGGCGAGATAGACAGGCGGCAATGGAGCATCTACCTGACGCCTGAGCAGGTGAATGCCGCCGTCGCGCTGAATATCGGTTATCAGAACGCCATTGTCGTCGCGCCGGAAAGCTCGAACTTCCAGGTCAGCCTGAACAATGTTCCTCTCGATGCGGCGCGTATCGAAGCGCCGGATAGCGAAGGCAATATTTCGCTGAAAATTCCGCCTGGTGTCTTGCAGGTGGGGGCGAATGTCGTGACGCTTGGTGTGCAGCAGCGCCACAGAACCGATTGCACGATCCAGTCCACCTATGATCTTTGGACCGAGATTGACCCGGCAAGCACCTATATCGCCTTCAACGCCGATGTTGCCGGCAACTTCGCCAATATAGACGACATTCAGGCAACCGGGCCGGATGGCAAAGCGGCGACGTCGATCGAGATCGTCGCGCCCGGGCTCGGCAATCCGGCATTCGCGGATTCACTCCTGCGGCTTTCGCAGGCTCTGGCGCTCAGAACCCAGATGCCGAACCAGACGATCCGTTTTGTTTCCACCCCGTCTGCCGAACCCAGGGCCGGAACGCTGGTGGTTCTCGTCGGCACCGCGCGTGAGATTGCGGGCCTTTCCGCTGCACTGCCGCCCGAAGCATCGGCGGGCGCCTTTGCCGGTTTCGGCAATGCCGCGCCGGGCGGTCTTTCTCCGCTCTTCGTCAGCGGCCCCACCACGCAGGCGGTGCAGGCGGCGATAGAAACGCTGTTTTCGTCGATTTCGCGCACCCCCGGCGCGCAGAGAACGACCTTTTCGACCCGCAGCTGGCATGCGCCGGATGTACCGCTCATCATGTCGGACCGTCGCATCGCGCTTTCCGAGCTGGGCATTGAAAGCGCCGAATTTGGCGGGCGGCGTTTCCGCAACGAATTTTATATCGGCATGCCCGCCGATTTTTACGCATCGGCCTATGGCGAAGCGTCCCTCCTGCTTGATGCCGCCTATTCGTCGCAGGTGTTGCCCGGCAGCCATATCGACATCTACGTCAATGACGAGATCGCTTCGACCGTACCGATTTCCAACAATGGCGGCGGCATTTTCCGACATTTGCCCATCAAGGTGACGATGCGGCATTTCAAGCCGGGTCCGAACAAGGTGACGATCGAGGCCGTATTGATGACGGCGCAGGATCAGGCCTGTGCCCCCGGAGCACCGGCCAGCGCGACCCCGCGTTTTGCGCTGTTTGACACCTCGGAAATCCAGGTGCCGGACTTTGCGCGGATCGGCCGCAAGCCGGATCTGGCGGCGATGGCGGGCGCCGGGCAGCCCTACAGGGCCGCTGGAAGCCCGGTTGCGCTTTCGCTTGACCGTTTCGACACTGATACGATGTCGGCGGCTGCGACGCTCGTCAGCCGGCTGGCGAGTGTGTCTGGCCATCCGATCAATGTCGAGACCGTGGCCTCGCCGCTGGTGATCGGCGATCGAGACGCCCTTTTCGTCGGAACGATTTCGCAAATCCCGCAGGCGCTGATCAGCCAGTTCAATCTCGTGCCCTCAAGTCAGATATCCTGGAAGATCGGGACCGGCGTTCAGCCTCCCGCGCAAAACAGCGATACCCTCTTCAACGACTGGCGGGAGCGGGTGGATGGCGGCATCTGGGAGGGGCAGGTCTCCTCCCTTGAGGAATGGATGAAGCGGAATTTCGACCTCAGCTCGGACACGCTGCGCTTCCTGCCGGCACCCGAGCAGCCCTATGCGCCGACCGGAAATGTCTCCTTCATGATGGCGCAGGGTCTCAGCCCTTCCGGAGAAGGCGTCTGGACACTGGCCACTGCACCGACTTCGGCGGAGCTTCGTGACGGCATGACGGCAATGGTGCGCGAAAACCATTGGCGCGACGTCACGGGACGGGTCGCCGCTTATGATGCGGCAGCCGAAAAAATCGAGACAGTGGAAGTGGAGAGGCCCTATTTTTATACGACACGGGATTTTTCCCTCTCGAACTGGAGGCTGATTGCGGCCAACTGGCTGTCTTCCAACGTGCTCTCCTATTCGCTGGCATTCATCGGGTTTGTATCGCTTCTGGGCCTCGCCACCTTTGTGATGCTGCGTTTGATGGGGCGACATCGATGAAGTTTGGGATCTCTCGACTTGTCGGCATTTTTTGTCTTTCGCTGATGGCATTGATTGCCAACATCCCGGCAAGCCGCGCCGCATCGGTTTCGCCGGAGGCATGGGCGGCCTATAAAAGCGCATTCCTCGATCCCGGCGGTCGCATCATCGATACCGGCAACGGCAATATCAGCCACAGTGAAGGGCAGGGCTATGGCATGTGGCTTGCCGTTCTTTCCGACAATCTTGCCGATTTCGAACTGATCTGGAGCTTCACGCGCACCGAACTGCTCGTGCGCGATGACGGCCTTTCCGCCTGGAAATGGGATCCGCGCACCAGACCGCATGTGACTGACATCAACAACGCCACGGACGGCGATATTCTGATCGCTTACGCGCTGGCGCTCGCAGCCGGGCAATGGAACCGGCAGGACTATGCCGAGGCCTCGGCAGCCATAGCATCGGCCATCCTCAAGAAGACCGTCGTGCAGCGCAGCGGGCGAACGCTGCTTTTGCCGGCCGCCAGCGGGTTTGGTGAAAATGACCGGGACGACGGGCCTGTGGTCAATCCCTCCTATCTGATCTTCGAGGCCTTTCCGGTCCTCAATCTCGTCGCGCCATCACCGCTCTGGAAAGCCCTTTCCGATGATGGGGCGGCGCAGATCGGCGCATTCGCCTTCAGCGACAAGAAATTGCCCGCCGACTGGGTGTCGGTGAAGACGAAGCCGCAGCCGGCGTCGGGTTTTCCGGCAGAGTTCGGCTATAATGCGGTGCGGATACCGCTTTATCTTTCGCGGGCGAAAATGGGCTCTCCGCAACTGCTTGCCCGGCTGAAAGACGGCATGACGCTGGAAAGCGGTGCGGCGGGTACGTTCGATCTGAAGAGCGGGGCGGTCAAGGATGTGCTGTCAGACCCTGGCTACCGCGTCATTCCGGCGCTGGCGGCCTGCGCGGCCGGCGGCCCGGCCGTTTCCGCTGAACTTCAGAGCTTTCAGCCAACACTTTATTATCCCTCTACATTGCATCTTCTGGCATTGTCGTTTCTGACAGGGAATAACGGGGAATGCCGATGAACAAGCCTCTGTCGACCTCGGCTCTCATCCTGGTCCTGATTGCGCTTGCCGCCTTCCACTGGCGTGACAGCATTCTCGGGCGGGTGTCGGACGTGCATACTTCAGCGGTCGGTGACAATCGTGGAGTGCCGCGCATTTCGCCGGTTGCGGCCAATCCTGCGCAGATCAATGCGTTCCTCAAGAACCGTGAAGTGGCGCAGGTAACGCAGCCTGCGACGCCACCGGTCACCGTGCCGGCTACAGACCCGCAGCCGGTGACGCAGACACAGGCTGGCGGACAGACATCGCAGGCGCCCGCACCCCGAGCGACCCAGCCTGCAGCTCCCGATATGCCCGAAGTTGATCTCAGTGCGCTGCGCTATTTCGCGGCGAGGGGCGATACCCAGCGCCTTCAGGCCGAAAT
>Ga0075033_1001121_pt1 | contig 11250 bp, 9 predicted proteins | sample SynthPrep_5_END__FD_72751 | JGI IMG/M metagenome (GOLD analysis project Ga0075033, IMG submission 72751) | Synthetic microbial communities from Ohio, USA - SynthPrep_5_END_DS10_MetaG | ecosystem: Engineered > Bioreactor > Aerobic > Activated sludge | place: USA: Ohio, Columbus | collected 2014-04-10
GCGACAATCAAGCCCCAAAGTGCAACCGGCACCGGATTGGCAAGCGTGGCGCGGATGCTCGCATCCACGGCCGCGACAGCACCCACATCCCGATCCAGCATCAGCGGAAACGCCACAACAGTTGTCGCCAGCACAATGACCGCAAAAACGAAACCGGCCAGATTGCCCCAGATTATAAGGGAAAGGCCCTGCGAGGTCGTCAGAACATCTGACAGAAATGTTGAGAAAGAGACCGGACCGACCGCTTCGAAAGTCGTGGTGTAGATATGCTGCGCAACAATCAGCCAGACGATGAAAAGAGCAAAAAGCATAAAGCCGACCGCGAGGATCGACGGCAGCGCCGGAGAGTGGCGAACCTCCAGCGCGTGACGCCAGGAGCTATCCAGCCCCTGCTCGCGGCGTCGACTGATTTCATATAGACCGATGGCCGCAATGGGGCCGATCAGCGCAAAGCCCGACATCAGGGGATAAATCAGCGGCAATAGATTGGCGCCGGAACTCCACATGACGAGAAAAACACCCGCTATCGGATACATGAGACAGATGAAGACATAGTGCGACGGTTTCTCCCGAAAATCCGCCAGCCCCAACCTCAGAGCATCAACAAGATCCGCAATACCTATCTTCCGGACTTCCGGGCGTGCAAATCCGCCGCTCGCGCCGGCCATGACATGGAATGCCGTCATAGCATCTCTCCTCCTGCGCCATGATCCGGCTGGCGGTGTAAGGACGTGCGGTGACTTTTTACCTATGCGTCAAACCGCAACCGGTTGTTTTAAATCTATCAAATTTTCTCGCCTTTGTCGCCTGTTCTTTAAATTGGGAAAATTAGCTACAGGCCGTCGTCACTGGCGGCGATTTTCAAGGCGGACACCTCAGGACAAGACTGCGGACCTGAAGGGCGGATTTGCCAGCTAGTCGAGCAGCGCATCCTGAAAACAGCATTTGCGTCAGCCACCCGCCCCCGAACCGCTAGACATTGACCTTCCCACAACGGAAAAGCTGCCCTCGAAGGTAGCTTTTGCTAGATCTTGGAATTTGCACGCGCCATCGAAAGCGAGACCACCAGTCCCGGCTGGTTGTCGGCCAGCGTAATATCTACGCCATGCAGGTCGGCGATGGCGCGGACGAGACTGAGGCCGAGGCCGCTTCCGGGTGTCGAGCGGCTCTTGTCGAGCCGGTAGAGGCGGCGGAAGACCTTGTCGCGCTCGGCTTCCGGAATACCCGGGCCCGTGTCACGGACGGTCGCGACCAGTCTATTTCCGTTGGCCGCAAGCGAAAGGTCGATGTGGGTACCCGGCCGGCAATGATTGATCGCATTCTCGACGAGATTGACGAGGAGCTGCATCAGCAGCTCGCGATCGCCGGATACCAGCCAAACACCGGGCGAGGGTGCGGCAAAACTTAGGAACTGGCCGTTGTCTTCGGCGACATCGGCATAAATTTCCACGATGTCGTTCATCAGGCCGAGAAGATCGACAGGGCGGAAACGAACCTTGCGGCCACCCGCCTCGATCTGTGAAATTCGCAGCAACGCCTCAAAAGTGGCGTTGATCTGGTCGCTTTCGCCAAGCGCATCGGCGAGAAGATCCTCGATCGGCTCAAGACGCTCGTTGCGGCCCATGGCATCCTGGATCGTCATCTTCAGGCGGTTGAGCGGCGTCTTGAGATCGTGAGCGATGTCGGCGCTGACCTGGCGCATGCTCTCCACCAGCCGAGAGAGGCGCTCCAGCGCGTCGTTGATCTGGATTGACAGCAGATCAATATCATCGCGCCTGCCACTCAAAGGAATGCGCGCCTGCATCCGGCCATTGGAAATATCCACCATGGTCTCGACCACACCGTCAAGGCGCCTCTGTGCCCGCTTCGCCAGGATGACCCCACCCACCGCGGCAAAGGCAATGGTCAGCACCGCCACCCAGGCGAAACTGAAAAGGGCGATATCCTCGAAATCATCGGTTTCCGAGAGGCTGCGTCCGACAGTCAGGCGGTTCTGGCCGACCGGCCCGGAGACAACACGGAAGACCGTATCATCCGGCAGACCGATTTCCCTAGCCGTAATGCTCGCGAGACCATCCGGAAGGTGCGGAACGGTGGCGTTGCCGGCGATGCGCCGACCGTTGGGATCAACCAGTGAAAAGACCCGCTCGTCCGACGTCGGGTGCCTGCCATAGGCTTTGATCGCCGCGACGAGGTCTTCCATGTCGTTGGGTGCATAGTTCGATGTGGTAACCGCATACATTTCCGTGACGGATGTATCCAAGGCACCCATCAGTTCCCGCTTCAGGTACTGATAGGTGATGAAGCCGGAAATCAGGAAGCCGAGGATGAACAGCAGGCCGAAGGCCAGCGCCAGCCGGAAGGGCGTGCTGCGATACAGCCTAGCGCGGTGCATGCAGGCTATAACCGATATTGCGGATCGTATGGAGAAGCTGGACCGTGAAAGGCTTATCGATCTTGGCACGCAGGCGGCTGATATGCGTCTCGACGACGCTTGTCTTCGGATCGAAATGAAAGTCCCAGACGCGTTCCAGAAGCATGGTTCGGGTGAGCACCCTGCCCTCGCCGCGCATTAATGTTTCGAGCAACGTGAATTCGCGGGGCTGCAGGTCGATGGTCTGATCGCTCCTGCGCACCACCCGCCTGATCAGGTCGATCTCGAGATCGGCCACACGCAGCACCGTCGTCTGCTCTTGGGGCGGCGGGCGGCGGCCAAGTGCATTGACCCGCGCGAGCAGTTCGGAAAAGGCGAAGGGCTTGACGAGATAGTCGTCTCCGCCGGCTTCCAACCCCTCCACCCGATCGTCGACGCCGCCGACGGAGGTCAGGAAGAGCACCGGCGTCTTGACCTGCGCCGCCCGGATTGCCTTGACGACTGAAAGACCGTCAAGACCCGGCAGCATCCGGTCGACGATGAGAACATCATAGGCTTCACGGGTCGCCTGGAACAGGCCATCACGCCCGTCATCAATCGGATCGCAGACATGCCCCGCCTCCGTCAGGCCCCTGACGATATACTCGATGGTTTTTCGATCATCCTCGATCAGAAGGATACGCATTGAAATCTCGCTTGTTCCGTCAGGCGTCTCATTAGCAGGAAACGGGCCGCCGGTCTTCACCGGATCAGCCCCTCTGACACAGGGGAGCGGCCGCTCCGGCCAAGGCTGTTGCGCGGGCCGGAACCTTCATTGGGTGTCAAGCAGCCGCCTCTAGTGCGCCACGGGATCGTCGAGCACGTTCAGCAGCCCGGTAACGGCCTGCTCCGCTTCGGTCGCATCCGGATTGCTCCGGCGCAGAGAGCGAATTGCCGCATCCGCAGCGTCATCGATGACACCCCATTCGGTCTTGTTCATCGGGTAGAGTGTCGGCTCATTCTTATCCCACGCGGTTTCGAAATCCGTTATCCGCTTTTTTGCCGTGGCAAGATCACCCTTGGCAACAAGCGCCAGCGTGTCCTTGGCGATCGTCTTGAAAGTGGACAGATCGCCGAGATCGCTGACTATCGTCGCCGCAACCGCCGCATTCGTGAAATTCGTCACCGTGACGAACGCCATGAAGAGTGTAGCGACTAGGAGTATTTTTTTCATCGTTGTCTCCGTTCGAGTGCGGACCTCTCGTCCGACCCGGCAACCATGAATGCACGATTTTACCGCAGCTTCGCACCGGGATTACCGATTTGTAAGTTCCGGTGGAGGTGCGCCTTTTTCATCGGCAGACGGGCCGCCTGCTCAAGCATATGCGGCATTCCGACACGAATTGCGAAGTTGGCTGAGGCATGTTCGTGCTCACCTTACGAAACCGTATCCTTACGGCAAAGCGAGCGTATGGGCGCGCCGGTAGAGAATGTTCGTCCGTCACGGCTCGACGGTCCGAATTCGGGCAATCACGCCCAGCATTTAAGGATAGATCCAATGAAAAAAGTCTTTTTCGCCACTGCGCTCCTCACCAGCATCGCCGGCGTATCGCTTTCCGTTTCCAGCGCGCACGCAGCCAATGTCCCCTGCGAGGAAATGCTGAAGGACATGCGTGCAGCCAAGGCAAAAGCAACGCTGAGCGAAGCTGACATGGCCAAGGTCAACGAGCTGGAAACAAAAGCCGTCGAACGCTGCAACGCCGATGACGATGCCCGTTCCGACGGCTTCCTGAAAGAAGCCATGACCGTCATGGGCAAGTAACCCGTCCACGTTTGATCGGAGTACGACGATGACACAAACCGCTTCCCCTTCCATTCCGGAAAACCGGGTTCCCGAAGTCACCGTGGAATTCTGGCTCATCAAGCTCATGGCCGTCACCATGGGCGAAACCGCTGCGGACTATCTGGCGGTCAACCTGGGTTTCGGCCTGACGGTCACCTCCATTTTGATGACGGCCATCCTCATTGTCGCGCTCCGGTTCCAGTTTGCGCAGAAACGTTATGTGCCGGGCGTCTATTGGACGGCGGTGGTTCTGATCAGCATTGTCGGCACGCTTGTGACGGACAACCTCGTCGATAATTTCGGCGTCGCACTGGAAACCACCGCGATCGGTTTCACGCTGGCCCTGGCCGCAACCTTTGCCATCTGGTACGGGGCGGAAAAGACGCTGTCGATCCACTCAATCTTCACGGCACGCCGGGAAGGATTCTACTGGCTCGCCATCCTTTTCACCTTCGCGCTCGGAACGGCCGCCGGCGACCTTGTGGCCGAGGTTTTCGCACTTGGCTACCTGACGACCGGTATCCTGTTCGGGGCCGTCATCGCCGCGATCGCGGCGGCCTATTACTTCCTGAAGATGGATGCGATCCTGGCGTTCTGGCTGGCCTATATCTTCACCCGCCCGCTCGGCGCATCCTTCGGCGACCTGTTGTCGCAGCCAGTCGATTATGGCGGCCTCGGTTTCGGCACCATCGTGACCAGCTTCATCTTCCTCGCCGTCATCATCGCTCTGGTCTGCTACCTGACGCTCAAGCCGACCCCGAGCCCGGTGGCGTTGCAGGGTGAGCAAAATTAACGACGATTGGTACGCTGCCATTACGTTCAACCGCGACGACACTTTTGGAAGGCCTTCCCGGAAATACCGAGGAGGCCTTTTCCATGACCGGTGCATGGCCGGGAACGGTACACGCCGCCCAACAAAAGGCCTCCGCAATTTCTTGCGGAGGCTTTTTTTGAATTCAGGTGGAATACCGTCATATCACCGGCGACTATTCAACGTCGTTTTCGCCGCCGTTCTCGCCCTTGGCATCATCCGCGACCGGATTGACCTTGCCAGTCATCGCATCGACCGAAACGCTCTTCGATCCATCGGCCGTCATCAGTTCGACTTCAAAAACGGCATCAGCCTGTTCGTTGTCGAGTGCGGCGTTGACCGCCTTGCCACCAATGGACTTTTCGGCCGCGCCGATGGCGTCCGCAAGGTTAAGTTTCGCGCCATTCAACTTGGCAAATTCGGCGGAATCATCCGCCCCGTTCTGGTGTTCAGCAGCCATCGCGGCAGGAAGGACGGTCAATGGCGCGAAGGTACCTACGGCGATGATGGCAGCCATTGCCGTGACGAGGGATTTGTATCTGGTCATGATCTACTCCAATCGGGCGAACCGGAATGGTGCACCTGGCGGGAATATGAGCGCCCCAGCTTACGACGGTCTCGGCCGGAACTTACACTTCGGTAAAGGGCGCATGGCGCAGGACCGAAACAGGGGTATCGGCTGTCAATCCACGAGTTTTTTGACACTATCGGCAATAGCCAGCGATGGTCAGAACGGATGGCCACGACGCAAGCGGCTTCCCTTTGTAAGCACGACAGATCGGATCAGAGCGGGCACGGTGATTGCGAATTAACTGATTGAGATCAATCATGATCGTCTGGAACGAGCCGATTGCGCCCGTCTCCCCGTCCGCAACCGCACTTCCCCGGAACCGCCGACTCAAGCTTGGGATGCCGGGCACGTCCGCCAAACTGAAAGTCATGGTTGCGCATGAACTCACAATTTATTGTGGTTGCACTTCGGAGCAATTTGGCCTTGTTTGTGGACTCAAAATACTCACGGGGAGAGAAAACAATGTCGATAACAGCAACAACTCGCGCCACCCTGCTGGTGGGATCGCTTCTGATTGGCGCCAGTTCCGCATTTGCAGAAACAGTTCTGCATCGTGGCAATGCCGGGGAACCGCAGACGCTCGATCAGGCGCAGACCTCCATCAACATCGAAGCTTTTATCCTGAAAGACCTTTATGAAGGTCTCACCATTTACGATGCCGCCGGCAAGATCATTCCCGGGACGGCAGAAAGCTGGACGCTTTCTGAGGATGGCACCGTTTACACGTTCAAACTGCGTGCGGATGCAAAGTGGTCGGATGGCACGCCGGTAACGGCTGGAGATTTTGTTTTCTCCTACCAGCGCGTCGAAGACCCGAAGACCGCAGCCAAATATGCGAATATTCTCTACCCGATCAAGAACGCCGAAAAGATCAACAAGGGCGAAACGCCGGTTGACCAGCTTGGCGTCAAGGCGGTGGATGACAAGACCCTTGAGATCACGCTTGAGCGCCCGACACCTTTCTTCGTTGAGCTCCTCGCTCACCAGGCGGCTCTGCCAATTTCGAAGGCAAGTTACGAAAAGAACGGCACCGACTTCGTAAAGCCGGGCGTCATGGTCTCGAACGGTGCTTACAAGCTCGAAGCGCATGTTCCCAATGACAGCTTGACGGTCGTCAAGAACACCAGCTTCTGGGACGCATCGAACACCAAGATCGACAAGGTCATTTTCTACCCGATCGATGATCAGGCCGCATCCGTCCGTCGTTTCGAAGCCAAGGAAATGGACCTCGCGTATAATTTTTCCGCGGACCAGATCGACCGTCTGCGCAAGTCCTATGGCGAACAGGTTCACGTTTCGCCGACGCTTGCGACCTATTATTACACCTTCGACACACGCGAAGCGCCGTATGACGATGTCCGTGTCCGCCAGGCTCTGTCCATGGCAGTCGACCGCGATTTCCTTGCCAAGGAAATCTACAGCGGTTCGCAGGTTCCCGCCTATTCCATGGTTCCCCCGGGCATGGACTCCTACGGTGAACCCGCAAAAGCCGATTTTGCCACGCTGTCGCAGCTTGATCGTGAAGACGAGGCCCTCAAGCTGATGAAGGAAGCCGGTTACGGTGAGGGCGGCAAGCCGCTTTCCATCGAAATCCGCTACAACACCAACCCGAACCACGAACGCGTCGCAACGGCTATCGCGGATATGTGGAAGAACACCTTTGGCGCGAAGGTATCGCTGGTGAACCTCGACGTCGCCTCGCACTATGGCTATCTCCAGGAAGGCGGCAAGTTCAACGTGGCGCGTGCCGGGTGGGTTGCCGACTATGCGGATGCGGAAAACTTCCTCGCCCTTTCCATATCCTCCAACAAGACCTTCAACTATTCGAAGTTCAACAATGCCGAATATGACGCGCTGATGCAGAAGTCATATGACGAAAAGGATCCGGCAGCTCGCTCCAAGCTGCTGCATGAGGCAGAAACCATCCTCATGAAAGAACAGCCGGTCGCTCCGCTTCTGACGCAGGCAGACCTGTGGCTGGTTTCCAACCGCGTGAAGGGTTGGGAAGACAATGCTGCTAACGAACACCTCAGCCGCTTCCTGAGCGTTTCCGAATAAGCAGTGCTGGCACGGTGGCTGACACCACCGTGCCATGCGGGGAGCCTGAAAAATCATGATCTCGTTTATCCTGCGCCGTTTGGCGAGCGCCGTGCCGACGTTGTTTATCGTCGTCACGATTTCGTTTTTCCTGATGCGTTTTGCACCGGGCGGTCCGTTCAACCTCGAACGCCCCCTGCCGCCGCAGACCATGGAAAACCTGATGAGAACCTATCATCTGGATGAGCCATTGTGGCGCCAGTACCTCATCTATCTCGGCAATGCCGTCACCGGCGATTTCGGCCCGAGCTACATCTACAAGGACAACACCGTCGCGCAATTGATCGGCAAGGGTCTGCCTTATTCGCTGGAGCTCGGTTGTTATGCTCTTCTGCTGGCGCTGGTCGGCGGTGTTCTTGCCGGCACCTTTGCCGCACTCAGGCAGAATAGCGCCTTCGATTTCTCGATCATGTCCATCTCGACCGTCGGCATCACCGTACCGAACTTCGTTGTCGCGCCTGTCCTCACACTGATCTTCGCCGTGTTGCTCGGGCTCCTGCCCGCCGGCAGCTGGGGTGATGGATCGCTGCGATATCTCATTCTTCCGATGATCGCGCTCGCTTTGCCACAGCTCGCCGTCATCGCGCGTCTGACACGCGGCGCAATGATCGAGGCGCTGCGGATGGACCATATCCGCACCGCCAGGGCTTATGGCCTTCCAGCCCGCAGCGTGGTGGTGTTTCACGCCATGCGCGCGGCAATGCTGCCGGTCGTTTCCTATCTCGCGCCTTGTGCCGCAGCTCTGTTGACGGGTTCGGCGGTCATCGAGACGATCTTCACTATCCCGGGTGTCGGTCGCTACTTCGTTCTTGGTGCCATCAATCGTGACTACACGCTGGTCATGGGAACGGTCGTTCTCATCGCCATTTTTGTCATCCTGTTCAATCTCGTGGTCGATATTCTCTACGGCCTGCTCGATCCGAGGGTCAGACATGACTGATATCTCCGGCAATATCGCCCCTCAACCATCGGTGAAAAGCCGAAGCCTGTTCCAGCTTGCCGCCATGCGTTTCAGACGAAACAAAGCCGCCATGGCTGGCTCCATCATGCTCGTGCTGATCACGCTTTTCTCGTTTATCGGCCCGCATTTCCTTTCACACACCTATGATCAGGTGTTTTCGTCCTATGTCTCCGTCGCACCAAGCCTTGAGCCGCGGCCGGACGTCAACAATCTCCAGAGCGTCATGGAAGGTGTGGCAGGCCGCGCCCGCGTGGAGCTGAAGGAGTTTTACGTCGAAGGCCAGACCTTCACGGCAACCGTCACATCCAGCGACCCGATCGACCCGCGCACGACACGGTATTTCGACCGCGCCAACGAATTCGAAAACACGAAGGTCGTTGCAACGGAAGATGATGGTCGAACGCTGAAGCTGGAAGGCGATGTCAATCGCGAATACTTCTTCTTCGGCACGGATTCCAACGGTCGCGATATGCTGGCTCGCGTCATGCTGGGCGGTCAGATCTCCATCGCCGTCGGCGTTCTCGCCAGTCTCGTTTCGCTCGGCATCGGCGTTCTTTACGGCGCAACGGCGGGCTACATCGGTGGGCGCGTCGACAATGTGATGATGCGTTTCGTCGAAATCCTCTATTCGCTCCCCTTCGTCTTCCTGGTCGTCGTTCTCGTGGTCTTTTTCGGGCGCAGCTTCATCCTGATCTTCCTGGTCATCGGTGCGGTGGAGTGGCTGGATATGGCCCGTATCGTGCGTGGCCAGACACTTGCCCTGAAACGGCGGGAATTCGTGGGTGCGGCCCAGGCTTTGGGCCTGACCGACTGGCAGATCATCCGCCGCCACATCATTCCGAATACGATCGGCCCCGTCGTCGTGTTCGTCACGGTTGTCGTACCCAAAGTCATTCTTCTGGAAAGTTTCCTCTCCTTCCTCGGGCTTGGCGTGCAGGCGCCACTGACGAGTTGGGGAGCGCTGATTTCCGAAGGCGCGAACAATATCCAATCAGCCCCGTGGCTATTGATATTTCCGGCAATCTTCTTCGTGCTGACCCTGTTCTCGCTCAATTTTGTGGGCGACGGGTTGCGTGATGCACTCGATCCCAAGGATCGTTGACATGAATACGACATCTGAAACCATCCTCACTGTCCGCAATCTCAAGGTCGATTTCACGACGCCGGACGGCACGGTGAACGCCGTCAAAGGCATCGATCTCGATGTCAAACAGGGGGAAACGCTTGCCGTTGTCGGAGAATCCGGCTCCGGCAAAAGCCAGACCATGATGGGCATCATGGGACTGCTCTCCTCCAACGGCGTCATCCAGGGTTCTGCCAAATATCGTGGACGTGAGTTGATAAACCTGCCGGTCAACGAACTGAACACTATTCGTGGCGCGAAAATCACCATGATTTTCCAGGAGCCGATGACCTCGCTCGATCCGCTTTACAGGATCGGCGCGCAGATCGCGGAACCCATCGTCCACCACCGGGGCGGCAGCAAGAAGGAAGCGCGGGCACGCGTTCTCGAACTTCTGAAGCTCGTGGGGATTCCGGAGCCGGAGCGGCGCATCGACAGCTATCCGCATGAGCTTTCCGGGGGACAGCGCCAGCGCGTCATGATCGCCATGGCACTGGCAAACGAGCCCGATATTCTGATCGCGGATGAACCAACCACCGCGCTCGACGTGACAATCCAGGCGCAGATTCTCGATCTTCTGAAGTCATTGCAGCGACGCTTCGGCATGGCCGTGGTGTTGATCACGCACGATCTGGGTGTGGTCAGGCATTTTGCCGATCGTGTTGCGGTAATGCGCCGCGGCGAGATCGTTGAAGCCGGTACAACGGAAGACATCTTCGAACGCCCGCAGGCGGACTATACCAAGATGCTTCTCGATGCCGAGCCCAGCGGGCACAAGCCGCCTGTCGGTGAAGCGAAGCCGGTCGTTCTCGCTGGCCAGAACGTGACGATTGATTATGTGATTCCGGGCGGATTCCTGTCGAAGTCGCGGGAGTTTCGCGCCGTGGACGGCGTCAATGTCAGCCTTCATCAAGGGCAGACCATCGGCATCGTCGGTGAATCCGGATCAGGCAAATCCACGCTCGGTCGTGCACTTCTTCGCCTGGCACCGTCAAAAGGCCAGATTTTCTTCGGCAAGACGGAAATCACCGGACTTGATCGTAAGGCAATGAGGCCCTTGCGGCGGCAGCTGCAGCTTGTGTTTCAGGATCCCTATGGATCTCTTTCGCCAAGACAGACTGTTGGAGAGATCATCACTGAGGGCCTTTTTGTGCACGAGCCACAGCTCAGCCGCGCAGAGCGAGACGAGCGGGCAATCGCCGCTCTGAAAGAAGTCGGCCTAGACCCCGCTGCCCGCAACCGCTACCCGCACGAGTTTTCAGGCGGACAACGTCAGCGTATCGCAATTGCCCGCGCGATCATCCTCAAGCCGGATGTCGTCATTCTCGACGAACCCACATCTGCGCTGGACCGATCCGTTCAGGGACAAGTTATCGACCTGCTGCGTGGTTTGCAGAAGACACATGGCCTTTCCTACATCTTCATCAGCCACGACCTTTCCGTGATCAAGGCCATTTCGGATTACGTCATCGTCATGAAAAACGGGAAGAT
>Ga0075033_1001127_pt1 | contig 11192 bp, 9 predicted proteins | sample SynthPrep_5_END__FD_72751 | JGI IMG/M metagenome (GOLD analysis project Ga0075033, IMG submission 72751) | Synthetic microbial communities from Ohio, USA - SynthPrep_5_END_DS10_MetaG | ecosystem: Engineered > Bioreactor > Aerobic > Activated sludge | place: USA: Ohio, Columbus | collected 2014-04-10
TAAGGCTGCGGCTTTTTTTGCATCATCAAAGAAGACTTCGTAAAAATCGCCCATGCGATAAAACAGCAAAATATGCGGATGTTGGCTTTTTAACCCCAAATATTGTTGCATCATGGGGGTGTGCGTAGATTGTTCATCTATTTTCATATAAAACAGTCACTTATTTGTTTTGTTTCTATTGTTTGGGGAAAATTTGGGGCAATTTTAGCCATGTTTTGCATGCTCTCCCAGATACGCTCCAGCTCTTTGGGAGACTCTGTATCTATCCATCGACCATAAACGGTCACGAGCATGGAATAGTCACTGTGCCCCATCTGGTTGGCGATAAAAGCCAGGTTGCCACGTGCCGTGAGATTCCAGCAGGCAAATGTGTGTCGGGTCTGGTAAGGCGGGCGAGGGCGGATTTTTGCGCGCCGTACCAGATTGGCCCACTTGGTGTTCCATGCACTTGGCACGAAGTAGTCATTGACGACTTTTCTACGAGCCTTTGTCTTCGGTGACAGCAGCACACGCACGTGGTCGTTACGCGATTCGTGGCGGTTGAGCCAGACGGTCAGATCGACTGCCTGGCGCTGTCCCACACTGGCGATCAGTACCTGCAGTGCTTCTCGTGCTGGAGGTTGCAGCAACACAGTACGTTCTTTCCTGGTCTTGGGCACCTTGAATGCACCCGACTGTGTGATGGACCTGCGTACCGTAATCTTGCTCAGGTCCGGTGCCACGTCTTCAACGGCCAGCGCGAGTAGTTCGCCGGGGCGCAGCCCGGTGTAGACAGCTATCGTCACGGCGGCTTTGTCTATTGGATGAAGACAGCCTTTTTCCAGCAGTGCCAGGTATTCCTCATAGGTCAGCGGGTCCGGGTCTTTGTTGCTTTTCGTGAAGCGGACACAGTGCTTGCCGAGTTCACCGCAGTAGTTATTGTTTTCGCACCAATACAGGAAGCCGGCAAACGTGGCCAGGTAATGGTTGACGGTCGAAACGGCGCGTGTGGCGATCAGGTCGGCACGTAATTGCTGGATATCCTCTGGCAGCAGGGAATTTACCAGACGGTTGCTGCCAAGGGTTTCCACGCACATATTGAGAGCAACTTCGTAGCGCGATTGGGTCTCAGGAGTAATATCCACGGCTTTTAGTGGTTTATAACGTTCGCACAGATCATCCAGGCGTTTGCCACTTGTAGAGCTACTGGCTGCTCTTGAATGAGGAAAGAGATCTGTTTCGTTGTAGTTGCCGGTTTTCAGCGCAAATAACGCGGCACTGCGTAAGCCCGCGGCGTGTTTGATGTTGTTTCTGGTTGGGTCGAGGCCGAGTGTATGGCGATGGCGGGTTCCCTTGTACATGAAGTCAATACGAATTGACTTGCCATGTATTTCTACACCGGGAAACCCTGTTTTGATTGCTGCTGTATTTGCCATATTGTCAGCCCTCACGATTATGTCTTCACTTTATCATCGAGTGGCCATTGCCCGGTTTTGAGCATAAACAGCTCGAATAAACCGGGAGGCATTGCTCGATCACCTGCTTCCCATTGCTGCCATCCACGCAGTGACGCCCGCACTGTGTGGGCTGCTTCTGTTTGTGTCAGTCCCGCAGTAAGGCGGGCTTCACGTATGGCCGTAGGCGTAGGGCTTTCCGGTTTGGAATCAGTCATAAGTGCCGCTGGTTATAGAGTCCATGCCGCCATGCGCGGTCGGGGAAATTATGTTGTTTTTAATATACGCTCATTGAGCGTATATTTCAATATTATGTTGAGATCCTGCAAAGCCGCCAGATACCTGTGATCTGGTACTAGAAAGAAGCCAGCCTGGGTTCGCTTTCAACCCAACGTTCGAATTCGGTCAGGTTCACAAAAATTCGTCCATCCGGGGCTTTGCGCCAGATACGTCCTTCGATCCAGACTCCGCCTTTGATCTTATGCCGCACGGCATTTTCGCTGTAGCCGGTAATTTCAGCGAAGCGTTTGATCAGTACCCATTGGTTGTGATTGCTCATGATGACCTCCGTGCAAGGTCAGCCACAAACATGATGAGAATAATGGCGACCTTGATTGGAGTAAATTTTCCGGAATTTTTACCGCCAACAAAACCTGCGTGGGCGTGTATAGGCGCAGAAGGGCGCAGAGAGGCCGAAAAAAGTCGGATCGTTACCACGCAATCCACAGACTCTTGATAGGTTAAGTACATCCCGGCGTGCCGCCGTCGGGCTCGCGGGCGTCGCCCCGCGACTCTGCAAGTCACGGCCATCCGGCTTTGATCCCTGACGCCTTCGGCCCTTGAGGGCCTGCGCGCTGCGCTTGCCTATTGGTGCCTTCGTTGGGGTTGGGTGGGCGGTCTTGCTGTTCCTTTCACTTTACCACGGCGTTCTCGCCGTCAAGGGCTGCGCGTGCGGTGCACGCTTGCGTCGTAGCCGTCGGTGACCCCTGACTGCTTGCGCTGCGCCGTGTTGCAACGGTTCCAGGCAATTCCGCCTGAGAAACCCGAGCACAATCATGTCGCACTCATATCCTGTTACTGAATCTTCATTGTTGGTACGTGATGCACAAGGTCATTACCTGCCAGCTACACCGGATCAAATCCTGGCAGCGGCTCGTCAGGCTGTTGAGCAAAAAATTCATCGCGGAGAACCTTTTACTGCCCCGGCAGTGGTCAAAAGCTATCTCTGGAACAAGCTGGTCAGCTTCGAGCACGAAGTGTTCGCGGTACTGTTCCTTGACACCCAGCATCGGCTGATCGAGTACGCCGAACTGTTCCGCGGCACCATCGACTCATCGTCGGTGTATCCGCGCGAAGTCGTGAAGGCAGCGCTGCAAGTCAACGCGGCAGCAGTGATCTTTTCGCACAACCATCCCAGCGGGAATCCTGAGCCGAGCCGTGCCGATGAGGCCATCACCAAACGGCTCAAGGATGCGCTGGCGCTGGTGGACGTGCGTACACTGGATCATATTGTTGTCGGTTGCGAGGATACTGTGTCCTTCGCCGAACGGGGGCTGTTGTGATTGCAGGGGGCTTCGACCCCCTTTTTGCTGTGATCTATGTCGAATTCTCCGTGGCAGCGTGTTCCTTATGCTCTGGAGTACCTACTATATGTGCCGCCCACTTTTATTGAATATGGTTAAACTCAACCAATGTACGATTGACGTATGTCGTCAAAACTCTTACTCTCGGGTCATAGCCTGTCCATTTCGAGGCGCAATATGACCGCAGCAGCCCATCATCCAGGGGAAGTTCTCGCTCAACGGCTTGAGGCTGTTGGTGTGTCACCGACTGAGCTGGCGCGCCAACTTGGTGTCCCAGCCAATAGGATCACTCAGATCATCAACGGCAAACGTGGGATTACCAGCGACTCAGCACTACGGCTTGCTCATTGGTTCAGCGATTCCCCACAGTTCTGGATGAACTTGCAAGCACTGTACGATTTGGAACTTGCCGAAGCTGAATCAGGAATAGCTATCAGATCGCTCCCTACTGGCCCAACTGTTTACGGTCATAAGATCAACAAGCATATGAAGCCTGAATAGGGAAAGTTTTATGACGGAAGGGAGCAAATCCTTTGCTTACATTGATGAGTGTATTTGGAGGGGAAGTAGCGCATGACTGATGCACCCACAGACATCACATTCCACTATCCACCAGAGTTGTTCAACCTCTTGGTGGATGTTTTGCCGTTGCTCAATCGCTCGAAGCAGGATGTGCTGGTGTTTTTCCGGGGCGCAGGAGTGCCTGACAACATAACTTCTGACATTGCCGCTCACTTGAGGGCTGCACCAAAGGATGTCAACAAGTACCAGATGGTTCGCACGGTGCTTGAACGCCTCAACGCGAAGGGGGAACCCGCTCTCCGTGAACGGCGCGAGGTGCTGCGGCGCGTGGTGGACTTTGCGAACTTCGATTCGTGCTGGCCCGCCGACCAACTCAAAGCCAAGGGGCTTGTCGCCAGTATCCGCGAAGTCGTCAACCAGAAAGACGCTTTCACGCGCATGAACAATGCCCGCGAAGAAGAACGGCAAGCCCGCCTCGCTGAGTCACAGCGGATCGCAGTAGAAAAGCGCGAGCGTAGTTCCAGGATCGAGAATGCCAAGCAGGGTTTATATGCATTGTTCGGCACTACTGCGACGGCACAGGAACGCGGGAAATTGTTGGAGACGGCTCTCAACAATCTTTTTCAAGCCTACGGTGTTCTCATTCATAAATCCTTCCACTTGGTTGGTGAGGCTGGTGAAGGGATCGTCGAGCAGATTGATGGGATCATTGAACTCAGTGGTGTTCTGTACTTCGTTGAAATGAAGTGGTATCGCAATCCGGTGGGTAAGCCTGAGATTTCAGAGCATCTTGTTCGTCTCATGTCGCGTGCCGAGGTTCGAGGCATCTTCATCTCTGCCAGTGACTACACGGAACCTGCCATTCATACGGTACGTGAGTTTCTGCAACACAAAGTTCTAGTCCTCTCGACGCTCCAAGAGATCGTCCGTTTGCTTGATCAACAAGACGACCTCGCGGAGTTCTTCACAAAGAAAGTCCAAGCGGCGCAGATACACAAAAACCCGTACTTCTGCCCTCACGATAGTCAAGGACAAGGTGCGTTATGACGGCGAGTTGGAAGGACATCTATAAGCCGCCGAGCCCCGCGACCGCCGTTACGGCCGCTCAGGTGGCGAACGGCCCCGTTATGCCGCCACAGCAAAGGCTACTGACCTACTCACCAGATGAGTGGGAGGGCTTTGTTGAAGAGTGGGCTTATTACTGCCTTACGACGAAGTACAAACACGTCCAGCGTTTCTCGGGTGCTGGCGATATGGGTATCGATGTCGCCGGGTTCGTTGACGATGAACGCCTTCAGGGTGTGTGGGAAAACTTCCAATGCAAGCACTACGGCAATGCCATCAGGCCTAGCGATGTTTGGGTTGAGTTCGGCAAGATCATCTGGTACTCGTACAAAGGTGAATACACTGCCCCTCGTCGCTACTACTTTGTTTCGCCACGCGGTGCTGGTACGTCGCTTAGCCGCCTATTTTCGAATGCCACGAAGTTGCGTGAGGAATTGTTTGCGAACTGGGATAAGCATGTAAAAGCTGCGATCACTAGCACGCAAGAAGTGTTGCTCGACGCGAAGCTCCGTGCCTATGTGGACGCCTTCGATTTTTCCATCTTCGACGCCAAGACAGCACTCCAGCTTGTTGACGATCACCGTGCCACGCCGGTTCACACGGCGCGCTTTGGTGGTGGACTGCCAACGCGGCCTGCATCCGAAAAGCCGCCCCAAGAAGTCGCCACCACCGAGAGTCGCTATGTGACGCAGTTGTTCGGTGCATACAGCGAGCACACGGGGACAATCGTGACTGACCCTTCGGCCCTGTCCGTACCGAAGCTCAAGGATCATTTCCGCCGCCAGCGCGAGGCGTTCTATGAGGCCGAGTCGCTGCGCGTCTTCGCGCGTGACAGTGTGCCGCCCGGCACATTCGAATCCTTGCTGGATGACATTCATGATGGCGTTATTGATACACACGATGGGAACCACGCTGACGGCTACGAAAAGGTCTGTGCCGTTACCAAGGCGGCCCGCGACATGCAGATTACGGCAAATGCCCTCATCACTTGTACGAACCCCAAGGATCGAGACGGAATCTGCCACCAACTTGTGAATGAGGAGCGCCTTCGGTGGACACGATCATGAGCCAAGAACATAAGCCAATTACCTTCAATAGCCCACTTGAGGCTGGTATTCGTGCGGTCTCGATTCTGGGCGCTGCCTATCCGCAAACCTACGACCTGCAGCGGCTTGTCGCCCTCGACTACCTTCTGGTTCATACAGGCGATATTGATGGCCCAGACAATTTGCACCCACCAACGCCAATGCACTCGGCTGAATTGCTCGTGCGCCGCAAATTGGTTGAGCAATCGCTGCTTCTGATGATGACCCGGGAGCTCGTGGAGCGCGAAGTCACTCCCGAGGGGATCAAGTACGGCGCAGGCGAGAATGCTGCGACGTTTCTGTCGTCAGTATCTTCCAACTATTTGCTGTCCCTGAAAGATCGCGCTGTATGGCTTGTCGAAACCATTGGTGATCTGACGGACGAACAGTTCAAAGGCATGATGCGCCGTTTCTTTGATAAATGGGTTGAGGAGTTCCAGCACGTCGAGCAGAGCCTGGGAGGTGAAGCATGACGGCAGTAACTCCCGGCTTTCGCTTGCGCTTCCTCGGCTTCTTCGGGTCACAGAAGCCACCCGCAACAGTGACCTTTGGCGCCGGTCTCAATGTCATTTACGGCGCATCGAACTCTGGAAAATCTTTCATTGTTGAAGCCATCGACTTCATGCTCGGTGGAAAACCACCCCTGCGCGACATCCCTGAGCGCGTCGGCTACGACCTTGTTCTCCTGGGGCTTGAGACCCTTGATGGGAAGTCATTTACGCTCTGGCGCAGCATGGATGGCGGTGGTTTTCGGCTCTACGAAGACTTGCACCAGACGCCGCCAACGCCCGACATCCCGTACTCGCAGCTTGACGAAAAGCACAGCGATAAGAACGACACGAACCTTTCCTCATTCTTACTGGATCTATGCGGCCTTGGTGGCAAGCGTGTTCGCAAAAACTCCCGGAACGAAACCATCAGCCTGAGCTTTCGTAACATTGCGCGCTTGATGATCGTCGATGAGACGGAGATCACACAACAAAGCTCTCCGCTCATTGATGGCAATCCCACCGCCAATACACCGAACCTGGCGACGTTCAAGTTACTTCTAACCGGGTCAGACGACTCCGCATTGGTTGCCGCCAGTAATAAGAGCGAGCCGGAGGAGTTGTCGCGTGAGGCGCAATTGCATCTTCTCGATCAGCTTCTTGACGATTATCGCGACCGGCTCAAGGAGTTGACCAAGAGTCCGAGGGAACTGGAGGAGCAGCTAGAAAAGATCGATACCTCACTTCGCCAACAGGCGGCCCAGGTAAACACCACAGAAGCTGAGTTTCAGGAGGCTGCTGGGAAGCGGCGAGAACTGCGCAAGAAACTGGAGGAAAGCCGAGAGCGACGTGCAGAGGTCGGTGCGATGCTTGAGCGATTCAGACTGCTCGACAGACACTACGTGTCCGATATTGAAAGGTTACGTGCGATTGAGGAAGGCGGGACGCTGTTTAGCGTACTGGGCGCCGGGTATTGCCCTCTCTGCGGCGCGGACCCCGATCATCATCGCGCCGATACTGGGTGTAATGGAGACACTGATGCCGTCGTTCAGGCCGCACGAATGGAGATAGCCAAGATCGAAGTTTTGCGCACTGAGCTTGTAGCGACCGTCCAAAGCCTTGAGCGCGAAGGTGCCAACTTTGATCGCAGGATGCCTACTGTTGTTCGAGAGTTGGAGGCAATCTCTGAGTCGGTTGAAGAATTGATCGCACCTAAGCTCTCGACCTTTCGTAAGTCCTATTCCGACTTTGCCGACAAGCGGGCCGAGGTGCGCGAAGCGCTGGCACTCTACGCCACCGTGCAAGACATGGAGCGCCGTCGCGCCGATCTTGAGAAGGGGACTGAGGACGAGAAGGCCGGGGTGGTTGCTAATGCAGACCTCTCAACCACTGTGACCCATAGTTTTGCCAAGATTGTCGAGGGCATACTGACCGGTTGGCACTTCCCAGAGGCTGGGGATGTGTACTTCGATTCCAAGACTCGGGATCTTGTCATTGCTGGAAAGTCGCGTAGTGCTTTTGGTAAGGGCCTTCGCGCTATTACGCATGCAGCCTTCACTCTCGGATTGCTTGCTTTCTGCCGTGCGCGCGAGACGCCGCACACGGGATTCGTCGTGCTCGACTCTCCTTTACTGGCATACCGAGAGCCAGATGGAACGGAAGATGATTTGACCGGTACTGACCTTCAAGAGCAGTTCTACACATACCTTGAAGCGCTGCCTAGCGACACACAAGTTATCGTTGTTGAGAACACCGATCCGCCTGCTGCAATCATGAAGCGCGAGCAGTCGCTCATGTTCGGCAAGAACCCGCATCATGGCCGGTACGGTTTGTTCCCTTTTACAGCAGACCCTGAGCAATAAATGAGTATGAAAATGGAAAGGCACCAATGGCTTGGTGACGATCCAGCGTTCTTTAATCGGGTAGTACACGACGCAATTCCGTGCGTCTCCGCTTCGCGGACCTGATTGTTCTAGGTTCGCTGTCCGCTTATCCCTGACGCCTCCGGGCCTGCGCGCTCCGCTTGCCTGTTGGTGCCTTCGTTGGAGTTGAGTAGGCGGTCTTGCTGTTCCCTTCACTGTACCACTGCGTTCTCGCCGTCAAGGGCTGCGCGTGCGGTGCACGCTGGCGTCCTGATGGCCATCGGTGACCCCTGACTGCTTGCGCTGCGCCGTGCTGGCGATGGTTCCGGGCAATTCCGCCCGTGCAACCGGAGATCATCATCATGAACGACAAATCGCATGTTTCACTGGAACGTCATGTCTGCCTTGTCTGCGGCGTTACTTACGACACTGGCAACCTGCTTCTCGACAAGCGCCTGCGCGCGAGTATGGAGCGTTATACGACAACAGGCTGGGGCCTGTGTGCCGAACACCAGAAGCTGTCCGACAATGGCTTTGTTGCCTTGGTTGAATGCGACCCGCAGCGTAGCGGCTCACCGGCGGGCGGTGGTCGCCTGAAGCCGGAACAGGCTTATCGCACGGGCAAGCTGGCGCACCTGAAGCGCCATGTGTTCGCCGAGATGTTCAACGTGCCGATTGAAGCCAATCAGCCGTGCGTATTCGTCGAGCCTGGCGTCATCGAGCAGCTTGCGTCGATGGTGTCGCCGGCGACGAGTTGATCGCGTGCTGAAACCATCCTGTGCGTCGCTCCCGCTGATTGCGGGGCGGCGCATTTTTTTGCTGCACCTGGTGTCGGGGTCTTCGGCCCTGCGGGCCTGCGTTTGTACTCCAGGGGAACGGCTTGCAGCCGATCCCCGCCGCGCATGGCTTGGCGCCCCTGACAGCCGCCGAACAGGTTACACCTGATCGGCCTTCGCGCCTGCGGCGCTGCGCGCTTCGCTTGCGTGGGGTCGGCGCCATCTGCGGCCATTGCCACAACCGCCGTCTTCCCTCGCTCATCACCTCATCCGCGACTGTAGCCCGCGCTCGTATGCCGTCAAGGCGCGCCGGGCCGTGTCCTCGCTGCGCTGTGGGCCGCACCAACCCGTCGCTGGTTTCCTTGACTGCCCCCGTTCGCGTGCTCCTGACCGTCGCGGGCGGTGAACTCAGGAAAGACGGTGGCAACGAGACCGGCCCAGGTTTCCGCGCCGCCCCCACCGGAGAGCCGAAAAGCAGGCTCGAATCTAGGAATCCGGTGTGCGGTTTTAACAGCAAACCCTTATGTCAGGAGTAATACCATGAACACGATGACCCAAACCGAAGTACACACCACCCACACCGCTGCCGCGCTGGAAGTGGCTGATCCCACCAAAAACCTCATTCTGGTGCCGCTGTCGCAGCTTCGGCCATCCAGACGCAACGTGCGCAAAACCCACCGCCGCCTTTCCATCCCGGAACTGGCCGCGAGTATTCAGCGCGTCGGCCTGCTGCAAAACCTGATTGTCAGCCGAGCCGGTGACGGTGAACATTATGACGTTGAAGCCGGAGACCGCCGCCTTGCCGCGCTAAAGCTGTTGCTAAAGAAAAAGCACATTGCCAGCGACTACGAAGTGCCGTGCCTGCTGGTAGCCGATGGCAGTGCCCGTACCGTAAGCCTCACCGAAAACGTGCAACGCGAAGCCATGCACCCCGCCGACCAGTTCGAGGCGTTCGCCGCGCTGGTCAAGGAAGGCCGACCCATCGAGGACATTGCTGCCGATTTCAGCGTGACCCCGTTGGTGGTGCAGCGCCGCTTGAAGCTGGCGAATGTCTCACCGCGCCTGATGGCCGACTATCGCGCTGATGCCGTGACGCTCGACCAGTTGATGGCACTTGCCATTACCGATGATCATGCTGCGCAGGAAGCCGCATTTTATGACGCACCCGACTGGCAGCGCAGCCCCTCCGCACTGCGCAACCGCCTGACCGAACGCGAGATTGACGCGCAACATCCGCTTGCCCGGTTTATAGGGCTAGACACCTACATAGCCGCAGGCGGCAGTACCCGCCGCGACCTGTTTGCCGAGGATGACAGCGGCACCTATCTGGCCGATGCCCCGCTGCTGGAAAAGCTGGTGCGTGACAAGTTGGCCAGCCTTGCTGACAACGTGCGGGCAGAAGGATGGGCATGGGTGGAAGCCGTGCCACACCTGAGCTATGCCGACAAGCAGGCATTCCAGCATGCCCCTCGCCAGCGGCGTGAACCGAATGCCCGTGAATCCCGGCGCATCACCTCGCTGCAAACCCGTCTCGACAAGATCAATACCGAGTTGGAGGACGCCTGCGACACCGAGGACGAGGACAAAGCCGAAGCGCTGGAGCAACAGCACGAGCAGGTGGCCGCCGACCTGCAAGCCGCCCATGATGCCCTGCAAGAGTACGCGCCGGACGTGCGCGCCATAGCGGGTGCCATTGTCACCATCGACCGGGACGGTGAGGCCGTGATCCATCGGGGCTTGCTGCGCGAAGCCGAAGCCAAGGCACTGCGCACGTTGGAAAAGCTGCGTCAGGGCTTCACCGACACGGAAAGCAGGAACGACAAGGATGGCGAAAGCGCCGAACCGTCCAGCTCTGCCAACCTGTCCGACCGGTTGGTGCAACGTCTGAGCGTACACCGCACCGCCGCGCTGCAAATCGAAGTGGCCCGGTATCCGCAGGTGGCACTGGCCGCGTTGGTACATGGCATGGTGCAGGCCATCTTGCTGGACGGCCATTACCACCGCCACGATCTGCCGCTTGGTGTACGCCTGAGTGTGCAGAACCGGCTGGAAGACATTGCCCCGGACTGGCCGGAATCGCCTGCCGCTGTGGCGCTGCGCGAATTGCAGCAGGTCGCGGGCGAAACCTTGCCGCAGGACAATGCGGCACTGTTCGCGGCGCTGATGGCGAAGTCACAGGATGAACTGGTGCGGATGCTGGCAATCTGTGTAGCATCCACGGTGGATGTGATCACGCCCCGTGCCACAGCACAGCAACCGGGCATGGAACTGGCGCAGGCTGTGGGGCTGGACATGGCAGCATGGTGGACGCCGACCGCCGAAGGCTACTTCAAGCATGTTTCCAAGGATGTGATTCTGGCAGCCGTGGGCGAGTTTGC
>Ga0075033_1001148_pt1 | contig 11014 bp, 10 predicted proteins | sample SynthPrep_5_END__FD_72751 | JGI IMG/M metagenome (GOLD analysis project Ga0075033, IMG submission 72751) | Synthetic microbial communities from Ohio, USA - SynthPrep_5_END_DS10_MetaG | ecosystem: Engineered > Bioreactor > Aerobic > Activated sludge | place: USA: Ohio, Columbus | collected...
AATCGTCGACATCAAAGGTCGTGAAGTTCTCGACTCCCGTGGCAACCCCACCGTCGAAGCCGACGTGCTTCTCGATAACGGCATCATCGGCAGCGCCTGCGCGCCGTCCGGTGCTTCCACCGGTTCGCGCGAAGCGCTGGAACTGCGTGATGGCGACAAGAGCCGTTACCTGGGCAAGGGTGTACTCAAGGCTGTAGCCAACATCAACGGCCCGATCCGTGACCTGTTGCTGGGTAAGGACCCGCTGGACCAGAAAGCCCTGGACCACGCGATGATCAAGCTCGACGGCACCGAAAACAAAGGCAGCCTGGGCGCCAACGCCATCCTCGCCGTGTCCCTGGCCGCTGCCAAGGCTGCTGCCCAGGATCAGGACCTGCCGCTGTACGCGCACATTGCCAACCTGAACGGCACGCCGGGCGTGTACTCGATGCCGGTGCCGATGATGAACATCATCAACGGTGGCGAGCATGCCGATAACAACGTCGACATCCAGGAATTCATGGTGCAGCCGGTGGGCGCCAAGTCCTTCTCCGAAGGCCTGCGCATGGGCACCGAGATTTTCCATCACCTCAAGGCGGTACTGAAGGCCCGTGGCTTGAGCACTGCGGTGGGTGACGAAGGTGGTTTCGCACCGAACCTGGCGTCCAACGAAGATGCACTGAAAGTGATCTCCGAAGCTGTGGCCAACGCTGGCTACAAGCTCGGCACCGACGTGACCCTGGCCCTGGACTGTGCGGCCAGCGAGTTCTACGAAGACGGTAAATACAACCTGTCCGGCGAAGGCCAGGTGTTCAACTCCGAAGGTTTTGCTGACTACCTGAAGGGCCTGACCCAGCGCTACCCGATCATCTCGATCGAAGACGGCCTGGACGAGTCCGACTGGGATGGCTGGAAAATCCTTACCGACAAGATCGGCGAGAAAATCCAACTGGTGGGCGACGACTTGTTCGTGACCAACACTAAGATCCTGAAAGAAGGCATCGATAAAAAGATCGCCAACTCGATCCTGATCAAGTTCAACCAGATCGGCACCCTGACCGAAACCCTGGAAGCCATCCAGATGGCCAAGGCTGCGGGCTACACCGCCGTGATCTCCCACCGCTCCGGCGAAACCGAAGACTCGACCATTGCCGACTTGGCCGTGGGCACCTCGGCGGGCCAGATCAAGACTGGTTCCCTGTGCCGTTCCGACCGCGTTTCCAAGTACAACCAATTGCTGCGTATCGAAGAGCAACTGGCGGGCAAGGCCAAGTACAACGGTCGCGGCGAGTTTCGCGGCTGATCGCTACTTGGTGGTAAGGCATGGTAAAAAGTCAGCGGATTGCGTCGGAAAACTCACGACAGTGTGGATTTCGACGCTAATCTGATGGCTATCAAGCACAAGCCTGGTTCTTCCAGGCTTCGTGCTATCAGTTGCTTCAAAAGTTTTGCATGGCTGTCTTTTTTCACTGGATACCCGATATTCGATGCGCAGTCCCAATTGGTTGTTCCTCGTCTTGCTCTTGTTGCTGGCTGGCCTGCAGTACCGCCTATGGGTGGGTAATGGCAGCTTTGCGCAGGTAAAAGACCTGACCGAGCAAATTGCTGCACAGCACGCCGAAAACGAGATCCTGCTGGAGCGTAACCGCGTCCTCGATGCCGAAGTGCTTGAGCTGAAAAAAGGTACGGAGACCGTGGAAGAGCGGGCTCGTCATGAACTGGGCATGGTCAAGGAGGGCGAAACCCTCTACCAGTTGGCCCAATGAACCACCGCTTGCCGGCCTTCTGGGCCGTGATTCCTGCCGCGGGCGTCGGTGCCCGTATGGCCGCGGACCGCCCCAAGCAATATTTGCAACTGGGCGGGCGCACTATTCTCGAACACAGCCTTGGCTGTTTTCTTGACCATCCAGACCTGAAAGGGCTGGTGGTCAGTCTTGCTGTAGACGATCCTTACTGGCCAGCCTTGCCTTGTGCCAACGATCCACGCATTGTGCGTGCGGACGGCGGCGACGAGCGTTCGGGGTCTGTGCTCAATGCGCTGCTGCAACTTAATGCCCTAGGCGCCAGCGATGACGATTGGGTGCTGGTCCACGATGCGGCACGGCCGAACTTGAGCCGTGATGATCTGGACAGGTTACTCGCCGAACTGGCGGACGACCCGGTCGGCGGCTTGCTGGCCGTACCGGCCCGCGACACCCTCAAGCGTGTCGACAAGCATGGTCGTGTGGTCGAGACCGTCGACCGCAGCCTGATCTGGCAGGCCTACACGCCGCAGATGTTCCGCCTCGGCGCCTTGCATCGCGCGTTGGCCGACAGCCTGGTGGCGGATGCCGTTATCACCGACGAAGCCTCGGCCATGGAATGGTCCGGCCAGGCGCCACGCCTGATCGAAGGGCGCTCGGACAATATCAAGGTGACCCGGCCAGAAGATCTGGAGTGGCTACGCCTGCGGTGGGCGAATCGATCTCTGTAGGAGCGAGCTTGCTCGCGAAAAACGTCAACGATAACGCGGTTCGTCTGGGTTAACGCGGCGCTCTCAGGCTTTTCGCGAGCAAGCTCGCTCCTACAGTGCGTTGTACTCTGGCCGCTCGGCCAACCCCTCCTTCAAAAAATCCACCAACTTCCTGACCTTCGGCGACAAATGCCGCTGCTGCGGATACAGTGCCCACACCGCCGTATTCGGTGGCTGATGCGCCTCCAGCAACGACACCAACGCGCCACTGTGCAGGTGCTCCAGCACGTAATAGTCCGGCAACTGGCACAACCCCACACCTTGCAACGCTGCGTCCAGCACCGCTTGCCCACTATTGCAGCGCCAGTTCCCCTGCACCCGCTGGGAAAATTCCCGCCCTTCCTGGGCCAATTGCCAGATATCAGAGCTGCCGATCAAGCAGTTGTGCCGACTCAACTCCGACAAGCTATGTGGCCGACCATACCGCGCCAGGTAGGACGGTGACGCGCACAAGTACATGCGCCTCGGTGCCAGTCGGCTGGCGACCATGCGCGAATCCTGCAATCGCCCCAGGCGGATCGCCAGGTCGAGGCCTTCGTGCACTAGGTCCAACTGGCGGTTGCTCAGCTCAATATCCACGCGCAACTGCGGATAGAGCGCCATGAAGCGGGTGACCAGCGGCACGATAAAACGCTCGCCGTACGCCACTGCGCAGGTCATGCGCAACATGCCCTTGGGTTCGCTGGTGAGGTCGCCCACTGCGCGCAAAGCTTCTTCGCGACCGTCCTGCAGGCGTTGGCAATGTTGCAGGAACGTCTGGCCCGCTTCGGTGAGGGTCACCTTGCGCGTACTGCGGTACAGCAGCCGCGTTTGCAGACGTTCTTCCAGGCGCGCCACTTGGCGACTGATGTGGGACGACGACACTCCCAGGCGTTCCGCCGCTGCCGTGAACTGACTGCATTCGGCGACCGCGACAAACTCGTCGATGCCTTCCCAGCGGTTTTCCAACATGATGATTGTCCCTGTACAGCAATAAAGTTTTGCTTTTGCCCGGATTATTCATCAGTCAGCCATGTTTTACACTCACCGTCTCAATTTTTAACCGCCTGGAGAAACCCGGATGATCAAGTCCCGCGCTGCCGTAGCTTTCGAAGCCAAAAAGCCCCTTGAGATCGTCGAAGTGGATGTCGCCATGCCGAAGGCTGGCGAAGTGCTGTTGCGGGTGGTCGCCTCCGGTGTCTGCCATACCGACGCCTACACCCTGTCGGGCGCGGACCCGGAAGGTATCTTCCCGTCGATCCTCGGTCACGAAGGCGGTGCCGTGGTTGAAGCGATCGGCGAAGGTGTGACGTCGGTGGCTGTCGGCGATCATGTGATCCCGCTGTACACTCCAGAATGCGGCAAGTGTAAATTCTGCCTGTCGGGCAAGACCAACCTGTGCCAAGCCATTCGTTCCACTCAGGGCAAAGGCCTGATGCCAGACGGCACCACGCGTTTCTCCTACAAAGGCCAGCCGATTTTCCACTACATGGGCACCTCGACTTTTTCCGAGTACACCGTGCTGCCGGAAATTTCCGTAGCCAAGATTCCTAAAGAAGCCCCGCTGGAAAAAGTCTGCCTGCTGGGCTGTGGCGTCACCACCGGCATCGGCGCGGTGATCAATACTGCCAAGGTCAAGCCGGGCGACACCGTGGCCATCTTCGGCCTAGGCGGCATTGGCCTGTCGGCGGTGATCGGCGCGGTCAAGGCCAAGGCTGGCCGCATCATTGCCATCGATATCAACCCGGCCAAGTTCGAAATCGCCAAGCAACTGGGCGCCACCGACTGCATCAACCCGAAAGATTACGATCGCCCGATCCAGGACGTGATCGTCGACCTCACCGATGGCGGCGTGGACTTCTCCTTCGAATGCATCGGCAACGTGCAACTGATGCGCGCCGCCCTTGAGTGCTGCCACAAAGGTTGGGGCGAGTCGGTGATCATCGGCGTTGCCGGTGCCGGCCAGGAAATCGCCACCCGTCCGTTCCAGTTGGTGACCGGTCGCGTCTGGCGCGGTTCGGCCTTCGGCGGCGTGCGCGGCCGCAGCGAATTGCCAAGCTATGTGGAAATGGCCCAGACCGGGGAGATCCCGCTGGACACCTTCATCACCCACACCATGGGCCTGGAAGACATCAACAAAGCGTTTGACCTGATGCATGAAGGCAAGAGCATTCGTACCGTCATCCACTTCTGAGGTCGACCATGAGTCTGGAAAACCTGTCGTGCCAGAAAAGCTTCGGCGGCTGGCATAAACGCTACAAGCATCATTCCGATGTGCTCGGTTGCGACATGACGTTCGCCGTCTACCTGCCGCCGCAAGCGGAAGAGGGCGGCAAGTTGCCGGTGCTGTACTGGCTGTCCGGCCTGACCTGCACCGACGAGAACTTCATGCAGAAGGCCGGCGCCCAGCGCATGGCTGCCGAGCTGGGCTTGATCATCGTCGCGCCGGACACCAGCCCGCGTGGGCCGGGTGTGCCGGGCGATCCAGACAACGCCTGGGATTTCGGCCTCGGCGCCGGCTTCTACCTGAATGCCACCCAGGAACCCTGGGCCAAGCACTACCGGATGCATGACTACGTGGTGCAGGAATTGCCGGCATTGGTTGAAGCGCATTTCCCGGCTTCGGACAAACGCGGCATCAGCGGCCACTCCATGGGCGGCCACGGGGCGTTGGTGTGTGCCTTGCGCAATCCCGGGCGATACCTGTCGGTGTCGGCGTTTTCGCCGATCAACAACCCGATGGATTGCCCGTGGGGCCAGAAAGCCTTCTCGCGTTATTTGGGTGAAGAGCGCTCGAAATGGCGCGAATGGGATGCCTGCGTGTTGATCAGCGAGGCCTCGGAAAAGCTGCCGCTGCTGGTGGACCAGGGCGATCGCGACGACTTCCTCGCTGTGCAACTCAAGCCTGAAGCCCTGCAGCAAGCGGCCAAGGCGGCCAACCATCCGCTGGAACTGCGCCTGCAACCCGGCTACGACCACAGCTACTTCTTTATCGCCAGCTTCATCGAAGACCATTTGCGACACCATGGCCGTGCTTTGCTCGGTTAATGTGAGGCAAAAGTAGGTAGAATCACGCCCTGAATTAAATCGGGGCGTTTTTTTATGCGTATTGGCCACGGCTACGATGTGCACCGTTTCGCCGAAGGCGATTTCATCACCCTGGGCGGCGTGCGCATTGCACACCACCATGGGTTGCTAGCTCATTCCGACGGCGACGTTGTCTTGCATGCCTTGAGCGATGCCTTGCTCGGCGCGGCGGCGTTGGGCGATATCGGCAAGCACTTTCCGGACACCGACCCGACCTTCAAGGGCGCGGACAGCCGTGTACTGCTGCGCCATGTGGTTGGCCTGATCCACGCCAAAGGCTGGAAGGTTGGCAACGTTGACAACACCATCGTGGCCCAGGCGCCGAAGATGGCCCCTCATATCGAGTCGATGCGTGCGCTGATTGCCGCGGATCTGCAAATTGAACTGGATCAAGTGAACGTGAAAGCCACTACTACCGAAAAGCTCGGCTTTACCGGTCGTGAAGAGGGCATCGCCGTGCACTCCGTCGCCTTGTTGCTGCGCGCATGAATGACGTGCAACTGTTGGGTCCACGGGCCTATGGCGAAGCTCTGGGCAGCGCGGTACTGAAAGCGACGGCCGAAGACTTCCAGGTTGATGAAGTGCTGGATATACCGCTGACCGGCGAGGGTGAGCACCTGTGGTTGTGGGTTGAGAAGCGTGGCCTCAATACAGAAGAAGCCGCGCGGCGCATCGCCAAGGCGGCGGGCGTGCCACTGCGCACGGTCAGCTACGCCGGGCTCAAGGATCGCCAGGCGTTGACCCGCCAATGGTTCAGCGTGCAACTGCCCGGCAAGGCCGATCCGGACATGAGCGCGGCGGAGAACGACACGCTCAAGGTCCTCAAGACCGCCCGTCACAAGCGCAAGCTGCAACGCGGTGCACACTCAGCCAATGGTTTCACCTTGCGCCTGACCCAGTTGGCCGGTGACACCGCCGCCATCGACGCGCGGTTGCAACTGATTGCACAACACGGCATTCCCAACTACTTCGGCGCGCAGCGTTTTGGCCACAACGGCGGCAACGTGGTCGACGCCCGTGAGTGGGCCGCGCGCAAGGCGTTGCCGGAACAGCGCAACGTGCGATCGCGGTTGCTGTCCACGGCGCGCAGCTTCCTGTTCAACAAAGTGTTGGCGGCGCGTGTGGCCGACGGTTCATGGCAGCGCGCCCAGGTCGGCGACTTGCTGGCCTTTACCGACAGCCGCAGTTTTTTCCCGGCGGGGGAGGCTGAATGCAGCGACCCACGCTTGGCGATCCTGGACCTGCACCCGACCGGACCACAGTGGGGCGAAGGTGATTCTCCTGCCACGGGGGCAACTTTTGAGCTTGAACAGGCGGTCGCCGCCGGTGAAGCCGACTTGCGTGATTGGCTGGTGAATGCCGGCATGAGCCAGGAACGTCGCATTCTGCGACTGCCCATTGGCGGTTTGACGTGGCATTATCCCTCGCTGGACATTCTGCAATTGGAATTCGTCCTGCCGGCCGGATGCTTCGCCACTGTCTTGGTGCGCGAGCTTGTTGATCTGGTGCCGGTGGGGCAGACGGACAACCCATGCGTATTCTGATATCAAACGATGACGGTGCCACCGCACCCGGTCTTGCCGCGCTCTATGCTGCGCTGGAAGATTACGCCGAGTGCGTGGTGGTTGCCCCCGACCAGGACAAGAGCGGCGCCAGCAGTTCGCTGACGCTCGACCGTCCGCTGCACCCGCAAGTCCTGGCCAATGGCTTTATCAGCGTGAACGGCACCCCCACCGACTGCGTCCACCTGGCGATCAACAGCCTGCTGGATCATGAGCCGGACCTGGTGGTGTCGGGTATCAACCTCGGCGCCAACCTGGGCGACGACGTGCTGTATTCCGGCACCGTGGCGGCGGCGCTTGAAGGTCGCTTCCTGGGGCGTACGGCGTTCGCCTTTTCGTTTGCTTCGCGCCAGCTGGATAACTTGCCGAGTGCTGCGTATTTCGCGCGCAAGCTGGTCGAAGCCCATGGTTCCCTGAGCCTGCCGCCGCGCACGGTGCTCAACGTCAATATTCCCAACTTGCCCCTCGACCATATTCGCGGCATCCAACTGACGCGCCTGGGGCATCGTGCCCGCGCGGCGGCGCCGTTGAAGGTGGTCGACCCGCGTGGCAAGGAAGGCTATTGGATTGCGGCAGCGGGTGATGCGGAAGATGGCGGTGAGGGCACGGACTTTCATGCCGTGATGCAAGGCTATGTGTCGATTACCCCGTTGCAATTTGATCGCACCTTCAGTGATGCCTTCAGTGGTCTCGATGGCTGGCTGGAGGGGCTGCGCTGATGGGCCGTGAACAAGACGACTTGCTGCGCCGGGGGATCGGGATGACGTCCCAGCGTACCCGCGAACGCTTGATCCAGCGCTTGTACGAAGAGGGGTTGTCCAACGCTCAGGTGCTGGAAGTGATCCGGCGCACGCCTCGGCATCTGTTTGTCGATGAGGCCCTGGCGCACCGAGCCTACGAAGACACCGCGCTGCCCATCGGCCACAACCAGACCATCTCCCAGCCGTATATGGTGGCGCGCATGAGCGAGCTGCTGTTGGCGGCGGGGCCTTTGGACAAAGTGCTGGAGATCGGCACCGGCTCCGGCTACCAGACCGCCGTGCTGGCGCAACTGGTGGAGCGGGTGTTCTCGGTCGAGCGCATCAAGGTGCTGCAAGACCGTGCCAAGGAACGCCTGGTCGAGTTGAACCTGCGCAACGTGGTGTTTCGCTGGGGCGATGGCTGGGAAGGCTGGCCGGCGCTGGCGCCTTACAACGGCATTATCGTCACCGCCGTGGCTACCGATGTGCCCCAGGCGTTGCTCGATCAACTTGCTCCAGGCGGACGGCTGGTCATCCCGGTGGGCTCCGGTGAAGTGCAACAATTGATGCTCATTATCCGTGAGGAAGAAGGTTTTTCCCGGCATGTACTGGGCGCTGTGCGCTTCGTGCCGCTGCTCAACGGGCCGCTGGCCTGAGCATTTGTTTGCAGGCATTGAATTCTGTTGGCGGGGATGTGTCTTACGGCGGGGTCCATCGAGTCAACATGATCGGGCGTCGGCATTAAACGCGATGAACTTTTCGTTTCAGTCGTGTGCCGGTAAAAAGCCAATGCCCAGTTATACTTGCGTCATATTTCAAGCCTGATACAGGCATTCATGTTCAGCCACCACAAAGGGAGCGGCGGGTGAGTCTCACAGGTCTTGCGCAGCGTATGAGTAAAACAAGCTTTCATCGACTGGTGCTTGGCCTCGTCTTCAGTTCCGTGTTGGTAGGATGCTCCAGCTCGCCAAGCAGCGGCGCGCGGGTGGTTGACCGTAATAATGCGGTCCCGCAGAAACCGACGGTGACCACCGGGCAATACGTGGTGCGCAAGGGCGACACGATGTTCTCGATCGCCTTCCGTTATGGTTGGGATTACAAGGCACTTGCAGCTCGTAACAATATTCCTGTGCCCTACACGATACATCCGGGTCAGACGATTCGCTTCGACGGGCGCACCGGTTCAACGCCTACGGCAGTTGTGACAAACACCGGATCTTCGCCGTCGTCATCGAGCAAAACTACTATCATCACCCGGCCTGCGGGCACCGCCACGCCGGCCCCTGCGGCCAAGCCGGCACCCGCGCCGTTGCCACCTGCCGGGCCTGCACCGACCGGTTGGGGATGGCCTTCAAACGGAGTGTTAATTGGAAAATTCTCTTCAAACGGTAGTTTGAATAAAGGCATTGATATCGCCGGAGATTTGGGACAGCCTGTTTTAGCTGCGTCTGATGGGACAGTGGTGTACGCCGGGAGTGGTTTACGGGGCTACGGCGAGCTGGTCATCATCAAACACAGCGATACCTACGTCAGTGCTTACGGCCATAACCGTAGGCTGTTGGTTCGGGAGGGGCAGCAGGTCAAGGTCGGACAGACAATTGCCGAAATGGGGTCAACTGGTACAGACCGGGTGAAACTGCACTTTGAGATTCGCCGCCAAGGGAAACCTGTAGATCCGCTGCAATTCCTACCCCGTCGTTGATGTGTTGCACAGCCTGTTCCCTCACGTAGAAGGAACAGGCTCCAGCGTTGCCAAGGATAAAGGCGCCGCTTGAGCTTGAGGTCGAACTCACCAAAGGACTATAACAATGGCTCTCAGTAAAGAAGCGCCGGAGTTTGACATCGACGATGAGGTTCTCCTTATGGAGACCGGTATCGCTACGGAATCGATGTCGAATGAGGGACCTGCTGTACCTTCAGTTCGCACCAAATCCAAGAACTCCACCGCGTTAAAGCAACACAAGTACATTGACTACACACGGGCGCTCGATGCCACTCAGCTGTACCTCAATGAAATCGGCTTTTCCCCTCTGCTGACCCCCGAAGAAGAAGTCCATTTTGCGCGATTGTCGCAAAAGGGCGACCCGGCTGGGCGCAAGCGCATGATTGAAAGCAACCTGCGCCTAGTGGTGAAAATCGCCCGGCGCTACGTCAATCGTGGGCTGTCCCTGTTGGACCTGATCGAGGAAGGCAACCTGGGCCTGATCCGGGCTGTGGAGAAGTTCGACCCCGAGCGTGGCTTCCGCTTTTCGACCTATGCCACCTGGTGGATTCGCCAGACCATCGAACGGGCGATCATGAATCAGACCCGCACGATCCGGTTGCCGATCCATGTGGTCAAGGAGCTCAACGTCTACCTGCGGGCAGCGCGTGAGCTTACCCAGAAACTCGATCATGAACCTTCGCCCGAAGAGATCGCCAACCTGCTGGAGAAACCGGTAGGGGAGGTCAAACGCATGCTCGGCTTGAATGAGCGCGTGTCTTCGGTCGATGTCTCGCTGGGTCCTGATTCGGATAAAACCCTGCTCGACACCCTGACGGATGATCGCCCTACAGATCCTTGCGAGCTGTTGCAGGACGATGATCTTTCCCAAAGCATTGACCAGTGGCTGTCGGAACTCACGGACAAGCAGCGTGAGGTGGTGATTCGCCGCTTCGGCCTGCGCGGCCATGAGAGCAGCACCCTGGAGGACGTAGGCCTGGAGATCGGCCTGACCCGTGAGCGGGTGCGGCAGATCCAGGTAGAAGGGCTCAAGCGCTTGCGTGAGATCCTGGAGAAGAATGGCTTGTCGAGTGAGTCGTTGTTTCAGTAACGATTGATAAGACCGCTATGACAAAACGCCCGGTGCATGGGAATGCACCGGGCGTTTTGCTGTGCGCTGATCATTCGTTGCCAACAACTGCCCCTGTAGGAGCCCGGCTTGCCGGCGATGAGGCCCTCAAGACCGCCATCGCCGGCAAGCCGGGCTCCTACAGGGGAGGGTGTAGCACCGAATCCCAGGCATAAAAAAACCCCGCTTTTAAGGGCGGGGTCTTTTCGACTAAGTCAGTACAAGTTAGATAACTTGAACTTCTTCAGCTTGCATGCCTTTCTGACCGCGGGTAGCGATGAAAGAAACCTGTTGGCCTTCTTTCAGGCTTTTGAAGCCGTCGGA
>Ga0075033_1001151_pt1 | contig 10995 bp, 6 predicted proteins | sample SynthPrep_5_END__FD_72751 | JGI IMG/M metagenome (GOLD analysis project Ga0075033, IMG submission 72751) | Synthetic microbial communities from Ohio, USA - SynthPrep_5_END_DS10_MetaG | ecosystem: Engineered > Bioreactor > Aerobic > Activated sludge | place: USA: Ohio, Columbus | collected 2014-04-10
CGCCGAACAGGCCGATCAAAGTTAGAAATCCGAGCGCACCGACAAGAAGATGGCTGCGGATCGAGCGTTTGAGTGACTGCCATTCGTCCATCTCTTATGCCTTTCCTGTTTCTGCGCCCTGCACGACCTTGAGAGCACCGGCCATGCCACCGACAGGGCGAAGCACCTTGGCCAGCACCTCCTCCTTGGGTCCGAAAGCCTGCTGCCGGCCATCGGTGATCATCAGCACCTTGTCCACGGCATAGAGCGCGCTCGGCCGGTGGGCGATGATGACGGCGACGCCACCGCGCTCGCGAACCCCGAGAATGGCCGCGGTCAGCGCATCCTCACCCTCGGAATCGAGATTGGAATTCGGCTCGTCGAGCACAACGAGGAAGGGATCGCCGTAAAGCGCCCTCGCAAGCGCGATCCGCTGCTTCTGCCCCGCGGACAATTGCCGTCCGGTTTCACCAACTTCGGTGGAATAGCCATCCGGCAGGCTGACGACGAGATCGTGGATTCGCGCGCTGCGCGCCGCCGCGATGATCTTGCCCGACGTCGCTTCCGGATCGAAGGAAGCGATGTTTTCGGCGATCGTGCCGTCCAGCAGTTCTATCGATTGTGGCATATAACCGATGTGGCGCGCCAAGGCGGCGGCCGGCCATTGGTCGAGTGTCGCGCCGTCCAGCCGGATCGCACCTTTGAACGGCCGCCAGAGGCCGACAAGCAACCGCGCCAGCGAACTCTTGCCCGAGCCGCTCGCCCCGATCACGCCGAGGCCGCTGCCAGCCGCAAGCGTAAAGGCGATGTCCTGCAACACCGGCTCATCCGCTTCCGGCGGGATGGCGCCGACACGCTCGACCGACAAAAGGGCATGCGGTGCGGGCAGGTCCATGCGGGCGGCGGTATCGGGCAGCAGCGCCAGCGTTTTTTCAAGACGTCGGCGGCTTTGCCGCGCCGCGATGAAACCCTTCCAGTTGGCAATGGCGAGATCGACCGGCGCAAGCGCCCGTGCCGAGAGGATCGAACCGGCGATGATGATGCCGGGCGTCGCCTGCTCGTTGATGACGAGCCAGGCACCGACAGCCAGAATGCCGGATTGCAGCAGCATGCGCAGCACCTTGCTGGCCACCCCGAAACCGGAGGAGACATCGCTTGCCGACCGCTGCTCGCGAACAAATGCGCGGTTATCCGCCTGCCAGCGTTCCCGCAGGAAAGGCGCCATTCCCATGACGGCGATGATATCGGCGTTCCGGCGGCTGGTTTCAGCCAGCCGGTTACGTTTGGAGGAGTGCCGCGCCGCTTCTTCCACGGGATGCCGCGACACCAGTTCCGTCATCAATGTGAAGACCGTGAGAATGGCGGCGCCGGCAAGTGCGGTGACGCCGAGCCAGAAATGGAAGGCGAAACAAATGGCGATGTAAAAAGGCAGCCAGGGCAGGTCAAAAAGCGCGGTCGGCCCGCTTCCCGACAGGAACGAGCGGATCGTATCGAGATCGCGAAGCGGCTGGGCCTGACGGCCGCTGACAGGCAGGCGCAGCTGAAGGCCGATCATCGCATCGTAAACCTTGGAGGACAGCACCTGATCCAGACGGTCGGAAATGCGCACCAGCAAACGCCCGCGCAAACCGTCGAACAGACCCTGAAACGCATAAAGCACGACGACGATGCCAAACAGCGCCACCAGCGTCGGCAGGCTTCGGCTCGGCAACACCCGATCATAGACCTCCATCATGAACAACGAACCGGTGAGATAGAGAATATTGACCAGAGCGCTCAGCAGGCCGATGCCAATGAAGGCGCCTGTGCAGCCGGCGAACACGCCCCTGATCTGGCGGACATTATTGTTGGCGGAATTATAACGCATTTTTACTAATCCGTTGAGATCGGGGCGGTAACGGCCGGCGGTAACATGCCGGTGTCAGGTGCCCGCGAACGTGAAAAAGGCGCATCCCGAAGGATGCGCCCTTTGTGGGTCAGGCGAAGCGGAAATCGTCGATCGCGAACTGCTCGGTCTTCACTCCATCAAAGGTGATGGACGATCCGTCCTTGAAGGCGATCTGCGCACCGTTTTCTCCGTCGGTGAAGGAGCCGGAGGCGATGAGCGCCTGATAATCGGCGAAGACATCCTTGGAGAGCTGTACGACATCCGTGCCCTCGGCACCGGCCTGGAAGTCCGTCACCACATCACGGCCGCTGCCGGCTGCGAAGACAAAGGTGTCCCCGCCGCTACCACCGGTCAAGACATCATTGCCCGCGCCGCCATTCAGCGTGTCGTTGCCGGAACCGCCGTTCAGCGTGTCGTTACCAGCACCGCCGTGAAGTGCGTCATTGTCTGCGCCGCCCATCAGCACATCGTTGCCGGAACCGCCCTCGACGATGTCATTGCCATCACCGGCAACCACGCGGTCATTGCCAGCACCGGCATCCACCATGTCGTTGCCACCGCCGGCGAGCAGGGTGTCGTCGCCGGCATCGCCGTCGAGCATGTCCTTGCCGTCGCCCGCCACCAGCACATCGTTGCTGCCAGTGCCTTCCACGATGGTATACTCGGTATATCCGTCCACCTTCACAGTCGTGATACCCTTGGCTTCGCCACCATTTGCATCACGAACCGTATAGCTGAGCGTCACGGTTGCCTGCTGGTCGTCCTGCAGCGCCGCAAAAGCGGATGAGGGATCGACAACCAGCTTGCCATCCACGACCGAGAAGGCCGCAGCAGCCTGTGCGTTGGTCACGGCAATTCCGGCAACCGCCATCACGGTTACACCTACGAGCGTCAGGCGGTCGCCTTCCACGTCGGTGTCGTTGGCGACGAGATCGAAGGAGGCGTTATCCTTTTCACCCAGGGTGATCTGGTCGTCCACGGAGACAGGCGCATCGTTGACGGGAGCGATCGTCACGGTGACCACGCTCTCAACGCTGCCGCCCTTATTATCGGAAATGATGACTGTGAAGCTGTCGGTTCCGTTGACATTCGCGTTCGGCGTATAGACCCATTCGCCGGTCGCCGCGTCGATCTTGACATCACCCTTGGCCGCTGCGGCTCCCGTCTTGATGGCGTAGGAAAGCATGTCGCCATCGATATCCGAAGCGACGATCTTGCCCTTAAGAACAACATCCTCATCCGTTTTCGCGGCAATGGCAGCGGCAACCGGTGCATCGTTGACCGGCTTGACGGTGAAGTTCGCCGTTGCCTCGCTCGAACCGCCGCGGCCGTCGGAGATCTTGTAACTGAAGGATGCCTTGCCGTTGAAATCCGCCGCCGCAGTGAAGCGTATGCCATTTTCTTCCAGAACCGCCGTTCCACCGGCAGCCAGGGAAACTTCAGTCACCGTCAACCGGTCGAGATCGGCGTCCATGTCATTGCCGAGCAGAGCGCCAAAGGAGATGAGGAAGGATGCGGCATCCTCATCGATCGCGGCAAGCGTATCAGCCGCCGCGACCGGACCACGGTTGACGAGACCCTTGACGATCCCATCGCGGTTCAGCTGCGTTCCATCTGCAAAAGACACCAGTTCGATGCCGCCGCCAGAAAGCTGGTTGCGCAGCGAGAGTTTTTCGCCATTGGCAAACTCGATTTCGACGGTTTCGCCGAACTTGCGCAGAACAGCTTCGTTTCTGGCGATATCGTCCAGCACGAGCACATCCTTGTCGCCTGCCACACTCGTGGTCTCGATGATGTCGTCGGAACCGTCGCCACGGCCGTAGATGTAGGTATCGGAACCATCACCGCCTAAGAGCAGGTCGTTGCCCGCGCCGCCTTCAATGACGTCGTCACCAAGACCGCCGGAGACGATATCGTTGCCATCGTCGCCAAACAGCGTGTCGTCGCCGTTGCCGCCCGACAAGGCGTCGCGTCCTGCGCCACCCTTCAGCACGTCATCGCCATCGTCACCGCTAAGGCGATCATTGCCGCCGTTGCCGAACAGCCTGTCGTTACCGCCTTGGCCAAGGATCATCTCGTCCGCATCGGTTCCGGTCAGTACGTCGTTTGCCCCGCCGCCGTTGAGGGTCTTGCCCGCATCGAGACCGGATTTAAGGTCAACCACCGTCAGATTGTCGAAGGTCAGACCCGCATTGCCCCAGGAGTAAAGGCCGAAGGTGCCTGCATCGAGTTCGAGGTCACCGATCGGATAGGCAAACAGCGCCTCATCATTGAGGAAGGCAGTGATCTTGTCGCCGGAGACTTCGGCGCGAAGCTTCATTGCCTGACCCGGCTCGTATTTGCCCGGCACCTGGGCCAGAATTTCCTCAACGCCGTTCTTCATGCGCACGAGGTTGAAGATGCTGCCGGCACCGTTTCTCGGACTGCGGTCGAGAATGCCGTCGGCATCCAGTTCGAGCTTGTAGTAGTTCTTGCTGTCCTTGTAGCGGAACAGGAAGCCGAGGCCGTCCTTATCAGGCGTCTGGATCGTCGCTTCGATGGCGTAGTCGGTCCAGGCGAGCGCCGCCGGATCGTTAAACAGTGCATAGGTACCAAGACGCAGAACGTTGACACCATCGCCAAGCGGGCTCCAGCCGCGCTGCCAGTAGTCAGCCGCAGTTGCACCGGTCCAGATCAGTTCGCGGCTAGCAAGCCCGGTCGTCTGAAGAAGCTTGCCATCGGAGATCAGCCATTCGGACGTCTTGCCGTCCGGTCCGATACCGCCAAGTTCGCCCTCGTCGACGATCTTGAAGCGAGCCATTGCCTCGGCCGAAGAGAAATCCTCGGCGACAAGGATTTTCGTCCTGTCCACGACCGTGACGTCGATACGGTCCGTCGAAACGGAACCATTTGCCGCTGTAACCTTCAGGAGCAGCTTGTTGACGCCTGTATCGAGGGCGACATCAACCGTCTTGCCGGTTGCGACGACATTGCCCTTGAGGTCCGTCCAGACGAAGCCGGTCAGTTGCTCAGGCCCGAAAGAACCCGACGCGTCGAGCGTGACGGACGCCTTGCCGTCGCCGTCGATGTCGTAGGCTCTTTGATCAATGCCGGCCTTGGCGGTCGTGCCTGCCTTGGTGACGACGATGTCATCGAAAACCGAAGCGCGCTGGCCACTGGAATAGACGCCGACGGTGCCGCCGGAAAGCGGAGCGGTCGCATCCATGACAGGGCCGCCGAAGACGTTCTTGTCGCCAATGAAGACGTTGATGGAGCCACCGACCACGGCAACAGTCAGCGGGATATCCATATTATAGGGCGTGCCTGCATTGACCTCGGCAAGCAGGACTGCCTTTCCGTCGGCGACCTTTACAAGCTGGCGGCGGTTTGTTTCGCCGTCCATGGCGAAGCGGTAGTAGTTGTTTGCGTCCTTATAGTAGAAGTAGACGCCCATCGCATCGTTATCGAGTTGTGTCAGCGTCGCCTCGAACACGTAGTCGCTCCAGGCGGCCGACTGAGCGCCGATATAGACGAGCTTGTTGCCCGCAGCATCGCTCTGGTCGAAAAGTGCCGCCTCAGGTGCCGCAAGATTGGCGCTTGCGGTCGGGCGGGAAAACACCGTGCCCTTGAGCAGGAACCGGCCGGTATTGCCGTCAGCTGCGCCAAAATCGGTGGCCCAGCCCTCGGCTTTGCCGTCGTTGAAGTTTTCAACAAGCAGTGTGCGGTCGCCGCGCACCAGAACATCGATCTTATCGCTGGTCTTGACGCCGTTCACATCCGTTGCTGTGAGCGTCAATTTATGCTTGCCGAGAGCGAGATCGGCCACAGCCTCCTTGCCTTCAGCAACGATATCGCCGTTCTTGTCGGTCCAGACGAAGCTCTGTATTTCACCGACAAGCAGCGACTTCGCACCGGACAGGGAGACAGCGGCTGTGGATGCCCCGGCAGCGGCATTGGCGACGATATCGTCTCCGGCCTCGGCCATGGCGCGGGCCTTGCCTGCACCGACATAGACATTCTCGAACACTTCCTGATGTCCGCGATAATAACCGGTCAGGCCATCGCGATCGAGCTCAGGCTTCGTGCGGTAACCGTCAAGATAGTCATCGAAGGCGGTGAAATAGGTCTCTGTGGTGATGCGGTTATTGTCAGGATCAACGGTGATCAGGCGCATCGCGCCGTTGCCGCCATTATTGCCGCGGGATTCGACGCCGTTGCCGGTGATTTCACGCGATACACCGTTCTGGTAATTGACCAGGAACTGGAAGACGGGCTCGCCATACTGGTTGTAAGTGATGTCGGTTTCCGCGCCGTCGCCGAAAATATGGCCGGAGAAGGTCATGACGATGTTGGGGTAACGTGCAAGCAGCGCGCGGGCGACATATTCGCCGTCGTTTGCACCGCGCTGGTCGGTGCGCATGCCGTAGTCGTAGCCGGCACCTTCGTCATAAAGCGGCAGGGCCAGGTTGTCCTGACGCGTCGCATAGCTGGTCAGCGAATGCGTTGCGAGCATGACGCGGTGGTCGGGAAACTTCTCGATGACGTCGCCCGCCCAGCGGATCACGTCGTCGCGCGGACCGAATTCGAGCGAGATGGACAGCCACTTGGTGCCATCCGGCGCGGTGAAGGTGCTGTAGGTATTGCGCGCGGCAGCCTGTTCCTGATCGTAGGCACCGCCGAAGACGCCGGGATTGGTTGCCGCCTGCTTTTCAGCAGAAAAGCGCCTGTCCAGTTCAACTGAGGTGTGGTCGGCAGCACTTCCGCCATTCGCCTGATCATGATTGCCAGGCAGCAGCGCGTAAGGCACCTTGCCGTCGAGCTTGCGAAGCGCCGGCTCGGCGACATCCCACTCGGCGGGGCGGTTGTTCTGGGTGATATCGCCGACATGGCTCATGAAGACGATTTTATGACTGTCGCGATTGTCGACCAGCCATTGCGTCATCTCGCCGAACAGGTGCTTGATGCCGGCATTGGACGTGTAGTCCTGCGTGTCTGGGAAGACGGCGATGGTATAGGCGTTCGGACCGGCCACGCGCACGCGGAAGTCGTCCGTGGCGCTCTTGCCGGCACCGTCGGTGGCCGTCACGCGGATATCGGAATGGCCGAGAGCCGCAAAGTCGAGCGTCAACTTGTTGCCGTCCGTCAGGACCGCGGTAACGGTCTCGTTCTTGCTGTTCTGAACGGTGAAGGTGAGCTTCTCACCGGAGAAATGCTTCGACAGATCGATCGTCACATTCGCCGCATCAGGCGTCACCATCATATCCTTGATGGCCGACGTTTTAGCGACAGCAACCGGATCGACCGCAGGCTTCTGGCCGATGGCGAGAATGCCGGCCTGGGCCGGAGTCTTGAATTCGAGGGTTGTGCCGTTACCGGTGACTGTACCCTTTCCAATCGCGGGCGTGGCCGAACCCTGGGCAAAGCGGGTTTCGAGGACGCCGACCTTTTCAGCCTCCTGCTTCATCGCATCCGGCAAGATGCCGGAGGCCTTAGGGCCTCCGAGATACGACATTTCGTCGGCTGTCAGAACCTGTTTGAGGAAAAGAAGAGTGCTGAGGTAGCCGGGCGAGGTTTCGCCATCCTCGTCGGAAAAGATCAGGAAGCCCTTGGACATGTCGATGCCGAAGCGACCGGCGCCGGACGCAGCAATCTTCTGGTCGGCGACGAATTCACCGTTGATGTATTTTTTCATCGAAACCGCGCCGCCCGCATCTGTTTCGATCGTCAAGCCGATGCGGTTCCAGGCGTCCAGCTTGGCCGTGCCGCGATAATCGCTGCTGATGCCAAGGCCATAGCTATCACCGCTTGCCTTGCCGAAAATATCGCCATCGCTGCGGTTGGTAAGGTCAGTCTGCAGGAAAGGCATCCAGCCGGTGGAGCCGTTCTTCGGGAAATAGACGTCGTAGACCAGGCTGTAGGAGGTTGCCGTGCCGGCACCGTTCGGCGAGACGAGAATGCTCTGCTGTTGCGACAGGCGCGGAATGGTCAGGAGCCAGTCAGAGGAGGATTCGATGGGATTGGCGATCGAGTTTTCAGAAGTCGTCATCTCTTTGACCCTTTACGTGAAACGGATTGGCCCTGTGGCCATGCCGGCACGATTAAGGACGACGACTAACGCGCCGATGACGAATTCCTAACAAAACGTAAACGCGCCATAGTGTTTTCCCATGCCCGCCATCGGTTTCCCCAACAGGGTAAACGAAACCATCCGGCAGGCGTCATGGTCTTGTCAGCGTTTTCGCCGATGATCCACATCGCATCGACGCTTGTCGTGTCGACCGGCGGCAGAACAGGAACCCATGTCGATCACACAGCTGAAAGCCTTCCACATCGTTGCGCAATCGGGCGGCTTTTCCCAGGCTGCACGGGACATGGCAATCAGCCAGTCCACCCTCTCGACCCATGTGCGGGAGCTGGAAGCCATCAGCGGGGTCAATCTTCTGGAAAGAAAAGCGCGCGGGGTGAGCCTCAGCCCACAGGGTGAGCGCCTCTTCGAAATCACCGCCCGCCTGTTCCAGGCGGAAAACGAGGCTAAGGCGTTGCTACGGGGTGAAGTTGACGCCGCCGGCGGACATTTGCGCGTGGCGGCGGATGGCCCCATCCTGCCGCTGCCGATCCTTTCACGGCTGAAGGCCGAGCGACCGCAACTGACCTTTTCCCTTTCCGTCGACAATTCGGCACGGGTGGTGGAGCAGATCATCGATTACCGGGCCGATGTGGCCATCACCGCCCGTGCGCCGGACGATCCACGTCTTTACGGGATCAAATTTCTGAGCATGCGGATTGGTCTGTGCGTATCCGTCTCACACCCGTTTGCGCAGCGGGACGGTGTCTTCATGGCCGAACTGGAGGGGATATCCTTCGTCATGCGTGAAAGGGGATCGCGCACGCGTGAAATCTTCGAGAAGAACCTAGCTGATCACGGCATTTCCATTCAGCGTGTGGTCGAGATTTCCTCCCGCGAAGGCGTGCGGGAGGCCATCGCCAACGGCGTGGGATGCGGCGTGGTGGCCGATCTCGAATTCGGCCACGATGCGCGCCTCTGCTTCGTACCACTGCGCGACGCCAGCGAACTGATCGACGAATATGCGATCTGCCTTGCCGAACGCCGGCATCTGCCGCTGGTGCGAAGCTTCATCGAGCTATCCGCCCGGGTCTGATCGCGCGTCAGCAAGGCCAGACAAATCCGGATGCCGTTTTACGATCTTTGCCACATCACGGGAAAGAGCAGAAAAATCATCGGTCGGGTGATGGCGGCGGGAGATATCTCATAAGGGCGCCGTCGGAGGCCGTTGCGGGCGGCAGAGCGATTTTCAGGTGCGACTTCACAAAAGCCGCTATAAATCATTCACTTGCCAAGCGAGGAGACCGCCCATGTCAGACATAAGGGTAAAACGGATTTACGATGCCGTCAGCGACGATGACGGCGCGCGCATCCTGGTGGACCGGCTCTGGCCCCGTGGCATGCGCAAGGAAACTGCACAGCTTTCCATCTGGCTGAAGGAGATCGCGCCGAGCAACGAATTGCGCAAGAGTTTTTCCCATATGCCGTCACGCTTTGCGGAATTCACCCGCCACTATGACGCGGAACTGTCAGCCAATCCCGACGCCGTGGCGCGCATGAAGGCATTTATGGCCGAGGGGCGCGTGACGCTGCTTTATGCCGCCCATGACACCGAACATAATCACGCCCTCGTTCTCGCTGACTATCTCCGTTCGCACTGAATCTCGCCGCCTCGCCCGCAGGCCGGGCTCTCTCTCCCGGCAAGGTGTGCAGCCTTATTCAGCCGGTTTGGAGGCCGCGCTTTCGATATAGGCGATGAGATTGTCCAGATCTTCCGGCTTGCTGATGCCAGCCAGCGCCATCTTGTTGCCGGGTATCTTTTTCTTGGGCGCGCTCAGGAAATCCCGCAATTCTTCCGGTGTCCAGACAAGGCCGTCCTCGCCCGCCTTTTTCATCGCAGCCGAATAAGTATAGTCAGGATCGCCGCCTGCCGCACGGCCGATGATGCCGTTAAGCTGTGGGCCGACCCTGTTTTTCGCGCCCTCGCCTATGGCGTGACAGGCGGAACAGCGCTTGAAGACCGCCTCCCCCTTGGCAACATCGCCTTCCGAGAGAGCGGGAATGGCGCTTGCGGCAAACATTGCCGCCGCGATGATTGTTATATTGCGCATCGTATTATCCTTGTTTTGCCGCTTGAGTGCGGCCCGCCCACAAATGCGGACGGGCCGACAGTTATTTCTTCAGGTCGTGCCCCAGGCGGGCGTGCCCTTCTTGTAGGGAACGCGGTCTTCGAAACCACCGGGAATCTCGTCGTAGACGAGAACTTCCGTGGCGCCGATTTTCGAGGTGAAGAAGCCGAGCAGCGTCAGCTGCTTGACCAGCGTGAAGGCGTGCGGCTTTGCCGGCGTCTGTTCCGCCTTGGCCTGCTTGTCGAGAGCGGCTAGCAGCACCTGCCGCTGTTCCGGCGTCAGCTCGAGAAAGGCCTTTTTGTGTTCGGCCTGACTGCGCTTTTCGATGTCGGAAATCGCCGAAAGGAAAAGTGTCCGCTGTTCCTCGGTGTAGCAATCGGCCGCATAGACGGCCATGAATGCACCCACTCCGGCATCCTTCGCCCCCGGCGTGGAGGTGCGCGGAATGATGGTTTCCGCCACCTCGTCCAGAAACCGGATTTCCTCCGGGGTGAAGACGTGGGCAGCGCCGGCTGGTTTGGCGGCGTTTTCCGTGGCTGTGAGGACATCCGCGCCGATCAGCGGAAGGCCCGAGGCAATGGCTATCAGTTTCAGCAGTTCGCGTCTGTTCATCACAGGTTCCCCTTCTTGCGTTCGGAAACGGCGAATTCAGCGGCACGCGCCGTCAGCGCCATGTAGGTCAAAGACGGGTTGACGCAGGAAGCCGAAGTCATGCAGGCACCATCAGTCACGAAGACGTTCTGCGCATCCCAGACCTGGTTGTTGCCGTTGAGGACGGAGGTTTTCGGGTCGCGCCCCATGCGGGCAGTGCCCATTTCGTGAATACCCATGCCCGGCGCATAGGTGCCCCTGGAGGGTTTGACATTCTTGATGCCGACCGCCTCGAACATCTCGACGGCGTCATTGACCATGTCTTCGCGCATGTCGAGTTCGTTCTGCTTCATCTCGACATTCAT
>Ga0075033_1001156_pt1 | contig 10958 bp, 18 predicted proteins | sample SynthPrep_5_END__FD_72751 | JGI IMG/M metagenome (GOLD analysis project Ga0075033, IMG submission 72751) | Synthetic microbial communities from Ohio, USA - SynthPrep_5_END_DS10_MetaG | ecosystem: Engineered > Bioreactor > Aerobic > Activated sludge | place: USA: Ohio, Columbus | collected...
GTACAAGACCGCCTTCGTGCTGGCGCACAAGATTCGGGAGTCGTTGATGGCTCAGCGCGATGAAACCGAACTGGACGGTGAGGTGGGATTGGATGGGGCGTATGTGAACGGGCATGTGCGCCCGAAGAACAAAAAGGCCGACCGTGTGGACCGTCGCTTGGCCGAGAATCAGAAAGCAGATAAGCGCTGCGTGTTCGTGATGCGCTCACGTGCTGAGTCAGGCCAAGGCGGCAAGCGCACTCTGACATTTGTAATGAAGAGCGAACATCAGGCTGGCGTGCTCAAGCTGGCAGGTCGCTTCATTCGCAAGGGAACAACTGTGTTTGCTGACGAAGCGCCAGCCTACGACCCCCTGCACGCTTACTTCCCGACCAATCGCGTCAATCATCAGGTCGAATACCGTTCGGACGATGGAGTGACCACCATCATGGCCGAAAGCTACTTCTCGCGCTTCCGCCGCATGCAGTACGGCCAGGTACACAAGTTCGGCATCATGTACCTGAACCACTACGCCAATGAAGCCGCCTACCGGGAAGACAATCGCCGCATGAGCAACGGCGAGATGTTCTTCGACATCCTGATGAAGTGCGCCGAGACGCGCACCTCGCGAGATTTTGGCGGCTACTGGCAAGGCAACAAGCGCCTGATGGAACATCTGGTTCACTGAGCCAGATCAGCTAGCTTCCACAGATTGCCGGACTCGTTGCGGCCAACCTTCACCAGCAAGCCAGAACTGGCGGCGCGACGCAGCACCGCGTCCAGGCCATGATGAACAGCCTTGAGTGCATCCTCTTCAAACCTTGCAGGCATGAATGCGCTGGGCAATCTCGCCGGTGCTACCTTGCCCACCCATCTCGCGCAGCGCCTCCAGCATCAGCCGGTGGCACTCACCATTGGCAAACAGCCGGCTGCTCTGCCGTACTTGCTTGGGTCGGATGGTGCGCAAGCCATACTCTGGGTCGAATAGCTTGATGGTGGCGTCGAGATGCTGCATATCGCCCTGTAGCCGAGCGATTTCGTGCTGATAGTGCGAGATCAGGCCGGAGACTTCCGACCGTTTGGCGACCAAGCCAGAAACTACATGTGATTCAGCCATGAAAATACCCCTGTCCGAGATGGAAACAGGGGTATTTTGGTTTGATCGTGGCAGATTAGTCTTGTGCGTTTGCTACATAATTCCGGATTAGCGTGTGGAACGGATAGAAACCAGGAGGCAGACAAACGGCACATTGTTCCTATTGCGCTATAGGAACAATGTGCCTAAAGTTACACCCATGCCAGCCACGACGGCGGCCTGCAGCGAGGAATAGAAAATGACCCGCACTAACGACGAACTTAGCTCCATGCTGGTCAGCCTTAAGTTCATCGGCAATAGAGATGAGGGAATGCAATACTCAAAAGACGGACGGCAGTGCTGGTTGCCTGATTCAATGCGCCCGTTTGCAGCTCACAACGCATGCGTGCGCGGCTACATGACTAACGAAGAATATCGACAGTTCTTCAAATTTGTTACGGGCGAAGAATCTTCCTTCACCGACGAACAATTGGATTCACAAAAGAATGGCTAAGCAATTGATATGCGTAACCATTGTGAAAGACCGAACCATGCCCGGAGGCGGCTACCTGCTGTCAAAGGAATATATTGATGGCGCGAGGAGAGGACGCATAAACGCAGGCAGATCACCGGAGGAGGCGGCCGCTTCTGCAATAAACCACGCATCGACAATGCGCGGAAAAATTCGATGCTACTGTCCCATAGTGGCTCCGCCAGAGGTTATGGCATGCATTCCGGCGATGGTTAAAGCGAGAATCAGAAAGATATGAAGCCAGACGCCTCCCGCCACAACCCAGACCCGCGCTATCTGCGCGGGCTGCTGGAGCAAGCGGGTGTCACGCAGCGGCAGGCCGCCCAATTGCTAGGCATCAGCGATAGAGTGATGCGCTACTACCTGAGCGATGAGGCCAGTGAAAGTTACCGGGCCGCTCCGTACACGGTTCAGTTCGCGCTTGAGTGTTTGGCTGATTCCACACGCTAATCCGGATAGCCCCTTTTCCACACGACCTCATGCACCTTGCTCGTTTGTTCGGGCGGCTTACCTCTCACGAATCAGACCGAACCGCACCCCTCAGTCACGAACGCGCCTGCCGGCATCTTCCATGCCTGGCCCTCTGGCGTGAAGATCGGCAAGGTGTACTCGCGCTGGCGGGCCTGGTCCAGGGCGGGAATGACAATGCGGTCGTCGAGGGAGTGGGCGCGTTCAGCGGTCTGCAGCATGGTGGATGTCCTCTTGAGCGCCTACCTGGCGCCTAAACCCTCAATCTACGGCTGGGCTGTTGAAACCCAAGCCGTAGAGGGTTTTAAGGGCTTCGGCGGGTAGACCTCGTACATGCTGACATGACGCAAACTGCCACTTCCTGCAACCTCCCAACTTCAGGCGTCCTTGGGATATCGAGCGCACGGGCCAGACTCTGGGTACCGGTGCAAAGGCACCAATTCCTTGTAGGTTTCGGGCCCCGAGCGGTTGAGCAGGCGGTTATCCTGTCAGCCTGAACTGGAGGTTTGAGTGGCAGTTTTCTTTTACGACCATGGCGATCACCCAGCTGGGTTTGTGGGCTACCGGGTGGCCACGACCCTCGGGCGGGCCTGCGATTACAAGCAGAAATTTTTCGCTGAGAGTGAGTACGGCCGGGCCACCGGCAGCCGACTGGCTCACGAGCTCGATGCCAGGTGGCGGGCCGAGGCGATGGATGTCCGACGCGAAACCCGCCTGACCAGCACGCGGCCATTTGCAGGCCCTGGGGCTTTGGTCACCGGGCTCAATGCGCTGCTGCGGGTCAAACGCGGCAAGAAGGCTCATCACCGCGATACGGTCACGCCGATGTTTGTGGTGTCGATGCCTGGTTACGACAAGGGCCAGCGGAGATTCTCTCTTCGGGAGCTTGGGCTGAATCAAGCCTTCAAGCAGGCGGTGGACTACTACTGCCTCGTGCATGGCCTGACAAACGAGGAGAAAAACATCCTCCTCAAACTGAAGCCCAAGCCCGATCTATTTATCCATACCCTGCGCCTGAACCTGCTCAAGCGCGGGATCATCATCACTGCGGCCGAAGTGGCGGCCATGCTCGAAGAAGGGGCAACCCAATGACCAGCTACACAGTATCCAAGCTGCACGTTTCCCTGCTGACCGTGGTTGAAAAGCCACTGCCAGATTTCAGCCAACCGCTTAATTCTTCCGAGCACCGCATCAAGATCCTCGCCCAGGCGGGACAGGGTGACAAACCCCTTAACAGCGAGGAGCAAGTCGTAGGCACGCTCTATGCGCGACTGGTTGAGCATGACGGGGCCTGCACCTTGATCATGCACACGCTTCAAATGCGAGAAGACCAGGCAGGCAATGACGTAGACCTTCAGGCCCTCAAAGCCACCATGGAGATGTTCGGGGAGACGAACCGCATCGACTCGGCATTTTTTTTGATGCACGAGGATCGGGATTTGAGCATGGGCCAGAGCAACATGATGGCACAGCGTTACGCTCCGCTCGGATTTGGACCTGTGGAGATTGGCTCCAACATGCTCGCAGTGGAACTCGATTACCCAGAGGAGGTCGCCAATGGCTGAACCACGTTTCGCCAAGCTCGACGTTAAAGCCGAGTTCCAGCTGCTCTGCGACCCCAAGTCTTCGATCTACAACGACATCGACCGGGACTACGAAATGACCATCTTCGCCCTGGTTGGGGAAGTGGATGACGAGAACTGGGAGGTGGCCACCGAGGTCGGGAGCCTGACGGCGACGCTGTTTCGCTTTGATGCCGCCCTGAACCTGGGGGTGGAGCCCGCCTTCACGGCTGACGCGCACAGCATGGTTGCCGAGGAGATATATTCCCTGCTGGAACAGGACATCGAGCGTGGTGAAATAGGCCAGGGCATGCACCTGAACACGGTACTGCTGCACAGCATTCAGCTGCGCGATGACCTGAAGGGAACGAAAGTAGAGCACGAGGCGATCCGCACGGCGCTGATGGGCCTGTCGAGCGGGGTGTCCCGTGCATTCCTGCAGCTGGATGCCCCTGAAATGGACAGTGCGGTGAAGCGCAACCATGCCGCCCTGCGCTATGCACCACTTGGGTTTAAGCCGGTTGGCATTGGCAGCGACCTGCTGTGGATCGACCTGGAGGCGCGGGCGTTCTGGGAGGGCTGATAATGATCGTGCCGCCGCCGCTCTAGTGCCTCACTGAGCCGTCACCAAAAAAACCCGCGCAATGCGGGCTTTTTCATGGGCATCGGGCCTGAAGCTAAGCGGCAAGCCCAAGGGCGGTTTCGATATCGGCCTGGCCAATACCGCCTTCAAGCAGGAAGCTGATCTGCGCGGTGAGGCCAGCATTGTTGATCTCGGTAGCAGCGGCTTCCATCTGCACAAGCAGATCGTCCGCTGCGTCTTCATCGACCGAGTTCAGGCGGGATTCATCCACCGAAACTTCCGTCACCAGCTCGTCCAGGGCGCTGGCATCAGCACCGCTGACAATGGCCTGAATAGCCAGGCCCTGGGCTATTTCGTTGTGATCTGCAGCCATCGTCGTCGCCCTCAAGCCAGGTGCTGGGAGGTGGTGATGAAGTGGTCTGTATCGTACTGATCAATCAGTCCTGCACGGTCGTCGTCGATCCCTGAGGAATCATGCAGCGCTTCTACAAACAGGGTGTGGGCCTGGCCCTCGTCATCCGCCATGACCAGATAACCGGTGTCGTCGTCATCGCCCGGCACGCGACCAATGATGAGCCACGGGGATTTGCCGCTGCCGATGAAGTGCTTGACTGGGATTTGAATCATGTCGGACATGGAAACCTCCTTGGTTTAGGTGGTTTCAGGATCACATAAGGACGGAATATCCCAAGCCCGGAAGGGGTGCCGGGCGTTCAGGTCAGTGCCGAACGATGATCGCAAAGACCTCTACGGGCTCCGGCCCGAAGTGGGGGTGAGTGATGGTCTTGCGGGTATAGCCCTGCCAGGGGAGGGTTAGCCTGCGGGTTCGGTCGTCTTTCGGGGTGTAGCCCTTGGTCAGCTGGTGGATGCAAATAAAGTTTCACCCTAACGCGAACGATTTTTGCTGGACTGGCTGGGAAGCACCCTGCCTGGCCTGCATCTAAAGTTTCATCCTAATGCCCCGCAGCGGTCTTCAAGCGGTCTGAAAACCACTGAGCCATGCAAATATAGTTTCATCCTTTCCTGCATTTTGCTGCACACAGGCCGCAAGCATAAGCCATTGATTTATATTGTGATCTTGCTAATTCCCTACCGGATCGCACGGTTTGAACGCCACCAGAAGCCGCTTTATTGGGATGAAACTTTATTAGTACGGATGACACTTAATTCGCATCCCGCATCAGCTCGATCTGGTCGTAGGTACGGCCTTCCAACCGCTTGAGCCAGTAGGGCGTGACCAGGCGGTATTCCTCGGGCTTGGTGCGGGACTTGATCGCGTCGAAGTATTGCGCCTTGAGCGGGATGGTCAGGGTTCGCATGACAAGCCTCCCGCCGTCCGGGCCTGCTCGATCTTCGCCGTGGCGCTGACCAGGGCCTGGCGGTACGCCTGCTGCTTCTGCCGGGAGATTTTGCCGCTCTCGGCAGCCTCACCGGCCAGCTCGTGGATGGTGGCACCTTCAACGGCATCCACCAGGACCAGTAGGGTGTCAGGGTGGGCGATGGTGACCTCCAGCCGCCCGTCATACAGCTGCGCCGATGCCAGCTCAGCCGCCTGAGCCAGATCGCCCGGGGAATCATGAGCGGGAAATATCTCCTGCAAATCCTCGACATCCAGCGCTGCGAGAAAGTCCAGCCGGTGGCGCAGCACATCGGCTTCCCGCGAAGTGAACGTAACCCTCACCATCACTGAGACTCCCAGCGAATGCCCATGGAGTGGCAAGCGAAGCGGATCAGCGGTGCCGGAAACTCGGCCTTCAGCTTCGCCTTCAGTGCCGCGCTCTGCTCGGTGGTGAGCGGGGCGTCATCGTAGGGGAATCGCCCCTCGATCTGGTTGAGCTGGTCGCTTAGCGTGACCGGTACCGGGATGCTCTTGCTCAGCCGGTCAATCGACGCTTCGACGGTGGCCAGCGCCTGGCTGGCACACTTCAGCTCGGGCTGAATCAGCTGCAGGCCGGAAAGGTCATTGCTGAACACTTGCACGCAGTTATCCAGGGCTACTCGGGCAGCCTGAAGAACACCGAGCATTTCCAGCGCATCCTCTGCAGCTTCGTGCTTTACGACGACTCCGGCGTGTTTACTCAGCGCCCGGTAGAAATGGGGATAAACATCAGCAGGCGCGATGTTGGGATTTTTGGCGGCAGCATGGGCCGCAGATTCAGCGATGTCGTGGATGGTCGCGGCGGTCAGAGAGGCGGCTTGCATCGGCATGTGCTCCTGTTCAGATGCCTTGATGCTCAACGACATTTGGGAAATCCCAAACCTGCCAGAAACTGGTCACATAGGACATCCGACCGAGAGTTTCAGCCAGTAAGCTGCGCCCCATTGCAGAGAAACCCAGGAGATATTTTTCATGCAAGTCGAAGACTTCAAGGTAGGCACGACCTACGCCATGACCATCGTGCCGTACCTCGACTGTGAGCCCGGCGAGGAGTTTCAACGCACCCTCAAGGTGCTCGAACCGGCGACCAAGGAAAACTCGCTCATGGAATGCGGCCCCGATGCTGAAGTGCCGACCGATGAAGTCCTCGCGCAGTGGCGTCAGTTCCTCCGCGTTCAGGACGCCCGGGGCAATATTCGCCTGCAATGGCCTGGTGTGATCGTCAAGGCAGAGGAGGTCACCGCATGATTGCCTTGGCCGGAGTATTTCTGCTCACGTTCGCTGGCATCGCCAATGCCTCGTCCCCGGCTGAGCAAGCCATGCCTGCTCTGAAGCTGGATGTCGCCGGATTCGTAGGCACGGTTGTGGTGGCGGCGTTCATCGGCGCAGTCATCAGCCGCGCACTGGCCAAACGCCCCAAATCAACGCGCCGTGCAGCCTATCGAATCACTGTCCTGTGCGGTCTGGCTATCGCGGCCTGGATGCAGCTCGGCTGATAGTGTCCAGGCTAGGCCCTTCCTGGAAGGGAGGTTTTGATCACTCTGCGCGGCAGACCCCGTACTGCTAGTGCGGGGAAGGATAGCGCGGGCCGCGAAGCGGTCCTATACTCAAAACTGTACAGATAGACAGTATTTCTATGCTCCGACGCCAAGCCTACAAGTTCCGCATCGAGCCAACCGGCGAACAGCAGCGCAAGCTGCGACAGTACGCCGGAGCCTGCCGGTTCGTGTTCAACCAGGCCTTGGCGTTGCAGCAAGCCAACCGCGAAGCCGGCGGCAAGTTCATCGGCTATGTGGCGATGGCCAGGCAGCTGACCGCCTGGCGCAACGGTGCGCTGTTGCCCTCCGGGCGGCTGGCGCCCTGGCTGAAGGTTGCCCCGGTGCATCCCTTGCAGCACGCCCTCAAAGACCTCGACCGGGCCTACCAGAATTTCTTCGAGAAGCGCGCCGACTTCCCACGCTTCAAGCGCAAGGGCCAGCGCGACAGCTTCCGTTACCCCGACCCGAAGCAAATCAAGCTCGACCAGGGCAACAGCCGGATTTTCCTGCCCAAGCTGGGCTGGCTGCGCTACCGAAACAGCCGGCAAGTGCTCGGCACCCTCAAGAACGTCACGGTCAGCCTGAGCGCCGGGCACTGGTACGTTTCGATCCAGACGGAGCGAGAAGTGGCGGTGCCGCTGCACGCCGCCCCGCTCGCGGTTGGCATCGACCTCGGCGTGGTGCGCTTCGCCACCCTCTGGGATGGGGAGCGGGAAACGGTGCTGGAACCACTCAACACCTTCGTCCGCCACCAGCACCGACTGGCCAAGGCCCAGCGGCAGATGGCCCGCAAGACCAAGCACAGCCGCAATTGGCTCAAGGCCAAGGCTCGGGTTCAGCGCATCCAGCGCCAGATCGCCAACGCCCGAGCCGACTACCTGCACAAAGCGACGACCGCCATCAGCAAAAGCCACGCGCTGGTGATCGTCGAAGACCTCCAGGTAGCCAGCATGACCCGTTCGGCCAGCGGCACCGCCGAGCAACCCGGCAGCCGGGTTCGGCAGAAGGCCGGGCTCAACCGCTCAATCCTGGATCAGGGCTGGGGCGAGTTCGGCCGCCAGCTCAACTATAAGACCGCGTGGGAAGGTGGCTGGCTGGAAGCGGTCCCGCCGCATCGCACCAGTCAGGAATGCCCGGCCTGCGGCTTCACCCATGCCGACAACCGCCAGAGTCAGGCCGTTTTCCTGTGCCTGGCCTGCCGCCACCGCGAGAATGCCGACACAGTGGCTGCGAAAAACATCCGTGAGCGCGGATTGAAACAGCTCGAAGGGCAGGACCATGCCCGGATCGCCTGTGGAGTGAACGGCGCTGTCAGGCCGTCAGCAGCAGGAACCCACCGAAGCGACGACGCGGCGAAAGCCGCCTAGCGCTGTAGGAATCCCCGACCTTCCAGCTTGCTGCGAGCGAAGCGAGAGGCCGGGGAGGATGTCAACTAGTCCACTCGCCAGTCAAGGCGGCTTTATTGACGCTCTCGCAGCCGGGCGTTAAGACGCAGAGCAAATCCAGGAGAAAAACATCCGCTATGAATACCAGCAACTACGGTCACGAAATCCTCAATCAATCCGAAGCCTGGGCGTCAACAGACGGCCTGCACAAGGTTGAAAGGGAGGTAGGGCAGGTTGAACATCTCACGGTGCAGGGTTCTATCGACGTAGTGATCGTTGCAGGCGTTGACCCGCGCATTATCGTTGCCAGCGACAGCCCCGGCGGTGATTCGGTGCAGATCCGCCAATCAGGCTCTCGGCTTGAAATCAAACACGAAGGGCTCAACGTGGAAAGCGCGGGAGGCTCGATCAGGGTATCCGGGTCAGGCAACATCGTAGCAGGCCGTTCCATCTCGATCAGGAGCGGTGGAGCCGTGGTGGTCTTGGCCGGAGGTCAGGGCAACATCACCTATCAGGGAGAGCGCACGGTGGTTGCCGTCATGCTCCCCTTTGCCCCGAATGCAGTGCTGGCCGGCAGCGGTAGCATCGAGCTGCTCGCCGTGGATCAAGAGAACCTGGATCTCAGCATAACGGGGTCCGGCTCAATCAGTGCCAAGGGACGGGTCAACCGACTGACAGCAAGCCTTATGGGTTCTGGTGACTTCAGACTGGGTAAGCTCGAAGCCCAGAGCGCGGACTTAGCCGTCAGTGGCTCTGGCGATATCAAGTCGACGATCCGCGAATCTGCCAGCGCCAAAGTTACTGGCTCAGGCGATATCGTCATCAAGGGAAATCCGGCAAAGCGCGAAAAGCTGGTGACAGGTTCAGGGAGTGTCCGCTTCAAGGACTAGGTAGATCGCTCATGGGCGGGCAAAACAAAACCGGCACTTGGCCGGTTTTGTTATTTCAGAGGGTGATCAACCTTCGTCAGCTACTGGCTCCGCCCTCAGCACAACACCGTCCTGGCCGGTGACTCGCACCTGAGTACCTGCAGGCAGGTCAGGCCCACTCACCAGCCAGAGGCTGTCACCGGCCTTGATCTTTCCGCGACCGTCGACGATGGGTTCATGGAGAGAGAAGTGGCGACCCCACAACTCGGCGCCACGCTTATTGAGCCCTGGCGAGTCTGAAGGCTTGGCCGCAAGGCGCTGCCGCCTCCACCAGAACACCGCGTTGAGAATCACGCTGGCCGCAAACAGCAGGTACTGCACTGCCCAGTGAAGGCCGGGGAAGAAGAGCGTCACCACACCAACGCAGACGGCGCCCAGTCCAGCCCATAGCAGGTACCCGCCAGCGCCCAGCACCTCCAGGAGCAGGAGGAAGGCGCCCATGGCCAGCCAGTTCCAGTAGGTGGGATTGAGGATGAAATCAACCATGTCTGATGCTACTTACGTGCGACGTTTGCTTGAATCAGCTCACTGATCCCGCCAACTGCGCCAATCAGCTGGCCCGCCTCAAGAGGCATCATCACAACCTTGCTGTTTTCCGAGCTGGCGATATTGCTCAGTGCTTCGATGTACTTGAGCGCAACGAAGTAGTTGACCGCCTGCAGGTTACCCTCAGCGATGGACTTCGAAACCATAGCGGTTGCCTCAGCTTCGGCTTTCGCAGCACGCTCACGGGCTTCGGCCTGCAAGAACGCAGCCTGACGCTCGCCTTCTGCTTCAAGCACCAGAGCCTTCTGCTTGCCTTCGGCTGTCAGAATAGCTGCAGCACGGAGACCTTCAGCCTCAAGAATCTGGGCGCGTTTAATTCGCTCGGCTTTCATCTGACCGGACATAGCAGCCATCAGGTCTTCTGGCGGGCTGATGTCTTTGATCTCGATGCGGGTGATCTTGATGCCCCACGGCGCCGTCGCGTCATCGACCGTCTTCAGCAGACGCTCATTGATCGAGTCGCGCTGGCCCAGCATTGCATCCAGCTCCATGGAGCCAAGCACGGTACGAATGTTGGTCATGACCAGGTTGCGAATGGCGTGCTCAAGCTGATTGACCTCATAGGCTGCCTGGGCACTGTCGATGATCTGGAAGAAGCAAATTGCATCGATTTTAACGGTGGCGTTGTCGGCGGTGATGACTTCCTGGGGCGGGATGTCGAGCACGCTTTCCATCACCAGCAGCTTGTGACCAATACGGTCGACGAGAGGGATGATGATGTTCAGGCCGGGACGCAGCGTGTGGGTGTAGCGACCGAACCGCTCTACCGTCCATTCATTGCCTTGAGGAACGACCTTGACGCCCATCAGGGCAACAGCCAGTGACAGCGCGACGATGAGGAAAACGAAAATGCCAATTTCCATTGGGATAAACCTTGAGGTTAGGGGTGTGGTTGATTTGGGTGCAACACCCAACAGCTATAGTTTCAGGTAGGAGAAGAAAAACCCAAACGAAAGCAGCGGGGCTAGGCTCCGCTGTCAGGG
>Ga0075033_1001164_pt1 | contig 10882 bp, 14 predicted proteins | sample SynthPrep_5_END__FD_72751 | JGI IMG/M metagenome (GOLD analysis project Ga0075033, IMG submission 72751) | Synthetic microbial communities from Ohio, USA - SynthPrep_5_END_DS10_MetaG | ecosystem: Engineered > Bioreactor > Aerobic > Activated sludge | place: USA: Ohio, Columbus | collected...
CGGCCGCATGCGGCCGAAATTGAAATAGGGTGCGATGTTGAGATCGGGAAAGGCAAGCTGAAGCGCCACCACAACCCCGACCAGAAAACCGACGACACCCCAGAATACCGTGGCGATGACGCCGTATTTCACCACCTCATCGAAATATTCCGACTTGCGGCGGGCGAGCGCGGCCGGATCGACAGGCGCGAAGGAGACACGGCGCAACAGAAGCACCGTGCTGACCAGCAGTGTAAAGAACAGCACCCACATATGGGCGGCGAAAAGACTGTCATGGGCAAAGGCTGCCCCAAGCAACGCGAGAAAGGCCCCGAGGGCCACGATCGCGGTTTCTAACGTGTAGTTCATTGTTGGTTTCCCCCAACGTGCAAGCCGACCGACGAAAGGCAGGTTGTGCGCCTGGGAGAGCGGAAACATGCCTTTGCGTCGGTTGGAGCATTGCCACCGGCAGGGCAACGCCACCTTGATCCAGATCAAGAAAGCAAAGCTGTCGCAGCCCCGGCAAAACAGGGCGCGGCTTTATGAGGGAAATTTGCGTAAGGGCAAAAAATGCGTGGTGATGGCGAGCCTGCTTTTGCAGGTGTCGCTTCAGCCCTTCATCTTCAGGGGCAACCCGGCAGCGACGAAAAAGACGTCGTCGGCAATGGCCGCGATACGCTGGTGCAGCCGGCCGGCATGATCGCGGAATTCACGCGCCATGCGGTTTTCCGGCACGATGCCAAGACCGACCTCGTTGGACACGAGAATCAGCTTCGTTTTGGCCGATGCGATTGCCGCCGCCAAAACGTCAAAGGCGGCCTCGATATCGGCATTTTCCATCATAAGATTGGTGAGCCATAATGTCAGGCAGTCGATGAGGACGACATTCTCCGGCCGGTCGAGGCGCGCGAGCACCGAGACTATGTCGACCGGCGCTTCATGGGTCGTCCACTCGCCGCCACGCCGCGCCTGATGATGGCCGATGCGGTCACGCATCTCCTCATCCCATGGCCTGCCGGTGGCCAGATAATGCAGGCTTCCGCCGGCATTTACCGCAAGATCTTCCGCAAAACGCGACTTGCCGGAGCGCGCGCCGCCAAGAATGAAAACGGAGCGGTTTTTATCTGTCATCGGAAACCTGAATGAGGAAAATGCAACGGACCGGCGTCTTTGCAATGGTGCAAGCCAGAGACAGGCGGCCATGAAGGGAACGATTCGTAGAAAAAGGCGTCCCCCGGTTGTTCATGCCGGACTGCCGCTGATACCGGACCGGAGACGTCAAAACCTGTCCGCACGATGCGGGACATATCAAAGCCGTGGCAACTCCGGATGCCGGAAACACCGGTCCTTCAAGCAAGGCTAGGTGCGAACGGCCATCCTGTCAATCTGCCGGAGATAGTGTCAGGATATAAGGCGGAACCGGTACGCAAAACCTGACCCGGAACCGGCAGACCTGTCGTCCGCGAGAGCGATTGATAAAGCCACATGGTTACCGGAAGGTTAGCAGAAAACGAGATGATGACACGGCAACGCGCGGTGAGAATATTTGCTCACCGAGGCCGTCGCCATTGCCTTGCCATAGCCTTCAAATCAATATGCTTTCGAAGATTCGCAAACAGCAAGGTGGCCTGCCGTGATGACCATCATGGACTACATATCGATCGTCGTTTTCATCCTGTTGTGGGCTACCTATACACATGTCACAACGGGAAGAACGCTGTTTTCGCGAACCAGCCTCAATCAGGCCATGGCCGGGCGCCGTAGGGACTGGATCATGAATTCGCTCAAACGCGACCTGAAGATGATCGATACGCAGATCATGGCCGGTCTGCAGAACGGCACGGCCTTCTTCGCCTCCACCTCCATCTTCGCCATCGGCGGCTGTTTCGCTCTGCTGGGCGCCACCGAACAGGTCGAATCGGTGTTTCGCGACATGCCTTTCGTGCATTATTCCGGGCGCACGGCCTTCGAACTGAAGGTCATCGGGCTGACCTGCCTGTTCGGTTATTCCTTCTTCAAATTCGGCTGGTCCTACCGCCTGTTCAACTATTGCACGATCCTGTTCGGTGCCATTCCCATGGTCCACGATGCCGGTGCGGACCGCGAGGCGGCCGAGCGTGCCGCCGAAAATGTCATAAAGATGAACATCATCGCTGCTAAGAACTTCAATGACGGCCTGCGGACGATCTTTCTGTCCATCGGTTATCTCGGCTGGTTCATCAGCCCCTATGTCTTCATTGCCAGCACCGTCATCATCATCGTGGCGCTCTTGCGCCGACAGTTCTTTTCCGAGGCGCGTCGCGCCATCATGGAAGACAACCGGCCTTGAAATAGCCGCACTTCAAGGGCCAAGCCCGAATGAATACCGGTCTCATGAAAAGCGGAAAACATGGACACAAACGTAGCCGTCACCGAAACCAGTCGCAGGGGCCGCATAGGCGGTCTTGATACCCTGCGCGGGCTGGCGCTTCTCGCCATGGCATCCTACCACTTCACGTGGAACCTGGAATATTTCGGCTATCTCGAAACCGGCACGGCAACGACGGGCCTGTGGAAACTTTATGCCCGCGCCATCGCCACCTCGTTCCTGTTTCTGGCCGGTTTCAGCCTGTTTCTCGCCCATGGCAAAGGCCTGAACTGGCCGTCCTTCGGAAAGCGTTTCGCCATGGTGGCAGGCTCGGCGCTGCTGATTACCGCCGCCACCTATTTCGCCTTTCCCGACAGCTTCATCTTCTTCGGCATCCTGCACAATATCGCCGTTGCTAGTCTCGTCGGGCTGCTGTTCCTGCGCGCGCCGGCACTCGTGACGCTGCTTTTTGCGGTGATCGCCTTGGCGTTGCCGCAATATCTGCAATCCGACCTCTTCAACGCGAAATGGCTGGCCTGGATCGGCTTTTCCACCATGCCCCCCCGCTCCAACGACTATGTGCCGTTGCTGCCCTGGCTCGCGCCATTCCTTGCCGGACTTGGCGTTTCGCAATTCGTCACCCCTCGCGGCTGGCTGGATCGTTTTCGCAACCCCAGCTCACCACGCAATCTGGTCGCCAGCGCCGGCCGGCACAGCCTGGCCTTTTACCTCATTCACCAACCGGTGCTGATCGGCCTCGTTTATGTCCTGTCGGTTGTGGCTCCGCCTCCTCCCGTTGATCAGGTGGAGCTTTACAAATCCAGCTGCGAAAAAAGCTGCGTCGAACAGGCGAATGGGGTGGAACTGTGCCAACGTTTCTGCGGCTGCACGCTGGAGAAACTGCAGGCGGAAAGCCTGTTTGACATCATGATGGAAGGCAAGCTCAGCGCCGATCAGCAGACGAAGGTCAGCGAATTGGCGCAGCAGTGTACGGTTGAGGCGCAGTAGGTACGAGTGGGCCAAACCGAGCCCACGTTTTCGAGCGCTCCCATCTGTACTCGGCGTCGTCCGATAGGAAGGAAAGTCATGCCAATTGCGCCGACGTCATCCTCGGGCCTGTCCCGAGGATCTGCCAACGTATTGATTTTATTCAACGTGGTTAGATCCTCGGCACAGGGCCGAGGATGACGTTGAGTGAATGTTCGCCCTTCACCAACGACTTCAAGGGTAATGCAGCTTGCGCGGAAATTTAAACCGGACAGCAGTGGGTCAAGCCCGAGGATGACGGAGGAGACATATTAATTCTTAAACGATAACCCAGCGCGAATATCGCCCCAAATTTCGCTCAAGTCCCGACGCCGATTTCGGCAAGCCGCGTCAGACAGGCCTCTTCGACATTGTCGAGTTCCGCCAGTGTCTCCTCGATGTCCTTGCGTTTTTGCCGCAGGTCGGCGCGCTTTTCGTCTACCTTCTTCATCAGCAGCACAAGCTGACCCGATTCGCCCGGCGGCTCCTTGTAGACGTGAATGATCTCGCGAATTTCGGCGATCGTAAAACCGATACGGCGGCCGCGCAGGATTTCCTGAATGAGACGACGGTCAGCGGCCCTGAAAAGCCGTGTGCGACCGCGGCGCTCGGGGTGAATGAGGCCCTCATCCTCGTAAAAACGCAAGGTGCGGGTTGAAACACCGAATTCGCGTGTCAGTTCAGTTATGCTATAATACTTGTCCAAGGGCCTATCCGATTCATCACCGGATAATATTATTTGACCTTCACGTAAAAGTCAATTTTCGCCGGCTGCCTACCCGGAAATACCATACCACCAGGTCGCAATGCCCAGAAAGGCGAAAAAGCCGACAATATCGGTCACCGCAGTCACGAACACCGCCGAAGAGACAGCAGGATCGGCCCCGAACTTGTCCAGAACCAGCGGAATGAGAATGCCGGCCAGCGCCGCCGCCAGCATGTTGAGACACATGGCCGTGGCGATGATGCCACCAATATGGATATCCTGAAACCAGATTCCGGCAACGATGCCAATGGCGCAGCCGAACAGCAGGCCGTTCAGAATGCCAACGCCCGCCTCGCGCCGGATGATGCGGGCAGCATTGTGAATATCGAGGCTTTTGGTCGCCAGCGCGCGCACGGACACGGTCATGGTCTGCGATCCGGCATTGCCGCCCATGCCGGCAACCGCCGGCATCAGAACCGCCAGCGCGATGATTTGCTGGATGGTCGCATCGAATAGGCTGATAACGGAGGCAGACAAAAAAGCGGTGAGAAGATTGACGGCAAGCCAGGGTACGCGTGAGCGCGAAGTGCTGGCGATACTGTCCGACAGTTCTTCGTCACCCACACCGCCAAGGCGCAGCAAATCCTCTTCGGCTTCTTCCTGGATGACGTCGACCACGTCATCGATGGTGAGAACGCCGACCAGTCGGCCGTTATTGTCAACCACGGCGGCGGAGAGAAGGTCGTATTGCTCGAATACCTGCGCTGCCTCTTCCTGATCCATTTCCGCCGGAATGGAGTGGTTGGTCTCGTGCATGATCGTTTCGATCTTCACCTGACGCTTGGCCCGCAGCACCTTGTCGAGATCGAGCGCACCGACCAATTTGAAAGTGGGATCGATGACGAATATCTGCGTGAAGGAGTCAGGCAGTTCCTCCTCCTCGCGCAGATAATCGATGGTCTGGCCCACGGTCCAGAACGGCGGCACGGCGACGAATTCCGTCTGCATGCGGCGACCGGCCGAGCTTTCCGGATAGTCCAGCGCCCGCATCAGCCGCACGCGTTCTGTGAACGGCAGCTGCGAGAGAATATCCTCGCGATCCTCGTCGTCGAGATCTTCTAGAATATAAACGGCGTCGTCCGAATCCAGCTCGCCGATACCGGCGGCGATCTGCTCGTTCGACATCTGGTCAACGATATCGAGGCGGATGCCTTCATCCACCTCGGTCAGCGCCGTCATGTCGAAATCGGAACCGAGAAGCCGCACGAGCGCGTGGCGCTGTTCGGGCAGAATGGATTCCAGCACGTCGCCGAGTTCGGACTCATGCAGCCGCGCCACATTCTTGCGCAGGAACAAGAGGTCGCGATCGGCGATCGCTGCACCCACCATAGCCAGAAAATCCGAACGGACGGACCCGTCCTCGGCATAGATGTCGGAGGGTGCTTCTGTCGGCCTCAACTCTTCGGGAGCGGCAAGATCGTCGTCACGGTCTGTCATCTGGCGTCCCCCTATTCTCGAAATGCCGCAGTGCACGAATGCGCAGGCAGAATGGCGTTAAAAAGCACATTGTCAACAACCGGATAGGCGGAAAACAACAAGCCTCGCAACTGCGACGAAAATGTCATGAACCACCCTTTCGCGAGACAACAATCCAGAAGCGCCGTACCCATGGTGACGCATCCGACAGGCCCGGCGCCGCACTTCGCACAACGCCCCGCAACGCCCGACTGTTCCGCAGAAACCGGCAAGTTAAAGATTGACATATGTCGCCTAAAGGCGATTCTGAAGAAGCTTTTTTACATATGATCGGCCTCATTCACCACATGGCCGATCACGCAGATTTCAGGAAAAACACAGCAATGAGCAAGACGGATTTCATCGGCAAGGCATCTTCGGCCGCAGGCGGCTGGGGCGCGCTGAAAAGCGTGGGCAAACGGCTTATGGAGTCCGGTGCGCCGCTTTCCGGCGCCCGTGCGCTGTTGAAGGCGAACCAGCCTGATGGTTTCGATTGCCCGGGTTGCGCATGGGGCGATCCCGAACACGGGTCTTCCTTCGAATTCTGCGAAAACGGCGTCAAGGCGGTTGCATGGGAAGCAACGGAAGCGCGCGTGCCGCCGGATTTTTTCGCTACCCGCACAGTCTCCGAGCTGCGCGGCTGGTCTGACTACGAGCTGGAAAAACAGGGCCGCCTCACCCATCCCATGCGTTATGACCGGGCAACCGACAAATATCTGCCTGTCTCGTGGGACGACGCCTTTGCCGAAATCGGCCGGATTCTCAACAGCCTAGACAATCCGAACAGGGCGGAATTCTATACATCCGGCCGTGCATCCAACGAGGCCGCTTTCATCTATCAATTGATGGTGCGGCTTTTCGGCACCAACAATTTCCCCGACTGTTCCAACATGTGCCACGAGGCAAGCGGCGTTGGCCTGAAAGCCTCGATCGGTGTCGGCAAGGGCACGGTGCTGCTTGAGGATTTCGAGCAGGCGGATGCGATTTTCGTCATCGGCCAGAACCCCGGCACCAACCACCCCCGCATGCTGGGTGATCTGCGCCGGGCAGCCCTTCGCGGTGCGAGGATTGCTGTCCTCAATCCCATTCGCGAAAAAGGTCTGGAGCGTTTTGCCGATCCGCAGGACAAGATCGAGATGATCACCGGCAGCAACACCAGGATCGCCACCAACTATTATCAGCCGCGTCAGGGCGGCGACATGGCGGCGGTCCGCGGCATGAGCAAGGCGGTCTTCGCCGCCGACGATGCCGCAAGGACTGCGGGTGAACCCGCCATCATCGATTACGATTTCATCGCCGAACATACGGTGGAGTTAGAGGCCTACCGTGCTGCCGTGGACGCGACAAGCTGGGAAACCATTCTCGATCAGTCGGGCCTCACCCGCGCCGAAATCGAGGAAGCGGCGCGCATCTACATGAATGCCGGTTCCGTCATCGCCACATGGGCCATGGGTGTCACCCAGCATCGGCACTCCGTCATCATCGTGCGGGAAATCACCAACTTCATGATGCTGCGCGGCAATATCGGCCGTCCCGGCGCTGGCCTTTGCCCGGTGCGCGGCCATTCCAACGTGCAGGGAGACCGTACCGTCGGCATTGACGAAAAAGCGCCGCCTGCGCTTCTCGATGCGCTGGAGAAAGAACTCGGCGTTCCCATGCCGCGCCAGCCCGGCCACAACACCGTCGAGGCCGTGGCTGCCATGCTGGATGGCGAGGCTCAGACCTTTATCGCGCTCGGCGGCAATTTCATGCGGGCGACACCCGACAGCCCGCTGATCGTCAAGGCTTTCGAAAAGCAGAAGCTGACGGTCAATATCGCTACCAAGCTCAACCATTCGCATCTGGTGCCGGGCGAAACCTCCTTCGTACTGCCCTGTCTCGGCCGAACAGAAATCGATCTGAATTCGTCGGGCCGTCCGCAGATCGTCACCGTCGAAGATTCCATGAGCATGGTACACGGCTCCGGCGGCATCAATCCGCCCGCTTCGGACGAACTGCGTTCCGAAGTCGCCATCGTCGCCGGCATTGCCCAGGCAACCCTCGGCAATGTCCATGTGGACTGGAAGGCGCTCGCCGATGATTACGACCTCATCCGCGACATGATCGAGCGGGTCATTCCCGGTTTCGACAATTTCAACGAACGCGTCCGCGTGCCGCGCGGTTTTCATCTGCGCAACACGGCGTCTGAACGGGAATGGAACACGCCGACGAACAAGGCGACCTTCTATAGCGGCCCGCTGCCCGAACAGACCGAACATCAGCAGGCGCTGACGCGCGATGACCTCTTCGTGCTGCAGACATTCCGTAGCCACGATCAGTACAACACCACCATCTACGGCATGGATGATCGCTATCGCGGCGTTTATGGCGAACGCCACGTTATCTTCATGAACCCGAAGGACATGGAAACGCTCAGTGCCCACTCCCGCCAGCGTGTGGACGTCATCGGCGAATATGGCGACGGCGTGGAGCGCGTTGCTGAAAATTTCCGGCTGGTGCCCTATAATATCCCGCAGGGCAGCATTGGCGGTTATTATCCGGAACTCAACGTGCTGGTGCCGCTGTCAAGTTATGGTGATGGCAGTTTCACACCAACATCGAAATCGGTGCTGGTCTCCGTCCGCCTGCGACCGGACGCCTCCTGATGGATGAAGAGCAATCCGCTGCCGCCTTCATGGCGGCGGTGGAACAGATTCGGGGGCAATCGCAGCAACTGACGGCCACGGGCGCCGCAATCCTTCTGGCAATCCATCTCGATATTGCCACTGATAGCCGCAGCATCGCCAACAGGCTGGGGCTTGCGCATGCCCTCGTTCTGCGCGAAATCGCTGCCCTGTCGCCCCGCTTCGTGCGGGTAACGAAACGCGATGCCCGCACGCAACGCAGTTTTCTGGAGGCAACGGCGGAAGGACAGGCGTTGGCCGGGTCCTCCTCCCGGATTTGAAACGAACGGAGCATCCCTTGGCAATCAGGCCGATCCTGCCCTATCCCCATCCCGGCCTGTCCGAAATCTGCACGCCGGTCACCGCTTTTGATGATCATCTGCAGGATCTGGTGACAGATCTGATCGACACCATGCGCGCCGCGCCCGGTGTCGGCATCACCGCCGCCCATATCGGCACAAAACAACGCGTTTTCGTGCTGGAGCTGACGCCGGGTACCGTCCTGACCTACATCAATCCTGAAATCATCGCCCGGTCCACCCAGACCATGCGCCATGGAGAGGGCAGCGTTTCCATGCCCGGTTTCACGGATGAGGTGGAGCGGCCGGATGAGGTCGAGGTGAGGTTTCAGGATATATCAGGCGCGGAGCATCGGCAGACCGCCGAGGGATTTCACGCCATCTGCATCCAGCACGAAATCGACCAGCTGGATGGCGTTTTCTGGCTTAAACGCCTTTCGAAGCTGAAGCGCGACCGGCTGGTGAAAAAATGGGAAAAGTCCCGCAAGCCCTGATGATTAGTCGGCAATCGACAGCACGAATTCAGCGTCACCCTTCAGTGTGTTACTGACGGTGCAGATATCCTCGGCAGCATGGGCGATTGCGGCGCGTGTCTGCCCATCAAAATCCCCCTCTATCGCGATGCGGATATCGAAACGGATTATACGCGAAGGCTCCTCGTCCGCCTTTTGCCCGGAAACATGCACCGTGACCCTTTCGAAACGGTCAAGCAGCCCCATGCTGCTGGCTGCTATGCGGGCGCTGAGCGCCAGGCAGGCGGCGAGCGACGAATAGAGAAGATCAAGCGGGTTGAAACCGGGTTCTGAAGCCGCCGTAACCACCTTAAGTGCACCGCCGGTCGCCGTAACGACATCCGGATGCCCAAGACGGGCAAGCGTAACCACTGCCCCCGTCGGCCGCTTCTTGACCCTGAACTGATTCACGTCCTGCCCCATAGCTAATTTCAGTCGATGGAACCAAAGCTAGCCTCGCGCTTTTACTCACGCAACGGTGAACGGCCGTTGAGATTGATTAAAAAGGGAGCTGGGACATATGGTTACATCTACGCTCGTCAGCATTCTGATCACCTTCCTGGTGATCGTGCTCGTCTTGTGGCTCATCGCACGACTGCCCGTCGGCGGCGGCGCGAAACAGATCGCGCAGATCATCGTCATCATCATCGGCATTATTTCGTTGCTGAAATATCTCGCGGTCTTCTGATGTCCCGGTGAAGCGCGAACGGAAAAAGGCGGCGAAAGCCGCCTCTTTTTGTGAGAAACCTGTAAGCTACTGGCGAGGCTCGAACTGGTAGGGTTTCTTGAGCGTAATATCCCGAACGCTGCCAATACCCAGAAACGGTGTATTGTCCGCATCAAAAATCGCCCTGCCCTTCGCCACGATCCAGCGCACTGAACCATCCGGCAAATTGACCTTGTAGCGCTGATCGAAGAACACACCGGTGGTTATGCTGTCGAAAATGGCCTGAGCCACGCGATCGCGCATTTCCAAATCAATTTTTTCAAGGACTTCCTCGATCGTCACCCCGCGCGACGCCGCCGGTTCGGAGAACCCGTGGCATTCCGCAGTCACCGCATCCATGATCAGCCTGTTATCGGAAATGCTCCACATATAATAACCGAGCGCATTGTCCGAATCCGTCTTGTCTCCCAGCACGAAAACCCCCGGACATTTTTTTCTGACAAAAGCTAACACCAGACCTCTAATATTCCACCCCTCGTTTTTGTAGGGGGAACCGTCCAGCTACTGCAGCGTGCATCGATATCCACCGAAATTTTATAACGATCGAATCCCGATATTGTTCTCAAAGGACCGATAAATCCTGGAGAGACATCGCAAAGCGCCCTGCCTGCACCTACATAGCTTTGCGATAACATTTCGAAGGAGGTTAATATGCTGCGAACCGCTCTTACTTTTGGACTGCTGACGATGACTGTCGTTCTCACAGGTTGTCAGACGTGGGAAAGTCCATATCGCGGAAGCGGCTGGCGAATGGATCAGGTCATGGATGGTGACCCCTATCGGGTCGGTGATGGAAACCATCAGGAAAACGGGACTGCTTCGAATATTGTTCGACGCTGAATCCCGACTGGCAGATCTATAATTTTGCCGCCCTCAACGCATAGCGCTCCGGCTGTAGTATAAAGGTACATTGACGCAGCCGGATCACGCCCGATCTACACCGATAGACCTTCCCGCTTCGCAAAGCGAAGACCTAACCAATTGGCTAAAAAAGAAAAAACCCGCCGAAGCGGGTTTCTTTGGTGCGGTCGAGAAGACTCGAACTTCCACGGGTTGCCCCACAGCGACCTCAACGCTGCGCGTCTACCAATTCCGCCACGACCGCATC
>Ga0075033_1001175_pt1 | contig 10760 bp, 13 predicted proteins | sample SynthPrep_5_END__FD_72751 | JGI IMG/M metagenome (GOLD analysis project Ga0075033, IMG submission 72751) | Synthetic microbial communities from Ohio, USA - SynthPrep_5_END_DS10_MetaG | ecosystem: Engineered > Bioreactor > Aerobic > Activated sludge | place: USA: Ohio, Columbus | collected...
TTCTTCTCCCATTGCGAACACCATATGGTGCCGATCGTCGGCAAGGCTCATGTCGCCTATCTTCCGGCCGGACGCGTGCTCGGCCTGTCGAAGATCGCCCGCGTCGTCGAAATCTTCGGCCGCCGCCTGCAGACGCAGGAAAACATGACCGCGCAGATTGCGAGATCCATCGAGGAAACGCTGAAACCGCGCGGCGTGGCCGTCATGATCGACGCCGAACATATGTGCATGTCCATGCGCGGCGTAAACAAGCAGGGGTCCACGACCCTCACCACCAGCTTCACCGGCACGTTCAAGAACGATCCGGCCGAGCAGGTGCGCTTCATGACCATGGTGCGGAACCGCTAAGGTTCCGCTTTTCCTCCGGGGTAGCAATGTCCACATCGTTTCCGTCCGCGCCCGCGGACAAGGAAGTGCTAGAAAACGCAGGCCTTTTTTCACCGCGATTCGATGCCCACGGCCTCGTCACCGCCGTGGTCACCGATGCCCGTGACGGCGAATTGCTGATGGTCGCCCACATGAATGCGGAAGCCCTGTCGCTGACGCTCCAAACCGGCATCGCCCACTATTACAGCCGCTCGCGCGACAAGATCTGGAAGAAGGGCGAGACCTCAGGCAACCTGCAGACGGTGAAGGAATTCCGCACCGATTGCGATCAGGATGCCGTGTGGCTGAAAGTGTCCGTCGCCGGCCACGATGCGACCTGCCATACCGGCCGCCGCTCGTGCTTCTACCGCACGGTGGAACTTGCCGATGGCAATGCCGTGACAAAAATCACCGACGATACCCGCCATTTCGATCCATCCGCCATCTATTCGGACAAGTGAACCTCGATCTTCCATCGGCCGCACCAATTTGCTACCAATATAGCGGGTTCCGGGAGATAAAGGGCGGGACCTGAAAACTGGCAGGGAGTGCGGTCATGTTGGGATGGGGAAATCGTCACAATCCTCTTGCGGTTGGAAATCCCGAAAACATCGGCAACGAGCCGCCCGTCACCGAAATCGTCGACACACGCCGCATCGCGCTGGCGCTCGGCGGCGGTGCAGCGCGTGGATGGGCCCATATCGGCGTTTTGCGGGCACTGGACGAGGCCGGAGTGAAGATCGGCATGATTGCCGGCACTTCGATCGGCGCGCTCGTGGGCGGCTGTTATCTGGCCGGCAAGCTCGATGAGCTGGAGGAATTCGCCCGCTCGCTGACGATGCGCCGCATTGCCGGGCTGCTCGATCTGACGATCGGCGGCGGCGGCCTCTTCGGCGGCATGCGGTTGACCAAGCGCATGCAGGAACATCTGGAAGGCCTGCGCGTCGAAAATCTCGATCATCCCTTCATCGCCGTCGCCACGGAACTGCGCACCGGCCATGAAGTCTGGATTCATCAGGGCGATCTCGTCACGGCGCTACGCTCATCCTATGCGCTGCCGGGGATTTTCGAGCCGGTGCAATGCAATGGCCGCACCCTGATCGATGGCGCTCTGGTCAACCCCGTGCCGGTTTCGGTCTGCCGGGCTTATGAGCAGGCGCTCGTCGTTGCCGTCAACCTCAATTACGATCTGTTCGGCCGCTCCGCCGTGGTCAAGCACTCCGCTTCGTCACCCGGCGGCGGCGCACCGCCTGCCGACCACCCGCCGCGCCCCGGCCTGCCGGGCGTTATGGTACAGGCCTTCAACATCATTCAGGACCGGATTTCGCGCTCGCGCCTGGCGGGCGATCCGCCCGACCTCATGCTGCATCCCCGCATAAACGATATCGGCCTGTCGGAATTCCATCGCGCCAGCGAGGCCATCGACAGAGGATATGAGGAAACGCGCTCCCGCATACCCGAACTCACCCGCATGCAGCAGGCGTTCCGACGCTGAAGCGTGGCGCACAGGGGTCTATGTCAGCGCTGAGAATTTCGAGCTTGAGGTAGCACACTTCGTCCCCACACCCTCACTCCTGTGCCTGTCACAGGAATGAGGGAGTCGGGGCACTCGTCAAACCTTGGGCAATGCCCGGCAGCAAACCATCGCCCACCCTCGCACGAAACCTCAGCCGGCGATATAGGCCTTGATATGTTCGGCCTCCAACTCGATCTCGCCGATCCGCGCCTTCACCACGTCACCGATGGAGATGATGCCGGCAAGACGGCCATTTTCCTCGACCGGAATATGGCGGAAACGTCCGCCTGTCATGATCTCCATCAACTCGTCGGTGGTGGAATTGTGATGACAGCGGATGACGTTTCTGGTCATGGCGACCGAGACCAGTTGCTGGAGGGAAGCGGCGCCCTGGCCTGCCACGGCTTTCACCAGATCGCGTTCCGTGAAAATGCCGAGAACGACACCGTCGCCATCGGTCACCACGAGAGCGCCGATCTTGTGCGCATGCAGCGTTCCCGCCGCCTCGCCGATGGTTACGCCCGGACCGACAGTCACGACATCCCGGCCCTTGCGGTCGAGAAGATCTTTTACGAATGTTGCCATGCCTTCCTCCTCTTTTCAGCAATCCGCATCACGCCGCGGTCTCCCCCGACGGTTGCAAATCATGGAGCATGGTGCGCTGAGGCCCGCATGAATGCAATCCCGGATGGGACGCGCGCAAGCAAATTTGCGCCACGGCCGTCAAGGAGCGTGATCGCTTCAGCGCAGCGGACGATCGAACAGGCCGAAGAAAAGAAAACCGAGCAGGAAGCCGAAAATATGCGCATCCCAGGCGATTGCACCGCCGACATCGCCGAACAGCGGAACCCCGACCGCAATAAGCACATTGCCGAAAAGCCACATCAGCGTGAAGACGAGCACGGTTCTGTTTGAAAGCGCCGCGAGAATGCTCTGTCGGGGCATCAGATGCCCGAAAGAAGCGCTGTAACCGCCGCGAGCGGGGAAGGCGAAACGGCAGGCGGCTCCCATAAGCGCCGAAACCACACCTGACGCCCCAATCAGGACCGTGACGTCGCCCCAGTTCAGCGCCGCATGGCCAAAGGCCGAAACGGCGGCGGAAATGCACCACAACAACACGAATCGGAGTGTGCCGATCCGGCGCAGAACCGGCGCGCCGAAGGCCATCAGCCACAATCCGTTAAAGAGAATATGTTCGATGCCGCCATGCAGAAAAGAATAGGTGACCGGCGTCCAAAGCCATTCCATTCCCTGCTGGGAGAAGGACATGGCATAACGCAGCGGAATGAAGCCGAAGGTGAAGATGTACCAGGCGGTGCCATCTTCCGACAGAAAATAGGCCGGAAGCACATAGGCCAGGAGCAATGCAGCCAATAGACCGACCAGAAACGGCGGCAGGTTGAAGACGGGATTGTTCGTGTCGTCTTTCGGCTCCGGAGTTTCCGAAACCGGCGGCTGCTCGCCGTCGCCATAGGACATGATACCATCCCTGTCTTTTTAGAAATTTACGTCTCCGAGCAATATAGGAAGCCCGGACGAAAAAAAAGCCGTCCTGCCTTTGATGCACCTGACGCGAAAACCCTATCGGTCCAAGCGCCGGGATCAAGGACAGTCCGGCTTGAGACAGCGCCCTGAAAGTCTCGGGCGGAGCCATCAATTGTGCTGACGGACGTTACCCCGACATGGCTGCACCGATGCCACGGCTCTTGCTAACGCGCAATCTCAACCATTTGTTAACCTTAACAAAATCGGCTGGCACGAAATTCGCTACACCTCTCCATACAGACGTTCGAAAGGACATGATGTCCCAAAAACGAACATGGAGAACAATGCCATGAAAAGCATCGGCGGACTGGACATATATAACTATTGGGACGAGTTGCGCGGCAATAAGCCCGCCCCCCGTCGCGAAGACATCGATCCCGCAAAGCTCAAACATCATCTGGGCGATCTCTTCATCCTGACGGACAAGGGAGAACAATCGCCGTTCTTCCGGCTGGCCGGGACTCGTCTCTGCGATCTGTTCGGCCGGGAATTGCGGGATCGTCCGTTTTCGGAGCTATGGCCGGCGGAAAAAGCCGTTTTCCCCTGCCGCGTCGCGCGCGGCATCCTGCAGCATCAGTTACCCGTGGTGTTCGATGTGGAGGCGGAGGACGACCATGGCTTGACGCCGCTCACGTTCGAGATGCTGTTGCTGCCGCTGCACACGGATAAAGGCACCGCTCCGCGGCTGCTTGGCGCATTGCTTGCGGAACGGCCGCGTCATGAATTCGACGCGCCCATCAACTGCCTTTTGATGAAAAGCAGTCGTCTGCTGCATCTGGACATCGCCTCGGCGGAATATGCAGCAAGCGTGGAAGCCGCGGCTACACCGCGCGCAGGAGGATATTGAACAAGTGATGTACCCGCCCCTGCGTCCGGTAGATGGGAAAGTGCCGCGAAACGTCCTGCGAAAACGTCAGGCATGTAACGATTATTGTTATTTGGAAAAATTGTAGAGATCAAAGAATACAGTCTGTTAACCCGGATAAGGTAGAGACTTCTCATCATCATCCCTTACAATTGCGCTGTCCATGTTTTCATCTCGCTCGGTCAACACCGCCCAAATCCTGCGTCCGGTTGAAGAGGCATCCCTCGATGAGGCTGTCCGTGTGTCGTTCACCGGCCGTCTCATGTTGCCCGACCATCAGGAATATGATTGCACAGCGACCGAGATGACTGCCGAGAAAGCACAGTTCAGCTGCTCCGGCATCGCCCGCAACGGCGACCGCGTCATCGCCTATCTCCAGCATATCGGCCGGATCGAAGGCACCGTGACATCGCTCACGGCATCAGGCTTCATCATCGCCATCAATGCGCCGGAGCGCAAACGCGAAAAGCTGGCCGCCCAGCTGGCATGGATCGCCAAGCGCCAATTGCTTGGCTTGCCGGAAGACCGCCGCCACGACCGCCTGACGCCGCGCAATGCCAAGGCGCAGCTGGTTCTGGAAGACGGCGTGCTTGTCACCTGCCGGCTGATCGACCTTTCCCTGTCGGGTGCCGCAATCGAAATCGAAAATCGGCCGCCGCTCGGCAGCCGCGTGCAGCTCGGCAAGGCCATGAGCGGCAAGATCGTGCGCCACTTCATGGAAGGCGTGGCGGTCGAGTTCGACCGCGTCCAGTCGCCCGACGCCCTGATCGAATTTCTCTAGACATTTCCAGCGGCAGTCTGGAGCAGTTTTACGCATAGAATGCGTAAAACCGGGGGTGAGAAATGCCCCGACAAATTCAATCCATGGAAGGTGACGCAGGCCCGCGCAGCATTTCGGTGCGCCAGAGCCGGTCACGAATACTGCTTTCCGTTATGACGGCCTCGAGCCGGATCAAGTAAGCTCAAGTCCCTAGTTCAGAACAAACATGCCACCGCGCGAACGCGCGTCGGCGCGATTCCCGCAAAACCGGAATGGCGGCGGCGGAGATTGGGTTTTAAACAGCACTTTCTGCACCGTCTATTCCGCTTAACCCAGATGCCATATTGCCGGTCACAGCGAGTAGCTTAGCGGCACTGCGGGCAGTTTCCCGCACATGGCCCGCCAGAAAAACGCCCGCTCCAAAACTTTTTCCAAGAAAAAAGCAGTTTTTTCGAAGTTTTTTTCGCTGCCTTTTCATGCTGTCCCGGCTTGAAACAGCCATCCCAAAACGGGAAATCCACGTTCCCGCCCTGCTACACCGGATGACTTCACGCGGCCGTGAAAACAGCCCCGCTCAGAAAATCGCTGTCAATACAGTGGAATAAATGGCTACCAAAAGACTAAGGGCTGGACGCGTAAAATTCTAATAAAATTTATCTCGAACACGCATAAAAACTCACTCAAATACAGTTCAAAATAGCGGCTAATTTGCTGAAATTTAAGCTCAAATTGCCCCACCTAAATTTCCGGCGGGTCAAAATATACCTGCGATTGTCTCCTCAACACGGGGAGACAAGCAATGAACAACAACCGTATCGTTTTCGTCCTGATCGCATTCATCGTAAGCGCCTTCGCAAGCCAGGCAAGCGCATCGCCGGCCGCAGTCATGCGTGTGATCGGCAAGGCCAACCCGCCGATCGGCCACTATGAATTCTGCCAGACCTATCAGAGCGAATGCCAGCCGACCTCGCTGGATACCGGTCCGATGAAGCTGACCGAAGAGCGCTGGAAGACGATGCTGGACGTCAACTACACCGTCAACACGACGATCACGCCGATGACCGACATGGAAATCTACGGCGTTGAGGAACGCTGGGCCTATCCGACGACGGTCGGCGATTGCGAAGACTTCGTGCTTCTGAAGCGCAAGATGCTGATGAACAAGGGCTTCTCCGCCTCCAACCTGCTGATCACCGTGGTTCTGCAGCCGAATGGCGAAGGCCACGCCGTCCTCACCGTTCGCACCGATCGCGGCGATTTCATCCTCGACAACATGCGTAACAAGGTCATGAACTGGTCTGAGACCGAATATACCTACCTGAAGCGCCAGGACACCGCCAATCCCGGCCGCTGGATGAAAATTCAGGATGGCCGCGCCACCAACGCCGTCGGCGGCATCAACTAAAGCCGTTCAAGCGACAGCAATACCGTCTCCCCAAACGAAAAAGCCGGCTCCGCAAGGAAGCCGGCTTTTTCGTTTTCATCAAATCCGCTGAGCCTCAGAGCAGGCCAAGCTCGGCCAGCTCCCGGCGCAGATCGGAAGGCATATCCTCGCCGCCCCCGCCGCCGCCGAGATCGCGCGGCGCTTCGTCGTCCTTGAGATAACGCCAGCCCTGAAACGGCCGCTTCGGCGCTGGCGAGGTTTCGATCACCTCTGGGCCAAGAATGAGATCGCAGCGGGTAATACCGTCGTCGCCCTTGAAGGAGCGGAGGTCGAGAAGCTTCTGCCGCGCCTGCACCTGCCCCTTGATGACCCAATAGAGCGAGCCGCCTTCCAGCAGCTCCTCAACTCGCTTGGGAATCATCCGGGTCGTGTGCACGCTATGCGGCTCAAGGCCGGCGGCAATCGCGGTCAGCGAGCGATGCGCGACCCAGTCTCTCAAATCCTGGAGTGAATCCGCGCCGACGCAAAGTTTTATCAGATGTAGAGGCATGGCCCTATCAATGCCTTTTTGCGGCGGGCGTCAAGCATCTGGACAATGCCCGCCGCCCTGCCCGCTCAGCACTCCACAACGTTGACGGCCAGGCCGCCGGTGGAGGTTTCCTTGTATTTCTCGCTCATGTCGTTGCCGGTCTGACGCATGGTTTCGATACAGGCGTCGAGTGGCACGAAATGCTGGCCGTCACCCTTCAGCGCCAGTGACGCCGCCGTCACCGCTTTCACGGCACCCAGCGCGTTGCGCTCGATACAGGGCACCTGCACCAGCCCTGCAATCGGATCGCAGGTCATGCCGAGATGATGTTCCAGCGCAATTTCAGCGGCATTTTCGATCTGTTCCGGCGACCCGCCCATAACCGCGGCAAGACCCGCTGCCGCCATGGCCGCCGCCGAGCCGACTTCGCCCTGACAGCCCACCTCAGCGCCTGAAATGGAAGCATTGTGCTTGATGATCCCGCCGATTGCGGCGGCCGTCAGCAGGAAGTCCCGCACGTCGTCAACAGTCGCATCCTCATGGAAATGCCGGAAATATCTGACCGTGGCCGGAACGACGCCGGCCGCACCATTGGTCGGCGCGGTAACCACCCGGCCGCCGGCGGCGTTTTCTTCATTCACGGCCATGGCATAGACACTGAGCCAGTCATTCGCCAGAACCGGGTTCATCCGGTTGCTGCGCCACTCCTCGTTCAGCTTCTCATAGATGGAACGCGCGCGGCGGCGCACCTTCAGGCCGCCCGGCATGATGCCATCGACCTTAAGGCCCCGCTCGATACAGCCGTTCATCGCTTCCCAGATCTGGTCGAGACGTTCGTTCAGCTCCTCGCGGGAAACCACCGTTTCCTCGTTCGCACGTTTCATCTGCGCGATGGTTCGGCCGGAACGACCCGCCATATCCAGCATTTCCCGCGCGGTGGCGAAAGGATAAGGCACGCGCGGACCGTTATCGATTGTCTTGCCACGCTGCTTGATCGCCTCCAGTTCCGTATCGGTCACGACGAAACCGCCGCCAACGGAATAATAGATGCGCTTGATCAGCAGCCGGCCCTGATTGTCGAAGGCGGAGAAGGTCATGCCGTTGGCATGGCCCGGCAGCGGGTTCTTCTTGTCGAAGACCAGATCTTCAGCCGGTCGGAACTCATAGGACGGATGGCCGGGCGGCGACACGGTGCCGGCCTTTTCCACCTTTTCGATAATGGCGTCCATCGCATCGGGATCGACAAGGTCCGGCCGCTCGCCGGTGAGACCGAGAATGACCGCACGCCCGGTGCCATGACCAATGCCGGTAAAGGCAAGAGAGCCGTGCAGGCTGACCTTCAGACGCGAAACGGAGGCACCCGCCGGACGCGGCCACTCATCCGAGAGGATCAGGGCGAGAAAGCGGTTCGCCGCCGTCATTGGCCCCATCGTATGCGAACTGGAAGGACCGATGCCGATCTTGAAGACGTCGAAGACCGAAAGAAACATGAGGTTTGTCCTGAATAAAAATGGATTCCGCCACCATCATATCCAAAGCCGCGACGGATCGCCACAAAAGAGCGTCAGCGGTTTGCACAGCTGCGACATATCGGCCGCCCATACGAAAACAGCACGGTTTCCAAAGGAAAACCGCGCCGTTTCAAAACCCGTCAATTCAGGAGAAGTGCTTATGGGCTGCCAAAAATGTACGTCAATGCGAGAAAAGCGGCAAAGCCTGCAAGTGCGCGCAACGTGACGCCCCAGCAGGATTTCTGAGCGGTTTCTTCCATGATTACTCCAGCTATTCACTCTCCGGGGGATCTTCAAGACCCGGCCCGTGGATGAAGCATTTATTAAAATCCGGCGGGGAACGCAAATGCAAAAAGCGGCTAAATGAAGGCGTTTTTGACAGGCTGCCATTCGCCCATTGCATAGGTATAAGAAAAAACAAAGCCTTAGAGGCAGGCTGTCGACAAAGCCATTTTCACCCATCGCCTCAATTTGAACGAAAGTGTAACCGGTTTATGAAGGCTTCACACAAACGCCTGTTGAAAACCGCTTCCAACGGCACGTTAAGGTCGAATTTCCGCGGTCAGACTGTTGCGCCTTGAAAGCCTGCGACCACTGCTCTATCGACAGACAACGGCAACGGGACACATCATTTCATGCAGCAGGCATCATCCTTTCCCGATCGCGAAACGGTCGCATCGAAACTGGCTTCGCTTGCGAGCGAGGACAAGGCCTGGGTGCTGCTGTTGATGGAAAACGCCTTGCAGGATGAAAACCTGCTGGCCGGCCTCAGTCTCTATCTCGACAGGCAGGCCAATGCGCCCTTCCTTAACAGCCTGAGGCTGGAGGCGGCAGGCGAATGGCTTGGCAGAAACGCCCCGGCCCGCCTGCAGATCCGCCTGATGGAAGCCGCAAAGGCCAGCCAGCATCCGACCTACCTCTCCTTTCGTCAGGGGCTGACGGCGTCTGGCGGTCTGGAAAAAGCCTATCCCAAGGCCCCGATCTGATTTTTCAGCTTAATCGGGCACTTTCTCGACGACCGCGATGATCGGCCCCATGGGAAACAGCGAATCCCGCCTTTTCATCGCGGGAATGTCGACGCTGGAAATCGTGCCGTCGAGATAGAGCGCGTTCGGCGCATCCAGCACGTCGCGGAACAGCGTCGCGAAATCGTAGAAGCGCACGGTCGTTTCTGAAATCGCAAAATGCACCCTGCCATCGCGGGACACACCGACGCCGTTGCGGCGTTTCAGGCTGTCGCTGTCGGGCAGAAATCGCGGATGCAGCTTTCCGTCTATCACCAGCATCGGCCCGGACTGTGTGGCGAAATCCGGCTTAACACCTGCCGCCAGATAGGCCTGCGTTTCGAGAACGCCCGCCGTGGCCCCCTTCAGATAAAAAACGCCATTCGGCAGAAGATGAAAATTGCCCCAGCCGCCGCCCGTGCTGATCGGCGAGGTCTCGGCACCATTTTCGATAAAGAGACCGACCGGTGAATAGTCCGAATGATACATGCCGCCATTCATGGCGAAGATGCTGAACATGTGCTGCCGCCAGAGCGCAGAGGAAAGATCGGAAAAGGTGCGATATCCCTCACCCGAGACATGATCGCGATCGTAAATACGGATCGTGCTTTTTGCCGGATCGAAACTGCAGACGGTATAGCGGTTTCCCGCATGGTCCATGGTCTTGCAGAAATCCACCTGTCCACCCGCCTGAGCCGAAAACGGCAGCAGCAATGGCAGCAGGAGCCTCATCAGTCTTTTCATAAATCGTCCGTTCATGCCTTCCCGCCCGCATCATGGCGCGATTCTCACAACATGAACTGTGACCGTGAAATCAGGTCAAAGAAAAGGCGCCAGCCGGATTTCGGATGGCGCCACTTTTCCAAGGGGAGATGTTTAGCGGCGGGCGGCGCGGTCAACGTTGCGGCCGGCGTCCTGCGTTGCATCGACGGCGTTCGCCGTATCCCGGCCCATGCCACGAATGGTATTGCCGCATGAACTCAAGGTCACGACGGTCAGCAAAGCGACGAAGACAGTCGAAAGAATACGTGTGATCATTTGAAAACTCCCCTATGACTTGCGTCCAAAGCAAGCGCCAATGTGATATGCGTCACAATAACGTGAGCCGTAAAAATCGGTTCCACCTGCGGTTCAAAAAATCACGTCGATGAAAATTAACATGGTTTTCAAGTTCGTAACGGAAACTCGCGCCTGAGGAAAATCGTGTGAGTGACATGACTGATATCAACAATCGGCTTCTGGTGATGACGGCGGGTGGCCTGAACCCCAATGTCATGATC
>Ga0075033_1001176_pt1 | contig 10743 bp, 11 predicted proteins | sample SynthPrep_5_END__FD_72751 | JGI IMG/M metagenome (GOLD analysis project Ga0075033, IMG submission 72751) | Synthetic microbial communities from Ohio, USA - SynthPrep_5_END_DS10_MetaG | ecosystem: Engineered > Bioreactor > Aerobic > Activated sludge | place: USA: Ohio, Columbus | collected...
GCATTGATCCAGACCGCGGGCACTTCCGGTTTCATCACAAGGGCAGGTGATGCGCGGTCTTCCATCGCCGTCTGTCCCGGCGCGCCGGGATGCGCTTCGGCGTTCTTTCCCACCCATGATCTGGCCGCCTTTGCATCCGAGGAATGCGCCTCGTTGCTCGACGGCTCCTTCACGCTGCATATCTCCGGCTGCGGCAAGGGTTGCGCGCATCCCGCCGCGTCGCTCTTGACCTTTTCCGGCACCGTCGATGGCCTGGCCTTTTCGATTTCGGGCCGCGCCTGCGACCCGCAGGACGGTATTTTACCTTTAGAGCAACAGAGGACGGCGCTTTCGCGGCTTGCCCGTCTTTACGAAAAAGAACATAAGCCCGGGGAAAACGCTGCCAACCTCATCGCCCGCCTGGGCAGAGAGGCAATCGCTGCGGCGCTTCGACAGGATGACCGATGACCGACCATGACTATATTCGCGACGGCAATGCGATCTATGAGCGCTCCTTCGCCATTGTCCGCGAAGAAGCGGATTTATCCGCCTTTACCGAAGAACAGGCGGATATTGCCGTTCGCATGATCCACGCCTGCGGGCAGGTGGAGGCGGCCAGCCATTTCCGGTTCTCACCGGATTTCGTTGCCGCCGCACGCGGCGCTTTGCTGGCGGGCAAGCCCATACTTTGCGATGCGGAAATGGTTGCCCATGGCGTGACCCGCGCTCGCCTTCCGGCCAATAATGACGTGATTTGCACCCTTCGCGATCCGCGCACGCCGGAACTTGCAAAAAAGATCGGCAACACCCGCTCCGCCGCAGCGCTCGATCTCTGGGCGGACAAGCTGGACGGCGCTCTCGTTGCCATTGGCAACGCGCCAACAGCACTGTTCTATCTTCTGGAAATGCTGGAAAAAGGCGCTGCACGTCCTGCCGCCATCATCGGCATGCCGGTCGGTTTTGTCGGCGCGGCGGAATCGAAGGATGCGTTGGAGGCTAGTTCGCTCGGCATTCCTTATGCCATCGTCAAGGGACGCATGGGTGGCTCGGCCATGACGGCTGCCGCCGTCAACGCGGTTGCGAGGGCAGGTCTGTGAGCGCTGCTCTTTTTGAACACACCAAGGGTAAACTGGTCGGTGTCGGAACCGGCCCTGGCGATCCCGAGCTTCTGACGCTGAAAGCCGTGCGCGCCATCGAAAATGCCGATGTCCTTGCCTTCTTCTGCAAGAAAGGCAGCAGCGGCAATGGTCGCGGCATCGTTGAGGCCTTCATTCGTCCGGGCACGCTGGAAATGCCGCTGGTCTATCCGGTCACCGTCGAGAGCGACAAAAACGGCGAGGACTATCGCGGCGCAATCGCCGCCTTTTTCGATCAGTCGGCCATGGATATTGCTGCCCATCTCGATGCCGGGCGCAATGTCGCCGTGCTGTCGGAAGGCGATCCGCTGTTTTACGGCTCCTATATGCACCTTCATCTGCGGCTTGCGCCCTCCTATGAGGCGGAGGTCGTCGCTGGCATCACCGCCATGTCCGGCTGCTGGTCGATGGCCGGTCTACCGCTGGTGCAGGGTGACGATATCTTGAGCGTGCTTCCCGGCACGCTGGCGGAAGATGTGCTGACAGAGCGCCTGTCCGGCACGGATGGCGCCGTGATCATGAAGGTGGGGCGCAACCTGCCGAAGATCCGCCGGGCGTTGGAAAAAGCCGGCAAGCTTAACGAGGCGCTTTATGTCGAGCGCGGCACCATGGCGAACAGCCATGCCGTGCCGCTGATCGAGCGGGACGCATCGCCCGCGCCCTATTTTTCGCTGGTTCTGGTGCCGGGCTGGAAAACCAGACCCGCTGGCGGTGAAACGCCATGACCGGCCGGCTGGTGGTTGTCGGCCTCGGCCCCGGCAGTGCGGCGCAGGTGACACCGGAAGCGCTCGCCGCCGTTGAAGCATCAGAGGATTTCTTCGGTTATATTCCCTATCTCGACCGTCTGGCGCTCAGACCCGGCCAGCGCCGCCATGCCTCTGATAATCGCGAGGAAATCTCCCGCGCCCAACAGGCGCTGCGGCTTGCCGCCGCTGGCGGCAAGGTCTGTGTGGTTTCGGGCGGCGATCCCGGCGTTTTCGCCATGGCGGCGGCGGTTTGCGAGGCGATTGAAAACGGCCCGTCTGAATGGCGCGAGATAGACTTTTCGGTCGTGCCGGGCGTGACGGCGATGCTCGCTGTTGCCGCAAGAGCCGGCGCGCCTCTCGGGCATGATTTCTGCGCCATTTCGCTGTCGGACAATTTGAAGCCCTGGGGCATTATCGAAAAGCGGCTTATCGCGGCGGCGGAAGCCGGATTCGTGATGGCCTTCTACAATCCCGTAAGCAAGGCGCGCCCGCACCAGCTTGGCACCGCCTTCGATCTCTTGCGGGCACATTTGCCCGGTTCGGTGCCGGTGATCTTCGGCCGGGCGGCAGGCCGGGCGGATGAACGTATCCGGGTCGTGCCTTTGTCGGAAGCATCAAGCGATATGGCGGATATGGCCACCTGCATCATCGTCGGCTCGGTGGAAACGCGTCTGATCGAACGCTCCGAGAAAGACCCGCTGGTCTATTCGCCACGTTTTTCGAAAAGAGAAAGCTGATGGCGGATGGTGGTGAGCGCAGTCGCTACATCAGGCACGTTCGCGTCATTGGCGTCGTTCCGCTTGGGCGGCCGCTCGATCATGATGACCGGAACGCCGAGACGCCTCGCCGCTTCGATCTTGTCATAACTGGCACTGCCGCCGGAATTCTTGGAAATAACAGTCTCGATACTGTTTTCTTCCAGCATGCGGATTTCGTCATTGAGCGCAAAGGGGCCGCGTGCGGTGATATAGTGCGCATCCGGCACCTTGAGCGGCGGCTCCACCGGATCGACGCTGCGGATAAGATAGCGGTGCTGAGGGGCGGCTTCGAAAGGGAGAAGTTCCTGCCGTCCGAGCGCCAGAAACACGCGCTTGCCTTCGCTGCCGAGCGCCGTAACGGCCTGTTCGACGGTATCGACACTCTGCCACCTGTCACCCGGCTGGCGCTGCCAGGCGGGGCGCGAAAGCGCTACGAGCGGAACTTTGGCAAGTCGGGCTGCCTCGATGGCGTTGGCGGAAATCCTCGCCGCATAGGGATGGGTGGCGTCCACGAGAATATCGAAGCCCTCGGCGCGAATGAAATCCGCAAGACCCGTCGCACCGCCAAATCCGCCGCTGCGCATCGGCACGGGCTGTTCCACTGGCGAAAGCGTGCGTCCGGCCATGGAGAGCAGGATTCGGTAGCCGGAGTCCTCTGCCAGCCTGCCGGCCAGAATGCGGGCATCCGCCGTGCCGCCAAGGATGAGTATGGAGCGTGTCATGACGTCTGAATATTCTGGAACGGACAACGCTTCCACTCAAAAGAAGGCTTCCGCTGAAAAGAAAGAGAAGCCGTGGCTTTCCATCGTTGGCATTGGCGAGGATGGGTTTGAGGGGCTCGGCCGGAATGCCATTGCGGCAATAGAGGCGGCCGAGATCGTTTTCGGCGGCAAACGCCATCTGGAACTGGCGGCCGCGGCCATTCATAGCGAAGCGCGCCCTTGGCCGGTGCCGTTCGATGCGGAGATGAGCGATGTCGTGGCGTTGCGCGGCGGCAAAGTCTGCGTGCTCGCCTCCGGCGATCCGTTCTTTTATGGTGTCGGCGTTACACTTCTGCGGCGAATCAATGCGGATGAGACAGTCTGCTATCCATCGCCTTCCGCCTTTTCGCTTGCCGCGGCGCGGCTTGGCTGGGCCTTGCAGTCTGTCGACTGCGTGTCGTTGCATGGGCGCTCCATCGATCTTTTGCGACCGCACCTGCATCCGGGTGCAAGGATCATCGCGCTGACTTCGGATGAACGTGCGCCGGCTCTGATCGCGGAACTGCTGACCAGTTCGGGTTTCGGCCAGTCGGAATTTGTCCTGCTTGAAGCTTTGGGCGGACAGCGGGAAAAGCGGCGGCAGGTCAGGGCGGCTGATTTTGCCTTTGACGACATAGATCCGTTGAACGTCGTGGCCATCGATGTTGTCGCTGCTGAGGGCGCACGTGTTCTGCCTTTTGCACAGGGGCTTGATGACAGCCTGTTTGAGCATGACGGGCAGATCACCAAGCGTGAAATTCGTGCCGTGACGCTTTCATCGCTGGCCCCGCGCCGGGGCGAGTTGCTGTGGGATATCGGTGCCGGTTCGGGTTCAATCGGTATCGAATGGATGCTGTCGCACCCCTCGCTTCGTGCCATCGCCATAGAGCATCACCCGGAAAGGGCGGAACGTATCGCCCGTAATGCCGAGGCATTTGGCGTTCCGGGGCTTGAAGTCCTGATCGGTGCGGCACCTGCGGCTTTTGAGGGCCTGCCTCAACCGGATGCGATCTTCATTGGTGGTGGCGGCAGCGAAGCGGGTGTGCTGGAAGGCGCCATGCAGGCCCTGAAACCGGGCGGACGGCTGGTCGCCAATGCGGTGACGCTGGAAATGGAGGCGGTGTTATTCGATGCCCATGCGCGACTTGGCGGTTCTATGATCCGTCTCGACGTGTCGCGCGTTGTTGCTCTCGGCTCCATGTCTGGCTGGCGTCCGGCGATGCCGGTGACGCAGTGGAGCTGGGTCAAGCCATGCTGACCGTCGCTGGTATAGGCTGCCGTAAAGGCACGGGTTCGGATGCAATTATAGCAGCCGTGCGCGCCGCCGAGCTTGCTTTCGGCGTGACCGTCGAATGCCTGGCGACTGCGCCGCTCAAGGCAGAAGAAGCTGGTCTTGTGGAAGCGGCGAAACGCCTGTCGTTGCCGCTTGAAATCGCATCGCAGGAATGGCTCGAGGCGGTTGCTTCGAAAACAATGACATTTTCACAGGCAAGCCTCGATCATGCCGGGACGCCCAGCGTCAGTGAAGCGGCGGCACTTGCCGCAGCCGGAGAAAATGCGCGGCTGGTTGCGGCGCGTCTTGTGGTTGGCGATGTGACGGTGGCTATCGCCACGACAAGGGATGCGTCACATGACCGCGAGCGTGCCATCGAACATGGAGAACAACAATGACAGTTCATTTTATCGGCGCTGGTCCGGGTGCTGCCGACCTCATCACGGTGCGCGGGCGTGATCTTATCGCTGCCTGCCCGGTCTGCCTTTATGCCGGTTCGCTGGTTCCGAAGGCGCTGATCGATTATTGCCCGCCGGGTGCACGCATTGTCGATACGGCCGCACTGTCGCTGGATGAGATCGAGGCGGAATTCGTTGCGGCGGCAAAGGCGGGCAAGGATGTGGCGCGGCTGCATTCCGGCGATCTCTCCGTCTGGAGCGCCATGGGTGAACAGATCCGCCGGCTCGAACGGCTGGGTCTCGACTACACTGTGACTCCTGGCGTGCCCTCGTTTGCCGCTGCCGCTGCCACCCTGCAGCGGGAACTGACGGTGCCGGAAGTGGCGCAAAGCCTTGTACTGACCCGTATTTCAGGCCGCGCTTCGAAAATGCCCGAGGGCGAGACGCTGAAAGCCTTCGGTGCGACAGGTACTACGCTTGCCATCCACCTCGCCATCCATGCCATCGGCAGGGTGGTGGAAGAACTGACGCCGCTTTGCGGTTCCGATTGCCCTGTTGCCATCGTCGTTCGCGCCTCCTGGCCGGACGAGCGGGTCATTCGCGGCACCTTGTTCGACATTGAAGGGAAACTGGCCGCCGAGCCGGTGGAGCGGACGGCGCTGATCTTCGTCGGGCGCGGGCTTGCCTCGACGGATTTTCGTGAGAGCGCACTTTATAGCACCGATTATGTACGCCGGTTCCGGTCCCCGAAGGAAGATGCGAAGGGTTGATGCGACGGCGTGGAGGCGGTGCGCCCCTTGAGCGTACCCTGACGATCGAAAACCAGAATATCGAGCGCGATGGTGGGCGTCTTCAGCGCGGCGGCCGCGGTTACCCAGGCTTTTTCCGCAACGATCGCACCGAGGTCAATCCCGGCGCCTTCGGCCAGCTCAAAAGCGTGCGCGACCATGTTGGCCTGACGGATGGCGGCTGCAAGATTCTCATCTCCGCCGGCTTCGGTTGCCAGCTCCGCCAGCGCGTCGAGATCGGCGAGGCCTTTCTTGGAGTGGACATCGAGCATGCCCTGGGCAAGCTTCGTCATCTTGGCGACGCCACCGGCAATCGTGACCCGCTCTACAGGGTGGCTGCGCAGATATTTCAGCATGCCGCCGATGAAATCGCCCATGTCGATCAGCGCGGTCTCCGGCAGGTCGTAAATCGCCTGTCCGGCTTTTTCCGAGGTATTGCCGGTTGCGCCGAGCAGATGGGCGCAGCCGGTCGCGCGCGCCACATCGATGCCGCGCCAGATGGAATGTATCCATGCCGAGCAGGAAAATGGGATGACGATGCCGGTGGTGCCGAGAATGGAAATGCCGCCAATGATGCCGAGCCTGCCATTCAGGGTCTTTTCCGCCAGTTTCTCACCGTCACGGACGGAAATCTCGACTTCGAAATCGGCATTCTCTCCGGCGACCTCGTGAATGGCGGTTTCGATCATCTTGCGCGGCACGGGGTTGATGGCAGGTTCGCCCGGCGGCAGGGGCAATCCCGGCCGGGTGATGGTGCCGACGCCTTTTCCGGCCCTGAAGGTGATGCCGCTTCCCGGTTGGCCATGTCGCACTGTACTTTCGATCAGCGCTCCGTGGGTGACGTCCGGATCGTCGCCCGCATCCTTGACGACACCCGCACGGGCGAAGTTTTCGCCTTTTTCCTCGGTGGCGAGGGAAAATGCCGGCCGCGCGCCGCTTGGAAGTTGGACTTCGACAGGGTAAGGAAACTCGCCGGTCAGAAGGGCGGCGCAAGCCGCCTTCGAGGCCGCCGCCGCGCAGGTGCCCGTGGTCCAGCCGCGGCGAAGGGTCTTTCCATCTGTTTCCATATGAATTCCTATAGCCGGGACGGCTTTTTCCGTCATCGTTAAAAAAGCAGCCGAGAAGAATGTCGATACGCCAAGTTTTAAACAGCATCGCCGCAAAAGGTCCGGTCTTTGAGCCCGGTCACGTCTGGCTCGCAGGGGCGGGACCGGGGGATGTGCGTTATCTGACACTCGAAGTGGCGCTTGCGCTTTCGCAGGCCGATGTGATCGTTCGCGATGCGCTGGTCAGCGACGATGTCGTTGCCCTTGGTCCCCAGGCTGAAATCGTCTTTGCCGGCAAGCGTGGCGGCAAGCCTTCGGCAACGCAGGACGACATTACCGCCTCGCTGATCGATCTCGCCCGGCAGGGTAAGAAGGTGTTGCGGCTTAAGGGTGGCGATCCCTTTATTTTCGGGCGTGGTGGTGAAGAGGCGGAGGCGCTGATCCTAGCCGGTATCCCGTTCCGTATCCTGCCGGGCATGACCTCGTCGCTCGCAGCCCTTGCTTCCGCGCATATTCCCGCCACCATGCGCGGCATCAGCCGCGCCGTCACGCTCGCCACGGGCCATGCCGCCGGTACTGAAGAGGATCTGGACTGGCTAGCGCTGGCGAAAACGCACGAACCCATTGTCGTTTATATGGGGCTCAAGAATATAGGTTCTATCGCCGATCTTCTGATGCAGGGCGGCCGTTCAGGAATAACGCCGGTCGCCGTCATCATGTCGGCAACGACGGCGCAGGAGCGCATTTTTATCGGAACGCTGGAAAGCATAGCTGACGATGCAAAGCGGGAAAAATTCGAGGCGCCGGCCCTGATCGTCATTGGCGAGATTGTTTCGATGAGAAACCGCCTCGGTGGAGCCGGATCATGACGGCCCGGGCGATCATCATCGGTGCACCGCGCTCCGGTTCCGGCAAGACCAGCGTGACTATTGGCCTGCTCAGGGCCTTTGCAAGACGCGGCGTCAAGGTGCGCGGCATCAAGACCGGGCCTGACTATATCGACCCCGGCTTCCATGCCTTTGCCACCGGCACGCCTGGGCTCAATCTGGACAGCTGGGCCATGCGGCCGGAACTGCTGCGGCACCTGTTCTTGCAGCAGACTGACGGCGCGGACCTCGTTCTGATCGAAAGCGCCATGGGCCTGTTCGACGGCATTCCCGTGGCGGAAAACCGTACCGGGTCGGCGGCGGATCTGGCCCGGCTGTTCGGCATTCCCGTGCTGTTGGTGCTGGATGTGTCCGGCCAGTCGCAGACGGCGGCGGCTGTCGCCCATGGTTTTGCCCATTACGATCCGGACGTCACAATGGCGGCGGTGGTGCTGAACCGGGCCGGCAGCGAAAGACACCGGACGCTGTGTACGGAGGCCATCGAAAAAATCGGACTGCCTGTCGCAGGCTGTGTATTGCGCGATCCGTCGCTCATCCTGCCGGAGCGGCATCTGGGGCTGGTGCAGGCCAGCGAACATCCGGAAATTGACGCGCATATAGAACGGCTGGCGGATGCGATGGAAAGGTCCATCGATCTCGATGCCCTGCTTTCGCTCGCCGCGCCGGTGGATGTGCCCCTAGGCTTGGCGGAGGCGGCGATTGCGCCGCCCGGCCAGCGTATCGCGCTTGCGGACGATGCGGCTTTCACCTTCCTTTATCCGCATCTGAAGAGCCATTGGCATACGGCCGGAGCCGAGATCGTGCCCTTCTCACCGCTCGCAGACGAGGCGCCTGATGAGACCTGCGACATTTGCTGGCTGCCCGGTGGCTATCCAGAGCTTTACGCTGGAAAGCTTGCCGATGCGGTCGGGTTCAAAGCGGGCATTACCCGTTTCGCCGCGACAAAACCGGTCCACGGTGAGTGCGGCGGCTATATGGTGCTTGGCGCGGCGCTGGAAGATGCCGAGGGTGTAACCCATGCCATGACCGGGCTCTTATCCCATGCCACCAGTTTCGCGACGCGCAAGATGAATCTCGGTTATCGGCAGGCGACGATCGTGGCAGATGGACCGCTCGGCGGAGCGGGCGAGATCCTGCGCGGCCATGAGTTTCATTATGCGCGTGTTATCGATCCGGGCCACGATGAGCCTTTCGCCCAGATTGCTGACGGGCAGGGTCGTCCGCTCGGCCCCTCTGGCGGCAGGCGGGGTCTCGTTTCAGGCACTTTCTTCCATGCCATCGCCAGAGGCGGTTGATCGTCCCGGACATTTGCCTTCCCGGATCACGGTGCGGCAAAGTGGACCAAGCAGCGAAAGTTTGTAGGCTTGGAGCGGGGGAAAGTGCTATAGATCGCTGCACAGGACGTGGACCAGGGGAATTGCCTCCGGGTCTCCACACTTGGTGAAGCGCGGCCGGACCTGAAACCGCTTCATATTTTTCGGTCCGATATTGTACTCGCGCATTTTACATCGAGCGTGCATACCGATGATGAAACCCGGATTTTTTATCTCTGCCGTCTTTGCTGCGGCCATTCTGCTGGCTCCTATCGGTACCGGGTTCAACGGCACGCGCGCCCATGGCGGCGAAGACTATGCGACTTTGGAAAAGCTCGGCGCAGCTCTTTTCGACGACCCCAATCTTTCCATGAATCGCACCATGGCCTGTTCCACCTGCCATATGCAGGCGGCGGGTTTTTCCGATGCGCGCGAGAGCGACAAGGTCGGGCGGGACGTGTCGCTCGGCGATGACGGGATTTCGCTGGGCGACCGCAACGCGCCGACTGCCGCCTATGCCAGGTTCACACCGCCTTTCGGCAAGAACGCGGCGGGCGAGTATGTAGGCGGGCAATTCTGGGACGGTCGCGCCTCGATGCTGGAAGATCAGGCGGGTGGTCCACCGCTCAACCCGATCGAAATGGGGATGCCGGACAAATCGTCGATCGTGAAACGGCTGAAGGAGAACCCCGATTATGTCGCGGCTTTCGGCACGCAGTTCGGCGGCGATGTTTTCAAGAGTGACGAAAGCGCCTATGCCGCGATGACCAAGGCGCTGGCTAGCTTCGAGCGTTCGGATGAATTCTCCACCTTCGATTCCAAATATGACCGTTTCCTGCGCGGCGAGGAAAAGCTGACCGATCAGGAGGAGCTGGGGCGAGTTCTGATTTCCTCCACGCAATTTACCAATTGCAATACCTGCCATGAAATTCGCGGCGCCAAGGGGCTGGAAGACGGCCTCTTCACCAACCACAAATATTTCAACATTGGCGTTCCGGCCAACACGGCGGTGAGAGCGGCCAACGGCTCGAAGCCGGATGCTGTCGATCTTGGGCTCGCGCAAAATCCTGTTGTGGCCGGCGATCCGGCTGAGCGTGGCAAGTTCAAGGTGCCGACGCTGCGCAACGTCGCCGTCACCGGTCCATACATGCACAATGGCGTCTTCAAGGACCTGCGCACGGTGGTGCTGTTTTACGTGAAATACAAAAGCAAGAAGCCCAGCCGGCAGATCAATCCGGAAACCGGCAAGACATGGGATGCGCCGGAAGTGCCTGAGAACATCGCCATGACGGAGCTGACGTCCGCGCCCGCACTGGACGACAAGCGTGTAGATGCCGTCGTCGCATTCTTGAAGACTTTGACTGACAAAAGATATGAGCATCTTTTGCCGAAGGAGGACGGGCAGGGAGCCGTGGCCCCTGCCCAGCCGGTTCCTGTAAACGTTACGCCGAAAGCGCCTTGAATTCGGCGAGAACCGCATCACCCATTTCGGAGGTTCCGACCTGGCGGCTGCCCTCGGCCATGATGTCGGCGGTGCGGATGCCCTTGTCGAGCACGTTTGCGATCGCTGCTTCGAGCTTTGTTGCCTCATCCACCATGTTGAACGAGTAACGCAGGCACATGGCGAAGGACGCGATCATGGCGATGGGGTTGGCGATGCCCTTGCCGGCAATGTCAGG
>Ga0075033_1001184_pt1 | contig 10661 bp, 7 predicted proteins | sample SynthPrep_5_END__FD_72751 | JGI IMG/M metagenome (GOLD analysis project Ga0075033, IMG submission 72751) | Synthetic microbial communities from Ohio, USA - SynthPrep_5_END_DS10_MetaG | ecosystem: Engineered > Bioreactor > Aerobic > Activated sludge | place: USA: Ohio, Columbus | collected 2014-04-10
TTCCTGGACGGCGGCGCAGATGGCCTCGGGGGTCTGTTCGCCGAAATAGAGGCCGGTCGGCTGGTTTGAGGCGCCGAGCGGAATGACGGTTTCCAGCACGCCGCCTTTGCCATAGGCGATGACCGGTGTGCCGAGCGCCTGGGATTCGACCGGCACGATGCCGAAATCGTCTTCCGCGGCGAAGACGAAGGCCTTGGCTTCCGCCATGTATTTGTGAAGTTCTTCATTGCCGACAAAGCCGAGGATTTCGACGTTGGGCGTGGCGATTTCACGGATGCGTTTCATGTCCGGGCCATCGCCGATGACGACCAGCCGACGTTCCGGCATCTTCGCAAAGGCTTCAACGATCAGATGCACCTTCTTGTATGGCACCAAACGTGAGGCGGTGACGAAATAATCGCCTTTCCAGTCGGAAGGGGAGAGATGGGAGGTGTCCACCGGCGGATAGATCACGGTAGAATCGCGCCCGTAACATTTGCGCACGCGGCTGCGAATGAATTTGGAATTGACCGTCATCAGGTCGACGCCGTGCGAGGTGCGAATGTCCCACATGCGGATGTAGTGCAGGATCGCGCGCGCGATCCATGAAGCGAACCCGCGATTGAGCCTGGTTTCCTTCAGATACTGGTGCTGGAGATCCCACGCATACCGGATGGGGCTGTGAATGTAAGAGACATGAAACTGGCCAGGGCCGGTGATGACGCCCTTGGCGACGGCATAACTTGAGGAAATCACCAGATCGTAGCCGCTCAGATCGAATTGCTCGATGGCGATCGGCATCAGCGGCAGATAGGAGCGATATTTTTTCCGGGCGAAAGGCATTTTCTGAATGAAGGAGGTGTTGACCGGGCGGCCGCCGAGGAACCCTCGGTCGCGCTCGCTCATAAAATCGACGAGGCAAAAGAGATCCGCGTGAGGATAAATTTCAAGAAGGTTGTGAAGCACTTTTTCGGCGCCACCTCTGTCGGTGAGCCAGTCATGCACGATTGCCGTCTTCATGATTTCCTCAATAATTTCAACGTAATAAAAATTTATAATCCGCCCTGGAATAAAGCTCGGCGGTGTAGAATATCAGGTCGGTCTGCAGCCCTTAAAAACACGGCTGGTGGAGGCAAATGACGTAACGATTAATAGGAAAGTGAGGGTATGTCTGGCGTAATCTGGTGTTGGTATAATCCTCAATAGCACTTTGTTCGCAGATGCGAAATATCCAACCTGCTTAATTCGCTTCCTCGGTTTCCCGGCCGAAGGCCAGCCGCGCCCCTTCCTGCAGCGATATTGATACCTGTCGATGGCCGGAAGCCGCGCCTTTTTGGGCTGAAACCTCGATTTTTCTGGCTTCACGCTTTGTTTTCGTCTCCGCCGAATCTGCCTTCCCATTTTGTCCAGCCAATGAATTCCGTCATCCCGCGGCAAGGTCATTGACAAGGCGTCTTATCGAGATATTCTGTTATAAAGATGCATATAACATAATAATGGAATACGTAAGGTTGGAACTAAGAGCTGGGAGCTTAACAATGAGACGTAAACTTGCATTTCTCGCCACCGCCGCTTTGTTGCTTGCGCCGGGTGTGATGATGGCTCAGGAAAAGGGCGGCGTCATCAACGTCGCCACGATCGGCGAGCCGCCGACGCTCGATCCGATGGCCTCGACGGCCGATCTCGTCGGCATCGTCACGCAGCATATTTTCGAAACGCTCTACACCTTTGACAAGGGCTGGAAGGTGACCCCGCTTCTAGCGGAAAGCCTGCCTGAAATCAGTGCTGATGGTAAAACCTACACGATCAAGCTGCGTCAGGGCGTCAAGTTCCATGACGGCAGCGACATGACCTCCGAAGATGTCGTCGCCTCGCTTGGCCGCTGGATGAAGATCGCCTCGCGCGGCAAGCAGGCCGCAGGGTTCATCGAGAATATCTCCGCACCGGATGCAGGGACGGTGGCGGTCACCCTCAAGCAGCCCTATGCGCCGCTGACCTCGCTGCTCGCCTTCAACAATTCGGCGGCGATCATCCTGCCGGCTGAAAAGCAGGCGGAGCCGATGGCGGAATTCATCGGCACCGGTCCCTACATGCTGAAGGAGCGCAAGGCCGACCAGTATATCCAGCTCGTCCGCTTCGACGGCTACAAGTCCCGCGATGGCGAAAGCGACGGTTACGGTGGCGCACGCCATCAATATCTCGATGAAATTCGCTTCGTTCCGGTGCCTGATCCGAATACCCGTGTCGAGGCCGCCGTTTCCGGCCAGTATGACTATGTCGATTCCATTCCGGTCGAATCTTTCGACAAGGTGAAGTCTTCGTCGGCGTCGCAGCCGCTGATGCTGAAACCTTTCGGTTTCCCGGTCTTCGTGTTCAACACCAAGGAGGGACTGTCTTCCAAGCTTGAAGTGCGCAAGGCGATAACCGAGGCGCTGAACATGGAAGACATGCTGGCAGCCGCTTTCGGTAGCAAGGATTTTTACGCGCTTGACGGCGCCTATTATCCCGGCAATTTCTCCTGGCACACGGAAGAGGGCGTCGAAGGCAATTACAATGTCGGCAATCCGGAAGCTGCTGCGGAAAAGCTCAAGGCGGCCGGTTATAATGGTGAGCCGCTGCGCATCCTCACCAGCCGCCAATATGAGTTCCACTACAAGATGGCGCAGGTCGCTGCGGAATATCTGAAGCTTGCCGGCTTCAAGGTGGATATGCAGGTGGTGGACTGGGCGACGCTGACGCAGCGCCGCGCCGACCCGAAGCTCTGGGACATCTATATCAGCCACAGCCCTTTCCTGCCGGAACCGGCGCTGATGGGCGCGCTGTCCACCAGCTCGCCGGGCTGGTGGGACACGCCGGCGCGCAAGGCGGCGGTTGATGCCTTCACCTCCGAAGCCGATCCGGACAAGCGTATCGCGCTCTGGGCCAATGTGCAGAAGACGATCTATGCCGAGCTGCCGCTCATCAAGATCGGTGATTTCAACGCCGTGGCGGCCAAGTCCAACAAGCTGGAAGGCGTCGATCCGGCTCCCTGGCCGTATTTCTGGAACGCCTCGGTTACGAAGTAAGGCCGGTTTGGCAATCGAGTGCCGGGTACTGCATCCGGCACTTCCGTCGCCACGGACCTCCTGTCCTTGCCGCGTCTCCATCCTCGTCCCTGTGCTTGTCACAGGGATCCAGCCAGCCCAAGTCCTCGGGCTGGGAGGAGTCGTTCCGCCGCGCAGACACGCGTCGGCTGGATTCCTGTGACAAGCACAGGAATGAGGGGAGTATCAAGCAGACGCGGAAGGTCCGAATTTTTACGACCATAAGTGCCGGAATTGTCGGCACTTATCGACAACTCTATTCAACCGTCGCTGGTCGCGGCTCATCACGCGCTTTGGAGCTTTTATTCTTGATACGGTATATTTTCCAGAGACTTGCCGGAATGATCGTGGTGATGTTCCTCGTCGTCACCATCGTTTTCGTCATCCTGCGCGTCACGCCCGGAGATCCGGCTGCGGTGATGCTGGGGCCGGATGCCTCGGCGCAGGACATAACGGAGCTGCGCACCCGGCTCGGTCTCGATCAGTCGCTTGGCGTGCAATATGTCTATTATATCGGGCAATTGCTGAAGGGCGATCTCGGCCAGTCGATCTTTCTCAACATGCCGGTCGGCGCAGCACTTCTGGATCGGGCGGAACCGACCTTCTTCCTGACGATCTTTTCGCTGCTGATCGCCAGTGCCATCGCGCTTCCCATCGGCATTTATGCCGCTTACCGGCGCGGTTCCTTCGTGGATCAGGCCGCCACCACCATTGCGATGCTGGCGGCGAGCATTCCAAGCTTCTGGCTCGGCCTCATCCTCATGCAGTTCTTCGCCGTCCGGCTCGATATGTTCCCGGTCTCGGGATATGGAGGTCCAGGCGCAAGCTTCCTCGAGCGCATGTATCACCTGACCTTGCCGGCAATCGCGCTCGGCCTCGTTTCCTCGGCCCTCATTTTGCGTTTCACCCGCGCCTCGATGCTGGATGTTCTCGGCGACGATTATGTCCGCACCGCCAGAGCCAAGGGTGTCAAGGAGCGGCGGGTGGTGATGAAACATGCGCTGAAGAATGCGCTCATTCCCATCCTGACCGTGCTTGGTCTCACCGCCGCCGTACTGATTTCCGGCGCGGTCGTCACGGAAACCGTCTTCGGCCTGCCCGGCATCGGCAATCTTGTCGTGTCGGCCGTGTTGCGACGCGATTATCCGGTCATTCAGGGCGCGCTTCTCGTCATCGCCGGGCTTTACGTGCTCATCAATTTTGCCATCGACATGCTGTATCTGCTGGTCGATCCGAGGGTTCGTTACTGATGGCCGATATCACCTCCACCGCCCAGCCGGCGCGCAACCCGACCGTCCTGTTCATTCGGCGTCTCCTGAAGCGCAAGACGGTCGCCGCCGGTCTGATCGTGCTGCTTGTTTTCGTGCTGCTTGCCGTTTTCGCACCGATGATCGCGCCTTATTCGCCGTCGAAACTGTCGATCGTGAACCGTCTGAAGCCGCCGAGCGAACTCTACTGGTTCGGCACCGACGAATTCGGCCGCGACGTCTTTTCCCGCACCATCTTTGCCGGAAGGCTATCGCTTCTCGTTGGGGCCGCCGTGGTGGCGCTCTCGGCGTTGATCGGCATCACGCTCGGCCTGCTTGCCGGTTTCTTCCAGAAGCTGGATACGCCGATCGCGCGGTTGATCGATGCCATGATGGCGTTTCCGGATATTCTGCTGGCTATCGCGCTGGTGGCCGCGCTCGGCCCGTCGCTGACGACTGTCATCATCGCACTTGCCGTCGTTTACTCACCGCGTCTTGCCCGCATCGTGCGCGCTTCGACGCTGGTGATCCGGGAACTGCCCTATGTGGAAGCGGCCAAGGCGCTCGGCATCTCCACCTTCCACATCATGACGCGGCATGTGCTGCGCAATCTGATCTCGCCAATCCTCGTGCAATGCACCTTCCTTTTCGCCAGCGCCATGCTGGCCGAGGCTGGGCTTTCATTCCTGGGGCTTGGTGTCAGCCCCGAAATTCCGACCTGGGGAACCATGATCTCCGCCGGCCGCCAATATATCGGCCAAGCGGACTGGATGACCTATTTCCCCGGCTTTGCCATCATTCTTTCCGTGCTCTCGCTGCAAATGGTCGGCGATGGGCTGCGGGACATGCTCGACCCAAGACTGCGAAGGGATTTGTAATATGACGTCCGGTGAACAGGCGAAAGCGCCTCTTCAAGCTCCCATTCTTCTCTCCAATGTGAAACCCGTCGGCTTCGGAAAGGGCGCGCCACAGGCCTCGACCGATATTCTGATCGGCGGCGATGGCAAGATCGCGGCGGTCGGGCCTGCCCTTCAGGCGCCGGCGGATGCGCAGCGCATCGATGCGAAGGGCGCATTCATCTCGCCCGGCTGGGTGGATCTGCACGTGCATATCTGGCATGGCGGCACCGATATCTCCATCCGTCCCTCCGAATGCGGGGCCGAGCGCGGCGTGACGACGCTGGTGGATGCCGGTTCGGCAGGCGAGGCGAATTTCCACGGTTTCCGCGAATATATCATCGAGCCCTCGAAGGAACGCATCAAGGCCTTCCTCAATCTCGGCTCCATCGGGCTCGTCGCCTGCAACCGCGTGCCGGAACTGCGCGACATCAAGGATATCGATCTCGATCGTATCATCGAATGTTACGCCGAAAACAGCGAGCATATCGTCGGCCTCAAGGTGCGGGCGAGCCACGTCATCACCGGTTCCTGGGGTGTTACGCCGGTCAAGCTCGGCAAGAAGATCGCCAAGATCCTGAAAGTGCCGATGATGGTGCATGTGGGCGAACCGCCAGCACTTTACGACGAGGTGCTGGAAATTCTCGGCCCCGGCGATGTCGTGACCCACTGCTTCAACGGCAAGTCCGGCTCCAGCATCATGGAAGACGAGGACCTGTTCAATCTCGCGGAACGCTGCGCCGGTGAAGGCATCCGGCTGGATATCGGTCACGGTGGCGCATCCTTCTCCTTCAAGGTGGCGGAATCGGCGATTGCGCGCGGCCTTTTGCCCTTCTCGATCTCCACGGATTTGCACGGCCATTCGATGAATTTCCCGGTGTGGGATCTGGCGACGACCATGTCGAAGCTACTTTCGGTGGATATGCCTTTCGAAAATGTGGTCGAGGCCGTCACCCGCAATCCCGCCTCCATCATCCGCCTGGACATGGAAAACCGCCTCGATGTCGGTCAGCGCGCCGATTTCACGGTTTTCGATCTTGTCGATGCCGATCTGGAAGCGACCGATTCCAATGGCGACGTTTCGCGTCTGAAGCGGCTGTTCGAGCCGCGTTACGCGGTCATAGGTGCAGAGGCCATTGCTGCGAGCCGTTATGTGCCAAGAGCGCGCAAGCTCGTGCGTCACAGCCATGGTTATTCCTGGCGCTGAACCAGATTGGAGGCGCGGAGGGGCAGTCAGCCCCTCCGCCTTCCGCAGAGATTATGGGATACCCGTCCCGGCATTATGAGGAATTCGCGTGAAACAGTCTTCGCTTGAGGCAGAGGGGCGTCATTCGCCCTACGACCGGCTTGCCGCGCTCGGCATCTCGCTGCCGCCACCGCCGCCGCCGATCGCCAATTTCGTCACGCATGTGGTGGAAGGCAATATGCTTTATCTTTCGGGACAAGGCCCGAGGGAGGAGAACGGACACCTCTACGCCGGCAAGGTAGGTGCCGAGATCGGGCTGGATGAGGCGTACCAGCATGCGCGACTCACCGGCATCAATCTTCTTGCCGTCATGCATGAGGCGCTGGGGGACCTGTCGCGGGTGAAGAAGGTGGTCAAGCTGCTCGGCATGGTCAATGCCGTCAGCGATTTCCGCGATCATCCGAGCGTCATCAATGGCTGCTCCGATCTCTTCATCGATGTGTTCGGCGATGCAGGACAGCACGCCCGCTCCGCCGTTGGTTTCGGCTCGCTGCCGGGCAACATCACCGTTGAGATTGAAGCGATCATCGCGCTGAGGGATTGAGGCCGTTCAATGGTTGCGCCAACCCATCAGCTTTTCGATCCGTTCTGCCGATACCCTGACCTGTTCGGTATAATGGTTCTCGTCCGCCAGCACCTTCTGCTCCGGCAGCACGATGGAAATTGTCGCCACGCATTCGCCCCTGTTGTCGCAGATCGGCGAGGCGATGCAGGCGACAGCGTAGTCGGACTCGGCGACCTGTATCGACAGCCGGTCGTGGAAGGCAGCGCCCGCCGATTGCGACAGGGTCTCCGGGTTGATTTCCGCGCGGCCCGTGGGCGAGGTGCGGGCGCAGCGTTTGAACAGTTCCACGCGTTCCGCCTCCGGCAGATGCCCGACGAGCAGCCGGCCCGACGCCGTCCAGTTCAGGGGAACGCGGGTGCCGACGCGCGAGGCAACCTGAAAATGGCTGGGACCATCGGCCATGGCCAGCACCAGCATATGGTCGCCATCGCGACCGCAAAGCTGGACGGTCTCGCCCGCATGGCGGCAGAGATCATGCATTTCGTGGGTCGCGACACCCATGAAATCCAGCGAGCGGGCATAGGCAAGGCCGTAGTGATAAAGCCGCGCGCCGAGCCAGATGTTGCCATCGGCATTGCGCGCCAGCATGTTCTTTTCGACAAGATCGTCAACGATCACATAGACGGTGGAAAGCGGCGCCTTGATTGCCTTGGCAATAGCGTAAGCGCCGGCTGGCGATCCGGTTTCGTAAAGGTAATCAATCACCTGAAGCGCACGGTCGATACCGCTGACGCGCGAGCGCTTGGCCCCTTTCGCGTCCGGGTTTTCCTCGGTCGGGGACAGGGCGGGTGAAGACAATTCGTCCAGTCTATGGGCGTCCAATTTCCGGCTCCTCATGAGTTTTGAGAAGCTATTACATTATTATGGCATATATGTCGATGCCCATCGCATCGCAAAGACAGGAGAAAGACATGACCGAGGATATCAGAAGCAGGATCGGCCTTCGCCCGGTTATCAACGTCTCGGGCACCATGACGTCGCTTGGCGCTTCCATTGTCGTTCCTGAGGCAGTTGAGGCCATGGCGGCGATCCTGCCGCAATTCGTCGAGATTAACGATCTGCAGCGGAAGGCAAGCGCGATCATCGCAAGGCTGACGGGCGGCGAGGCCGGTTTCGTGACAGCATCCTGCTCTTCCGGCATCAGCCTTGCGGTTGCGGGGGCCATTACCGGTAACAATCTCCTGGCCATCGAAAAGCTGCCTGATACCGCGCCGGAAAAGAACGAGGTGCTGGTGCAGATGGGGCATGTGGTGAGCTACGGCGCGCCGGTGGATCAGGCAATCCGGCTCGCCGGCGGCAAGGTGGTCCTGGTCGGGCAGGCGACGTCCACTCATCGTTTTCACATGGAAAACGCCATCACCGACAAGACGGCGGCGGCGGTTTATGTCATCTCGCACCATGTTGTTGATTACGGCCTGCTGCATCTTTCCGAATTTGTCGAGATTGCCCACGCCAAGGGCGTGCCGGTTATCGTTGATGCGGCTTCCGAATATGATCTGGAGCTGTTTCTGGCCACGGGTGCGGATGTCGTGCTCTATTCCGGCCACAAGTTCCTCGGCGGTCCCACCTCCGGCATCGTGGCCGGCAAAAAGGAACTGGTGCGCAACGCCTTCCTGCAGAATATGGGAATCGGCCGCGGCATGAAGGTCGGCAAGGAAAGCATCTATGGCGTCATGGCGGCACTGGAAGCCTGGGAAAAGCGCGACCATGCCGGCATCCGTGAGCGTGAGACCGGCTATCTCAATCTCTGGAAGGATACGCTGGATGGCCGCCCCGGCGTGACGGCGCTGATCGAGCCGGATCCGACCAATAACCCGCTCGACAGGCTGCGCGTTATCATCAATGCCGAGGAAGCGCACATCACCGCCTGGGACCTGACGACGGCACTAGCGAGAGGCAACCCGCCGATCATTACTCGCGACCATGAGGTGGAGCATCGCTATTTCTATCTCGACCCCTGCAACCTTCATCCCGGACAGGAAACCATCGTGGCGTCGCGTCTGGCGGAGGAACTGGACAAGGCGCGCGCCTCCAACGAGGTGATTGCAACTCCGTTCGACGACCGCAGCCGCCACCGTTTCGATGGCATGCTGCGCTGGCCGGATTAAGGGAAGCGAGGGGGGCCACTTGTTTCCTCTCCCCCTCGGGGAGAAGAAACTCGCGGCAACTGCCCGCCCAAGCATTGCAACCAGAATAATAGAAGGGACCGATCATGACCATGCCGCAGGCAGCACCGATTGGTGCGGAAGACGCCGTGCTTTCCGTCCGCAATCTCACCACGTCCTTTCACGTGGATGGCGGCTGGAAACCCGTGGTGCGTGATATTTCCTTCGATGTCGGGCCGGGCGAGACGGTCGCGATCGTCGGTGAAAGTGGCTCGGGCAAAAGCGTCACGTCGCTCTCGATCATGCGGCTACTGGATCGGGAAAGCAGCAGGGTTCAGGGCGAAATCCTGCTTGGTGGGCGCAACCTGCTGTCCCTTTCCGAAGATGCCATGCGGCAGGTGCGGGGCAACGAGGTCGCGATGATCTTTCAGGAGCCGATGACCAGCCTCAATCCGCTATTCACCATCGGTGACCAGATTTCCGAAGCCTTGCTGTGTCACCAGCCGATGTCCAGGGCGGATGCGCGGGCTGAGACGATCCGCCTTCTCGAAAAAGTCCGTATTCCTTCGGCCTCATCGCGTTTCGATGAATATCCGCATCGCTTTTCCGGCGGCATGCGCCAGCGCGTGATGATCGCCATGGCGCTCGCGTCCCGGCCGAAGCTGCTGATTGCCGACGAGCCGACGACGGCGCTCGACGTGACCATTCAGGGCCAGATACTGGACCTCATCAAGACGCTTCAGGAAGAGGAAGGCACGTCGGTTCTGTTCATCACCCATGATATGGGCGTGGTGGCTGAGATCGCCGACCGCACCGTCGTCATGTATCGCGGCGAGCAGGTGGAAGTCGGCGCGACGGCCGATATTTTCCATCGCGGCAAACATCCCTATACCCGGGCGCTTTTGTCCGCCGTTCCGGTTCTGGGCTCCATGACAGGTGAGGAAAGACCGCTCCGGTTTCCCATCGTCAGCACCACCACGGGGGAAACGCAGCAGCCGGCGCGCCCGGGCGATACCGTCGATGCGAGTGCCCAGCCAGTGCTGAAGGTGGAAGGGCTGACCAAGCGCTTCGACATTCACTCCGGCCTTTTGGGACGGCTCAGCGGCCGCGTGCATGCGGTGGAGAATGTGTCCTTTGATCTGCGAGCCGGCGAAACATTGTCCTTGGTCGGCGAAAGCGGTTGCGGTAAATCGACAACGGGACGTGCGATCATGCGGCTGATCGAGCCGGATGCCGGTTCGGTGGTGGTCAATGGCGAGAATATTCTCGCTCTCGACAAATCAGGCATGCGCGAGATGCGCAAGACGGTGCAGATGATCTTTCAGGATCCTTTCGCCTCGCTCAATCCACGCATGACGGTGGGTGCGGCGATTGCCGAACCATTTCTGGAGCACCGCATGGGAAGCGCCCGCGAGGCGAAGGATGTCGTGGCTGACATGCTCAAAAAGGTCGGTCTCTCGCCCGATATGGCGGCGCGTTACCCCCACGAATTCTCGGGCGGCCAGCGCCAGCGCATCTGCATCGCCCGCGCGCTTGCACT
>Ga0075033_1001187_pt1 | contig 10625 bp, 17 predicted proteins | sample SynthPrep_5_END__FD_72751 | JGI IMG/M metagenome (GOLD analysis project Ga0075033, IMG submission 72751) | Synthetic microbial communities from Ohio, USA - SynthPrep_5_END_DS10_MetaG | ecosystem: Engineered > Bioreactor > Aerobic > Activated sludge | place: USA: Ohio, Columbus | collected...
CACGAAACCATATGCAAACCATAATCATTTACACAGGGCTTATTTGACAAAAATGTTGTAAGCAAGCGACTGATAAGGCGTGAGAACCTCGTCATAATTGCACAAAAAATTTTGGAGGGAATCTTTCATGCCTGAGCTGTCAAAAATAGAATCGCTTCACAAGCCGCTGCTGACCTTTGACGGCCTTGAAAAGGCAAGCGAGCTGACTGCTGAAGACATCAAAAATCTTTCGGCCACTGCACTGTACGAGGTAGTGATGAAGCACTGGGCTAAGTGTTCTCCGTGCGCTCAGGCGTTACTGATCAAGCACAAGGTCGAGGTAGTCAGGGACGCAGCGGTATTTTTTGCATCACAGCACGAAGGATTTTCTGTTGCCGTTGCATAGACCCCAGCCGAACCCAGGAGATGCGCCATGGAATGGAATCAGACCAAGCTCAACAAGAAAGCCCGTTCATAAAGCGGGCTTTCTTGCTCCTGAAAGACTGATCAAAATCAACAAGGTTAAAAAGGCGGCGTTCTAGTATCAAAATGTGTACAGGCGTGATTCTTTAACATTTTAGCGTCTGGTATACTTTACATACGAAGGTACAAGTGTAAGGCGTGTGATGAGAGACGCACATAATGAAGCGCAAACAAGAACCAACCGTACTTAGAAAGTTCATCTACTGGGAGGAGCCACCAGCACCTGGTCAGGATCTTCATGATCTTGAGTGGGGTGTAATGGAAGTGCTATCTGACAAAACAATGCGTTTTGTTAAAACTGAGGTTGACCCTGATGAGCTCGAAGCACTCATTGAGTCCCTGAAAAACCGCATGCTCTAACCCTGCCGATACCCTAAACTGACCAGAGTTTTGCCAGTTTAGCCCGGATTTCTCATGAGGCCGGCAGGCGTGGCCGGTGAAGCCTCGGTGTATCAACAACCTGCCTTCCACCGCTAAAAATTGATCGTTTTTTATTCAATTCCCGCGTATGGGGCGCACTGCCCCCTTTCCCCCATTGAGCCGGGCCGGGGGCGCCCGCCTGTTCAGGTCGGCTTGAGGCGGGCAACCAGCCCCGCAAAGAGTTCCTGATGCGGATAGGCCTCGCTGATCAGCACGCGGATGCGCCGGCTGTTGCGAATGATCACCGCACCGATCTTGAGCAGTTTCAAGCGCAGGTTATGGATGCTCATGCGCGCCAATGCGGTGCCCTGGAGATGATCGCGTAGCCGTTCGAACAGCACATAGGCAAAGGCCGACAGCATCAGCCGCCACTGGTTGGTCCACCAGCGTGGGCTGGAGGTGCGGTCGGCGAACAGATCCAACTGTTGGTCCTTGATCCGATTCTCCATGTCGCCACGGCCGCAGTAGTCTTCGTAGTACTGCTGGGCAGCATCCTCGGCAAAGCGGGACACGACGATGAAGCGTGGATTGGCACCCTGCTCGCCATGTTCCAGGCGCGACACGACCAGGCGGCGCCTACGCCAACTACCGGCCTGATAGAGGAAGCGATACACGCCGGACATCTTCTGCCCGGTTTCTTGGTAGGCCTCGGCGACCGCTTGCATGGCCGGCGCCGCCATCCGCTGCAGGCGGGTGTTGCGGGCCAGACCCACCACATAATCCACCTGCTTGCGGTCACACCAGTCGAGCATGCGATGTCGGCAAAAACCGCCGTCACCGCGGAACACGATGCGGGTCTCTGGCCAGAAGCGGCGAATGAACTTGACCAGCAGTGCCAGGATGGCCCAACTGTGTCGGGCGCCATCGATGTTGCTCGGGCGCAAATAGCTCACCAGCAGATGGCGACCACAGAACACATAGAGCGGCAGGAAGCAGTAATGGTCGTAATAGCCATGGAAGAAGCGCCCTTCCTGATCACCATGCACCGGCACATCGGTCGCATCGAAGTCGAGCACGATCTCAGCCGGCGCCTGGTCATGCTGGGCGATGAAGTGCTCCCACAGCAGGCGATGGGCTTGCACCACCGTTTCGCGATCGGCTTGCTGTTCCAGGCGCCCCAGAGTGGATTTGCCGGCCAGCGGTTGCAGGCGGTTGACCGCAGTCTGCAGCGCGTAGTCATGGCGCAGGCCGTCATGATCGTTGAGATCCTCGTAGCCGGCGGCCAGTGCATAGATACGCTGGGCGAGCAGTGTCTGCAGTCCGTGCTGGACACGCCCAGGATCACGCCGATCGGGAACGATTTTGGCCAGGCGGCGGGTCAAGCCATGTTGCCGGTCGACCTCGCGCAGCAGCAACAAGCCCGCATCCGAGGTGATGTGACCACCGGTGAAAGAGGCCTCGACGAGGCGGCGAGAGAGGGGTGAAAAGTGGAGTTTTTCTGGTAGCATTTTGTGCGCGGCTGAAGACTTATGGGGCTTTTTTTGGCGACAAGAATCATAAGGCTTTCAGCCGTTTTTGTTTATGCGGTCATGAGAAATCCGGGTTAGCCCCGTTATTTCCTTCGAAACCCTATACCGTTAAGGCACCATTTCAGCCGGTGTCTCACATGGGTCAAGCTCTCGAATATCATCCTTTCGCACAGCTGTTTCCTCTCATAGCGGGGGAGGAATTCAGCGCCTTAAAGCAGAACATAGCGGAGCGCGGGCAGCAGGTTCCCATCCTACTGTTCGAGGGGAAAATATTGGATGGGAGAAATCGATATAACTGCTGCCTGGAGCTTGGCATAGAGCCCGAATACGAGGATTACCTTGGGACAGATGCGCTTGAGCATGTCCTTTCACTGAACCTCTATCGTCGACAGCTCACGGTGGCTCAGCGAGCTCTTGTTGCTGCTGAATTTTCAAGCCTACGCCGTTGCACTGAAAGCAGTGCAACTGTTAAGCCGCTTGGAGTCGAAGAAGCTGCCAGGCTTATGGCGGTAAGCCCCCGATCTGTCTCATCAGCCACAAAGGTGGTCAAGGAAGGCGCCAGGGAGCTAGTCGAGGGGATACGCCAAGGTGCGATTACTGTCTCAGCAGCTGAACTTCTGTGCCAGCTCGATCACGACATGCAGCGCAAACTATGCGAAGAGGGCAGCAAGGCCATAGCAGAAGCCGCGAGGAAGATCCGCGAAGAGTCGTCAGGGAAAACGAAGGTACGGCAGCAAACTGAGACTAAGGTGCAGCATGTCGATCCGGCTCCAATCGTGAAGGTCTCAGCAATACCTGAGCCTGAAATTGATGACCTCTCCGGCGAACAAGCGGATGAACACCATCTTCCTAATAGGCCGTGCGCAACACTGAGACTGTTTGAGCTCGCAAAAGAGGCCATGGAAAACGGGTATGAGCCTGAAACGCTAGCGGGCCAGCTTTTGGATGAAGTCGAAGACGGCCTCGATATGCAGCTACTGCTCTTTACCGTGGAGGCAGTGACACACCTTGCGCCGCGACTTCGTATTCGGGCATTGAGAAAAAATCATTAAAAAGCGCTTGGGATATCTGAAGCTGATGTTTCTATTGAGCTATCAATAACCAAATGAGGCTTGAAAAATGGAAACAGGCAAAGCTGCAGATGAACTCGGTCATCAGGACTTTTTCCTGCCTGGCAATCAGCACCAGGTCGACCAAGCGAATATGCAAGGCCCCGGCAACGAAACTGGTGACGCTACCAGTGACAATAATGCCTCCACCGCCAACCATGAGCTGGGCGAACATAAAAAGGCTCATGAGGTGTTCGCAAAGTCAGCTCGTGAAGCCCTCAAAATCTATAACACAATCTGCAACCATGAGCAGCTGACTGAAGACCAGCGTAAGAAGGTTCGAGAGCTGATCGATAAACAGAAAGCAGCTCTGGATTTGAAACTTTCAGGTGGAAAGCCCTCCGAAGGCGAGGATTTCGATGCCGTGTACAAGCAGCTCCGCAAGGAAAACAATAAGCTCGATGCCCTGCTTGAAGGCAAGGGTGAACTATTCAAGCGGTTTCGATCTGCTCGTGAATCGGCAGAAAAAACCCTTGCCGAGATGAGCAACCACATCACAAAGCTGGAGGACGAGAGTTGATCTCGTAAAATGCCAATGGATAAATCCATTCAAAAATTGATCCGATTCTACGGTCTGTACTCTTCTGCTGGCATCATTCTGGGCTATGCCATTGCGAATGCCGCAATTGCCTAAAAATTGATTGCGCAGATAGCAAGCAGAATTTATATTGGCTCCCTTGGTTAGTAATCAGATTTACGAGGAATCACTATGTCACTTATCAATGAATACCGCAGTACCGAGGCAGCTATAACTGAACTCCAGGAGCGCCTCGCCAAATTGAAAAACGACCCTCGTCTCCAGAAAGACGTTGAATTTGAAGAAAAATTGCGTCACCTGATGGGTGAATACGGCAAGTCTCTTCGTGACATTCAACTGATCCTCGATCCTCAAAGCGCCCGGTACACTGAGCCTCGTAAAGAGCGTCGTGAGCGTGCCATCAAGGTCTACATCAACCCCAATACCGGCGAGCAGGTTGAAACCAAAGGTGGCAACCACAAGATCCTGAAGGCCTGGAAAGCAGAATACGGTTCGGATGTCGTCGAAAGCTGGCTGAAAACCAGCTAACAGGTCACAAGCAGTGGCTAAGCTGATCAGTCGTGAACCTTGGTGGGCCAAACGGCCTACTGAGGGCCAGCAAGACAAGGATGTAGACTGGGGCTATCTAGAAATCTACGATGACTGTAGCTTCCAGTTTGACCCTACCAGACCCACTGATGAAGAAATCGCTAACCGCAAGAGTTGCCGCATAGCATTTCCTGATAACAAAAAGGCCAGCATCTAGCTGGCCTTTTTTTCACGCGTCTTAGTCGATCACAAGCGGGGCCTCCTTCATCAATTCATCAGGGTTGATTACGCCTTGCTCAATCGCCGCTGAAAGAATGGCATGGGCCTTGTTTTTCTTGACCAGGTAAACAAGGGCACCCCGGCACATTGGAGAGTTATCAGTGCGCTTATCAATTCGGGTGGATTCACACAAAGGCCTGTACATGATGTCCCATTGCATCTCAGCAAGATGCAGTGAGCGCTTCGCCAGCACTTTGGGTTCAGTTATGGTTCGGCGGAATGGGCAGTCTGTGCAAATTTCTTTGATTGAACAGATATCGGATAGTATCGGCTGCATAAGGAACCTCCATAGCGAGCAACCTTTACCTTATCTGTAGACCAGGGAATCCCAAGTATTTGGGTTATGGTTATACGGGTGTAGGATACTCTTACCTTCAAGAGGATCGGCTATGACTGCTCAAACTGAGTCGGCACCCCAAATCACCCTGCAGCAGATCAATATCAAACTGCTGGAAAAAGACCTCCCCGTTATTCCTCCTGGCAAGATTCAGGATGTACTGGCATTCGCAAAACGGGAGGTGCTGATCCAGGCAGTCAATGATCTTGGCAACCCTAATGCACTGGCATATGTGAAGAAAGTTTTCATAAGGGCGCAGCTGCTTGCCGATGAATCCGAACCTGAGTTAGAACCCCAAGCAGGTGAGGTCATGGTGAACAATGACGACCAGGCCATTCGCAAATCAGCTGATCAAACAGGTGCAACCGAAAGAGCCAAGTTTCATGTGTACGGTGGCCGAGCGGCCCTGTGTTTCGAGGAAGATACCACCCGTGGTGGTGTTCCAACTGTTGCGCTTGACGCTGCACTATCAGTGGGCACACGAACCTACGACTGGAAGAAGAAAGTCAGGATTCAAATGACCCGGGCTGAGTTGCCTGTAGTGGCCGCTGTACTGCTCGGGAAGCGCAAATCCTGCGAATTTAAGTCGCACGGAGAGGATAAGAGCAAGGGATTCTCGATGGAGCGTCAAGACGGCGGGAAGGTCTTCGTAAAGGTCTTCGAGAAAGGGCAGGGTGTTAAGGCTGTACCGATTGAAGCACCAGATGTCTTCTATGTGGCTTCGATCTTCATGCTCCAGATTCGACGTAGCGCTCCATGGCTTGACGCTACCTCTACCATCGCGCTGGTGGGCGCAACCATGCAGCAGGCCGGCTAAGCGGCCCTGCTGCATACTTCTACTGGCACCAGATAATCCGACCAGGCCTCCATCAGAGCCCGTCGCTTGCCCAGAAATTCAGCTCGGTTGTAGCTCGCCTCAACCTTATCCGGAAGGGTGTGAGCCAAGGCAACCTCACACACGTCGCGCTGAAAGTCAGTCGCCTCAGCCGCCCAGGTTCGGAAGGTCGACCGAAAACCATGGGGCACCACTTCTTCAAGATCGATACGCTCAAGCACTCTGCTCAGGGCATTAGCCGGGATAGGCCCACCGCCGGATGTCTTCTTGAACAGCCAGCGCGGATGAATCCCTCGAACTGACTCAATGACACTCACCATCGCGTCTGTAAGCGGCACCCGATGAATCTTGCCGTTCTTCATCCGTGAAGCCGGTACCGTCCAGATCCGATCTTGAAGATCGATCTCATCCCACTGAGCCAGGCGCACCTCTTTGCTGCGACATGCTGTGAGCATCAGAAATTCCATTGCCCGGGCAGCCACCCCATCCAGGGAGGAGATTTCCCTGTAGACCGCAGGAGCGCGGCTCCAATCAATGGCCGGGAAGGGCACCTTGCTCTTCGGCTGGCGAGGCAACAGCTTATCCAGGTGACCACGCCAACGGGCCGGGTTCTCACCCTCACGCATACCCTTCGCCTTGGCCGCATCCAGTACCAGCTCGATCCGGTTGCGCACGCGCTGGGCAGTGGTGGGTATGGTCAGCCAGATCGGCTCCAGGACGCGCAGCACCATTGCGGTGTCGATATCCGCCGGAGGCAACTTACCGAACACAGGGTAGACATGGTTCAGCATGCTCGACCGCCAGTCCCGGGCGTATCCATCGCTCCAGGTAGGGGCGTGGGTCTTGATGAACTGCTCCGCGACCGCCTTGAAGGACTTTGCCGATTGCCGCTTGGATGTCGCCTCACCCCTTTGAGCCTGGCGGATTGCCAGCGGATTTTCTCCCCTGGAAATCGTCACCCGCTCCTTGTCGGCTGCCAGGCGCGCATCGCGTAGGGAAAGGGCAGGGTAGGTGCCCAGGGCCAGGTCATGCCTGCTCCCTTGGAAGGAATAGCGGAATACCCAGCTCTTGCGGCCGGTATCCGCGATTCGGAGGATCAGGCCTCGCCCGTCCTGATATACCCCTGGCTGGGTTTCTTCCTTGACGAATTTTGGGGTGAGTTTCGACATCGATCACCTTCCGGAGGATGGTTCTGGGTAGGAGGGCCGGCGCTGACTACCGATTTATGAGCAGTAGTCCCGAAGGGCAGCCGCAGCATCGACCTCTACGGCGAGCAGGGCGTTGCGGCCTGCTTCACTCAGGCCGTTATCGCGCCAGTGGGCAAGCTCAAGCAGGGCGTTCATAGCGGCATGATTTTTCTGGTATTCGCGGCGGTCATCCTCGACTGCTGTTCCTGCCTTTGCCTTTGCATAGAAGGCACACACGCTGCCCAAGTGAGCACGAGCGCGCTCTACAAGGCTTTTGTCGAACTGCCCTACTTGCGGGCTTTCATCCTGAAAGTTTCGACCGACCTCAGTGAATGCATCAAGCAGTTCGCTATGCAGCATTTCGAACACGGCAACGCCCAAGAGCCCCTCCAGTCTAAGGGCTGAAATCCAACCGGACGCGACCCCGAAGCGATAGATAAGATCACCCTTATCACTGGCATCGCCAAGCTGTGCGATTTTCTTCCGGGCTGTGAGGATGGTTTGGGCTTGGTTTTGCTCTGGGGCACTCATTCCGAAACTCCTGTGTGGAATTCCTGATGAGCGCTGATATGTGCGGCTGTCAGGACATCTGCCACGCGGTCCCCACTCAGCACGGCAAGGGTTTCCGAGCAGAAGTTGCAGCCGAGTACAAATTGACTCTGAACCTCGCTCAGTCGCAAGCGCCCGTCCTGGACACCGCTGGTAGTGATGGTGCTGGCAGACCAGGACAGATCAATGCTGCCGCAGTCGGTGCATTTGGCTGGTACACCAGCGAGGCTGCTGAAGGCGCTGCTCATGAAAGCTCCTTATTGGTCACGCAGTCGGTACATAGAAATTTGCGCTCTGCAAATTTGCGAGGGTCTTGCCCGTGAGGCCCGCAATTCATCGTGCAGATCTTCGAGGCTGGGTCGAATTGAGCCAGCGCTTTTGGATCAGCGCGAGGCCAGTCAATTTTGACGGGCGGGGCAGAGTGTTTATTTTTGGCCGGCATGGTTCTGGTAGGCATGGGCTTTTCCGTATTTCTTCACTGGCGGCTTCTGTTAAATCATCAAGTTTTTTGGCTCGCTGCATCAGCTGCATCAGAGAGCATTTTTCGCTGGTGTTGAGTGGTGCATAAGCGGCTATTTCCAAATAGCAGGTTTCTGATCTGGCATTGATGGCAAGGCCGTGTTGTATGTGGGTCCGTTTAAGCTGATTGCTCACAGATTTCACGCGATGTACACAGATAATCTATCTGCGTACAAATTCGCTATAGGTATTGTAAATACTGGTTTTAGGTGATGCCATCTGCATCTGTCCCACAGCCTCTCCCACAATTACACGCTATGCACGACCCAGCCGCCTGTGGGTTGGAGCTCGATCAGCGTCAGCCTGCCGTCATCGAAGCAACCACCGGTGTCCAGGTACACGACATTGCCCAGCTCGGTTACCTGATCCACAACGGTATGGCCGACGAACACCTTCTCGACGCCCGTGACCGGATGCGTAGCCTTCTCCTCAAATCGGGTGCGTCGCCACAAGGCCTCGGTGACATAGCGGTCAGTGAAGGACTGGCCGTACTCACCGCTCAATCCTTCGCGGAACCAATCCCACGAGCTGGAAGGAACCTCGGCATGCACCAGGCCGAACTTTTTCCCGCAAGGACCAATAAACGAAAGTGCGATAGGGAGCTGGCCTAAATAGAAAGCCACGGCCTGCTGTTCCAACTTCTCTAGTTGATAAAACCACTCGCCACCGTAACGTCGATGTCCCGCCGGCTCATCGCCAAATCCGGCTTCAACGCACCACTGGTCATGGTTACCACGAACTGCGATTACACCGTCTTTACGGGTAAGCCCGATAACAGATAACGGCTTAGGCCCTCGATCAACTAGATCGCCAGCTATAAATAAACGATCAGCACCGAATTGAAAGCTGACGCTATCCAGGAGAGAAATGATCCTCTCGTATTCGCCGTGAGTATCGCCAATTACAAAATCACGACCATGAACATTGGCGCCATGCTCGCAGTACAAACCGTTCTTAGAAACATATTCTGCGACATGGTTAAGTTGAATGTTCAATGACTTGCTCCAATGCATTCTTAGCTAGATGATTGCACATGGAGAAGGAAACCCAAGCAGGATTGCGGGCACAAAAAATGCCGCACTTGGCGGCATTTTTGGGGGGTGTGATCGATTTACATGGCGGGGGTGGATCGAGGGCCGGCATACACGGCGCTATCGACAGAGCGCTCGGCCTCAACAGCATCAGCGTTGAAAAATGTCTTGTATTTCGGAGACTTACGAAACGCCTGCAGCCTCGCCTGAGCATCAAACGTGCCCACCATACGAGTCTTTTTGGCCTGTTTTGTCTTCGTGATCATAGCTAAACCCTCCTGTTGCACTTTCATCCTATGCCTACGAAAGGCTCAGTGCAAGGCCGACACCGGGGACGTTATCAAACCATTGGCTTTTATAAACGTGAATCGCTTCGGGGTTAGGGTCTTTTATTACCACCCATTTTAGACCAAGCAGAAGCCCATAAAAACGCACCGCTGTGAGAGAGAGCTGTGCGACATAGCCATGAAGTGGATGATCTTTTTTGGGGTCACCCTGCATGTAAAGAACTAATATCTTCTCTTTGCTATCGTGAGGTGTTGCAAAACATTGGCCGCACAAATAATTTTCGCTCCAAAGCGCAATGCCTATTGAGCGTGGATCTTTGCGCTGTGATTTTAGTCTTGCGGCCCAATCAAAATCATATGGATGAGTTGACCAGGAATCGCTTGCTTCAACAGATTCATCCGTCAACGCAGTCATGGAAATAAAACCAGAGGAAAAGCCAGGGTGCTCGTCTTTAAATTCCCTAATTGCAGTTTCCCGCGCAACATTCTTGAAGATTTCTAGCTCAACCCTGTTATATGGAAATTGATTCACCCGCAAACTCACTTCTAAGTTTCGCGGCCTTGTACCCTGCATGCCAAGGCCGCGTCAATTCCTAAGCTGCCTTGTAGTGCTTGCGCTGCAGCTCGTGTGCTGCCTGAGCAGCAGCAGATAAACGGGCGGTCGGCTGAGCCAGCAGACGGGCCAGGCCAATTTCCTCGCCGGTCTCCTCGCAGAATCCATAGCTATCATCGCTGATCGCCTGAAGCGAATACTTCACCGCCTGCACCTGCAGATTGAGGCGCTCCAGGGTGCGTGACAGGGCCACACGCTCTTCCTCAATGCATGCCTGATCTACCTCGTCGGGCACCACGCCAAGGCCAGCAATAGCCGTTCGGGCACCCTCGATTGAGGTCACAGCCTCGGCCAGTTTACTGCGCAGCAAGTCCTCGAAAAACGCCAGCTGGGCTGCGTTCATATAGTCGCCGGCCGGCATGGCCAGAATCTCGGATTGAGTCATGATTTTCTCCTTTGTCTGGTAGGGGAGGGTACTGGCCAGGATCAACGATGTGCGTCGTAACCTGACCAGATCCTTGC